>Ga0302325_10036208_pt1 | contig 10063 bp, 6 predicted proteins | sample Palsa_T0_2_FD_201948 | JGI IMG/M metagenome (GOLD analysis project Ga0302325, IMG submission 201948) | Peat permafrost microbial communities from Stordalen Mire near Abisko, Sweden - Palsa_T0_2 | ecosystem: Environmental > Terrestrial > Soil > Palsa > Peat permafrost | place: Sweden: Abisko... | reverse complement strand
TTGTGCGGAACGCGGTGGGAACACTCCTGCGTGCAGCGTACACACTCGCGTGTACGCGACATGTTTCACTTCTTCTTACCGCGATTTCCGCTGCAGAGCCGCGAAATCCCAAAACGGTCAAGCACCCTGTAACCCCGGCGTCGCAGGACACGTCTCCTCCATTCAGCCAATTAGGAGTGAGTACTTACTTATGAATCCCGCCCCGACACCCTCCGTACCACCCAAGCCCGCCGAGACGCCTGCCCGTCCTGCCCGCATGCCCGGTGACGACCGTCGCCGGCAGCTCTTGCGGGTGGCCATCGAGAGCTTTGCCCAGAACGGCTTCAGTGGCACGAAAACAAAGGACATCGCCGCCGCCGCAGGGGTTAGCGAAGCCATCCTTTTTCGCCACTTCGCCAGTAAGGAAGACCTTTATCACGCCATTCTGGACGAAAAGGAAGCCACTTTGGGTGGGGAGCGCTGGTTTGTGGAAATGAACGAACTGGCCGACCGCCGGGACGACCGTGGGCTGTTCCGGCACGTGGCTCGGCAGTTGATGCGCTCTTTTCGTGAAGATACGGCCTTTCACCGGTTGCTGCTGTACGCGTCGCTCGAAGGTCATTTGCTCGCCGAGCTGTTTCATGAGCGGTTCGGGCTGCCGCTGGGCGACTTTCTGTCGCGCTATATCGCCCTGCGGCAACAGGAAGGCGCATTTCGCGAATGCGATCCGGGAGCGGCAGTCATGCTCCTGGTGGGATCGACCATCCATTATGCGATGGCTTGGCACGTTCTTGGCGCAAACAAATTTGCGCTGACCGAAGAGGTAATTGTCGACCAGTTTGTGGACTTGATTTTAGGCGGCTGTGTCAAGACCGGGTCCCTTACGGTCGCGGCTCTGTAACGCGATGAAACTACTGAGCCGCGCCCCAGCAGCACACTCGGAGACGACCAGAAGTCGTGCACTGGAGAAAATCGACTCGAAGAATACCGGGAGGGTGGCGCGTGAGCAAGCTCTTTTGGGATTTTCGACACAGCCTGCCAGGCGGCCTGATTCTAGACCTGGAACACCGACCGGCCGCCGGCCGTATCGTTAAAGGAAAGTAGAAGTAATTTCATGGCTCGTTATACAACGTCACAGGGGTTGCTTACAAGCGCAAAGGCTGCGGCGCGCCCCGCCAAGCGGCCCAGGAACTGCTCCGCGCCGCATTCCGTTTTGCGTGTATTCCTTGTAAGCATTGCCGGCATTGCGTTCCTCGTGGCCGCGGGATGCGGCAGCGCCTCCAAGAATATTTCCTTGACCGAAGCCGCCACTGGACCGGCCAAGATGCTCAAGGTGTCTACCGTGCGCGCTATCACGCGCCAGGTTTCGTCTTCCGTGCAGGTAACGGGAAGCTTTCTCGCCCAGGAATCGTCCGATGTAGCGCCGCCCGCCGCGGGGCGGGTGATCGCCACTCCGGTGGATGCGGGCGCCTTCGTCAAGGAAGGCGAAATCCTGGCGAAGCTGGAGGATCGCGACGCGCAGCTTCGATTGCAAGCGGCGCTGGCTTCGGAGCAGCAGGCGGAGGCCAGCCTGCGGCAAGCCGAGTCCCATATCGGCCTGACGCAAGGCGGCAAATTCGACGCGAACAACGTACCGGAAGTGCTGTCCGCGAAGGCATCTTACGATTCGGCGGTGGCGCAAGCCAGGATGTCGGAAGCCGACGCGCAGCGTTACGACGCATTGGTGAAGACCGGGGACGTATCGCAAAGCGCTTACGACAAAGCCCGTACGCAGTCGGACACAGCCAAGGAACAGACCAATTCCGCGCGTCAGCTTTATGAGGCGGCGCTCAATTCCGCGCGCCAGAGCTTCCAGGGGGTCATCAACGCCCAAGCGTCGCTGGCTTATGCCCAGACCCAAACCGCGATCGCGCGCAAAGCGGTGGACGACACCATCATCAAGGCGCCCTTTACCGGCTATGTCAGCGCGCGGCCAGTCGCGGTGGGCCAATACGTGGCGCTCACGGCGAAGATCGCGACGGTGGTCCTGGTGACGCCGCTGAAGCTGGAGCTGCAGGTCCAGGAATCCTACGCGCCACAGCTAAAGATCGGCGCTGATGTGGAAGCCAGCGTTCCTGGCTATCCGGGGCGCACCTTCCATGGCACAGTCACGTCGATCAATCCTACTGTAGATTCGAACTCGCGTACTGTTTCGGTGGAAGCAAAATTCGCGAACACAGACCTGGCGCTGAAGCCCGGCATGTTCGCCACCGCGCGCATCCTGCTGAACGGGAGCAGCATGGGAATCTTTTTGCCCCGTGCGACGGTCGTCACCGATCCCAGTACTAATTCTTCTCAAGTGTTCTTCATTCGCGACGGCAAGGCGCGCGTGGCCGTGGTCCAACTGGGCGCAGTGGATGGCGACATGATTCAGATACTCTCCGGCATAACCTCGGATTTCGTGGTGGCAACCGACCATCTGCAGGATCTGTTCGACGGCGAACCGGTGGACGCCGCCGCCCCCGTGGCGCAAGCACCCTGGAAAGCTGCACTTTACAGTCCTGCGTGCCGCGTTCACACTCGTGTGAACGCCGAGCTTGGCGCCGTCTCGACACTCGTGTCGAAATTTTCCGGAAGGAGCCTGACCCATGCATAAGCTCGCCGAACTTTGCGTAAAACGGCCCATCTTCGCCACCATGCTGATCGTGGCGCTCATGGTAGTGGGCACCTTCTCCTTCTTCACCCTGGGCGTCGATCTATTCCCCAAAATCGATTTGCCCACGGTATCGGTTTCCGTCAGCAATCCCGGAGCCTCCGCCGAAGAGGTAGAAACCGACATCACCAAACGCATCGAAGATGCCGTCAACACCATCAGCGGCATTGATGAAATTAATTCCACCTCGGTGGAAGGGGCATCCACAGTCACCATCGAGTTCTCCCTGGATAAAAACGGAGATGTTGCCGCGCAGGAAATTCGCGACAAAGTGAACCTGATCGTCAACGATCTTCCCGACACGGCCAAGGCGCCGGTAGTGCAGAAGTTCGATCCCGACGCCACGCCCATCATGGAGATTGTGCTCTCCTCCCCCCGTCCCCTGCGCGAAGTGACCGAAATCGCCGACAAGCAGATCAAGCCGCAGCTTGAAAATATCAATGGCATCGGACAAATCCAAATCGTCGGCGGCCTGAAGCGCGAAATCCGCGTGTGGGTTGATCCGGACAAAATGCGCGCCTACAACCTGGCCATTTCGGACGTGGCCAACGCGCTGCGCCAGCAGAATATGGAAATGCCCGCCGGTAATGTGAACGCGGGCGCAAAAGAGCTGGCCGTGCGCACGCTCGGGCGCCTGGTGGACCCGGCGCAGTTCGACGAAATCGCCATCGCGACGCGCGGAGCGTACGTGGTGAAGCTTCACGATATCGGCCATGCCGAGGACTCGCAGGAAGAGCCCACCACTGCCGCGCGGTTGAACGGTGAAGCCGCCGTCAACATGGTGGTGTCAAAACAGTCCGGCCAAAACACGGTCGCGGCCGCGGACGCGCTCAAGGAACGGATCAAGCAAGTGGAAGCGGCGCTGCCCAAAGACATTCACATTCAGATCACCAACGACCAGTCCATCTTCATCAAGGCCGCGGTGCACGATCTGGAACAGCACCTGGTGGAAGGAAGCATCCTGGCGGCCGTGATCGTTTTCGCGTTTCTCGCCAACATCCGCACCACTTTGATCTCGGCCGTGGCCATTCCCACTTCGATCGTTTCGACCTTCGCCTTGATGGCCGCCATCGGCTTCGATTTGAATCAGATCACCATGCTGGCGCTGACCCTTATGGTAGGCATCGTGATCGACGACGCCATTATTGTCCTCGAAAATATCTACCGCTTCATGGAGGAAAAGGGCATGTCGCCGTATCGGGCGGCGATCGAGGGAACCAAGGACATCGGCTTGGCCGTGATGGCCACCACTTTTTCGCTGCTGGCCGTATTCCTGCCCATCGGTTTCATGGGCGGCATCGTCGGCCGGTTCATGTCGTCCTTCGGATTGACGGCTTCGTTCGCCATTGCGGTGTCGTTGCTGGTCTCGTTCACCCTGACTCCCATGCTGACCTCCCGCTTCGTGAAAGTGCTTCCTCACCGCGAGGGCGACAAGAAAAAAGGCTCCAAAGATTCGCGCTTTTTCCACTTCCTGGACACCTATTACACGAAAATGCTGGAGTGGGCCATGGGGCACCGCAAGGCCATGGTGGCCATCAGCGTGTGCGTGGTGCTCAGCACGGTTCCGCTTTTCATGCTGGTGGGCAAAAACTTTATCCCGGCTGACGACCGGTCGGAATTTCAGGCCAACATCCGCGCGCCCGAAGGAACCTCGCTGGCAGGCACCGTAACTATCAGCGAGCGCATTGCGCGCGATTTTCGCTCCTTGCCGGGAGTGATCGCCACGCTGACTTCGGTGGGGATCGCCTCGGCATCCTTCACGGGCGCGGCCGCGGGCGAGTCCAACAGCTCCACCATCTATGTGAAACTGGCGCCGCGCGATGCGCGCAAGGATACACAGGATCAATTGATAGCCAAGGCGCGCGAAATTCTCACGCATTATCCCAAGGATTTGCGCACCAGCGTCGGCCAGGCGGCCAATGGCCCCGGCGGAGGACAAGCCGACGTCCAGTTCACCCTCACCGGGCCGGATCTGGACAAGCTCAACACGTATTCGCAAGCCTTACTCGCAAAGCTGAAGCAGGTTCCCAAAGTGGCCGATGCCGACTCGTCGCTGGTCTATGGCAAGCCGGAACTACGCGTGGAGATCGACCGGCAGCGCGCCGCTGATTTGGGAGTGCGCGTCAACGATATCGCGCAAGCTTTGAACACCATGGTGGCCGGCCAGGTGGTTTCCTCATTCCCTTCCAACGGCGAAGAGTATGACGTTCGCTTGCGCGCCGACATGCAGTTCCGCACTAGCGCCGAAGGGTTGCGCCAGCTCACGGTTTTTTCCACCAACACGCGCGGCTGGGTGCCGCTGGATCAAGTGGTGCGCATCAAGAGCGGCGACGCGCCCTCCAGCATCGGCCGCCTGAACCGGCAGCGCGAAGTGACCCTGAGCGCCAACGTTCTGCCGGGCGGATCGCAGCAAAAGGTAATTTCCTCGCTGAATCAATTCGCCGAAGAGCTGCATATGGAACCGGGGTATCGCGCGGAACTTCTCGGCACGTCCAAAGAACTGGGCCGCGCGGGTTATTATTTCATGCTCGCCATTGCGCTGACGTTCATCTTCATGTACATCGTGCTGGCGGCGCAGTTCGAATCGTTTCTGCACCCCTTCACCATTCTGCTGACGCTGCCGCTCGCGGTTCCGTTCGGCATTCTGTCCTTGTTGATGTTCGGCCAGTCCGTGAACATCATGTCGGGACTGGGATTGCTGCTGCTGTTCGGAATCGTGAAGAAGAACGCAATTCTCCAGATCGATCACACCAATGGCTTGCGCGCCACGGGTGTAGAGCGCTACGAAGCGATCATCCAGGCCAATCGCGACCGGTTGCGTCCCATCCTGATGACCACCACCGCGCTGGTAGCCGGAATGCTGCCGCTGGTGCTTTCCAACGGCGAAGGATCGGCGAGCAATCGATCCATCGGCGTTCTGGTAGTGGGCGGCCAGACGCTATGTCTGTTGTTGACCCTGCTCGCCGTGCCGGTATTTTATTCCCTGTTTGACGATATGAAGCGGTTGCCGATGTTCCGCAAGCTCTCGCGCCAGCACGATTCGACACGCCAGGTGGTGTCCGGTTTGGATGTGGCGCCGCAGCCCATGCACTTTGAAGGCGGAGAACGCGCCTGATGCGAGCCTCTCTGTTTCTCGCGTTCACCTTATCTATCGCTATGGCGCAGCAGCCACCCGCGCCCACGCCGGCCTTGCCCCCGGCAACCATGTCGTCGCCGCGTCCCAGCACGCTGGTGCCGCCCGTGCGTCCGTTCCGTTTGCCGCCCCGTACCGGAATCGAAACGCAAATGGAGATGTCGCTCGATCAAACTTTGGCGCTGGCGCTGGCGAACAATAAGGACATCGAAGCCGCGCGAATCGACCGGTTGGAATCCGACTACACATTGAGCGCGGCGCAGGGAGCCTACGATCCGCAGCTCAGCGTCACCAGCTACTGGGAACAGCAGATCACTCCCGTCGCTTCCGCGCTGGGCGGATCGTCCACCGGAAGCCTGCTGAACAAAACCTGGCTGGCGGATCCCGGAGTTACTCAGCCTTTGCCCTGGTACGGCGGAACGTTCAAAACGGATTTGTCGTCCGCCGACGTGTCTTCCAATAACACCTTTCTCTCGCTGAACCCGCAGTACGAGACATCGCTCAATTTCTCCTACACGCAGCCCCTTTGGCGCAACCTGCTGTATGACGGCAACCGCCACCAGATCGACGTCGCGAAAAAGAACCGCTCATTGACCGACCAGCAGTTTCGGCAGCGCGTGATGGGGATCGTGTTGCAAGCCGAGCAAGCCTATTGGGAGCTCCAGTATGCCTACAACAATCTGCAGGTGCAACTGGATGCGGTGCGCATCGGCGTTCAGCAGGACGAGAGCAACCGGCGACAGGAGGAACAAGGGCTGCTTGCGCCCATTGATGTAGTGGCCGCCCAAACGCAGCTTGCCAACTTTGAAGTGGGCGCTTATGCGGCGCAATCGGCGCTCACCGGCGCGGAGAATTTGCTGAAGGAGCTGGTGCTGCCGGATCGTACGGATGCCAACTGGTCCAGCGCCATGATCCCCGTTACTCCCGCCGACGTAATCGCGCCGCTCACTCCGCTGCCGGATGCGATCGCCGAAGCCCTGGCGAACCGTCCGGAGATCGCCGAAGTGAAGATCAATGGCGAGATCAATGAGAAAGACATTCGCTATTATCGCGAGCTGACCAAGCCGCAGGTGAACTTAACCGCGCTCTATACCCGGCAGGGCTTGGCGGGCACGGTGCTTCCGCCGGGTCCGAATCCGTTTACCACCGCGTTCGGTCCGCTGACCACTCAGATTAACGAATTGTCGGCGTTGGCGGGTCTGCCGGCGCTTTCCGGTATCTCCTTTGGAAGCGGCACTGTTCCACCAGTGCTGGTTGGAAATTACGGAAAATCGCTGTCGGGAATTTGGAACGGAGATTTTCCCACCACCGAAGTGCAACTGAACATCTCACTGCCTATTCGGAACCGCACTGCGGACGCGAATCTCGGGAAATCGCTGGCGGAGACGCGGCGCATCCGCAATCAAATGCAGCAGACCGAGCAGAACATTCAATCCGACGTGCGCACCGCCATGGAGAATCTGCAGATGGCGCAGCTCCGGCTGCAGGCCGCGGCGGTGGCGCGCGAATCGGCCGAAGAGCAATATCAAAGTGAGCAGCGCCAATTCCGCGCGGGCACTTCGACGCTGTTCCTGGTGCAGCAGCGGCAGGCGACCATGATCACCGCTCGCAGCCAGGAGCGGCGTTCGCAAGCCGATGTGAGTGAAGCCATCGCTCAATTCCAACTCGCCACCGGAACGATCCTGTCGGAACGAAACATCGTCCTCAGGTGAGGCATCCATCGCCATAAAGTACGTTCCAGGCCGCCGAAGAATCGCTCCCTGACGCTCGCGGCTCCGTAACGCGCGAAATCTACCGAGCCGCGCGCGTGAGCAAGCGGTCTATTCACAGTTTCGACACAGCCCGCTAGAAACAAGCATACCCATCACTGGCGGCTTCGATGTTGAGAGCTAGCGTTGGCGTCCGCAATCCGTCACAAGCCTCGGCCCTGTTGTGGCGCACGTACTCTGCGAGCCGCGTTCACCATCGTACGAACGCGCGCGGGTCTTCAAAAAGCGCAAAGCTCGCGGCGCGCACCCCACAACGAATCGGGAACAAGGTCGCGCCGCCGCTCCGTTTTGCGCGTATTACTCAGAGCCGTACTGTAGGTACTGAAGCCGCCAAAGGGAAGATAAAGCTGCTCTCAATGGTTGAAAGGGAGGCAAACGGGTTTAAACTTGACGGAGCCAGGATGCCAAAACGGAAATTCTGGTTTTAGATTTTGGACCGGTATATGGCACCGGAATCTGGCGCATGCCCGGCAAAAGGAGAAAACGATGAAGATCATTTGGAGTGGATTCGCGGCTGCCGCGCTGCTGTGCATGGGAGCATTCGCGCAGACGTATACAGTATTCACCGTCAACGGAGACCCCACCGGCGCCGCCGCCATCAACAGCGCGGGTACCGTGACGGGGTCTTATGACGAGTCCACGGTACCTGACGGCCCGCTGATAGCTCACGGATTCGTGAGGACCTCGGATGGTACGATTACGACTTTCGATCCAACTTATAGCACGGGCACGCACCCCACCAGCATCAACGATAGCGGCGTCATCACTGGATACTTCACGGTCGGTGCAGCTCAGTCCAAGGCTTATGGCTTTGTCCGCGACGCTGCAGGAACCATCACGGATTTTGCTCCAGCGGGTGTTACTGTAACTTTTCCGTACAGTATCAATGACAGCGGAGTAATTACGGGCACCTGCGAGTGCGCCGGAGGCAGTTTCGTACGAGGCGCCAAGGGGGGGATCGAGCTCCTGAGCCTGGAGAACTACACCATGTCCGCAGCCGCCATCAGCTCCGAGGACGTCATTGTGGGATCGCTTAGGAACTCGAACGGAGGCGACATCGGATTCGAGCGAATCCCCAAGGGGACTGTCATCACCATCTCGGCAGTCGTCGGGGTAGTCGCAATCAACGCGACGGGTTGGCTCACCGGCCAGATGGCGGGGGCGCTCGGATTCGTGTATGAACCCGGCGGAGCTTTCTCGTCGTTCGGCCCGTCGGGCAGCACTTATACGGCTCCAGCCGCTATCAATTCCGCGGGAACGGTGGCTGGAACCTTCCTCGACGCCGGCCAATATAGCCACGGCTTCACGCGAAACGCCGCCGGCGTCATCACCGTGTTCGACTCGCCCACGCTCGGCTTGCCGTACACATATATATCGGGCATCAACAACAGCGGGACGATGTGTGGAAGTTCGGATGAAGGCGCATTCATTCTGGTCCCCTGAGTAGAACAGCGTATTGCCGGACCACCGGCGTGAATCCCGGCGGAAGTCGCAACAATCGAACTGCGGGCGGCCTCGATCTCGGGCCCGTGGCAAAACCGTCTTCCTTTACGCTCGCGCCTGGAATCAAGCACTTGCGCGGCCGTCTTATCGCCTTGCGCCGCCATGGGCGGCTCCACCGCTCTGTTGAAGATCATCATCCCGGGGGCGGCGGTGTCCGCTCCTGGATTGATTGGGGTAAGAGCGACCAGATATCCGAGTATACGCAGTGTCCGAACGGGCTTTTGAACGCGGCGCTTCTTGGCCTGTGTCGTTTCCGAGCCTTGTTCGATGTAGCTGACATCATCGTGCAGGATCTTCCATGCCAGCCGGCAGTGTTTGTTGGCGATTGCCCAGATGACGCCATTGTGCCCGCTCAAAATCTTCTCGGCCACCGGGGGCGGGTTCGACGAAGTTATATTCCCAAGCTGTCGATGGAACGCCCGAAGTTGTTGGACTGGCAGATAGAGACCCTGGATCGGCACGTCCGCTGCTCGGCATCCCGCACGAAACTCAGGATCAGTTCTCCGGCGGCCATGCGGCGTGTCAGCCGTCTGGCATCTGCGGAGTCGTTTTCCCCATGGCCTGCTCGAACGCAGCGGACGCAGCTACCGCTCGCGCTGACCAAGCTCTCAAGCCGCCCGCCAACAAGATGGAAACTGCTTATAACAAGGCCGGCCATGCCATCCAAAACGTCCTCATTGGCCATGCTAGAAACTAAACACGCATACTCTTGGCGTTCGGCCGATATGTCCTACAGACGATATGTCAGACTTACTCGACGGGTGCGCATCGGCATTCAGCAGGATGAAAGCAACCGGCGACAGGAGGAACAAGGGCTGCTCGCGCCCATCGACGTGGTCGCGGCGCAGACCCAGCTTGCGAACTTTGAAGTGGGCGCTTATGCGGCGCAATCGGCGCTCACCGGCGCGGAGAATTTGCTGAAGGAGCTGGTGCTGCCGGATCGTACGGATGCCAACTGGTCCAGCGCCATGATCCCCGTTACTCCCG
>Ga0302325_10036204_pt1 | contig 10063 bp, 9 predicted proteins | sample Palsa_T0_2_FD_201948 | JGI IMG/M metagenome (GOLD analysis project Ga0302325, IMG submission 201948) | Peat permafrost microbial communities from Stordalen Mire near Abisko, Sweden - Palsa_T0_2 | ecosystem: Environmental > Terrestrial > Soil > Palsa > Peat permafrost | place: Sweden: Abisko... | reverse complement strand
TACAAGCTAATTGCTTGTGAATTTGGTGCCCAAGGGGGGACTCGAACCCCCATGCTGTTAAGGCACAGGCTTCTGAGGCAATGACTTACGTAATTATCCGTCTCCCCTCATCACTTTTCTTTTGATCTAACATCTGCTCATTAACGGCTTATAAAAGCGACGCTTTTCTTTGAAAAAATCTAAGAATTGCGCATTTCGGCCCAATTTTTTGTCCGAGTATAGGTGGGAGATAGGTGCGTATCCAACAGTTGAATATGATGATCAATTGAGAGCCGTAGGGAGGATTTGCTTCGCCGGGTTCTCATTTACCCCTCTTAAGGCCGCGGCACTTCGGTTACCTTGACGGCATGGATTCTTGGCCGCTTCGTAGAGCCGAGCGGGCTCTCCTCCACTACATCCTATGGCCCACAGCTTAGCCCGGCTAAGGCAGCAAACGCAGCTTGTCTGCCGTCGAAGGTTAAGAACGTACGGGCGCCGAGTACGCGGGCCGCCGCCACATGCAGGACATCGAGAGAGCGCGATCCATTTCGGATCGTGTGCAGCCGGGAGAGCCTCTCCGCCTCCTGGTAGTGAAGGTAAACGGGCAGCGGAGCCGGCCCCATCATGCCATTGGCTAGTTGCTGGCGAAGCCGAGTCTGCATCTTGCGCAAAACGCCAGCATCGATGGCAGCCCGAAAGACCAAGCCCCGGGCGGCATTATTGAATTCAAAAGCACCGAAAGCTGTCCAAGGAATGAGCGGGGGCGACTTCAGACCTGCCGCCCAAGCATGGGCCGCCGGAGTATTGCCGTCGTTTCCGAGGAGCGAGAGCAGGAACGACGAGTCAGCGTAGATCACCGATCCAGGAAATCGACGAACTTGACTGCCAGCAGCTTGCCGGCGAAGTCCTCCTCCAGGTTTCCCGAAAAATCAGGTGGTGCCCATTTCTCGCCCTTCTTCGAAGCGGTGAAGGTGCCGATCACCTTTCCCCGCTTGGTGATCTTGACCGGCTGACGCTGGGCCGCGGCATAGACCTTGGGAAAATCGTGGCGCAATTGGCGGACAGTGGCTTGGCTCATGTGTCACAAGTGAAGTAACACATTGCTCGGCGTCAAGCAGAGATGGCATCTCGCCCGTTTCCCACTTCTCGACGTTTGGAGGGCCTGTTAAGATGTCGGCCAACGTCGATGAAAGACGATCCGAACCCCCAGAAGCACCAGGCTGTCTTGTCCGACCATAAGCGGATTGGGAAAACACTGGTTCCCATTCCTGCAACCTACGGGTGGACGCATGTCAATTTCGTGCAGCGGATCTTTCCCGAGATTATTTGGATAGGATTCTTGCTTGAGCGTTGCGGGGCGAAGCGGGGCATTGAACTCGGCGCAAATTTGGTCGGTCTGCAGGAAGGGTTGGAAAGCTTTGCCCGTAAGCGTCCGGCCGTCCCTTTGCCTACCGGCTTCTCTGGCCAGTGATCTGCCAATGGCGTATTCTTGTCGCCGTATCCTTCCGAGGATCAGCTTCCGAATGAGCTGTTCCTTGCTGAGGGCGGAATAGTCCTCATGGACTTTCGGATTGTCCCAGATGAACTGATCGATTTTGGCATCGATCTCAGGATTCTTCCGAACCGCGGGTTCTTGCGCCTGTCTTTCGGCGACTTGCTGTTTGAGCGAGGGCATGCTGCCTCCTATGTTTTTCCAGCCATTGTTGAACAAGGCGGCTGGTCGCCAAGGGCACTTGACCTTGTTTGGGCAAGAAACGTCATCTTGAGATCGGCTGCCCAACGCGTGTGCACCGTCCCTGATTCGGTCCGGAGTTCTCGAATCTTATCCGGCAACCTCAATCTCGAGACTGCGAATGAGTTGGTCTCCACCGAACGCCAGATCAATCGGCCCCGAATTCGTGCTCTCGCGTAGTACCGGCCAGCCTCGTTTCGGACGAGATATTGAACTGCAATCGGGGTTACTTTCACCCGCTCAGTATAGGAAATCGGTATAGGAGGGGCCAGCCCGCGCTTCCGTAAGTTATTGGTGCCCAAGGGGGGACTCGAACCCCCATGCTGTTAAGGCACAGGCTTCTGAGACCTGCGTGTCTACCAATTCCACCACCTGGGCATTTACTTCACCAACAATCAGTTACGTGTGCAGCTAAAGTTCGTTATTTGCTTTTTCTACACCAATCTTCTACACTTTCCCCATGAACGTGATGAAAGATGAGAAGGGATGGGAAAGAACCAATGTCACGAACCTGCTTCGCAACCGACAGAGTGGGACTTACTACGCCCGCGTCAAAGTCAACGGCAAGCAGAAATGGCGGGGCCTCAACACGACCGTCTTCTCCGTCGCAAAACTTCGGCTCGCCGATGTCGAGAAAGAGGTCCGCGCGCAAGGTATCGCGGCTAGGGCAGAGACTGAGGCCGGCAATGGAAACGAAACCAACGTCGGCCGTTTTGCGGCCATCTATCGCCAGCGCACCGAGCACAATGCTTCCCTTTCGGCCGGCACCAAGCTGCGGCGGGAAATCGCGGTGAAGGCCGTCTTGAAGACCTGGCCGGACCTTGCCGAACGCGACGCCCGTCGCCTTACACCAACTGACTGTCAGGCGTGGGCCGCGAAAGCACTTCGCGAGGGCACGGGTTTTATCGCCCCAAATGTAAAGACCGTCCGCAAGGGAATGTCGCCCTCAGCGTTCAACAAGTGCGTGGACACCGTGCGGGCGGTTCTCGAAATCGCCCGTGAATTAGGAGTGATCTATAAAAATCCCGCCGTTGAAATCACCAAGGCACGAATTAAGCAAAAACGGCTTGAACTGCCCTCCGCGAGACAGTTCGAAGAGATCATTAAACAGATCAGGACTGCGGGCGCACGTTGGTCGCCCGAATGCGCAGACATGGTTCGGCTTCTGACCTATTCTGGAGCACGCCTGCGTGAAGCGACAGCGCTGCGTTGGAGCCACGTTAACGTCGCAAAAAACGAAATCACTATCCCCGGCACCAAGTCCGGTTCCAGTTATCGAATTGTCCCCCTGTTCCCGGCGCTCGCCGCACTTCTGACGGAAATCAAAAGCCGGCGCGAGCCGGAAGCGGAGGATGCCCCGATTCTCCGGGTCGGCGGTTCTCTCGGCGCGTTAGAATCTGCGTGCAAGGCCGTCGGCCTGAAACCGATCAACCATCACGACCTCCGGCATCTTTTCGCGACCCGCTGTATCGAGTCCGGCGTCGATATTCCGACCGTCTCGCGATGGCTCGGGCACTCAGACGGCGGCGCGCTGGCGATGAAGACATATGGGCACCTCCGGCAAGAGCACAGCGCCGCCCAAGCCGCCAAAGTTCATTTTTAGGTCAACTCAGAGGGAGGGCAGTTGACGCCAGCACCGGCTTTTAAGACTCTAACTTACGGATTTCCTCACTCAATCTCGACTGCCTTCTGACCTTGGCCAATTTTCCCGAGCTAAAGGGCCTCCCTCCCCGGGAACGCCTCAAGATAGCAGAGGAACTCTGGGACTCAGCTGCAAGCGATGCCCTGCCGGTTCCCAAAAGCCACAAGAAGCTGATCCGTTCCCGGCGAAGCGCCTATGAACGGGGCGAGACGGCAACGCTCACAATGCCGGAGTTGGCAAAGTCCATACACCGCCGCAAGTGACCCAAACCAGTCGTCGCGCTCAACGACGTGAGCAGCGACGTCAACCGGCCGAGTGGCCGCAGTTGCAGGACAGCGTCACCCGCCAGAGCAGATTCGGCCTGTCGGCGCCCGTCGCTGCAGCCGCTGCCGACCGCGGCTTTTGCTCCGGCAAGGGCAAAGAGCAACTCGGGGCCGCCGGATACCGCGTGCCCGAAGATGTCGGCCTCGCCTCCACCAGCCTTGCCGACTGCAACTGCGACTGCGGGGTGGATCAGAATTCCGTCGAGATCGGCGCGGTCGCCATGCGGACGCTCGCCGGCCTCGTCCACCAGAACGAGCGCGGCATCCCGAAACACTGCCGGCGAATCCTGGTCGAAGGGCGCTGGATCGACGGCCCGAGCCTGCCGGCCCTCGTGCGGGCGTGAGCTCCGATGGCAGTAGCGCATGCTATTGTGAGCGAGGCGAATTCTGCGATCTTCGAGATCGGCTCCAACCACCGGATGTTCGAAGCTCCTATTGCAATCCTGCCCATTCATTGGCCGCGGTTTGCAGCAGATTGATCTTGGCAGGACCGGCGTTCATCTGCCCGGCGAGGACCGCCACCTCCGCGTCATTCCGGGTCAGCGCCTCCAAGCCTGCGACGAAGAGAAAGGTTTGTTTCCACGGGGTATCCGGAAGTCGCACGCAAAACGCCTCCAACGTGGCGGGGTCATCCACCAGTTGACGCGCGAGGGCGCGCGTCTGTCGCTCCGTCGCGGCCGGTTCCGCAGCCATCCACGCGGCGGCCGCTGCCTGATCCACCTTGAGCCAATGCTCCAACGCGGCGAGTCCAAAGGGTGAGTCCCGTTCGTCTGGCGAAAGGGATAGAAAGATCGGTCGGGCGTTTGCGTCAGTCAGCAGGGAATTGAGGTCCGCGAGCAAACGGGCCTCGGTGACGGCGTCGCCGGTCTGACGATGCGCCCATTGCACCATTTCCCAATCCACCAGCTCCAAGGTTTCCCCGAGGGGCGGAGCCCCTGGAGAATCGGGTGCGATCCGCTCCGCCGGGCCATTCCGGACGGAAGGTACATTCCGCCCCAAAGGGATGTTCCGAGCGGAAGCGAAAGGCCGCTCGGAACTTGTCGGGGCTCTCCTGGCCTGAGGGGGGCCCACCCTTGCCGGCCGACGATGCCAGCACAGCATCGTCAGAACGACAACCATCGTTGCGGCAGCGTATGCCGCTGGGTGGGCCGTTGCCTTCACGCCGCCTCAGAAGCAGCCGTAGCCTGTCGTGGGACTGCCGCTGACCGGATGCATGAATGTGATATTGGGAAGGGCGCCGCTTGATTGCCGAGCGTTCGTGATCTGGCTGGCGGTCGTGCTTTGAAAATCCGAGGCGGTCGGCGTGATCCCAGCCGTCCACGTGTTGTTGGTGACGATGCTGCCGGTTTCGGCGTAGTCGCCGGTGATCGTGCCCAAATAGCCGAGGTTATAGTGCATGACCTCCTTGGTGCCAGAAATGTCATTCGCGTCCGTCTGGGGGGACGAACTGCCGTAGTCGGGAGCCGTTCGCTCGAGGGTGTCGAAATCGGCTCCGCTGTTGTTGTACGCCGTGTTATTGGTCCATGTTGCCGACTGCCCGGGCTGGTGGTTGCAATAGAAACCGTGACTGCTGTTGTCAGCCGAAAGACAATACTTGACCGTGTGAGCCGGCAGGGGATCCGGGATTTCATCCTGAGGTTGGGAACCCCAGCCTCCGACCTTGAAGCCATTGCCATTTCCACCATTATTGCCGTTCATATAGGACCAGCAATATTCGAAGGTCACGGGTTCGGCGGCGTTGAGGCAATCGTAGCCGTCGTCGCTATTGTTCCAGGAGCGGCACGCATTGTACACATTGCCCGTTCCGCCCGCCGCCGGGTGGCACCCGAAGCCGTCGGCGTTGCCGTAGGAATAACTGTTGATCCCGGCGTTGTTGTAGGAATCGCACTCGTAGAACGTGTTGTTGGCCGAAACCTGCTCCAGGTAAAAGCCGACGCAATCGCCATCGTGAACGGCCATCTGGTTGAATGTGCAACCAGACGCCCCATAGACGGCGATGCCGATGGACTGGTTGTTGGTCGTGGTGATGTTCTCCTTGACGGCCGTGATGTCAAACCCTTGGAGCGTCACGTTCGAGACGCCCGATCCCAGCCAAAATGCCGCGATCCGGTACCCGCTGGGGTTGACGGCGGAGAAATTGAGAATCGGCCGCGTGGTATCACTTGCGTCCGCCTTGATCGTGATGCCGTTGTTCGCGGTGGTGATCAGGTTGGACACGGCGTAAGCATTGCCGTCCTCGTAGCCTGCAATGGTGCTGGGAACGTTGTAGGTTCCGGCGTAGAGGTTGATCGAATCGCCGGACGCCGTGGCAAGCGTGAGCGCCTTTGCGATCGTAGCCAGCGGGTGGCTCGGAGAACCGTTGTTGCTGTCGCTTCCGGTGGGCGACACATAAAAAATCGTCGCGAACGCGGAGGTTTGCAGGGCGACAATGATCGTGAGTGCAGCGATGGCGGCGCGGCATGCGCCGCCCCGGGGATTTTTGCGTTTCTTGATTTCCATTTTGGGATTCGTCACCTGAGTTGTCTGTCTTGATGCGCACCGGGATTTGCGACGGTTGAATTTGGACCGGGCCATCGGCTCAGGGGCCGGGGGGGCGGGGCCGCTTTCGGAACGTCGGGGGTGGGGCGTTGCAAGACAGTACCACCCCAGCGCGATCTTTCGCCCCCCCAATATTGGTAGTCCGCGCGTCTTCTTGGTTTCCGCGCAGTTTTGTGTCGCACCGCGCCGCGCCTGACCGCAAGCTCTACCAAGGGGTCGGGCGGCCGCGGGCCGCCGCGATTTGCGCGAGGACGGCCGACTGGTCGCCGACTGCCGACATTCGCTCGGCGAGGCGGGATATCCGATTGCGGGACACTAACCCCCCGCGCTGACCCGGAATGACGCCGAGGTGGCGATCTTGTCGCGCAGATGGAGCCGGGCCCGGCCAAGACCAATCTGCTGCAGACGGCGGTCAATCAATGGGCGCCCAGCCGCGGCAGCCGACACTCTTGGAAATACTACCAAAACTGGGGGGGCGGATTTCGATCCGTGCATGGTATTGTCCCGCCGCCCGCCCCTCAGATCGAAGGGCGACACAAGATCCAAGCAAGCCTTTCCATGGCAAATCGAGCCTGCATCGCGTTTGCGGCGATGGCCGTCCTGGGCCCGGGGTCGCCTGTCCCGTCACGGGAGGGTGCGCTTCCCACGACGAACGGCGCCCCGGTACCGTCGGCTATTGTGCCGCAGGAGACGGGCGTCCTCCTGCTGCCCCCCCTTGATACCGAACCCTGGGCCGACCATGTCCTCCGGCAGCGCCAGTTTTCGGTTCGGCGCAGAGAGCAATACGAGCTTATTTCCCGCCGGTTTAAAGTGTACAGCGAGGCCCTCGCTGCGCGTGCCGCGGACCAAGATCCGAAGATCGACCTCAAGAACGTGACGGAACGAACGGCGGCGAACCTCGACGCCCTGGCTCGCCGTTCGGGCGCACGCTGGGTCGTAAGCCTTGAGGTTCAAGAAGTGGCGGGCGATCCAACGCCGCAGCCCGGGGCCGGAGCCTTCCGCAGCCATTGTCGCGTCAAAATGCTGGTCTGGGACGCTGCCGCGCCCGGCTGGTTGATCAACGGTCCGTACGTGGGTCACGACAAGGGGGCCAATTCATCTCCCATCTTGTCGTTCAAGGAGTCGATCGACGAGGCAACGCGCGGCGCGTTAGGGCAGCTCATCGGGGAATATGCGGCGAATGTACCCGTTGCACCGGTGGGCAAGGTAGCCGACTATTTGGCCGGCCAGACGGAGCCTTTTGTCGGTGATCCCCAACAGCCTTTCGCCGGCCTCAAGACTCATTGACGCCGCAACTCGCGCCTAAAAGGACGCCTGCGCGGCGCGGCCAGTTCTGGCGCAAAGCGATGAGGCAAAAGCTCCGCCACCGTGCGATTTGTCGCGGGTGTCGCAATCGGGGCCGGAATTATTGTACGCGGTGTTATTGATCCAGGTGGCCGCCTGCCCGGGCTGGTGGTTGCAATTGGAACCGTGCCTGGCGTGGTCGGCCGAAAGGCCGAAGGGACAGGTGGACCCACAGAGGACTACTAGAACTGGGGGGTTTTCATCCGCGCCGTTCTGTTATGCTTCCTGACTCCCCAGGGAACCATCCCTCGACCCCAAAAATACATGAAATCCTCCTGTCTACTCCTCCTCGGCATCAGCCTTGCCGGCATCGTCACCACCGCCTCCGCCCAATTCAATACCATCGCGAACGATACGTGGTGGAAGGACACGCAAGGCAACCCCATTTACGCCCAAAGCGGCGGGATCAGCAAATTCGGGAGCACCTATTACTGGTATGGCGTCCAGTACGGAGGCGCGAGCACCTACTACTCGACCGGAACATCCAACAGCGACACGAACTTCGTCGCCATCAATGTGTACTCCTCCACGGACTTGGTCCATTGGACCTTCCAGAATGCCGTGGTCACCACTAACACCAAGTGGTTCAACTTCGGCAGCGACTCGGATCCGACGTCCCTGGAGGATGCGGGTTGGGTTTCGCGCATGGGGAGTGTCGTGTACAATCCCACCAGCAAGCTCTACGTTCTGTGGGTTCAGTACGATGGGCCGGCCGGGACGGGCATGGCGTGCTGCACGTGCAGCACCCCGACCGGAAATTTCACGTTCAACAACGTCCAAACCAGCATCGCCAACGTCTACGACAGTCTCCCGGGCGACTCGACCATCTTCTGCGACATCGACCACGGCTCGACGCCGTACTTCATCTGTTCGGACTCGCACGGCCGGGAGCACGCGTATGTCTGCCCGCTCAGCTCGACCTATGAGGCAATCAATTCGGCAACGCTCATCTCCGAATGGCCGCAGGGCCAGGAGGCGAACAACATGTTCGTGTACAAGGGCACCTACTATTACATTATGTCCAACCTGGCCGGCTGGAGCTATTCCTCGGCGTACGCCGTCTGGTCGTCCAGCATCCTGACGCCGTCCGATTACACCAAGGATGCCGCCTTCGCAGGCACGACCGCCACTTTTACGCACTGGGCCCAGGTGAGTTTCGCCATCATGCTTGAGGGATCAAGCACCGAGACGATCGTCATGGCGTGCGATCGCTGGGCGGATTTCAACGGCGATTATGCCAAGGCCGGGCATGGCGCAGGTCTCTACGAATGGTGCCCGGTGACTTTCAGCGGCACGACGCCGACGTTCAACGACGAGACGACGTGGCAGATTAACGCGGCGACCGGAGCTTGGGAGAAATAGCCTAACCCGGCGTGGCGCCTCCATCGCTCGATGACGACCGGCCCGCAAGCGACCAAGTCAACGAGGGGGCGGGCTGGCCTGACCTGCTGCGATCTGTGCGAGCAGGGCCGACTGGCCAGCTCCGGGCGACATACGTTCGGCGATGCGAGACGCCTCGGTAGGGTCGATGGGCAGGATCTCGAGGCTGGCGTATTTGAGGAAGCTTTGCTTCCAATTTGAATCTGGCGCACCGCAAAGCTCATCCATGAGGGCGGCGTCCTCCACCGCTTGGTGGGCGACAGTCCAGGCTTGGTCGTCGGTTGCATAGGGACATGCGGCAAGCCATCGAGCTGCAGCGGTAAGGTCGGCGTCGATCCACCGCAGGGCAGCCGTCACCGCCACCGGGCTATCCATTTCTTCGGGAGAGAGCGAGCGGAGGATTTGGGGCGCGTTTTGTGCTGTGATCAAGGACAGGAGGTTGTTCTGGAGGGCGTCCTGGGAGGGCTTGTCGTGGCGGAATCTCGATCCGCTCCCTCGACTGGCTTCAGCCCACTCCTTCAGCCCGGCATGGATCGTCGCAAGCAAGACGGCGGATCCGTCGGATGGGAGAGGGGCCGCGGTCGCAGTGGAAGGGCTGGCGGCTTGCCGCAGGAGCCCTGTCGCAGATGCGCCCGGAGGCGACATGAATGCCGCTGGAAGGGTCGCTCTGCGGACGGACCCAACCCGGAACCGAAGGCAAGTAATCCAGACGCAAGCGGACGACCCTCCCGCGCACAGGAAAAGACGTATCCAACGGCGGCGGCTATCCCGGTTCAAGGGGTCTGTTCCCTGCGCCGAACCAGCAAAGCAAAGGAATCACGGGCCCTTGCTTTGGCGCCCAGAGGCGGCAGGATAAGGACACCCGACTCTGGCGACACAACGGTAGACGATGCGAGCGCGACCTGGGTTGGGAGCAGCGCGCATGGCACCAGAAGGAGGGGCGCGTTCCCATCAGCGAGGACAGCGAAGGCAGGATTGGCCATGGCAACGGGCGATCGGCACAGTTTACCACATCACGACAAGCGATTGCCCCCCCAGTTTGGGTAGGTAGCAGAGGCTCCCACCGTGCCCGAAGTCGTCATTATGGACATACAGCTTCCCGACATTTCCGTAAACTTGTCTTTC
>Ga0302325_10036203_pt1 | contig 10064 bp, 6 predicted proteins | sample Palsa_T0_2_FD_201948 | JGI IMG/M metagenome (GOLD analysis project Ga0302325, IMG submission 201948) | Peat permafrost microbial communities from Stordalen Mire near Abisko, Sweden - Palsa_T0_2 | ecosystem: Environmental > Terrestrial > Soil > Palsa > Peat permafrost | place: Sweden: Abisko... | reverse complement strand
AACCGGGCGACGGCGCCACCTTCGACAACGCCGGCACGCTCACCGCCACCAACGGCAGTATCTATAGCGGCGGTGGCGCAACCTCCACCGTCAACAACTCCGGCACCTTCACCGTCAACGAAGCCAGCGCTACTTTCACTATCGGCGGCGGACTTATCTTCAACAACAGCGGCACCGTGAGCGTCAAAGCAGGCGAATTGCTCCTGGCCGCTTCCGACAACGGTTCCACCACCGGCACCGCTACCGTCTCTTCGGGAGCGACCGTCGCCTTCACCGCCAACTACACTTTCGCTTCCTCTTCAACCCTCACCGGCGCGGGGGCGTATTATTTCTCGGGCGGAGAGCAGACCATCAATACCGCCAATTACAACGTCACCGGCACCACCTACCTTACCACCGGAACGCTGGCCTTCGGCGTCAACGAAAATATTCAGGGACCGCTCGTCTGGAGCGGCGGAACGATGATCCCCGGGGCGAACGTTACCGTCACAGCCAAGTCCGGCATCGATTTCCATGGAAGTAATTATGCGTTTCTCGACACCGGAATTCTTACCAACCCCGCGGGCCAATCCGCCACCATCGGCGCCACCGGCAATATTTACGTTGAACCGGGGGACGGTGCCACCTTCAACAACGCCGGCACGCTCACCGCCACCAACGGCGGTATCTATAGCGACGGTGGCGCAACCTCCACCGTCAACAACTCCGGCACCTTCACCGTCAACGAAGCCAGCGCTACTTTTTCTATCGGCAGCGGACTTATCTTCAACAACAGCGGTACCCTCAATGTCCTGGCTGGCGACCTTCTGCTCGCCGCTTCCGACAACGGTTCCACCACCGGCACCGTCAGCGTCTCTTCGGGAGCCAGCATCACTTTCACAGCCAACTACACTTTCTCTTCTTCTGCAACCCTCACCGGCGCGGGGGCGTATTATTTCTCGGGTGGAGAGCAGACCATCAATACCGCTAATTACAATGTCACCGGCACCACCTACCTTACCTCTGGAACGCTGGCCTTCGGCGTCAACGAAAATATCCAAGGCCCGCTCGTCTGGACCTATGGAACGATGACCCCCGCGGCAAACGTTACCGTAACCGCCAAGTCCGGCATCGATTTCCACGGAAACCAGTATGCGTTTCTCAACACCGGAATTCTCACCAACCCCGCGGGCCAATCCGCCACCATCGGCGCCACCGGCGCTATTTACGTTGAACCGGGGGACGGCGCCACCTTCAACAATGCCGGCACGCTCACCGCCACCAACGGCGATATCTATAGCGACGGTGGCGCAACCTCCACGCTTAACAACAGCGGCACAATGAACGTCAACGAACCCAGCGCTACCTTCTCTATCGGATCCGGTCTTCAGTTCAACAATACCGGCAAGCTCTTCATCCAGGGGGGCACACTGGCCATCGCCTCCCCCTACAGCGGTTCCCCCGCCGGCACCGTTTCCGTCTCGTCCACCGGCGCGCTCACCTCATCGGCGAAATTCACCCAACCTGCCGGCATCACCAATAACGGCGTGCTCGTCTTCGATGCCACCGGCGATACCTCCGGCGCCATCACCGGCACCGGGTCTGTCACTATCAGCGGCGGCACGTTCCAGTTCAACACCGGCAGCGGAGCCAGCTCTCTCGACCAGTTGACCGTCAGCGCCGGTTCTCTCGATATCACCAACAATCACATCTTCATCAACTACGGCTCGGGGCCCGATCCCATCTCTTCTATCGCGGCCTTGATCGCCAGCGGCTACAACGGCGGCGCATGGAATGGCGGGGGCATCATCTCCAGCACCGCCGCCGTCAACGCCTCCTACGGTATCGGTTACGCCGACTCCGCCGATCCCGGCAATCCCGCCGGGCTCTCCGCCGGGCAGATCGAAATCAAGTACACACTGCTGGGCGATGCCAACCTGGACGACAAAGTCAACGGCTCTGACTTCACGCTGATGGCCGCCAATTTCAACGACTCGGTGAGCAACGGCTGGGACAAAGGCGATTTCAATTACGATGGAAAGGTCAACGGCTCCGACTTCGTGTTGCTGGCGGACAACTTCAACGATTTCGCCAGCCAATCGGATGTTTCAGCGGCCGATTTGACCGCGCTGGACGACTTTGCCGCGGCTAATGGAATCAGCCTGACAGATGTCCCCGAACCTACCTGCGGAATCATGGGGATGATTTTGGTGGGTGGGCTGCTCGCCAGACGCTACCGCGCTCGCGGACAATGTGAAGCCTCCGATTAGCCTGCGAGCATTATTCGCGCCCGCGCCCCGGAAAAATCGCCCGCCAGGGCAGCGTAATCTCCACCCGCACATTCGTCGTCGCCCCCGGCGGCAGAGAACTCACCCAATTCTGCAAATCCGTCTTCCCCCGCAGTTCAATCGCCGCCAGGTCAATCCTTCCCCGATCATCGCACTTCAACTCCGCATGTATCTCCTCCACCACCGAGACCTGCGCCCCTCGCTGAAACCGAACCACGCCATCTTTTATCCGAATCGATTCCGCCTCGAACTCCCATTTTGCGCCTTCTTCATCCCCATCCTTCGAAATCTTTTCCGGCCGGCGCGGAATATTGAGCTTTCCATCCTCCCTCTGCATTAGAAAAACCTCCGGCCTCTCCACCACCAACGATTTCACCACGATCTGCCCCATCAGCGCTTTGGCCACGACGATCTTCGCCTCGATCCGCCCCACGCTCAGCAGCGGCCGGTCGGCCGATTCCCCCTCCACGCGCATCCCCTCCGCTTCCAACTTCCCCGACAGCGGCGAGATGCTGAGCCGCGCGAACGTCACCTTCGCGCCCAACAGCGCCGACAATTTTTTCTCGATCGGCTGCTGAAGAAATTTCATGCTTCGGCGCTCTTTTTCCCATCCCTTACCACCACCTTGCACGCCGGAAGCGCCGCCAGGAATTTCTTGCCATACCGCTTGGTCTTGATCCGGCTGTCCAGGATCACGACAATTCCCGTATCGGTTTTGCTGCGGATGAGCCGCCCAAATCCCTGCTTCAATCGGATGATCGCCTCGGGCACGGAATACTGCATGAACGGATTTCCGCCCGCGCGGGTGATCGCCTCCAGGCGCGCTTCCACCACCGGTTCATCCGGCACCGAAAACGGCAGCTTGACGATGATCACATTCCGCAGCGCATCGCCGCGCACGTCCACCCCCTGCCAGAACGTCGATGTCCCCAGCAGCACCGCTCCCGGCGTCTGGCGAAACTTTTCCAGCAGAACCTTCCGCGGCGCATCCTGACCCTGCACGAGCATCGGATATCCAAGCTTCTCCAGGGGCTCCTTCAATCGCCGCGCCGCATCCTGCAGCGCGCTGAAGCTGGTGAACAGCACAAACGCCCCGCCGCGCGATTGCTTCAGATATTGCAGAATCTTCTCGCACGCCGCCGGCGCAAACCGCGCCGTATCCCCCGGCTCAGGCAAATCCGATTCGATATACAGCGTCGCCTGGTTGGAATAATCAAACGGCGACCCCAGCGCCAGCGTTCGCGCCCCCTGCGCCCCCAGCCGCGACATCATGTAGGAAAAGCCGTTCTCTTCTTCTGTGGCTTTACCGCCAGTGCCGCAGCACATCGTCGCCGAGCACATGATCACGCTCGGCATCTTCTCGAACAAATGCGTGCGCAAACCCTCCGCCACGTTCACCGGCGCCGCGTGCAAACTCACATTCCGTCGAAACCGCCCGCCATGCTCGATCCAGTAGACCGCGTCCGGCATCCGCTGCGTAAGGATCGCATCCAGCTCTTCGCCGAGCATCCCCACCTTCTCCGCCATCGCCCCCAGCTCGGAAATCTCCTCCTGGTTTTCCAGTTTCCCCAGCACCGCCTTGAGCCGCAGCGCCAGCTCGCGCAGCAGCGGCGTCAGCGTGTTCTCCACGATTTTCGGCTCATGCACGCGCCCGTTCTCCCGCCCCTGCTGCCGCTGCCATTCCAGAACCCGCTCGAAAAATCCATCCATCCGCTGATGGATTTCGATCACCGCGCTGATCGCATCGTTGATATACGCCCCGTGCGTGCTGAGCAGCCCCCGCCCGCGCTTCGGATCGTACAGCGTGCGAAGCTGATAATTCAGCCGATGCTCCGAAATATTCAGCCCGAAATGGCTCGCCGCCACATCCTCGATCGTGTGCGCCTCGTCCAGGATCACGACATCATATTTCGGCAGATAATTCACCCCCGCCATCCGCAGTGCCAGGTCGGAGAAAAACAGCGCGTGGTTCACGACGAGAATATTCCCACTCATCATCCGCCGCTTGGCCGCCTGCCAGAAACAATCTTCATAAAACTGGCATTTCTTCCCCAGGCAGTTGCCGTGCTCGGCACAGACGCGCTCCCACACCGCCGGCTCCGGGCTGGCGAGCATGTCCGCCAGCGAGCCGTCCGTCGTCTGGCGGCCCCAACGCTCGATCGCGTGCAGCGATTCGATTTGTTTCGGCTGATCGAACAACGCCCGCTGCCACCCGCGCGCCTGCTCCAGTCGCCGCTTGCAAAGGTAATTGCTCCGCCCCTTCACCAGCACCGCCGTGAATTCATCCGGATAGACCGACCGAAGCAGCGGAATATCCTTCTCGATCAACTGCTCCTGCAGCGAAATCGTGTGCGTGGAGACGACAATCCGCTTCTTATGCTTCACCGCGAAATCAATCGCCGGCAGCAGATACGCGAACGATTTCCCCACCCCCGTCCCCGCCTCCACCATCAAATGACGCGGCTCCGCCAGCGCCGCCAACACGGCCTGCGCCATCTCAATCTGCTCCGGTCGATATTCGTAAAGTTCCCCCAGCCGGCGGGCGATCGCGCCGTCTTTTCCGAGAATACTGGAAACCGTCGCTTCCGCTTCCATGCGATATGCGTGAGAGTATCAGCCCCCAGAGTATTAACCAGCCAGGTTAAACGCCTGCCGCTCGAAAAAATTATCCTTATACGGCCTTCGCCCCGTCACCCACGCCCACAGCGACGCGATCACATACGCTGGGATAAACAACGGCCCCCACCGCTCGCATTGCCGCACATGAATCCGCTCGTGCGCCCGCGTGATCAGCAGCAGGTCCGCATCCCGCGCCAGTACCACGTGCCCCAATGTCATCGCCGATGCCCCGCCCCGCAGCACCAGTCCAACCACTCTCCGTAAATAAAAATCCGTTGCCCCGCCGCACACTTCCAGCACCCCCTGCTCCACGTGCGCCGTGCCTCCGCTGAGCACGATCAACCCGGCAAGGATCAATCCCCACACCGTGGTAGGAAACGCCCACAGATAAACAAGCCAGCGACCGATCCGCATGATTCAATTATGCCACGCACTTGGTTTAGCTGCCCCGCTTGCGGGGCGTTTTTTCCCTCCCCAACACCCCGTGCCCATAACCCGTGGACAACCTGCCTCAACCTGCCGCCGCCCTGTCGCCGGCTCACCCGGTTCTCACCAGCTCCCCGCCGCCCGCTTCCCCGCCTGTCGCCAAACGCCGAATCCACCCATGCGCCTCTCACATCATCGCGAACACCTTATCCACAGGCACAGTCCGATAATAGAATTGCCATCTGCATATATCAAAGAGGGTTGCGCGAAATCTTCCAAATCCATCCACAAATAGACAGGCACCATTACTACTACTACTTTAAATAAGGTTTTAATATAGAAGGGATAGCGGTACACTCCCTAGCCCGCTTTTATCGGAAGTGGGAATCAACCGTTAACGCGGTGGATGAGGATACCCGGAAAGCACTGATTTGCGGAAAGAAAGGTCTCGGACATGAAGGCGATCTGCAATCGCGGCGCACTGCTCGATGCGCTGAACCTCACCGGCAATGTCGTTGCCGCTCGAACTCCCAAACCCGTTCTCCTCTGCCTGAAACTCACGGTTGAAGATAACGCCCTGACCGTTGCCGCGACCGATCTTGAAGTTGCCATCCGCTACCGCGATGAGCAGGTTCAGGTCGAGCAGACCGGCGAGACCCTCGTCCCCGCCGACAAGCTTCGGGACATCGTCCGCGAAAGCATCGACGACACCCTCTCCATCGAAATCACCGGCGATACCGCCAACATCCGCGGGCAGGATTCGCATTTCAAAATCTTCACCCAGAAAGCCGCCGACTTTCCACCCGTTCCCGATTTCGAAGGCGAAGCCGATTTCGAGGTCGCCGGCGGAATGCTCAAAAAGCTGATCGGCCAAACCCTTTTCGCCGCCGCACGCGAAAGCACGCGCTATGCATTCAACGGCGTACTCGCCGTCGCCAAGGGAAAGCGAATCTCCCTCGTTTCCACCGATGGCCGCCGGCTCGCCATGGCGCAGGGCGATCTCTCCCCCGGTGCCAAGCTCGATAAAGACGGCAAAAAAGCCATCATTCCCACCAAGGCGCTGAACCTCATCGACAAGCTGATCGACGATCCCGAAGAAATGGTCGGCCTGCAGATCCGTGAAAACCAGGTGATCTTCCACACCGCCCACGCGACGCTCACCAGCAATCTCGTCGAGGGTCAATTCCCTCCGTACGACGATGTCATCCCCAAAGATGCCGACAAAAAAATGACCGCATCCACCGCCGATTTCCTGAGCGCGATCCGCCGCGCGGCGTTGCTCACCACCGAAGAAAGCCGCGGCGTCCGTCTGGCGTTTAACAAAAAAGGCCTCATCCTCACCAGCCGATCCCCCGAAAGCGGTGAAGCGACCATCAACTTCCCCTGCAAATTCGAAGGCACCGACGTCGAAATCGGTTTTAATCCCCTCTTCCTGGTCGATGCCTTAAAAGTCGTCAACACCGACGAAATCAGCCTGGAAATGGTCGCCCCCAACCGCCCCGGCCTGCTCCGCGCGGGTGCCGATTTCCTTTACGTCATCATGCCCGTCAACCTGCAATGAAGCGGGACCTCGCCGAAATCCGCCAGCTTCATCGCCACAAGGCCGGAGGCCTGCAACCCCTCGCCGCCGCGCTCGGCCCCGAGCTGGTTAATTTCTTCAAGCAGTCGATCGACAAGCGCCACACCAAACTCTCCAAAATTGCCGAGGCCTGGACCAATCTCGTTCCCGCCCTTCTGTGCGAACACTGTGCCTTGGAAAGCTACACCCGTGGTACCCTGACCGTCATGGTCGATACTTCATCCCATCTCTACGAAATAAAACAGGTGCTCCTCGCCGGCTTGGAAAAACAGCTCCTCTTCGCATGTAAAGGCGCCGGCCTGCGAAAGATCACATTGCGTCCGGGCCGTTGGTACGACCAAAACTCCGACAACCACCGCCACCCCCGCTTCAACAAGGTTTAGCGGCCGCGTTTACGCGGCGTTCTCTTTCCCCCAGCGAATAACCCCCATACGATAAACTCAATGTGCGGCATCGCCGGCGTCGTCGCCTGGGACGCGCAATATCAAATTGACCCCACCATCCTCCGCCGGATGGCCGATGCCATCGCCCACCGCGGCCCCGATGGAATCGATCTCTGGACCGGCGAACTCTGCTCACTCGCATTCGCCCGCCTCGCCATTCTCGATCTCGATCCCCGCGCCATGCAGCCCATGACCGATGGCCGGCGATTCCTCGTCTTCAACGGCGAAATCTTTAACTTCCGCGAAATCCGCAAACAGCTCGAATCGCTCGACCCCGACTACCGCTGGAAAACCACCGGCGACAGTGAAGTAATCCTCCGCGCCTACGACGCCTGGGCCGAGAAATGCGTGGATAAACTCAACGGCATGTTCGCATTCGCCATCTGGGATCCGCAGGACAGATCCATTTTCCTCGCCCGCGACCGCATGGGGCAAAAACCCCTCTACATCGCCATTCAGCCTGGCCGCGCACTGGCATTCGCCAGCGAATTGTCCGCCCTGCGTCCTGTCACCTGGATCGACCGGGAAATTAATCTCGACTCAATCTCCGAATATCTGCAAACCGGTTACATCGCCGCGCCCGCCACCATCTACCGCGGCATCGCCAAGCTGCCCCCGGCGTCCTGGATGCGCTGCGCGCCCGATGGTGCAACCACCCTCCGGAAATATTTCGATCCGAACGAGCCTGCGTCCACCGAAATCTCCGTGGATGCCGTGAAATCCGCCGTCCGCCGCGCCGTCGAGCGCCAGCTTGTCTCCGATGTCCCCGTCGGCTGCTTCCTTTCCGGTGGAATCGACAGCAGCGTGATCGCCACGGCCATGAAATCCGTCGCGCCAAATCATCCGATCCTTACCTTCTCCATCGGCTTCGACGATCCGCGCTATGATGAAACCAAGTTCGCCGCCGAGGTGTCGGCATATCTCGGCACGCAGCACCGCCAATTCACCGTTCGCCCCGATGCCGCCGCAGATTTACCCAAGCTCGCCGCCGTGTTCGGCGAGCCGTTCGGTGATTCCTCCGCTCTTCCCACCCATTACCTGGCGCGCGAAACCCGGGCGTTCGTTAAAGTCGCCCTCAGCGGCGACGGCGGCGATGAACTCTTCGGTGGATACGACCGCTATCGCGCCATGCGATGGGGAAGCGCCAGCGCGCGAATGCCGCAAATCTTCCAGAAAATGGCCGCCGCCGTTCCCGGCGGACATCCCAAATCCTCCCTCGCCAAGGCCCGGCGTTTCGTCGCCGCGCTGGGTCTCCCGGCTCCCCAGCGCTACGCCGAATATGTCGGCCTGTTCCAGAAGGATTTGCAGGAGGCGATCTTTCCCCACCGCCCGGTCGCCGCCCGTAATATCGTCGCCGCCGCCTACGAAATGCTCCGCCCCCATCGCGACCCCGTGCAGACCGCGCTGGCGACCGATCGTATCACCTATCTCCCCGAGGATTTGCTCACCAAGCTCGATCGCTCCTCCATGCTGCATGCGCTGGAAGTGCGCTCGCCCATGATGGATCACGATCTGGTCCACCTCGCCGCCGGGCTTTCCACCGCGCAATTGCTCAAGGGCGGCCCCAAGCGGATGCTGCGCGAGGCCTTCGCCGCCGATCTTCCGCCATTCGTCTTCCGCCGGAAAAAAATGGGATTCGCCGTCCCCATCGGCCAGTGGCTGCGCGATTCCCTCCGCCCGATGGTGCACGATCTCCTTACCGCCGCCGATTCCTTCGCCGCCGCCCATTTCCAGGAAAAAGTCGTCCGCACCATGATCGGCGACCACATTACCGGCAAAACGGACCATTCCCAGCGGCTCTACTCCCTGCTTATGCTGGAACTGTGGTGGAGACAGAATTAAGCGCTGGGTCGTCCGTGTACACCGCCTGCGCCGTCGATGCCGACCGTGATTCGCTCACGCATATCCCCCAATCCATAATTTTGAGTGTTAGATCAAAATTAATTCGTAGCCGGGGTCGATATGGAATGATATAGTGTTCTTGCAGCAAATTTCATGCCCGATGTGGCATTAAATCGATAAGGTGTTGAAAAGCATGCAGTTAACGCAATCAGCTTCGATGCGCCAGGAAATGCGGCAGCTCCTGACGCCCCGCATGATCCAGAGCATGGAGATCCTCCAGCTCCCCCTCATGGCACTCGAGGAACGCATCGAACAGGAACTGGAAAATAACCCCGTTCTGGAGATGCGCGAAGTCGAAGGCGAGCCCGGCGCACCCCCCGCTGAAAACCAGGGCGATGAAACCGGCCGCGGTGAGGATTTCTCCGAAGACGAACGCGCCCTCGTAGTAAAGGAAAACACCGGCCAATCCGAAGATTTCGACCGACTCACCAAAATCAGCGAATACCTCGAAAACGAGGAATTTAACACCAACGCCGGCCACTTCCGCCAGGGCGCCGCAAGCTTCGACGGCGAACGCGACAAAAAACTCGATGCCATGAACAACACCGCCGCCCGCGGTGTCAATCTTTCCGAATATCTCATGGATCAATGGACCTTCATCGAATGCTCGCCCGGCGTCCGCAAGGCCGGTGAAATCCTCATCAACTACATCGATACCGAGGGATACTTCCGCGCCAACTTCGAGGATGTCCAGAAGGAATCCAAAACACCCGTATCCCTCCCCGATCTGGAAACCGCCCTGAAGCTGATCCAGACGCTGGAGCCCTCGGGCGTGGGGGCGCGAAACCTGCAGGAATGCCTCGCCATCCAGCTCGACGCCGTCGAGGA
>Ga0302325_10036202_pt1 | contig 10064 bp, 3 predicted proteins | sample Palsa_T0_2_FD_201948 | JGI IMG/M metagenome (GOLD analysis project Ga0302325, IMG submission 201948) | Peat permafrost microbial communities from Stordalen Mire near Abisko, Sweden - Palsa_T0_2 | ecosystem: Environmental > Terrestrial > Soil > Palsa > Peat permafrost | place: Sweden: Abisko... | reverse complement strand
AAGCATGGGCAACCATGGCGATGGCCGCCGGCGGCCAGCCGTTGCTCGGCGACAATCCCACAATCCGCAACCTGACCGCGGCCTATGAGCTGGTCTCACGGGTGGGGCTTACCCATACCCGCCCGCCTTTCGGCATCGGCTCTATCACGGTCGGCAACCGGCAGGTCGAGGTGCACGAAGAAGCGGCCGCCACCACGCCCTTCGCCACGCTTCTGCATTTCAAGAAGGACATCGCGACCACCCAGCCGCGCGTCCTTCTGGTGGCGCCGCTGTCGGGCCATTTCGCCACGTTGTTGCGGGCGACGGTGCGCACCATGCTGCCCGACCACGACGTCTTCATCACCGATTGGCACAATGCGCGCGATGTGCCGCTCATTGCCGGCCGCTTCGGCGTCGATGAATATGTCGAGCACCTCATCAAGTTCCTCGAAGTGATGGGTCCGGGCGCGCACGTGCTCGCAGTCTGCCAGCCCTGCGTCGCCGTGCTCTCCGCCGTCGCCGTGATGGCGCAGACGGCCAATCCGGCACAGCCGCGCTCGATGACGCTGATGGCCGGGCCGATCGACACCCGCGTCAATCCGACCAGGGTCAACGTACTCGCCAACAAGCGCTCGATCGCGTGGTTCGAGCGCTCGCTGACGGCGTCGGTGCCGCTGCGCTATCCGGGCGCGTTTCGCCGGGTCTACCCGGGCTTCGTGCAGCTCCTTGCATTCTTAAGCATGAACCTTGAGCGGCATGTGAAAGCGCACAAAGAGCTTTATGAGAACCTCGCCAACGGCGAGGACGAGAAGGCGGCGGTGACCAAAGCCTTCTATGACGAATATTTCGCCGTGCTCGATCTCACTGCCGAGTTCTATCTCGAGACGGTGCGGCTCATTTTCCAGGAATACGCGCTGCCGCTCGGCAAGCTCGAATATCGCGGCACCCGCATCGACCCAAGCGCGATCCGGCGCACCATGCTGCTCACCGTCGAGGGTGAGCGCGACGACATCTGCGCCGTCGGCCAGACGGTGGCGGCGCACGATCTGTGCAGTAAGCTGCGGCCCTACCTGAAGCGCCACCACATGCAGGCCGGCGTCGGCCATTACGGCGTGTTCTCCGGCAAACGCTGGGAAAATCAGGTCTATCCGATCGTCAAGAACGTGATCCTGTCGAGCGATTGAGTCTGCCTCACCGCATCGCCGCGGCGATATTGCCGCCGTCGACGGTGGTGACGTCGGCGGTGGTTTTCAGCGCCAGCGCCTGATGCAGAAAGGCTTGCGCGACGTCGTCCGCGGTCACTTCGCGGCCGAGCAGGTTGCCGCTCATGTAATCCTGCTCGCTTACGCCCCGCGCCTTGGCGCGCGACGCGATCATGTCTTCGGTCAGCAATCCCGAACGGATGCGGTCGGGGTTGACCGCGTTGGCGCGGATGCCGTTGGCACCGTAATCGAGGGCGTATTGGCGCATTAGCGCCAGCAAGGCCGCCTTCGGAATGCCATAGGGGCCGAAATTCGGCCCGGGATTGACGGCTTGTTTCGAGACGTTGAACAAGAGGCACCCGCCGGTACCTTGCGCCAGCATGATTTTAACGGCCGCCTGCGCCACCCGCTGATGGCCGTAAAAATTCAGCTCGAAACTTTGGCGTAGGATCTCCTCATCGACTTCGCCGATGCGGCCCTGCCAAGCGGCGCCGGCGTTGGAGACCACGATATCGAGGCCACCGAAGGTAGCGGCGATTGTATCGAACGCCGAGCCGACGGAAGCTGCATCGGTTACGTCGCATTGCAACGCCAGCGCAGCTAGTCCGATTTCCTTCGCCTTTTCGCGTGCAGCGGCGAGGTTCACGTCGAGCAAGGCGACTTCCGCGCCGGCCGCGGCGAAAGCCTTGGCGGTGGCTGCGCCGATGGCGCCGGCGGCGCCGGTGATCGCGGTGATCTGTCCGGCGAGCGGCGGCTCCTTGCGCGCGCCGAGCTTTCTTTGCTCGACCGGCCAATACTCGCAATCGAACATCTCGGCCTCTGAGATCGACTCGAATTTTCCGATCGCCTCGGCGTCACTGACGCCTTCGACCCATGCCATCGCGATGTCGGCTGCGATGACGGCATCCTGCTTGGAGCGGCCGAGGCCGAACAGGCCGAGTCCGGGCACCAGCACGACGCGGGGCAGCGGATCGAGTTCCTGCTTGCCGCCGCCGACGCGTTTGTTGTGACGCTGGAAATAGTCGTGATAGCGCGAGACGAAGGCGGTTGCCGCTTCGCGGGTCACGCGCGCAAAGTCGTCGAGTTTGCCGACTTGTGGACGCGGCACCACGAGCGGCCAATTTTTGGTGCGGATGGTGTGATCCGGCGTCAGCGCGCCGGCTTGACTGACGCGCGGCAGGTCGACGGCGTTGAAAAAATCGAGGACGGCGTCGCCGCTGCGAAACTCAAGAACCAGCCGGCGCCAAGCGCCCTCGATCTTGTCATTCTTGGCACTGCATGCGCCGCGCACGATCGGCGCGACCGCGGCGAGCTGAGCAACGTTGCCCGCGGCCGGCACAGTGACAGCCACGGCCTTGCGATGGCGCGCGATGAAATCCTCGGCGAGCGAGACCATCTCGATCATGCGCTCATAAGCTTCGCGCGCGCTTTCGCCGAAAGTGACGATGCCGTGCTTGCCGAGAACAAGCCCGTCGCTTGGTTTCGCGCGCTCGAAAACGTCGATCGCCTTTTTCGCCAGCCCGAAGCCCGGCGTGAGGTAGGGCACGAACGCCAGGCGGTCCTTAAAGACTTCGGCGCAGCGCACGGGGCCGTCGGGCTGGTCGATCAAACTGAGCAATGCGGTCGCGTGGGTGTGATCGACGAATTTGTGCGGCAGGAACGCGTGCAGCATGATCTCGACGGAAGGATTTGGCGCCGCCGGATCGATAAGATTGACGCGCTCGATCGCCAGGAGTTCGTCGTCGCCGATCGCCTCAAGCGCGCGTAGCCGGCGCAAGGCATCGAGCCGGACCGCCGGCAGGTCCTCTGCTTCAATCGCCGCCATGTCGGCGCCGGAACCTTTTACCCGTAGAACCTCGACCTTCTCGCCAAGGTGATCGACGGCGTGCGTCTTGAGCGACGTGTTGCCGCCGCCGTGGAGCGCGAGCTTGGGGTCGCGGCCGAGCAGTCGTGTCGTGTAGATCCGCAGCGCCAACGCGTGCTCAACGCCGGATTTGGCAGCGTGAGCCACGATTGTTTCCGCGTCACGGTCGACCCACCTGCTTATCATGGCGTGTCGACCGTTCCGTCAACCGCCGGCGATGCGGCGTGACCACCACCCGCTGCGGCGCGGCTTACCGGCCGGTTCGCTCTCGCCGACTTCGGTCATCACCGGCTGCGGTGCGGGTGTTGCGGGCTGCGCCGGCGCCGGCAGGGCCGTCTCAGTGGCGCCGGCGGACGGGGCCGGCTCGCGCACTGTCGAGCGCCGACGCGGCGGCTCCGGTTGGGCGAAAGGCTCGGCGGCTTCGCGCGAAGGTGAAGACGCCGGCGCGGCATCAAGGTCGGCGACGGCCTCCTTGAGATTCGGGTCGGTCGCCGGCGGCGTCGTCAACTCTTCGGCCGTCGTTATCGCATGGTGGGGCTCGTGCGCGTCGCGCTCGTATGGTGGCGCGCCTTCGCGCTCTTGCCGGTTGCGCCGGCCACCGCGGCGGCCGCGCCGCCGCCGCCGCCCACCCTCGCGCTGCGGCTCGTTTCGGTTCGTAGCGACGGTCTCGCCGACTTCTTCCGCGAGATCGTCGGCGGACATTTCGCCCGCCGCCTCCGCGGAGGCATCGCTTCCGCCTTCGGCCATCGCCTCGCGGTGCGGCGGCGGCGCATGCGCTTCACCGCCGCTATTGCGGCCGCGGCGCCGCCGCCGGCGACGCCGGTGGCCTCCGCCTTCGCCCGGCTCGGCGGCAATCTCGGCGGCCGGTGCTTCGGTTTCTTGGGCTTCTTCGCCTTCCTCGGCCTCTTCGGTTTCCTCGGCGTCGATCACACCGGCTTCTTCTTCGAGATCGTCCTCTTCTTCAAGCGGCGCGGCGCGCGCCTCGCTCCGTTCGGCCAGCGCCTTGGCGGCCTCGATCGTGTGCACCTGCTCGCCGCGATCGATGGCGAAAGCCATCGGCGCGATCAGCGTCTCGTCGGCGCTGACGGTGATGGTGATGGCGAAGCGCTCCTCCAGCCCGCGCAAATGCGCCCGTTTCTGATTGAGCACGTAAAGCGCCACGTCGGGCCGCGTGCGGGCGATGAGATTGTGCGTCGCGCCTTTCATCAACTGCTCTTCGAGCGCACGCAGCACCTGCAACGCCAACGACGACACCGAGCGGACGTGGCCGCTGCCGCCGCAATACGGGCATTTCTCAGTGGAGCTTTCCAGCACGCTGGTGCGGATGCGCTGGCGCGACATCTCCAGCAGGCCGAAATGCGAGATGCGGCCGACCTGGATGCGGGCGCGGTCCTGCTTGAGGGCTTCCTTGAGCCGGCGCTCGACCGAGCGATCATTGCGCTTCTCGTCCATATCGATGAAGTCGATGACGATCAGCCCGGCGAGATCGCGCAACCGCAGCTGGCGCGCGATTTCATCCGACGCTTCCATATTGGTCTTGAGCGCGGTGTCCTCGATGTGGTGCTCGCGGGTGGCGCGGCCGGAATTGACGTCGATGGCGACCAACGCCTCGGCCTGATTGAGCACGATGTAGCCGCCGGAGCGCAGTTGCACGGTGGGCGAGAACATGCCGTCGAGCTGGTTCTCGACGCCGTAGCGCGACAACAGCGGTTGCGTGTCGGTGTAAAGCTTCACGTTCTTCGCATGGCTCGGCATGAGCATGCGCATGAAGTCCTTCGCCTCGCGATAGGCGTCCGGACCGGCGACGATCACCTCGTCGATATCCTTGTTGTAGAGGTCGCGGATCGAGCGTTTGACCAGCGAGCCTTCCTCATAGACGAGCTTCGGCGCCGTGGATTTCAGGGTCAGGTCGCGCACGGTTTCCCATAGCCGCAGCAGATATTCGAAATCGCGCTTGATCTCGGTCTTGGTGCGGCTGGCGCCGGCGGTGCGCACGATCACGCCCATCCCCTCCGGAACTTCGAGCTCCTGCGCGATGTCCTTGAGCCGGGAACGATCTTCGCCGCTCGTGATCTTGCGGCTGATGCCGCCACCGCGCGCCGTGTTCGGCATCAAGACCGAATAGCGGCCGGCGAGCGAGAGGTAGGTGGTGAGCGCCGCGCCCTTGGTGCCACGCTCCTCCTTGACCACCTGCACCAGCATGACCTGCCGGCGCTTGATCACCTCCTGTATCTTGTACTGGCGGCGATAGCGCGGCGCGCGATCGGGGACTTCCTCGAGCGCGTCGGCGCCGCCGACGGATTCGACGACCTCTTCAGCGGCTTCGCCGGATTCGTCGTCTTCGCCGGTTCCCGCATGATCGCTACGCGCGGCAGTCTCGTGCACGCCGCTCGCTTCATTGTTGCCGGCGGCTGCGGATTCGCCAACTTCAGGGGTGGAGAGATCGGGTTCATCCGCCCCGGCAGCGTCTGCCGCCGTCTCGGTCTCCGCCGGTTCAATCCCGGTAGATTCGGGTTCGGCTTCTGCCGGCGGCGCGCTTGGCGAGGGTTCGGCCGCGATCAGCGGTGTCGGTTCTGCCTGCAACTGCGACTCCAGCGGGGTCGGCGCACCTGCGTCTTCCGCGCTTGCGCCGCTTGCCGGTTCCTCGCCGTTTTCCGCCGGCTGAGGCGTTTCGCTGCGCACGACTTCCTCGTCGCGCCGCGCGGCGAAAGGCCTGCCGCGGCCGCGATGCCGGCGCGAGCGCCGGTCGGCCTCGTCTTCGGCGGCGCGTTGCGCGCGGCCTTCTTCGTCGATCAGCGCCTGCCGGTCGGCGACCGGGATTTGATAGTAATCGGGATGGATTTCGCTGAAAGCCAGGAAGCCGTGGCGGTTGCCGCCGTAATCGACGAAAGCGGCTTGCAGTGACGGCTCGACGCGCGTCACTTTCGCCAGATAGATGTTGCCTCTTAGCTGCTTACGCTGCGCGGTTTCAAAATCGAATTCCTCGACGCGGTTGCCGCGCAAGACGACCACCCGGGTTTCCTCCGGATGGGTCGCGTCGATGAGCATTTTGTTGGCCATTGCATATCTCGTAAAGGCTGGCGTGCCGCAGGCCCCGCGCCGTAGCGGCGACGGAGGACGGAGAGCAGCCCATTTGTCGATGAAGGAAACGGATCGGAAACTCCGAGCGCGGCAAACGGACATCGCTCCGGTGGCCGGCGAGCGTCGCATGAACGCCGCCGTCCCGATACGATCGAACCTGTCGCGCCTCGAACATGAACTCCAAACCGTGGTGGACGGCAGCGTTGTCAGCCGCCGCGATTAGTCTGAGTGCTTACGGTATCGGCGACGCCGCTTCGGCAGAACGTAATCTCCGCCGACGCGCGCCGCGCGGTCAGCTCCGGCTGTCCTGCTCCTTTAAGGGTATCGGCTTCGCTGGTTCGTCCCGTATCGGTCGGCGCGTCATCGGCGCCGTAACGGAACGAAAGCGGCGTCCGCCTACGCTCCCGCTTTCGGTTCGGGAGCCATCGCGGCGGACGTGCCGGATGCCCTGACGGGACACAACCGGAACCTTTGACCGTCAGCCACACCTTCTTACGGCCGCGGGCACGGAATTGGCAAGTCGGCTGTGGGATTTGCCCGGGAGAACCAGTTTCCGGGTCCCACGACGCGTCGTCCGCGCACCTGTTCATGTAGGTACTTAAGTTTCAATTAACCACGCCTGCCTATTGGAGTAAGAGGGGCGCGGAGGGTCGAAAACCGATGGCTGTCCGGGCAACGAGCTGGGCTTTCCTCGGTCTGCTCTTCGCTGTGGCCGCATCGGCCGCGGAACGGCCGGCGCCCCCCGCGCCGCGGACGCCCGCCGCCGATTCGTTGCCGGTGGCGACCGATGCGCGGCTTGGCGGCGACGAATCGCAGACGCGGTTCGTCATGGATTTCAGCCGCAAGATCGACTTGCGCGCTTTTACGCTCGCCGATCCCTATCGCGTCGTGCTCGACATTCCGCAGGCGATATTTCAGTTGCCGGCGAAAACCGGCGAAGTAGGACGCGGTCTGATCAAGGCGTTTCGTTTCGGCCTGGTGATGCAGGGCGGCTCGCGCATGGTCTTCGATCTCGCCAAACCCGCGCGCATCGAAAAGGCCTTCGTTGTCGACGCGACGGACGGCGCGCCCGCTCGTCTCGTGCTCGATCTTGTGGCCACCGACCGCGAAAGCTTTTTGCGCAGGATCGCCGTCGACAGCACGCTCAGCCGCGCCGATCTGCCGCGCGCGAAAGGGGTGGAAGCAAAGAACGGCGATCCGCGTCCGCTCGTCGTGCTCGATCCGGGCCACGGCGGCATCGACACCGGCACCAAGGGGCCGGGCGGCGTAGAGGAAAAGGATATTGTCCTGAATTTCGCCCAGCGCCTGCGCGATCGCGTCGAAAAGACCGGCAAATACCGCGTCCTCATGACGCGGACCGACGATACCTTCGTACCGCTCGCCGATCGCGTGCGCATCGCGCGCGACGCTGGCGCGGCGCTGTTCGTTTCCATTCACGCCGACTCGTTGCCGCACGGGGAGGGTGATGCCCAGGGCGCCAGCGTTTACACACTGTCGGAGACCGCGACCGATTCCGAGGCGGCGCGGCTCGCCGAAAAAGAAAACCGCGCCGATGTCATCGCCGGCGTCGATCTCAAATCCGAGCCGGACGATGTTGCCGGCATTCTGCTCGATCTTGCCGAGCGCGAGACCAAGAGCCTGTCCATACAATTTGCGCATCGACTGGTCGGCGACATGAAATCGGCGACGCGCCTGCACAAAACGCCGCTGAAATCGGCCGGGTTCCGCGTCCTGCGCGCGCCGGACGTGCCATCGGTGCTCGTCGAACTCGGCTACGTCTCCAATCGGCAAGACCTGGAATCGCTGTTGTCCGAGAGTTGGCGCAACCGCACGGCCGATTCCATCGCGCAGGCGATCGACTCCTATTTCGCGGCCCATATGGCCGGCGCCCATGCCGGTGCGAACTAGTCTCCCGATTCCGAAGTTCGCAGGTCTTCGCGGCTTGCTCTCGTGCGAACTTCGGAATCAAAAGGGACACTAGCAAATGCAACATTCTAGTGCGGTTTTGGATTTGAAGTTCCTAAACGAGGATGCCGCTTAATCGTAGGAACTTCAAATCCACCGCACTAGGCCTGGATTCGCCCCAACTGCCTCAGTTTGAACAAAAAACGGAGCGACGAAACGCGATGCAGAGCGGGGTTTTCGGGGACTTAAGGCTGGGCTTGAGGCCGATCGTGTCGCAGCTTGTGTTCGCCGCGGGGCCTGGCGTCAACCGATCGGCCGTGGCGCCTGCCGGGGCGGGACTTTTGCCATGAAGATCCTGCTGCGCTTCCTCGGCTTCCTGTTCGCGGCGGGAACGATCGTGTTCATCGTCGGCGTCGGCGCGACCGCCGGCCTGTTGTGGCATTTCTCCAAGGATCTGCCCGACTATTCTCAGCTGCAAAATTATGAACCGCCGGTGATGACGCGGGTGCACGCCGCCGACGGATCGTTGCTTGCCGAATATGCCGACGAGCGGCGCCTCTATCTGCCGGTCCAGGCGGTGCCGAAGCTTGTCATCAACGCCTTCATCGCGGCGGAGGACAAGAGCTTCTACCAGCACCCTGGAGTCGACGTTTACGGTATCGCGCGCGCCGCTTTGCTGTACGCGGAAAATTTCGGCTCTAGCCGCCGCCCGCAGGGCGCTTCTACCATCACCCAGCAGGTGGCGAAGAACTTCCTGTTGACCAACGAGGTGTCGATCGCCCGCAAGATCAAGGAGGCGCTGCTCGCCTTGCGCATCGAGCGGGCCTATTCGAAGGACAGGATCCTCGAACTCTATCTCAATCAGATCTATCTCGGGCTCGGCGCTTACGGCGTCGCTGCGGCGTCGCTCCTATATTTCGACAAGTCGGTGCACGAGCTGACGCTGGCCGAGGCCGCCTATCTCGCCGCGTTGCCCAAGGGCCCGAACAATTACAATCCGTTTCGCCGCCGCGAGGAGGCCATCGCGCGCCGCAACTACGTCATCGACCGCATGATCGAGGACGGCTTCATCACCGCCGATGCCGGCGACCAAGCCAAAAAACAACCGCTCAGTATCGCCGTGCGGCCGACCGGCGCCCACACTTTCGCGGCCGAATATTTCGCCGAGGAGGTGCGCCGTTACATCTTCGACAATTACGGGGAGAAGAAGCTTTACGAGGGCGGGCTCTCCGTGCGCACCACGCTCGATCCGAAGATGCAGGTGTTGGCGCGCAAGACCATGATCGATGGGCTCGTCAATTTTGACGAATTGCAAGGCTGGCGCGGACCCGCCGGCCAGATCGACATTACCGGCGACTGGGGCGTCACACTCGCCGACGTGAAATCGTTGTCAGATATCGATCCCTGGCGGCTCGCGGTCGTGCTCGAAGTCAACGACCAGTCGGCGCGCATCGGTCTGCAGCCGGCGCGCGACCCCGGCGGCGCCGTGGTCAAAGCGCGCGAAGTCGGCATCCTGCCGTTGGACGGCGTCAAATGGGCGAAACCGGCGAACGGGCCGGCCAAGCCGATCCAGCGCGTCAGTCAGGTGCTGTCGCCCGGAGACGTCGTCTATGTCGAGCCGGCGAAGGACCAGGGCCAGTTCCGCCTGCGCCAGGCGCCGGAAATCTCCGGCGCCATGGTCGTCATGGACCCGCGCACCGGCCGCGTGCTGGCGATGGTCGGCGGTTTCTCTTACGACCAGAGCCAATTCAACCGCGCTACGCAAGCGCTGCGGCAGCCGGGCTCGTCGTTCAAGCCGCTGGTCTATGCGGCGGCGATCGACAACGGCTACACGCCCTCGACCATCGTGCTCGATGCCCCGCTTGAGATCGATATGGGACCGGGCGGCGGCGTCTATAAGCCGGAGAATTACGGCGGCAAATTCTACGGGCCCTCGACGTTGCGCTTCGGCCTCGAACAATCGCGCAACGTGATGACGGTGCGGCTGGCGCAGGACATCGGGATGCCGCTGATCGCCGAATATGCCAAAAGGT
>Ga0302325_10036201_pt1 | contig 10064 bp, 5 predicted proteins | sample Palsa_T0_2_FD_201948 | JGI IMG/M metagenome (GOLD analysis project Ga0302325, IMG submission 201948) | Peat permafrost microbial communities from Stordalen Mire near Abisko, Sweden - Palsa_T0_2 | ecosystem: Environmental > Terrestrial > Soil > Palsa > Peat permafrost | place: Sweden: Abisko... | reverse complement strand
GCTCATGCTGGAGCTCCTCTCGCGCCGCGGCCTGCCGCTCTCGGAGATCCTGGCCCCGCTCCGTTCGCACTACTTCCTGAGCGGGGAGATCAACAGCCCGGTGCCCGACGTCGAGCGCAAGCTCGCGGAGCTCGAGCGGCGGTTCGGGCCCGAGGGCCGCGTCTCCCACCTCGACGGGCTCTCGGTCGACGCCGCCGACTGGCACATGAACGTGCGCCCCTCGAACACCGAGCCCCTGCTTCGCCTCAACCTTGAGGCGCTCTCGGAGGCGCTGATGGAACGCAAGCGCGACGAGGTTCTCGCCGCGATCGCGGCCTGACCCCGCGGCCGCCTTTTCCACATCGTCACAGGCTCGTCGCTCGACCGCAACACCTCGCCCGCGACCGGGTTCTATGCTCGCGCCCGCTCGTCCTCCACGAGCTCGGCCCGGGGATGCGCCCGCGGGCCAGGTGGCGCGGGCCCGCGCCCGCTCGAGCCCGGCTCGCGGGCGGCCGGGCTCGCCGCCGCGCAGCGTGGATCGCGGCCGCCTCGAGCGGCCGCCGGCGCGCCGGCGGCCCCCCGCGAGGCGGTTAGGATCGCCACGCCGTGATCGAGCTCGGACACCACACCCACCGCAAGCCGCCCTTCCGCTACGCCGTCTACACCCGGGTCGCCTTCTCCGACACCGACGCCCAGGGCGTCGTCTACTACGGGCGCTACCTGCCCTACTTCGACCTCGCACGCACCGAGTATCACCGCCAGCTCGGGCCGGTCGAGGTCGAACGCTCCGAGTTCGTCGTGCGCGCCTCGTCGGTCGAGTACCTCGCCCCCGCCCGCTTCGACGACCTGCTCGAGGTGTTCGTGCGCATTGCCCGCATCGGCCGCACGAGCGTCAACTACCTCTATGCGGCCCATCACGTCAGCGAGGGTGCCGGCGACGTGCTGATGGTGACCGCCTCCCAGACGCTCGTCCTGATCGATCACCGCACCCGCGCGACCGTGCCGGTGCCCCGACGCTTCGGCGAGCGCGTCTCGGAGTTCGAGGGCGTCGAGCTCTGAGGCTCGGGCCGGGCGCGGAGCGGCCCGCGCGCGTCGGCGCCGTCGGCTCCGGCAGCCCCAGGCGCTCCCCCGCCCGCGCCGGGGGCGGGAGTCGAGCCCGGAAGCGGCGCCCGCGAGGCTCCGCCGGGTGTTCCGCGACCGCCCCACGGGCCCCGGCCCCGGGGCCTCAGCGAGGGGCGACCCCGTTCGCGGCGGAACCTCGCCCGGGCCTCTCACCCTCGCGTGGATAGATGTAGACCTCCGTCCGGTAGCGGAACGGGAAGGGCTCGGCCACCCCGGCGACGAGCGCCCGAACGCGCGCGAGGAGCGCCTCGCGCTCGTCCTCCTCGAGCGCCGCGACGAAGCTCACCGAGGCGATCCGGTCGGCGAGCTCCGAGACGGTGTGCGGGAGCACCCAGTCGAACGATCGACGCTCGCCGCGCCCGAAGTGCTGCGAGGACGCGATCGACGCGCGCCAGGGCCGCTCGTGCTCGGAGGGGGCGCTGCGGCGGTAGCCGGCGAGAAGCTCCTGGAGGGCGACCTGGAGGGGATCGGAGAGATCGCGGACGTTCCAGATCAGCGCCAGCGAACCCCTCGGTCGCAGGACGCGCGCGATCTCGGCGAGCGCCCGCTCGGCATCGAACCAGTGGAACGCCTGCCCGACGCTGAGCGCGTCGATGCTCCCCGACTCGAGCGGGAGCTCCTCGGCCGTCCCGTCGAGCAGCTCGGCGCCCGGGGCCTTCGCCGCGAGGATCGCGCGCATCTCCGGCAGCGGCTCGATCGCGATCACCCGCGCGCCGCTCGCCGAGAGCGCGCGGGTCAGCTTGCCCGTCCCGGCGCCGAGATCGACCACCACCCTCCCCTCGCCCAGCCCGAGCGCCGAGATGAGGTAGGCGACCGCGGCGCCCGGATACCCGGGCCGTGCCCGCTCGTAGAGCTCCGCGACCCCGCGAAACGACTCGGCGACCGAGTCGAGCCTCGCCGGTCCGCCTACGACGGGGTCACCCGGAAGGCGTCGAAGACCGCCTCGACCGAACGCAGCGCGGTGAGCAGCGAGCGCAGCGAGTCGACGTCTCCGAGCTCGGCCGTGTACCAGTTCTTCGCGAGCTGGTCCTCGACGACGCCGCCGTAGGAGACGATGTTCGCCCCGTGCTCGGCGAAGGTGCGCGCGACGTCCTCGAGCAGGCGCGGGCGGTCCCAGGAGGAGACGGCGATCTGCACCCGGAAGCCCTTCGTCTGCTCGCCGTTCCACTCGACCGCCGTGAAGCGCTCCTCGGTGCGCATCAGCGCCTTGACGTTCGGGCAGTCGCTGCGGTGGACGGTGATCCCCCGGCCGAGCGAGATGTAGCCGACGATCGGGTCCCCCGGTACCGGCGTGCAGCACTTCGCGAGCCTGACGAGCACGTCCTCGACGCCCTGGACGACGACGCCGAGCTCCGAGCCCGAGACGGCGTTGCGGGCCTTCGGCGCCTTGGTGACGACCGGCGCCTCCTCGACGACCTGGTCGGTCTTGAGACGCTGGATGACCTTGTTGACGATCGCGCCGGGCTGCAGCCGGCCCGAGCCGAGCGCGAGGTAGAAGTCCTCGGCCTTCTTGAAGCCCGAGTCGCGGATCACCTGGGCGAGCACCGCGGACCCGCGCAGCTTCGCGTAGGGCAGGCTCTGCTGCTTCAGGGCCTGCTCGAGCGCCTCGCGGCCCTTGTGCTCCTGGTCTTCGCGCGTCTCGCGCGTGAACCACTGGCGGATCTTGTTGCGCGCGCGCGAGCTCTTGGCGAGCGACATCCAGTCGCGCGAGGGCCCGCGGCCCTGCCGGGAGGTCAGGATCTCGACGAAGTCGCCGTTTCCCAGCCGGTAGTGGAGCGGGACGATGCGGCCGTTGACCTTGGCCCCGACCGTACGGTGGCCGACGTCGGTGTGGACGGCGTAGGCGAAGTCGATCGGCGTCGAGCCCAGCGGGAGCGTCTTGACCTGGCCCTTGGGGGTGAAGACGTGCACCTCCTCCCCGAAGAGGTCGGTGCGGAAGGTCTTCATGAACTCGTGCGGGTCCGCCTCGTTGGTACCGACGTCCATCAGCTGCTCGACCCAGCGGTTCCACTGCTCGTCGCGGGCGTGTTTGGAGCCTCCCTTGTAGGCCCAGTGCGCGGCAACGCCGTACTCGGCGGTCGCGTGCATCTCGCTGGTGCGCACCTGGATCTCGAGCGGGCGCCCCTGCGGGCCGATCACCGTCGTGTGCAGCGCCCGGTAGCCGTTGAACTTCGGCATCGCGATGAAGTCCTTGAAGCGGCCCGGCATCGGCTTCCAGAGCGAGTGGATCAGCCCCAGCGCGCCGTAGCAGTCGCGGGTTCCCTCGTCGCCGTCGCGCTCGACGATCACGCGCATCGCAGTCAGGTCGTAGATCTCGTTGAACTCGCGGCCCTTCTTGGCCATCTTGTCGTAGATCGAGTAGAAGTGCTTGGCGCGCCCGGAGATCTCGGCCGGGATGTCGACCTTGTCGAGCTCGTCGGCGAGCACGAGCGCGGCCTCCCGGACGTGCTCCTCGCGATCGGCGCGGCGCTCGGCGACCATCTGCTTGATCTCCTCGTACTTGCGCGGATGCAGCGTCCCGAAGGCGAGGTCCTCGAGCTCCCACTTGAGCGCGTGGATGCCGAGGCGGTGGGCGAGCGGTGCGTAGACCTCCAGCGTTTCGCGCGCCTTGCGCACCTGGGTCTGCTTGCCCATGTACTCGATCGTGCGCAGGTTGTGGAGGCGGTCGGCGAGCTTGATGAGGATCACGCGCACGTCCTCGGCCATCGCGACGACGAGCTTGCGGTAGTTCTCCGCCTCGGCGTGCTCGCGGCTCTGGAACTTGACCCGCGTCAGCTTGGTCACACCCTCGACGAGCTTGGCGACCTCCTGGCCGAACTCGGCCTGGATGTCGGCGATCTCGACCTCGGTGTCCTCGACCGTGTCGTGCAGGAGCGCGGCGATGAGGCTCGCCTCGTCGAGTTGGAGCCCCGCCAGAATCTTGGCCGCCCCCCAGGGGTGGTGGATGAACTCCTGCCCGGAGCGGCGCAGCTGGCCGCCGTGGGCGTTCGCGGCGTAGCGGAAGGCCCGCGTCAAGAGCTCCCGGTCGACGTCGGGCTTGTAGGTCTCGACCTCCGCGATGAGCTCATCGACGAGGTCCTGGTGCTGCTCCAGCACCGGCATGCCTCCAGTGTACTCCCCCCGCTTTCAGGACCCCGCCACGGGCCGCCGATCCGCGGCGGTCGGCCGAGCCGGCGGGATCCGACCGGCAGGCCTCCGGCGCGGCTCGAGGAGCGGCGGCGGTGCGCCGTGCCGGCCGGCGCGGACGACGATCGGCGGCCGCGGAGCGACCTGCGCCGGGGCGGTGATCCGACCTCCCGGCCGGCGCACGTCCGGTCGAGGTGAGGCGCGCCAGAGCGGCGCCGCCGCCGCCCGCGCTCGGGCCGCTGGCGCTCGCGACCCCGGCCGGCTCCCCGCGAGGGCCGCGGCGCCGGCGCGCCGGCTCCTCGATCACCTCGACCGGTCGGTTGGTGGCCGCGTCTGGCGGCCGGGGCCGGCCGAGGGCGGCCGAGCGGCCGGGACTCGACGGTCCGACGGGCAGCAGCGCTCGGGAACCGCGCCGGGCGGGGCTCGGCGTCAGCCGCGCACGGGCGTCGAGCGCGCCGCCCCCGTTTCGACGCCTTCCGGGGTGTCCGGCATCACATCGGTCGCGAGGGTGTTCAGCAGTCGGGCCAGGTCGGGGTAGCGCTCGGGCGACCATCCCGCGAGCAGGTTGGTCAGGTGGGCGTGCACGACCTCGATCAGGTGATCGGCGAGCGCCACCCCGGCCGGCGTGAGGACGCCGCCGGCGGGGCTGGCGCTGCCGTCCCCGGCGAGCGGGGTGGGCGTCTCGGCCACGAGCCCGCGAGCCGCCAGCTCGGCCAGTGCGGTCTCCAGCCGCTCCGGTTCGAGCTTGCGCCGGCGGGCGAGCGCCGCGAGGTCGTCGCCCGGATGCCGGCGTAGCTGCACGAGTGCCCAGCAGGAGGCGATCGGAAGGTCGACGCCGGCCTCGCCGACGACGCGCTCGAGGTAGGCGCGCATCCGCGGGCGCCCGACGAGGACAGCCAGCGCGCGGGTGATCTCCGCCAGCGAATCGGGCGTGCGCGGTAGCGCGAAGGCCTCGCCCAGGCCCTCGGCGGTCACGGTCGTTCGCATCGGCAGCTGCCTGATGAACCACGAGGCGGCGAAGGCGAGGATGGAGGCGAGCGCGGCGACCTTGAACCCCTCGTCCAGGGAGCCGGCGTACGCCCCCCGGTAGGCGGCGCTGACCGCGGGCGACAGCTTGGCCAGGGCGGCGGTCGTGATGTGGGAGGTGTCGAGCTGCGCCGCCGAGGCGTGAGGGAAGGCGGAGCGCACTCGCCGGGCGAGCTGGGTCGCGAAGATCGTGCCGATCACCGCGATACCGACGGAGCTGCCGATGTTGCGAAACAGCGTGTTGCCGGACGTGGCCACCCCCAGGTCGTCGTAGCCGACGGCGTTCTGCACCGCGACGATGAGCACCGGCATGACGAGCCCGATCCCGAAGCCGGTGACGAACATGAACGCCGCGGCCTCGAGCGACGAGGTGTGCGGTGTCAGGCGTGAGAGCAGGAACAGCCCGACGGTCATGATCCCGGTGCCGGCGATCGGGAAGGCCCGGTACTTGCCGGTGCGCGACACGATCTGACCGCCGACGATCGCTGTGAGCAGCAGCCCGCCCATGAGGGGGAGCAGCCGGAGCCCCGAGCCGGTCGGGGAGGCGCCTCTCACCACCTGGAAGAACAGGGGCAGGAACGCGATCGCGCCGAACATGGCCACGCCGAGCAGGAGCGCGACGACGGCGGCGCTCGCGAACACGCGGTTTGTGAGCAGCCGGGGCGGAAGCACGGGCTCGGCGGCGCGACGTTCGACGAGCAGGAACGCGACGAGGGCGACGAGGGCGACCCCGCCCAGTCCGAGCACCTCCGTGGAGCCCCAGGGATAGCTCGTCCCGCCCAGGCTCACCATGAGCACGAGCGCGGCGAGCGCCGCGGCCAGAAGGGCGGTGCCCAGGTAGTCGATGCGGTGGTGGGCCCGGGTGGCGACCGACGGGAACGTCACGGCCAGCACCACCATCGCGAGCACGCCGAGGGGCAGGTTGACGTAGAAGATCCACCGCCATGAGAGGCCGGTGGTCAATGCACCCCCGATCAGCGGCCCGATCACCGTCGCTAACCCGAACACCGCACCGAACAGGCCCTGGTAGCGGCCGCGCTCACGCGGCGCGACGACGTCACCGATGGCGGCCTGCGCGCTGACCATGAGGCCGCCCCCACCGAGCCCCTGCAGCGCCCGGAACGCGATCAGCTCGGGGAAGCTCTGGCTCAGGCCGCACAGCGCCGAGCCGCACAGGAAGATCACCAACCCGACCTGCAGGACGATGCGGCGCCCGAAGAGATCGCCCAGCTTTCCGTACAGCGGCGTCACGACGGTCTGTGCCAGGAGGTAGGCGGTCGAGACCCACGAGATGTGGTTGAGACCCCCGAGGTCGCCGGCGATCGTGGGCAGCGCCGTGGCCACGATGGTCGAGTCGAGCGCCGCCATCAACATGACGAGCATCAGCCCCGAGAAGACGAGCGCCAACGCGCGGCCGTGGAGTTCGTGCGGCCCGTCTGTCGCGGCCGGCGAGAGGGCGACCGGTGCCGTGCCGTGCGTGCTCACACCGCCGCCGCCCGTCGCTCGGCGCCGGAGCGGCGGCATGAGGCCTCCGACGCCGGTAAGGGGCGGTCGGGCCCTACCCGGCACACGCGAGGAGAGCTCGGGATGGGCGTCGGGCGCGGGGCTTCTCGGGCGCGGGGAAGGGCGGTCCTCATCGGTTGGAGCAAGAAGCCTCTTTCTGCGCGGTGGCGCCCACTCTAGACACCACGCGACGCCTGGCTGACCGCGTGGTGGGTCACCCGGGGGCGCATCCGTGCCGCGCTCGCGCCGCCGAGTCTGCAGCCCAACACGTCGGCTGCGGGAACGTCGGCGCGAACGCGGCACGGCCGGCTCGAGCCCGCTGTCCCCCCCCCCCACCTGGTGGGGGGGGGTCTCGGCGGCGCCCCCGCCCCACGGCCGGCTCGAGCCCGCTGTCGGGGCGGGGGCCACGCCCCCGCCCCGGCCTCGACGGTTATGGCCCCCAACCCCAATCCGCCAGGAAGAGCGCGACAGAGGACAGCGCCATGATGAGCACGGCCGCCTTGATGTACAGCGTCATCGATATTCACCTCCTCCCACGCGTCGGGAGCTCGAGTCAGGTGAGACTCAACCAGTGTGGGGGCTCGGGCCGACGTCCGCGTCGAACACCGACTTGTCAGCGGCCGCCGCGACAGGCACCATGCACGCCGTGGCAGCCCGAGAGACGATCGGCGAACGGCTTCGGCGACTGCGCGAGGAGCGACGTCTCACCCAGCGCGACCTGGCCTCCCCAGGCGTGAGCCCGCAGTACATCTCACGGATCGAGCACGGCGACCGCAACCCGTCGGTCAAGGCGCTGCGCAAGCTCGCCGCGAAGCTCGGGGTCAGCGCCGAGTTCCTGGAGAGCGGGAACGATCCGGCGCCGACGGAGTCGCGCTCATTCCGGCTGGCGGATGCAGAGCTCGCGCTACGGCTCGGCGAGGATCCCGCCCACCTCGAAGCGACGTTTGCCGGCTTGCTCGAGGAGGCGACGAGCGCCGGCGATGCCGTCGCCCAGACACGGGCGGCGCTCGGGCTCGGAACGGTGGCGGCGCACCGCGGCGACCATGATCTGGCGATCGCGCAGCTCGAGGTCGCCGTCCTCGCTGCGTGGGTGACGCCGCTGCGAAACGCCGATGCCTATGTGACGCTCGGGCATTCGCTCGTGGCGGCCGGTCGAGAGGAGGAGGCGGTGGCTCTCTTCCGGGCCTGCGTCGAGGAGCTCGCGGCTCGGCCGCCGATCGACGATGGCGCCGTCACGCGTTTCGCCACCTACCTGAGCTACGCGCTCGTCGACAGCGGTCGCCTCGAGGAGGCCCGGCAGGCGAACGAGCTCGCGCTCCGGCACGGACAGGGATGCGAGGATCGCTCCACGAGGATTCGCCTGCACTGGGCGAGCGCGCGGCTCGCCGCGAGTGCGGGCGATCTGAAGGTCGCCGAGCTGAGCATCACCCGTGCGATCACGCTCATCGAGGACAGCGAGGACACCGATGCGCTCGCCCGCGCCCACCTCGTCGCCGCGGAGATCGCACTCTGGGAGAACAACCACGCCGGTGCCGCAGATCATCTCGCCCGGGCCGAGACGCTGCTTCCCGAGGGATCCGCGCTCGAGGACCGCGTCTTCCTCCTCATCCAGCAGGCATTCGTCGCGGCGCGAAGCGGGGAGGCGGCGCGCGCGATGGACAGGGCCAACAGGGCGATCCAGCTGCTCGGAGACCACACCGACGCGACGATCCGCGGACGAGCCCACTGGGCACTCGCCGAGGCATACGCCTCGGCCGGCGCCACCGATTCGGCGCACGCCGCGTTCACGACCGCAGGCGAGCTGATCCCTCCGGGCTCCAAGCACGCGAACCGGCTCCTGGAGGCCTGGCAGCTCGCGGTCCCGGGCTGACCGGCTGAGCGTCGCGCCCCGGCGCGACGGGCTGTCTGTCGTGGCGCGCTGTCTGTCGAGGCGCGCTGTCTGTCGTGGCGCGCTGTCTGTCGAGGCGCGCTGTCTGTCGAGGCGCGCTGTCTGTCGAGGCGCGCTGTCTGTCGAGGCGCGCTGTCTGTCGAGGCGCGCTGTCTGTCGAGGCGCGCTGTCTGTCGAGGCGCGCTCCTCGTCCTGACTCGCTCCGACCGGGCGGGGGGGCGGCGCGGGCCGCCCGCGGCGCGTCGAGCGCCGCGGGCGAGCACGGAGAGCGACAGGTGTTCCGCGCCCGGCGCCCGGCGGCTGGCGCGCCCGGCGGGCGCGCCAGCAGGGATGATTGGTCGTCAGGCCGCCTCGAGTGCTGCCTCGCCGCCCGCCAGGGCGCGCTCGCTCTGCGGCCGGCGGCGCCCGATCAGGGCCGCGGCGAGCGCGCCGAGCGCGACCACGCTCCCGCCGACCCAGACGGCGGTTGTGGTCCCGTGGGCGAACGCCTGCCCGCTCTGGTAGCCGCCGACGCGCGAGAAGATCGATGCCAGCACCGCGACACCGAAGACGCCGCCGAGCTCGCGGATCGCGTTCGTCGCACCCGATGCCTTGCCCTCGTCCTGGGGCCGCACCGAGCTCAGAACGACGTTCGCCACCGGCGCGAAGAAGAGCCCCATGCCGGCGCCCGAGAGGACGAACGGGGCAACCAGATCGCGGTAGGGCGTCGTCGTGGTCATGACCGCGGCGATCCAGAGCAGGCCGGCCGCCTGCAGCGAGAGCCCGGCGGCCATCAGCCTCTGCCCGCCGATCCGGTCCGAGAGCGCTCCCGCGACGGGCGCGACGAAGATCGGCATCGCCGTCCAGGGCAGGATGCGCAGCCCGGACTCGAGCGGCGAGTAGCCCTGCACCGTCTGGAAGAACTGGGCGAGCAGGAAGATCGAGCCGAACATGCCGAAGAACATCAGCAGCGAGGCGACGTTCGTCAGTGCGAACGTCCGCGAAGTGAAGAAGCGCATCGGCAGCATCGGCGACCGGGCGCGCAGCTCCCAGCCGATGAACGCCGCCAGCAGGAGCACGCCGGCGACGAGCGGCGCGATGATCCCGGCGCTCGTCCAGCCGTGCGCGTTGCCGCGCACGAGCCCCCAGACGATCCCGAGCAGCCCACTGCTGGCGAGCGCGAGCCCGGGCAGGTCGAGGGCCGAGTCGCGACCGCGCGTCTCCTCCAGCCGCACGAGCGCGAGCGGCGCCAGCAGGAGCCCGATCGGCACGTTCAGCCAGAAGATCCAGTGCCAGGAGATCCCGCTCACGATCGCCCCGCCCACGAGCGGCCCGAGCGCGATGGCGAGGCCGCCGATGCCGCCCCAGACGCCGAGCGCGAGCCCGCGCCGGTTCGCCGGCACCGCGGCCGAGAGGATCGTCAGTGTCAGCGGCGTCACGA
>Ga0302325_10036198_pt1 | contig 10064 bp, 8 predicted proteins | sample Palsa_T0_2_FD_201948 | JGI IMG/M metagenome (GOLD analysis project Ga0302325, IMG submission 201948) | Peat permafrost microbial communities from Stordalen Mire near Abisko, Sweden - Palsa_T0_2 | ecosystem: Environmental > Terrestrial > Soil > Palsa > Peat permafrost | place: Sweden: Abisko... | reverse complement strand
CGGGCCCATCCGCCGCGCTCGAATCCGTTCCTGCGGTCATCCGACGCACCGCCGTTTCCCTGCATCACTCCATCGAGGGTGACCTGGGTCATGGTCGTCAGCTTCATGATCGCGGTTCCTTCACCTTAGTGCCGCCCCTTGCGGGCGGCCTCACCCCTGCTACGAACACCACCGCCTCGATCCGACACCGCCTCCCGGATTTCTTTGAAGAACTTTCCGGGACGCCGGTCGTCAGCGATCCGACGGCACGACGGCTTCGCGGCGACGGCGCTCCACTTCCTTGAGCGCGCCCAGCGCGGACAAGCTCTTGGACCAGATCGATCGCGAAGATCCTGACCAGTGGTGCCGGGCGTCGAACGGCTCGTGGCGTGAGGGCAACCTCGCCGGTGGCGTAGCCGCACGCAAGGCCATCAACGCCGGCCAGACCATCCGCCCGCGGCCAAGCGGCAGTGCGGTGAAGGCGGGGGAGGACGAGGCCGCTAGCAGGATGCCGGCCTGGGGGAGGTGGCCTGCATGAATGACATGGCTGTCGTTTAGGCGGGTGCATCGCATTTGGGCCAGGCGGGGCGTGAAGGTGCATGTCGCGGCGGTGCGGCCCCGCGGAGCGAAACTTCCAGCTTCCTGGATAACTCGGACGACTGGCCCGAGTGGGGCCTCATCTCGCCTAAGGTATTGACGACCAGGCAAGGTATGGGCGGGTAAGGGTGCCGGATCATGACTGATTGGCAGGACGGCTGGTACCGGCAAGAACCCGGACAGCCTAGGACAGGTCAGGCGCCGTCCGGTGCCGCAGGCGGCGGTCGCGCGGCGTGGCCCGAGCAGCCGCCAGTGCGGCGGGCACCAGGCCTGCCCGCGACGGGGCGGCCAGGGCCGTCCCGACCGGGAACCGGCCGTCGGCGGAGGTTCTGGGGGCAGCGGGGCCGCCGCGGGCGGCGGATCGCCCTGATCGCTGGTTTGGTCGTGGTGGTCCTGGTGGTGGCGCTCGTGGGCTCGTACTTCTACCTGGACTCCAAGCTGAGCCGCTCGGTCACGCTTCCGGCCTTTTCCGGCCAGTCCGCGGGGCAGAACTGGCTGATCGCCGGGGCGGACAGCCGGCAGGGGCTTTCCCAGAAGCAGATAGTCAGCCTGCATGTCGGCGACGTCACCGGGACCGAGAACTCCGACTCCCTGATGCTGCTGCACATCGGCAGCGGCAGGCCGGTACTGATCAGCATCCCGCGCGACTCCTACGTGCCGATCCCCGGTCACGGCGACAACAAGATCAACGCGGCACTTGGGTTCGGAGGCCCTGCGCTGCTCGTCAAGACCGTGGAGAACCTCACCGGGCTGCAGATCAACCATTACATGGGGATCGGGTTCGGCGGGCTGGTCAGCGTGGTGAACCAGGTGGGCGGGGTGACGATGTGCCTGCCGAAGGCGCTGCACGACTACGACTCCGGCGCCAACATCCCCGCGGGCTGCCACAACCTGGACGGCGCCCAGGCGCTGGCCTTCGTCCGGGACCGGCACTCGTTCGCCGACGAGGACCTGCAGCGGATTGAGGATCAGCGGGCGTTTCTCAAGGCCCTGCTCGTCAAAGCCACCAGTCCGGGCGTGTACCTCAATCCGTTCGTGGCCCTGCCGTTCGGCTCCGCCGCGGCCAGCTCGATCTCGGTTGACCAGGGCACGCAGCTGTACGACCTGATCAAGGTCGCGCGGGCCCTGCGTAACCCGCAGACCGGGACGGTCCCGATCGCCAACTCCAACTACGAGACGGTGAACGCGGGCGACGCGGTGCAGTTGAATAGCGTCGAGGCCCTGCAGCTCTTCAACGACCTGAAGAACAATCAGCAGGTACCGGCGAATCTGCTGACCGGGACAACCGTCGGCTGACCGCCTTCGCGACCCGCCGGGCCCGAAGTCACCGGTGGACACCGGGCGCCGGCTCGCCTGCGACAGTCGCGGCCGGGCTGACCAGAGACGCGAGCAGGCCCAGCTTTTCGGCGCTGCTGGTACCGGGTTGGGCGTGGTAGATGACGAGCAGCTGACCTTCGGTGCCGCCGATGGCGAGCTTCTCGCGGCTGACAGTGAGGTCCCCGACCTGGGGGTGACGGATAAGGGCCGGCATGCCCTCGCGGACCTGGACGTCGTGCCGGGCCCAGAGTTGCCGGAATCGTTCGCTGGACAGGGACAGTTCGCCGACGAGCTGGACGAACCGGGGGTCGTCGGTATCGGTTCCGACGGACTCGCGGAAACCGGCGACCATCCGGGCGGTGGCCTGCTCCCAGTCCCGGTAAAGCGCCTGCTCTGCGGGATCGAGAAATACCGCGCACAGCCTGTTCTGCCCCTCCTGCAGGTTGGGCGACAGTGCGCGGGCCAGGCTGTTGGCGGCGAGGACATCGAAGTACCGGCCCTCGACGAAGGCGGGGAGGCCTACGACGTCGAGCAATTGCCGGATGCTGACGGGTACGGTCTCGCGCCTGGGGCGGCGCCGCCGGTGACGGGGGCGTGGCGTGGCCAGGCCCAGCAGGTAATCGGTCGCGGCCTGGTCCAGGCGCAGGACGCGGGCAAGAGCCTCCAGGACCTGAATCGAAGGATTACGGTCGCGACCCTGCTCAAGTCGCAGGTAGTAGTCGGAGCTGATACCGGCGAGCATGGCGACCTCTTCGCGCCGCAATCCGGCGACGCGCCGCACCCCGCCCACGGGCAGGCCGACGCTGTCGGGCTGGACGAGCTCGCGACGGGCCCGCAAGTAGTCACCGAGCATATTGTTGTCGCTCACATCGATCAGCGTAACCGGGTGAATCGTGGCCTGCCTGTCCCTGCTGCTCCCAGGATCGCCAGGACTCTGCCTATTCTGTCGCGCCTGGGGAAGTGTGGACTCATCACGTTCTGACTTGCGACAACGAGACAAAGAGAGAAACTCTCATGGCAACCAAGCCACTTGCCGGCGGGACCTTCACCATGGCCGAGGATCTGACCGTCACCCGCGTGGGGTACGGCGCGATGCAACTGGCCGGCCCCGGCGTCTTCGGACCGCTCAAGGACCGCGACGCCGCGATCGCGGTGCTGCGCGAGGTGATCGAACTTGGTATCACGCACATCGACACCAGCGACTTCTACGGCCCATTCGTCACGAACCAGCTCATCAGGGAAGTCCTGTACCCCTACCCGGCCTCGCTGCACATCGTCACGAAGGTCGGATCGTACCGGGACGTCAAAGGGGGCTGGATTCACGCGCGCTCCCCGAAAGAGTTGACCCGGGCCGTGCACGACAATCTGATTAACCTCGGCCTAGACGCACTCGACGTCGTCAACCTGCGCGTCGGCGGCGGCAGCGACGGTCACTCGGCTGTGCCCGGCTCGATCGCCGAACCCTTCACCGCACTCGCGCAGCTGCAGCAGGAGGGACTGATCAAGCATCTCGGCATCAGCACCGCGACCGCCGAGCAGGTGGCCGAGGCGCAGTCGATCGCGCCGGTGGTGTGCGTGCAGAACTTCTACAACGTGGCCCGCCGGGACGACGACGGCCTGATCGACTCCCTTGCCGCACAAGGCATCGCCTACGTGCCCTATTTCCCGCTCGGCGGCTTCTCCCCGCTGCAGTCCGACACGCTGGAATCGGTTGCCGCCCGGCGAGACGCCACGCCGATAGCCATCGCGCTGGCGTGGCTGCTCCAGCGCTCCCCGAACATTCTGCTGATCCCGGGTACCTCATCCGCCATCCATCTGCGCGAAAACGTCGCCGGTGCCGCGCTGACCCTTTCTGCGGACGAGCTGACCGAGCTGAACAGCATCGGTTCGTCAGCTTCTCGGCCCTGATGGGCTGAGCTTGCAGGTCACAGGCATGGCTATGGAGCCTGGTAGCAGGGCCTGGTCCATCGTCCGCGAGTGGCGAGCTCCGAGGGCGATAATGGGCGGCGTGGACAACAGCCACTACAGCCTTGTCATCGCGGCCGCCCAGGCTGCTGGGCCATGTTCCCCTGGTGAGGAGGCGGCGTGGGGCCGCCGGGTACACGGCCTCACGGTGGACCTGCACCTGATCGCCCAGCAGGCGAGGCAGGATATCGAGCGGCTTGAGTCAGCACGGACCTTCATCGCGTTCCTGGAGAAGGTCGAGATTGAGGAATCGAGCCGTCGCGGGCTGCTCACGCTGCGCCTGCCGTCGGGGGAGAGCGAGCCGATCCGCACCGAGCAGAAGGACACCGACCGCGGACAGGCGCTGATCGAGCGGGCCCGTTCCCTGGAAGGACGCTGGGTGCTCATCTACCGGTACAACGAACGGAAGACAGGGCAACGGAACCAGTCGGTTCGGATGCTGGCGCACCTCATGGATCTTGGCGTTGACGGGGCCGTGCCCAACACCACTGCGAAGAAGATGGTGCTGCAAGAGGCAGGTGGCGACGTGTCGCGTGCTCAGCAGGCGTGGACGGCTAGGGGCCTGCCGGAGGCGGGCCCGGTCGGTATTGATCAGCTGGAGCAGGCCCGTAAGGCAGTGCGGGAAGCCGGGTAGCGGCTGAAACGATGGAGTCGTCATCCCGCATCCTGGTCCCATTTTTTGATAACAGCAAGAAGCGGCGTAACAACATCGCTTCGCTCACCTGTGATGGCGTGTTGCCAGGTCCGGGACGGATCGGGTTGAACCGAGTCGATCCGTACTGGTCCGTCCCGGACCTGTCTCATCGGGGAGAGAGACTCACGATTTTTTGTGCTTCCGCTTCTTGCTGTTATCATTTGGAGCAGGTATGCTTCGGACATGCCCGCGACAGGGGACAGGTCGGCACGCGACGCCATCGACGACTTCATCCGCCATCTGGCCGACCGCCGGTTCACTGTCACCACCAGGCGAATCCGCAGGCACTACCTAGAGGAGTACCGGCAGCACGCCCGGGAAGGCGCCGACACCATCGACATCGCCGTCGGCGAGCTCATGGACCCTGCGCGTGCCGACGCATGGCTCTCTGATGCGGCCGCCGGCAAGACCCGCACCCGCAACACTCTCCGCGGGCCCGATGCGCCCGCCTACTCCAACTCGATGCGCGTGCGCATCGACTCGTACAACGCCTTCGCCGAATTCCTCTGCCTGTCCGACCGCCATGACAGCCAGCCGCCTGCCTGGGGCTACTACCTAACTCCCGCCGATACCGAAAGGCTCCTACGCGACCTGGCCGCCCGCAGGCCCGTCAATGCCAACGCGACGACCTCGCTGCGCACCGCCGCCGTCGCCGCACTCGTCGCCGACACCAGCCGGACCGTTCCCGAACTCGCCCGGCTCAAAGTCAGCGCGCTGCACCTCGACGGCGAGGCACGCATCGACCTCGCTGACGTGTCCTGCCCGCTGAGCGGCTCGACCGTGCAGATCCTAGCTCGGTGGCTCGCCGCCCGGGCGACGATCATTGCTGAGCTCGAGGGCAGCGACCCTGGCCACCTATGGATCCCGACCAAGCCCGGGCGGCCCCGGGGCGGTCAGGAGCCCGTCAAGCCAGGGCTCACGCCGGCAGCCGTCCGCACCCTTCACGCCGCCCATCGCGCTCTGGTCAGCCAGGTGCTCGGTACCCCGCTCCGTCCAGGTGCCTTCCGCGTGTCAGGCTCGTCACGTGCTTGATTCAGCCAGTCGCTCAGAGCCAGCTGCCCGCGAGGTGGCCCGGCTCATTACCCGGCGGGTCCGCGCTGATCCTCCAGCACGGTGCGCAGCGTGCAGCGGCCGACTTCCAGAAGTACCGGATTGTCTTCGGAGTGGGCCAGGAACACGATCGCGAAGTTCAGCGCCCAGCCCCTGGCGCGCGCCCGCAGGGCGTCGTTGACCTGGCCGCCGGTCGCCTGGTAGGCCGACCAGAAGCTAGCATGGCACCCGGGCGGGAGCAGCATCCAGGCCACCGACAGGTCGGTGGCCGGGTCGCCCGCGGTGATGTCGCCGAAGTCGATCACGCCACTGACCTGGCCGTCGTTCACGAGAACGTTCGCCGGGTGCAGGTCGCCGTGCAGCCAGAGAGGCGGGCCGTCGTAGCCAGGGACCGTGAGCACTGCGTCCCACACCCGGCGCACCGCATCCCGGTCGAGGAGATCCTGGCCGAGGAGATCCTGGCCGACTTGGCCAGTGAGCAGGGCAAGGTTGGCCGCGAAGCTGCCGGCGCGCTCGGCCAGCGGGACGCCGCGAAACGGGTTGGCCGGCGCGTCTGCCGGGGCGGGGACGTGCAGCGCGCCGAGGAACCCGCCGAGGGCGGCCCCGGCTCCCGCCGGGTCGAAGGATCTGGCCTCCGCGGCGGGCACGCCCGGCAGGTAGGGCACCACGCTCCATGTGTAGGGGTAACCGTGGGCGGGTAGCCCGGTCCGTTCCGGATAAGGGATGGGCAGGGGCAGCCTCGGGGCGAGCCCGGGTAGCCAGCGCTGCTCGTTCTTGATGATCTCCGCGCCGAGGGCGCGGCGCGGCAGCCGCGCGACGAGTCCGCCCCCGACCCGGTAGAGCTCGTTGTCCCAGCCGTTCGCGAGGAACTCCACGGGCAGGCGCGAAAGGTCAGGATGCTGATCCGCGAGCAGACTCCGCACCAGATCCGCCGACACCTCAACCTCGGCGGCCGGCATCTGGTTCACAGACACAACGATAAATCCTGCCATCCAGGGCTCACGCCACCGCCATATCCAGCCGGTTATCTTCAGGATGTCGCACGATGGCTGGCGTTGCGCGGCTGGAGGTTATGTGCGGCGAGCCGGACGATCCCGGGGCAGACCGCCATCTCGATAATGGGGGAGCGGTGACGTTGTAGCACAGGCCGTCCTGGTCATCTGGTGACCGGTTTCACCCAGGCCCAGTGTGCAACACCATCCCGGCGACCTTCCGTCGCTCGACTGGCGAAGATTAAACCGGGATGACACCGGACAAGCGACACACCACGCCGCTGGTCCAGTTACTGGCGGCCGGGTGGTCCCATGCTCGTGGCGACAAACCCCTCAACCTGATGCCATGTAGATGAGCCTGTTCGCGGGCTGGCCGCAGGCCGTGTCCATTCACGGGATAGCTCCGCAGTCAGGTGAGATTTTCCAGGTGCCGGACTACTTGTGATAGTGGTGCGGAGGCGTCGATCTCGATGGTGGCGGTCGCGCGCAGCAGTGGTTCTACTTCGGCGAGGTCCCGCATGATCTGGGCGCGTTCGGCGGGGTGCTTCCCGTAGGGGTTGCTGGTCCGTGCGGCGATCCTGGCGAGGAGGACGTCGGCAGGCGCGCTGAGCAGGGCGATGTGGTCGAACTGGGGATAGAACTTTCCCTGGTTGGTCTTGCAGCCCGCGACGAACAGGTGGCCGTGCCTGTAGCTGGCCAGCAATGCCTTGATGGCCGTCTTCGCGCCAGATCCAGTCTGGTGAGCCGTCCGGCAGGGTGACACCGTGGCTCCACTGGCCGGTGTCGGTGTCGACGACGCGGTGGCCACGCTCGCCCAGTTCCTGGAGGGCAGCGGACTTTGCCGGTGCCGGACATTCCGGTGACCAGGACTTTCGGCATGCTCTGAGATTACGGGAGGCTGGTCAGGCCGCGGCGGGGACGGCGCAGCCAGGACTTGCCGACAGGGCGGCGGTCATGGCTGCCGGCGCGGGTAGGGTTTTTGCCCGTGGTTACGGGCTTTCGAGAGGGACTCCGATGCCCCTGCGCCCCGAAAGCCAGTTGATCACGAGAGGCCGGTAACCGCGCCGGATTCGTCGGTGTCGTAGGTGCCCTTCGTCGAGTCAAGCAGCACGAGACGATTGCCAAAGGGATCCTCCACGATGGCGAGCCGGCCGATCGGGATGTCCGTGGGCTCGACGAGCACCTTCCCGCCGTTAGCGCCGAACACCTCGGCGGCAGCATCGGCAGAAGCGACCTTCCAGTCCGGCTCGTAGCTCTGCCGGGTGGTCAGCACGATCTCGGTGCTTGATCCGGGGGTTCGGAGCCCGGCTTGCCCGGCCGCTTCGTTCCGCCAGATCAGCTGGTGACCGAGCACGTCGCGGTAAAAGGCCATCCCGCGGTCAAGGTCCGGCACCGGAACCGTTACTGCGTCCACGTACTGAAGCAAGGGTTCCACGAGCTAAGACTGTCACACCGCCGATGGCCGGCGGGTTCGCTCGGCTCCGCGCTAACCCGCCGGCCGGGCTGGTCATTTGACACGGAGGGAGAGCAGCGCGCTGACGGGGAGCGGCCTAACCGGCAGGTCCGGGTTGTGGGCAAGGCGATAGTCAGCTTCTCGGCCCTGAAGGGCCGAGCTTGCGGGTCACGCCGCATTGCCGGCTGCCATGGGCGTGCGGCGTCCGGCAGCGTGGGCAGCGTGACTCACTGCCCAGTCCGCGACACCGCGCGCGGCGATGTTGCGGGCTGCGTTCACGTCGGCGTGCTCAGCGAAGCCGCACGACGTGCAACGGAAGGTGGCCTGATCCGGCCGGTTCTTCTTGCTGATGACCTGGTCCCGTTCCAGCCAGGACTCGTAGCTGACATGCTCCGAGGTTGTAGCAGACCACCACAGGCCCGAGAAGCTCTTCTTGCCTTTGTACGAGTTGAACGTCGGACCGGAAGCGCCCGCTCGAACGGGACTCCAGCACGAGGACAGCGGCCCGCACCGCCGTCCGCCGTCGATATCCATGAACAAACATCGAAGTCTGCGGAGACCGGGACCGGCGCGCCCTCCAGCTTCAGGAGGCTCATGCAGTCACTCCAGTGAAGACTATTGTCAATCAGACATGGCTCACTTTAATGACGTGAAGCAGCCAAACGGCGCCGAGATCCGCGCCGCCCGCAGGCGGTGCGAGTCGCGTCGCTGACCCCGCGTTAAGCCGGCGGCGTGCCTGCACCGTGATGCCGCCGTCGTAGACGTGGTCGTGCACCTGGTCCCGTTCCGTCGGCTTCCTCCGCGAACATATAGCCGCTACGCTGACGGATTGCCGTCACCTCCCGGGTGGCGCTCCAAGGGGTTCGGGGGCAAGCGGCATGAGAGTCGGCATTATCGGGGGATCGATCGCCGGATGCGCGGCGGCGGCGCTCCTGCACCGGGCCGGCCACGATGTAACCGTCTTCGAGCGGTCCGAGTCCGGCCTGGTGAGCCGGGGTGCCGGGATCCTTATGGTCACCACCTCGTGGCAGGACATGACGGCGCGAGGCATCCTCGAAGGGACCGTTCCCTCCTGCCGGGCCGGCTACTCCCGGTTCGTCACCCGTGCCGCCGGGACCGGCCGGCAGCGATGGCTGGGCGACGTCCAGATGAGCTGCATGCTGTTCAACTGGGCTCATCTGTGCCAGTCACTCCGGCGGCGCGTTCCTGATGGTCTGTACCGCGGCGGCGCGGCCGTCGAGCGGATCGAAGCGGCACCGCACGGCACGACGCTGCACCTTGCCCCAGGCGGTTCACTGTCCTTCGACCTCGTCGTGTGCGCCGACGGGTACCGCTCGCTGGGACGCGGGCTCATTGACTCCGGCGCCGCGCCTGCCTACCGGGGCATGGTGCTGTGGCGCGGGCTCATCCCCGAGCGCGACATCCGCGCCGGTGCCCTCGGCGGCTGCGATCTTCTGCGGCCCGTGTACCAGGGGGGCCACGGGGTCGCGTACTACGTCCCCGGGCCCGGGCAGAGCACCGAACCAGGAGAACGCCTTCTCATGTGGGGCTACTACCTCCAGGTTCCGGAGAGCGCCCTGGCCTCGGTGCTCGTCGACGACCAGGAGCGGCAGCAGTCCGGCTCGGTACCGTTCGGGAAAGTGCACCCGGAGGTCAGGGCGGCCCTGGAGTCCCGCCTCGCGGGCCTGCTGCCCTCGCCGCTGTTCGAGGTGGTGCAACAGAGCGGCAACTCTTCAATCCAGGCCATTTACTCCTTCGTGGCCCGCAGCTACGCACGCAACCGCCTCTGCCTAGTCGGCGATTCCGGCACGCTGGTCCCTCCGTTCGCGGGGAGCGGCGTCCTGCGGGCGGTGACCAGTGCCGCCTCACTGGCGGACGCCCTCGCCGGCGCGCCGGCCGTGGACGATGCTCTCCGCCGCTGGAGTGATGCCCAGCTCCAGGCCGCTGCCCAGGTCATTCCAAACACTGAAGGCATCGAGCGGAGCTACGTGTTCGGCATGCCAGACCTCACTGCCAT
>Ga0302325_10036196_pt1 | contig 10065 bp, 8 predicted proteins | sample Palsa_T0_2_FD_201948 | JGI IMG/M metagenome (GOLD analysis project Ga0302325, IMG submission 201948) | Peat permafrost microbial communities from Stordalen Mire near Abisko, Sweden - Palsa_T0_2 | ecosystem: Environmental > Terrestrial > Soil > Palsa > Peat permafrost | place: Sweden: Abisko... | reverse complement strand
CGCTGCAGAGTGGCATTCCAGATCCGCCGTCCGTGTCGCACTCCGAGTCATAGAGCGCGGCTGGCGTGACGCTGTCGACCGTGACCGTCGACGAGAACTTCACGTAGACGCCGCGGTACGGGGAGTTGCCTGTCTCCGCCAGATCGGTCGCGGATGCCGCGTACACCGGTGGTGGCGTGGCATTCATCTGCAAGATCGTTTGCGCCGTGGGCTCGAGCTGGAGCTGACCGTGGTACGCGGAGATGGCCCCCGTGATGCTCACGAGCGTGCCGATGGGCGGAGCGGAGACGTGCGGCATGCAGCTCGCTTTGCACGGGCAGGTCGTCGCCGCGAGCGGATCGCAGAACACCGAGACACCCGAGTAAGGGCCGCCGGCGGGATCCTCGACGTACCAGATCACCTGGTCGCCCGTAGGGCCTTGCACGCCTGTCACGACCGCGTTGACGGTGATGGCAGCGTTCGTACCCGCATCGAGGAAGGCCTGCCTCGCTTTCGCGATGGTCATCGTCGTTCCCGAGTCGTTGACCGCGTTGTCCGGCGCGGCATCGACGAGCGGCAACGCGTCGGCTCCTGCATCCATCGAACTGTTCGGCGAAGTGCTGCATGCCCACAACCACAAAAACGCAAGAGAGGCGACGAGCAAGCAACGGTTCATGCGCTCCGCCTACTCCGAAACGGTCTTGAGTTACCACACGGAACGAGCGATTCTCGCGCCGTGGGTGGCGACGGAGGAAAAATGAGCAGAGCCTGCATCGTAGTAGTGGTGATCGCGAGCGCCGTGAGCGCTTGTAACAAGACTGCATCGACCGATGATGGTGGCGCAGCGCCGACGGACACTGCGGCTGCTGTCGCCGCTGCAACCACGACGACGCCAGCTGCGGTAACGACCGAAGCTGACACGACGGACGAGACCGCAACGACGGCACCACCCGCGCCGCCCGTAGAGAATCCGGGATCTCCTCCGACTGCTGGCGACACTTGGTCGCAAGGGGCGTGGCACTGGGCGGGCGGTCGTTACGTATGGGCCAAGGGGCATTGGGAAGCCGCGCATCCGGGCTTCACCCTGACGCAAGCACGATGGGCCGAGGTGAACGGCATGTGGGAGCGCCACCCAGCGCGCTGGGTGAGGGGCGCTGCCATGGAGCATCCGCTCGAGCATCCGGCCGAGGTGCACCCACTCGAGCATCCGCCCGTGCGTCCCGGCGAACGCGTGCCACGTTAGCGGGTCATGCAGCTCCGCTAGCGAGCGTGCGATCGATCTCGACGAGGGTGTCGAACGCGCGACGGTGAATGGTACGTCGCGCAGTCTCGAAGTGGAGCGACCCGCGGTGCGGGTCGAAGAGCGGACAGGAGTCGATCCAAGGCACGTCGAATACGCCTATCGCGACGGCGCGATCGAGCGCTTCGAAGAAGAGCGCATCGTCATCGAGGAGCGCAGCGAGCTCCACGATGCATTGAACGACGAACGCGCCGCGGCGTGGCGTGAGCGATGCGACGACGGGCTCGAGCGCGCGAGGTGGCGGCTTGCCTTCGAGGAGCGCGTCCCTCATCACGTCGACGAAGCTTTGCCCGTGGAGGTCCAACCGCTCTACGGGCATCACCTCGAGCACCCGTCGAAACGCGTCGCGATCACGTGCCCACACCGCCAAGCGCATCGCATGCGTGTAGAGCCGCACGCCACCGAACGCATCGGGTGCGATGTTCATCGCCACATCGTGCGCGCGATCGAACGCACCATGCAGGGCGTGGGCGCGCATGACGGGCTCGAGCACCGCGGCATACGTGGGATGCGTTGCATGAAGCGCCTTCGACAACCGCACCGCAGGCTCGATCGCGCCAAGCTCCGCGAGCAGGTTCGCGAACGTCGTCCGGAGATCGACGAGACCTGGCGCGCGCTTGAGCGCCGTCACGAAACTGCGGGCCGCGTCGACCGGGCGCATGTCGAGCAGGCAGCTCTCGCCGAGCGCCACGTACGGGATCGCTTCGTGCGAGCCCAACGCGAGCGCGCGCTCGACCGCACCGTGCGCGAGGTCTGGGCCATCGCGAAAGAAGCGCACACGCGTCAGCGCGCAGGCCTTCCATCCGAGGAGCGTCGGGTTGTCGGGCTCGAGCGTGTTCGCTTGCTCGAGGAGCTCGACTGCGCGCTCGACATTGGCCACGTTGAATTGGCGATATTGCTCCTTCGCCTCGAGGAAGAGGTTGGCAACGATGCGCGAGCGAAACGCGGCGCCCTCCGTCGTGCCGCGCGCGTGTGCGCCGAGCGCTCGCGCAACATGGGTGACGGCGTCGTCGACCAGCGTCGTGAGAGCCGCGAGCGGGCCGCTGAATACTTGCTGGAAGAAGACGTCATCGTCGCTGCTTCGGAGCGAGAGGTCGATCGAGCACACGGCGTTCTCTTCGCGAATCGACCCTTCGAGCACGGCTTCGACGCTCCCGCCATCGGACACGATGCTCACCTCTCCCGACTCGCCGAGGCGTGACGCAAAGTGCTCGATGATCGCGTCGCGCTCTTTCGGCATGGCGGTGTCGTGCGTGAGGGAGAGAGCGACTCGCCGCGGCTCACGCGAGATGACACGCACGAAATCGAACAGCCTGTCCTCCACACGCGAAGCGACCGATGCGAGCGGCGCGAGCGCATCGTAGAGCGCGCCAGCCGACGCGTACCGTTCGCTCGGGTCGATGGCCATCGCGCGCAACACCACCGCAGCGAACGCCCGGGGCAACGACGGCACGTGATCGCGCGGATCCGGCGGCGGCTCCTCACCGGTGCGCGTGTTGAACGGTTTGTGGCCCGTCGACGCGACGAAGAGCAACGCCCCGAGCGCAAAGATGTCCGCCCGCGCGTTGACGACACCGCCGCGGAACTGCTCGGGCGCCGCGTACGTCGGCGTCCCCGCCGAATCCCCTCGTGCGTCGGCCTCCCGCAGCGCGATTCCGAAATCGGTGATGACCGCGCGACCGTCTTTCGCGAGCATCACGTTGGCGGGCTTGAGATCGCGATGAACGACGCCTGCCTCGTGTACCGCGTCGAGCCCAGCGCACAAATCGTGGGCGAGGCGAACGACTTCGGACACGGCGAACGCACCCTCGCGCCTGATGCGCGTGGAGAGTGTCTCGCCCTCCACGTACTGCATCGTGAGAAAGAGCCGGCCGTCATACTCCCCGAGATCGTGCGTGCGAGCGACGTAGGGGCTCGACACCGCGCGCGAAAGCCGCACCTCGTCACGAAAGCGCGCGAGCATCTCCGGGTCGAGCGCGAGCTGCGAGCTCACCATCTTCAGGGCGACGAGCTCTTCGAGCTGTGCGTCGTGCGCGAGGTAGACACTCCCCATCCCACCCGAGCCGAGCAGCGCGACCGCTCGCCACCGCTCGCCGAAGAGCAGCGGATGCGCGGCGCTCGATGGCGACGACGCGGCGTCGATGATCGTCGGTGCGTCGTTCACCATAACCCTCACCCGCCGCAAGCGGCGCGCACCCAGATGCCGCCGCTGCACGTCAACGCGAGCGGCGATGCGAACGTCGTGTCTTCCACGAAGCACGCGCCGTAGTCACACGTCTTGCCCAAAGGTGCGCAGTTCATCCCGAGGAGGGGCCTCTCGGCCGGGCAGCCCGCGGGAGTCTTGGTGCAGCTCCACGCAAACGCGGCGTCTGCTGCCGCATCCATGCCATCGGCGGCGCAGCTGCATCGACCATCCACGTAGTCACATTGAACGACGGTCGAGCACACTTGCCCGACGGGTACGCCTTGGAACGTTCCCGCGCAAAGAGTCCCCGTGATGGCGGGCGTGCCGCAATATCCAATCTCCGAGTCGAATTGGCTCCCCATGCACTGAAACACGTTGGTGCAAAACTCCTCCATGCCCGGGTACTCGCACTCGACGCCCTCGTTCGTACAGGCCCCTTGCGCTTGCGGCTGCGTGCTCGGGCACCCACCGCCGTACCCGGTGGGCGCTGCAGCGTCTGGCGACGAAGGCGTATTGCTGCACCCGAGGATGAAGGCGAGCCCGAGGATCTTCGCTCTCATGACTAATACGGGACCGTCTCGACGACCCCGCCTTGTTCGAGCTTCGGTGCGGTCCTCTGGGGCACAGATGACGTCACGGCCGCAGCGCTGACGATCGGCTTCGTCCGAGCCGAGCTCGACTCCCTCGGCGCCGTGATGGCCGTTGCTGACGCGATCGGAGCCTCGCCATGAGTGGCTGTGGGAACGGGAGGCACGCTCACGGGCAACGGCGCGCTCGTTGGCGCTTGCGCGGACGCGGTGGGGGGCGGCGGCGTGGGCCGCGAGCGCGTCACCACCACAGCACCCACCGCTAGAACAGCCCCCGCCACGAGCGCGCCGAGGAGCGCGGGGAACCACCGCGCTTGCGTCGGCTTGTCGACGCGCGTGATGCCCCCGTCGGTTGCAACCGTCGGCGATGTGGCGAACGACTGCTCTCCGGACGCGACCGTCCGCGCCATGGGGCGGGCGGAGTCGCTCACGCGCAGCGATACGGGATTGTCCTTCTTCGAGATCGTGTCGCCGAGCGGGTTGACGAAGTCCTGGACTCGCACGTCGGTGTAGCGCGCGAGCACGTCCTTCATCTCCATGAGGGACGGCCGCTCGCTGCGCTCGAAGCTGAGCGCGCGCATGACGATGGCCGTCACGTCCGCCGGGAGGCCGGCGGTGACCTGGTCGACCGGCACGATGCGGTTCGTGGCGATGATCTTCATGATCTGGCCCACGTTGTCGCCACCCGCAGGCCTGACGCCCGCGAGGCACTCGTAGGCGATGACGCCGAGCGCCCAGATGTCCACGCGGCCGTCGATGTCCTTCTCGCCGAAGACCTGCTCGGGCGCCATGTAGTACGGCGTGCCCACGATGGAGTTGGTTGCGGTGAGGGTCGCGTCGACGTCCTCCACCGCGGGCGCGAGCTTCGCCACCCCGAAGTCGAGCACCTTCACGCACATCCCCTCTGGCGTCTCCGCGAGGAAGATGTTGTCCGGCTTGACGTCGCGGTGAACGATGCCGGCGCGATGCGCGGTCCCGAGCGCCGACACGACGGGCAAGAGGACGCGCGCGACCTCCCCGAGCGGCAGGACTGGCTCTCGGTCGAGCCGCTGGCCGAGCGTCTCGCCTCGCAGCAGTTCCATGACCATCATCGGGGTCTGCTCGTCGAGCTCCATCACGTCGAAGACCACCACGACGTTCGGGTGCTTGACGGCGCTCGCGGCGCGCGCCTCGCGCATGAAGCGCTTGACGAACCGGTTCGCTTCCGTGCCGGCACCCGGCACGAGGAGCTTGAGCGCGACGGTCTGCCGAGTGACCTGGTGCGTCGCCGCCCAGACGACGCCCATGCCTCCCTCACCGAGCTTCTCGTCGAGCCGGTACCGACCAGCAAGGACGGCTCCGGGCTCGAGCTTCACCCCGAACATGGAACCATCGCGCGGGGGCATCGGCAACCTATTGCGACGGAGGGATTGGAACGGACCAGCCGAGCCCGCCACCGTTGGGCGGGGGCGGTTGCCGCACGAGGAAGTAGGTCGCCGTGGCAGCGCCGGCCAAGGCCGCCCCCGCGATCGTCCAAAACCACCAGCGCGTGAAGATGGATGGGTGCTTCACCGACATCTTCGCTCGGAGGTTGATGAGCTCTCCGGGCGAGCCCGTGACGCTCGCCTCGTACGTGAGGAAACCCGCCTTGTTCACCTGCATGCGGTAGGTCCCCGACGGGCGCGACACGTCGACGGGAACGGCGCCGACGTCGTGCCCCCCGAACGTGACGACGGCGTTGGCCTGGTCGGCCTCGACATGGAAAATGCTCGGCAGCTTGTCGAGCGCGAGGTCGAGCGCCGTGGTCGTGCCGGGCGCGAACGTCTTGTTGATGACCGAGTCCGTGTAGCCCTTTCGCGAGAGCGTGAGCACGTGCACGCCCGGATCCATCACGAGCTTGAACCTCGCTGCGGGAGGTGGCTCGCCTGGACCCGGCAGACGCAACCCAGCGACGAGCGTCCCACCTTCCGGCTCGAGCGAACGGCCGTCGACCGTCACCGCCGCGCTCGCGGGGGTGAGCGTCACGTCGGCGGTGGCGAGGAGGCCGTCGATTTGCGTGAGCTGCGCCTTCGCCTCCGTCGCGAGCGAGTCGGCGAGCTGCGAGCCCTGCGCCGCGTCGTTCTGCGCGAGCGCCTCTCGGAGGGCCACACGCGCGCGCGTGTAGTGGCCGAGCGCACGCTCGCAGGCGGCGATGTTGTAGGTCGCCACCGCGTGCGGCTTGAGCTTGGCCGAGCGCTCGAACGCCGCGAGCGCCTCCGACCACTGCGCGTGATGCACGAGCTCCGTCCCGCGCACGAACTCCTCGCGCGCCTGCCGGGTCGCGTCGTCGTCGGCGCGCGCGAGGCGAGCCGGCGAGCCGATCATGACAGCCGCTCCGATCACACACGCAGCCGCGCGGAGAACCCTCGCCATCCGAGACGATGCTACCATCATCGCGACGATGACGGGCTTCCGTGTCGCAGCAGCAGCGCTCGCGCTGAGCTTCGGCTCGCTCGCTTGTGACGCTCCCCCGCGCGGCGAGGCCCTCATCGTCATCGACACCGACATGCCCGTGCCGAAGATCGTCGACACCCTGCAGGTCGACATCTACTCGCCGGACGGCTCCACGTGGTGGGTGTCGCGCAACATCTACCTCCCCGACCCCGGCGCGTGGCCGGTGAGCTTCAGCGTGTACTCGGACGACACGAGCGTCGGCTCGTCCGCACTGGTGCGGCTGCGCGGCTACCGGTCGGAGTACGTGGAGGACTACCGCGGTGAGGGAGCGCTCTCCCTGCCCCCGCTCGGATCGCAGTGGACCGCGGTAACGGCCGGCCAGTGCTGCACCGCCGATTGTACGTCGCTGTGTCCTCAATATTGGAACCCGCCCCAAGCCGCGCTCCCTCGCTTGCAAGACACGATGGGAGAGGACGTCACTCCCGCGGTCGAGCCGCAGCCTCTCGTCACCATCGATCAGCTCGTGCTCGTGAACCTCGTCCCTGGGATGCGTGGCAAGGTCTCGGTCCTTCTCGCCGGGGCGTGCGCCGGAACGCAGGCGGTCCTTCCGGACCCGTCACGGGCGTCCCCGCAACCGAGCGACATCCAGACGTGCATCGACACCGAGAGGACGCTCGTACCCGTGGCGGCGTCGACGCTCGACCCGGACATGACGCTGCCCGCGCCGGGGAGCACGATAGAGGGTCAGTTCGAAGCGCCGTTCGCCACGGACTGCCCGAACACGCCTCGCACGCCGACGTCGGGTCTGTTCGACGACGAGGTGTGCGTTCACGGCGGCGTGATGGTCTTCGGCTCCGCCACGGGCGAGGCGAGCATCGCGTCGCCGTCCGTGCCGCGCATCGCGGCGGTCCCGTCCTTTCTGATGGACAAGTACGAATACAGCGTCGCGCGCTTCGAGAAGGCTTACGGCATGCTCGCGCAAGTCGCCAACTACAACAACGGTCCGTCCAACGACCCCAGCCAGACGGCGTACCCGCTGAACTGCACGGGCTATGACCAGCCCGATCCCTCTTGGGCGACGGCGGACCGCGACGCCGAGCCGCTCAACTGTGTCCAGTGGACCGGCGCTCGCAAGCTGTGCCAGCTCGAGGGCGGCGATGTTCCGACCGAGGTGCAGTGGGAATACGCGGAGAGCGCTGCGGGGCGGCCCAGCAAGTCGTTCTTGACGTTCCAGCAGCCGCTCTCGTGCGCGGAGGTCTCTTACGGCCGCGACGTCGTGAACGGGGCCAACGAGTGCTACATGATGAACGCTGCGTTCTTTGGAGCGGCGCGCGTGGACTACGGCATGGACGTCGCCGACGTGCTCGACGGAGGCATCCTCGGGATGACGGGCAACGTCGCGGAGTACGCGCTCGACGCCGGCGTATCGATGGCCGCCAACTGCTGGCTTTCGGCGCCGATTGAATCCCCCTCGTGCGTGCAGCCCGCGTCGGCGACCTTCATCATGCGAGCCACGAGCTGGGATCTCTCGAGCGACGAGGTCTCCGCGGCGTGGCGCGTGCCGGTCACGTACGACGACGTCGAGACCTCCAACGGCTTTCGGTGCGTGAGATGAGGCTCCTCCTCGCGCTGACGGTCGTGGTGCCGGTGCTCGCATGCGACGACAATCCGAACCAGCTCGTCATCACGTTCGACACGGATGCGCCCCTTCCGGCAGCGAGCGGCGTCGATCCGCTCGAGGGTCCCACCCCGCTCTTCGACAGGCTGCGCATCGACGTCCTCCAGCCCGACGGCACGCCCTGCGGTGGCTGCTCGAACGACTTTGCGGTCACGAGCGATCTGTTCACCGCGACGGAGGCGTCGATCGGCGTCCCGTTGCCTTCCGGCGACGGCTGGACGCTGCACGCGCGGCTCTACCTCGCGCGCTTCGCCCAAGAAGGAGAGCCGGACCCCGACTCGACGATCGACACGCTCGTCTCTTTGCCGGATGCCGCAGACAATCCGGGGTCGGCCGGCGTCTTCCTCTCGACCGACACCGTTGGCGTCGTCGCGACTTCACCGGGCGCGCTCGGTTCGCCTGCTACGGTCTCGGCGGTCGGAACGTGGCCGGGCGCCCTGCGCGTCGCATGCGACGAGACGGGGCTTCCTCGGCCGCCGAACACCGCGTGCGCAGCCGGCGGCGCGTACTGGATGGGCACCGAGGACGGTCAGACCCTCTCCGGCCGCAGCGGAAGCTGGCACCGCCTCGCGGTGCTCTCTCCGCATTACATCGACGTGGCCGAGGTCACCGTCGGCGCGTTTCGCGCGACGAACAAGCAGCCCACGGGCATCAACATTCCGGACGGCTCGTCCGGTCCCGCCTACTGCACGTTCACGTCCGCGAGCGGTCCGTACGAAAGCCTGCCGGTCAACTGCATCACTGCCTCCATGGCGCGCACCTACTGCATGGCGCTCGGCGGCGATCTCCCGACCGCCGCCCAGTTCGAGCGTCTCGCGACCCGATTCGGGCGGGCGCCTTACGTCTGGGGCCTCGACCAGCCCTCGTGCACCGACGCGGTCTTCAGCAACTGCAGCACGAGCCAGTGCTACTTCGGGTACACGCCGGCGGACCCTTGCTACACGATGCCCTCTCCGTCGCCGCTCACGGGCGACAGCGGCCCGCTCGGTGGTCCAGTGCCCGCGCCGATGTGCACACCGAACGCGTCATGTCCATTGCGTGACGCGCTGACGGTCGGCGATGCGGTGGTGGTCAACCTCGCCGGCAACGTCGCCGAGCTCACCGCCGATCGAGGCTTCTCGGAGGACGACTCTTGCCTCGTGGGCGCGAGCAGCAACGTGGTCATGGACCCCACGTGTCCGATCACGACGACGGTGCAGGTGCGCGGCGGCGCGTTCTCGACGGACACGTTCTCGGCGCTGAGGGGCGACGTCCTCTTGAACGCCACCGTGTCGGCGTGGGCGGCGGACATCGGCTTCCGGTGCGCGTACCCCGCGACGCCCGGCATGTGAGGCGTCGCGCTCGGACACAACCCCGCGGAAACATTGCAGACCGAGTCTGCGAAATGCCAGACGTAGACTGCGAACGTGCAGACCTAGACTGCGAGCGTGCAGGGACGGTTTTTCCGTTGGCAGACAACGTCGGGCGACTGGCGGGCGCGCCCGTCGACTTGCGCGACTGGTCTGCGATGAAGACGGCCATCCCTGCAAGCTCGCAGTCTAGGTCTGCAAGCTCGCAGGCCAGGCGGGGAAGTCGACCGACGCGTCGTGGAAGAAGACCGAGATGGTCGGGGAGATGAACGGCCAGGGCGGTCAGTTGAACGGCTAGGTCTGTGAGCGGACCGGGATGCTCTGCGAGATGGACGACCTATCGCGGGAACAAGATGGGCACGGCCGTCATCTCGATGGCTTGGTCTGTCAGATGAACGGCGTGGCGTGCAAGCTGACGGGCGATCCCGTGTTGCTTGCGGGCGAGGCGGGGAAGATCCCCGGCTTGACTTGGTTGCTGAAAGAGCGCGACTGCAGGTTGAACGGCTAGGTCTGCTCGATTAACGGCTAGGTCTGCTTAATAGCAATCTCGGGGTGCCGACTGGGGCTTTTGGCGC
>Ga0302325_10036194_pt1 | contig 10065 bp, 7 predicted proteins | sample Palsa_T0_2_FD_201948 | JGI IMG/M metagenome (GOLD analysis project Ga0302325, IMG submission 201948) | Peat permafrost microbial communities from Stordalen Mire near Abisko, Sweden - Palsa_T0_2 | ecosystem: Environmental > Terrestrial > Soil > Palsa > Peat permafrost | place: Sweden: Abisko... | reverse complement strand
AGTTCAAGGCGGAACTCGCCATTTCCCCCCGCCATTCCGAAGCGCTCTTTAGCATCGCTCGCGAGTACGACAAACGCGCCGATTTCGCGGCGGCCATTCCGTTCGCCAAAAAAGCAGTCGACATCAACCCGAATTTCGCTCCTGCACACGCCTTGTTGGGTAAGGTGCTGGTGGACGGCGGTTCGAATGTTCCACAAGGTATCGGCGAAATCGAGACCGCCATCAAAATGAACCCGGCCAATCCCCAGAACCACTATCTACTGGCCATGGCTTACGGCAAAGTGGGTCGTCCGGCCGACGCCGCGCGCGAGCGCGCCGAATTCATCAAGCTTCGTAAGGACGCGCCAGCGGTGGAGCAAAAGTGAGGATCGCCCCGGCCCTCCTGACGCTGGCCCTCTTCGTGGCGCTGGCCACTCGTTGTCAGGCTGGCCCGGTTCTTGCTTGCGCAGGTTGTCACCCGGCCCAGGCCACCAAGCAACCGGCCACTCCAATGGGACACGCAATGGAGACCGTCGGCGAATGCAGTATCCTCAAGACCCATCCGGTCTTGACGTTTAAAGGTGGCAAGTATTCCTATCGCATTGAGCGCCAGGGTAGCCAGAGCCAGTATTCGGTGACCGATGGAGTGCAGACATTCACTGTTCCTATCGGCTGGGCCTTCGGCCTGGGGCGGGCTGGCCAGACCTATGTTTTCGAAAAGGACGGCCGGTTTTATGAGAGCCGCGTGAGTTTTTATAAGGAGATTGACGGCTTGGATCTCACCATGGGCGCCATCAATCAAGCCCCCTTGGATCTTCTGCAGGCAGCCGGGCGCGAAATGGGGAAGCAAGACGGCGCTCGCTGCTTCCATTGCCATTCGTCCAATGCCGGCGAGGGTCTGAATTTGGATTTGACGAACCTTGTACCCGGCGTTCAATGTGAGCGCTGCCACGGCTCTGCCAGCGACCATTTGGCTGGCTTCAAAACCGGCCAAGTGGCCGCCATGAAGAAACTAACCGACGGTACAGCCGAGCAAACAAACACATTTTGTGGCGGCTGCCACCGGACATGGGACGAAATCGCCACCGGTCCCAAACTGGGCATTGCGAGCGTCCGATTCCAGCCGTACCGTATCACCAACAGCAAATGTTACGACAGCGCCGACGCGCGCATTAGCTGTGTTGCGTGCCACGACCCGCATCAGGCGCTGAATGTGGATGAAGGCAGTTACGATTCCAAATGCCTCGCCTGCCATGCGGCGGGCGCGAATCCCGCCGCCCACCTTTGCAAGGTTTCCAACAACAATTGCGCATCTTGTCATATGCCGCGCATCGATATGCCGGGTGCCCATCACAGTTTCACCGACCACCAAATCCGCATTGTGAGGGCCAATGAAGCATTTCCGGATTAAGTGGTGGTTCGGCCTCGGACGCATAGGCGTTAAAATAAGCGGCGAAGCTGAAAGAACGCAGGCGGAACCGCCTGTGCCACCGGCATGCGGCGTTAGTTTAAGGCCTATGGGCCTCGGACGGCTTTTCTTTCTCCCTGCGCTGGTGATTTGGCCCATGCTGCTGCACGGGCAAGCAGACGATCCGCGCGCTCTCATCCAACAGGCGTTTACCTTACAGCAAGCGGGCGATAACGAAGGTGCCGCCGCGGCGTATCGCGCTTTTCTGAAACTTCGTCCCGACGAGGTAGGCGCGCATTCGAATCTGGGCGTTGTGCTCGTCAAACTGGGCCGTTATGATGAGGCGATCGAGCAATATCAGGCCGCTTCGCGTCTAGCTCCGGACGACGTCCGCGTCACCATCAACCTAGCTCTAGCTTTGGCCAAGAGCGGCCGGCTATCAGAAGCTGCGGAACGATTTGAGGCCCTTCATGGTCAAATGCCGGCGGAGAAGCAGATCACGCTGCAGCTTGCCGATTGCGAGCTGCAACTCGGCAATGACGACCGGGTGATCGACCTGCTGCAGCCGCTGGCGCAGACCGATAACGCCGACCTCTCTGTCGCGTACATGCTCGGGATGGCTCTTCTTCACCAGCAGCGCATCGCCGAGGGACAGGTGTTGCTGGATCGCATTTTAGGGCAAGGCGATACCGCGGAAGCGCGCTTCCTGCTGGGCACGCGCATGTTCGAAACGGGCGACTATCCGGCAGCTGTCGGGAAATTGGCCGGCGCCATTGCGCTGAATCCAGATCTTCCCGGCATCCAATCTCTCTATGGCCGCGCGCTGCTGGCGACCGGCGACCCAGACGGCGCATCCGCTGCCTTCCGCAAAGAGTTGGTATCCAACCCCAACGATTTCCCGGCCAATCTCGCGCTCGGACAGATTCTATTGGTTCGCAAACAATACGGCGAGGCTAAGCCGGTTCTGGAGCGCGCGCTTTCGCTGCGGCCCAAGTCCGCTGACGCGTCGATTGCCTGCGGGGAGTTGCTGGCCGCCACCAACCAACCCGAGCGGGCGCGGCTACAACTGGAGGCGGCGCGCCAACTCGCGCCGGACTCGCTCGATGTGCATCGCGATTTGGAAGCGCTCTATACAAGCCTCCATTTGAGTAAAGAGGCTACGCGCGAGCACAACGAGGTTGTGCGGTTGGAGGCGCTTCTGGCGGCCAGCGCACCGGGGCCAAAGCTGAACGATGTGGCGCCCGATTTCTCTCTTCCCGCGCTTACCGGGGGTAAGAGTGTCTCGCTTTCCAGTTTTCGGGGAAAGACCCCGGTTGTGCTGGTCTTTGGCAGCTACTCGTGCCCCAATTTCCGAAGCGCGGCTGCTTCGTTGCGCGACTTGCAGAAACGTTACGGCGCGCAAGCGCCTTTCCTATTGGTCTACATACGCGAAGCCCATACAGCGCAGACCTGGGAAAGCACTCGCAATGCCCGCGACGGAGTCGAGGCGAAGCCTGCTGCGAACATAACTGAAAAACGCGAGCATGCTTCCTACTGCATGCGCCAGTTGCACCTGGCCTTTTCGGCCGTTGTCGATGGCATGGACGGCGAGGTCGAGAAAGCCTACGCAGCTTGGCCAAGTCTGGCCGTGATTGTCGGCAAAGACGGCCGGGTGATATACTCGACCCGTCTCACCGAGTTGGATTATCGCGCGGAAAACATGCAATCCGCGCTCGAATCCGCGCTAGCAGGAACGCCTACTCGCGCTTTAGCGGAAACCGCCGCCGGGCACCTTAACAAGTGAGCACCATGAAGAATCTCAAGAAAGCAAATTCGAGGTACAGAACAATGACGCGATTCAATCGAATGATCATAGTGGCGCTGGGCTCTGCTGCCTTAGCGGCACCGGCAATGTTTGCTCAAGCCGCCAGCTCGGCCCAGACCACAGCCACACCCGAGAAGACGCAGACGGTTATTAAAGGGGGCGGCGAGGAAGTAGTGCTCGACGTGATTGTGCGCGACAAGCACGGCAAGGCTGTCACCGATCTGAGTCCGCAGGATTTCGAGATCACGGACAACGGCGAGAGGCACACGGTTAAATCGTTCCGGCTGGTGGAGGGAGCAGAAGCCGTTGCGGCCGCAGGTGGTGCGCGCACTCAACTCGACCCATTGCGCCAGATCCGCCTCGTCACGATGATTTATCAGGGGCTCGATTTGACGGGCCGCAAACTGGCTCGCGACGCGTCTCTCGATCTTCTCAAGAGCGACTTGCCGCAGAACGTTTACATGGCCGTGATGGTGATCGACCATCAATTGGAAGCGATCCAAAAGTTCACCAATGATCGTGAACTGCTCAAAAAAGCCGTGCTGCGCGCCACTGGCGGCGATAATACGAATTTCGTTGGCGATACCGAGCGGGTGCAGGCTGAACTCCAACAAATACTCGGCCCAAATCCCGGCGGCCAAAGCCTTCAGCAACAGGTCAATACCGCTCAAGATTCAGCCAACGGCTCCGCCAATGGTGCTTCCACCAACGCCAACAGCATGATGAGTTCGCAAGCGAATGCGCTGATGGCCCAAATGATGTTGCAGATGCTGCAGGGCCAGCAGGGCATGGCGGAGATTGACTGGGGCCGCTCGAGCATCTATGCTTTGCTGAATGCGGTTAAGGAACAATACCGCTTGCCTGGCCGCAAGACGATCCTCTACTTCACACCCGGCTTCCGCGTTCCCCAGGGGATGGAGCAAGGCTTTAAGAACGTGATCAGCATTGCCAACCGTTCTAACGTCAGCTTCTATGCCATCGACACGCGCGGCGTGGGCGCGGGCGGTAACCAGGGCGCTTCGGACATGTTGAACTCCGCGGCCAATTCGTCTCGCGAGCAAGCGCAGTCCACCGGCTATCAGGCTGTCCGGCCAGACCAAGTGAAAGCGTTCGACACCGCGATGGAAAGCAGCCGCGCCAACACCCAGGTCACCTTGTCCGATCTTTCTGAATCCACCGGTGGCTTCCTCATTTCGAACACCAACGATCTTAAAGCGCCGCTCCGCCGCTTGAATGAAGATATCGAGACGTATTATGAGATCTCCTACCTGCCGGAAATCCAGAAGTACGACGGTTCTTTCCGCAAAGTTGTGGTAAAGACCGCGCGTTCGGATCTGCGAATCCAGTCGCGGTCGGGCTATTTCGCGCTGCCTCCTTCCATGGTGGGCAACGGGAACGTAGTCGCGGGCTATGAGGTGCCGCTGCTCAAGGCGTTCGACACTAAGCCGCTGCCGAAGTCCTTTGCCTTCCACGCCGATGGCATGCATTTCCGTGGAACGCAGAACCAAAGCGTAGGCGAGATCGTCATTGATGTGCCGTTGACCAGCTTTAAGCTCCAAGAGGACAAAGCCACCGCAATCTTTGAAGGCCGCTTTTCCTACTTGGCGGTTGTCAAGAATTCCAATGGCGAAGTCGTGAAGAAATTCGGGAACGAAATTCCGTTGAAAGTGCCCGCCGCCAAAATGGCCGCACTGGCGCAAAGCCACTTTATCTACACGGAGCGTGTGGATCTGCCTCCCGGCCGCTACGCCCTGGAAACCGCAGTCATGGATCAGCAAGGAGAGACGATTAGCGCCGACAAACGGAGTATTCTTATCGCGCCGACGGAAGGCAAATTGGGTTTATCGAGCGTCGCCGTCATTCGCACAATGAAAGACAGAGACCCGAGCACTACAGCTGCGGATCCTTGGGTCATGGGAGATAAAGTTGTGTCGCCGACGCTTGAGCCCGAGATCAAAAAGGCAACCACTTCCTCGCTGCCGTTTTATCTCGTTGTGTACCCGAACCTGGCTCAAAAGGGCGTTGCGCCTGAACTGACTATGGAATTCACGAAAGACGGCCAGCTTCTCGGCAGCGGTCCGGCTCAGTTGCCCGCGGTGGATAAGGATGGGCGCATCCAATACGTCGCCCAGGTCCCAATCCAACAGTTGCCGACGGGCAATTACAGCGTGCGGTTCGTGGTGAAGCAGGGGGATGAATCGGTGGATGAAATCGTAACGTTTGTTCTGGATTAGACTATAACGGTTTGCGAAGTGGGTGGGGCGGGAATTCAGTCAGCCTCCTTCGGTCCGCCAATGAAGGCCACCGAGGCCGAGTTGAAAAAACGAAGCCTATCGGCAAGGGACCTGTTCTTTGGGGCGAGCTCCGGCGCCGCGATCAAATGTTGGATGGTTTCGAACACATATTGCACACGCCCGTCCCGTTCGCTCTCGCGCCATTCCAACGCGTCCAGCCGCTGAGCGAGTTCTTCATGCGTGGCGAGCAGTTGACGAAGACGGACGAATGTCCGCATGATGGCCATGTTGACGTGAATCGCTCTTTGACTGCGCAACACGCTCGATAGCATCGCAATGCCCAGCTCCGTAAAGGCATAGGGCAAATTCCGGCGGCCGCCGCGGCCTGTGTTTGAGGTCGCAATTTGCGACCTCAAAGATTCATCCTCTTTCGGGCTGAGGCGGAACATGAAATCTATCGGGAATCCGCTGCCGAGGTAAGCGGCGACGAGGTTCTGTCCTTATTTCGCCTCACCGCTTCGTTGAGCCGCTTGGTTGGGACGTCATACAGAATAGCCAGATCCGCGTCCAGCATTACCTTGTGGCCCCGGATATTCAGAATGCGGCTTTCAATTAGCGGGGCCGGTGCAACCTCATCTGACATTAACGCCAAGTTTACTTCAGCCGCAGAAGTAGCAGGCTGCGACTGCAATAACGGGCCGAACCTATGCGCAGCAGGTTTTACAGAGGGCTACCGCCGGGAGGCCTGCCCCACTTGGCTGCGAAGCTTCCAATCGGGGCGGATGAAATGGCAGGTATAGCCGTTGGGATAGTGTTCCAGATAGTCTTGATGCTCGGGCTCGGCTTCCCAGAAGGCTCCGGCGGGTGCAAGTTCGGTGACGATCTTGCCGGGCCATATCCCCGAGGCATTGATTTCGCCGATGACTTCCTCCGCAGTGCGTTTCTGTTCGTCGTTGGTATAGAAAATAGCCGAGCGATAGCTGGTTCCGCGATCGTTGCCTTGACGGTTCAGAGTCGTTGGATCGTGAATCTGAAAGAAGAACTCCAACAGATCCCGGTAGCTGATGGTTTGGGGGTTGAAGAGAATCTCGATGGCTTCGGCGTGGGTTCCGTGGTTGCGATAAGTGGCGTTGACGACGTCGCCGCCGGAGTAACCCACGCGCGTGGAAATCACGCCGGGCTGGCGACGAATGAGGTCCTGCATACCCCAGAAACAGCCGCCGGCCAGGATGGCCTTTTCAGTTGTTGCGTTCATGCTTCCATTTTCCCACTAGTTCGAGGGATCATAATCGTCTATGCGCTTAATTCTTGTCCTGCTGGCCCTGCGGTTCTCCAGCGGAATGGCGAATCCGCCGATCGTGCATGTGACTGGCGGAGCTCTCGCGGGAAAGCTGCAGGGCGGGATCGGCGTATTCGAAGGAATTCCGTTTGCGGTACCGCCGGCGGGGAATTTGCGATGGCGCGAGCCGCAGCCGGTGACTAGCTGGCCCGGCACGCGTGACGCGACCCACGCTGCCAGTCCCTGCACACAATCAGCCGCCGGACTGGATACTTACTTGGCGCCGCTCGCGGCCGCCTACGAGGCACCTTATGAGGCGCAGCCCTATCCATCTTCAGAAGACTGCTTGTATTTGAATGTTTTTGCTCCTTGGCCGACCGGGCGTAAAGGGCTTCCTGTGATGGTATGGCTGCATGGCGGCAGCAACCGGGTCGGCACGGGGGCCGATGAGAGCTACAACGGATTTTCGCTGGCGTCGCATGGGGTCATCGTCGTCACGATCAACTATCGGCTCGGGGTGATGGGGTTTTTCGCTCATCCGGAACTCACGGCGGAATCCGCGCATCACAGCTCGGGGAATTATGGGTTGCTTGACCAAATCGCGGCATTGCAGTGGGTTCAGCAGAACATCGGACAATTCGGCGGCGATCCTGAAAACGTAACGCTCTTCGGCGAGTCAGCCGGATCGATCGATGCAACCATTCTGATGGCGTCGCCCTTGGTCAAGGGGCTGTTCCGGAGAGTGATTGCGGAGAGCGGACCTGCGTTCGGATTAGGCCCGCCGCTGACACTTGCCGGGGCTGAGGCGGTGGGCGCAGCCGTAGGCCAGACGGCTGCGGGTGAGTCCGCAACGCAAGCAAAGGCGTTGGAGACTCTTCGGCAAATGCCAGCCGAGCAAGTTGCCGCCTTGGAACAGCGTGTCGTGGCAACTCGCTTTAAAAGCTTCGATCCAAATGGCTCGGTGGTGGATGGCTGGGTTTTGCCGCAGTCGCCGGCGAAGGCGTTTGCTTCGGGGAAGATCCAGAAGGTCGATCTTCTGGCAGGGCTGAACGGAAGAGAGCTCAGCGCTTTTCGGATTGGCGCCGCGGCGGCGGCGAAGCAAGCGACTCAGCCTTCGGCAAAGAGTGCGCCGAGCGACGCTGTCAAGAAACTCGTGGACGCGGCTCATCCTGTTTATGGCGGATGGACTGACATGGCGGTCGCCATGTATCTCGTTCAAATTCTTATGCACGGCGATATCGCCGTCGATCGCGCTAGCAATGATATGTTGCTAGCCTGCCCAGTGGGTGCTGAAGCCACTCTCGTCGGTAGTTTGGGCGCGCGGGCATTCGTTTACCGGTTTGATCGCTCGATGCCCGGTAAGGGTGAAGCGAAATTGGGTGCCTTTCACGGACTTGAAGTACCTTACGTTTTCAATACCTTTACCGTTCGTAGCTGGCGATGGCTGCCTTTCACTGAAACGGACCGAAAACTCTCCGAGACGATGGAGAGTTACTGGACTAACTTTGCAAAATCTGGAGATCCCAATGCGCCCGGTCTTCCGAGCTGGAAGCCGTGGAATAGTGGTGAAGAGCCGTATCTTGCATTCACGCAGAACGGAACCGCACTGCCTCAGCGGAATTTCTCTCCGCCGTTTTGCCACCTGGCTCTTCATGATTTACAGGAGAGGCTGATGGGTAACTAAACTCAGAGATCCTGATCTGGAGGAATTCAGATTGGTTTGAGCGCGAGCAGTGGATCGGTTTTGGGGGGCGCTCACGCTTCCGGCTCCGTTTGAATGGCTAATCAGTTGCGTTCGCGGGCGCTGGCGGTAGCGGCACCGGGGAGGTCGATACCGGGAGCGAAATAGAAATTTTCGCCGAGGTAGATGCGGCGGACTTCGGGATCGCGGCCGAGGGAATCGGGCGAGCCGGCGCGGAAGATGCGGCCGCTGCTGATGATGTAGGCGCGGTCGGTGACGGCGAGGGTTTCGCGGACGTTGTGGTCGGTGACGAGGATGCCGATGCCGCGGCGTTTGAGATCGCCGATGATGCGCTGAAGTTCGAGGACCTGGATGGGGTCGATGCCGGAGAAGGGTTCGTCGAGGAGGATGAAGTCCGGTTGAAGCACGAGGGAGCGGGCGATTTCGACGCGGCGACGCTCACCGCCGGAGAGCATGTAGCCTTTGCTTTGCCGGACAGTTTCGAGCCCGAGGTCGCTGATGAGGTTGTTCATGCGTTCGCGGCGCTCGCGGCCGGAGATGCGCAGGGTTTGCAGAATGGCCATGAGATTGTCTTCAACGCTGAGCTTGCGGAAGACGGAGGGCTCCTGCGGCAGGTAGCTAACGCCGCGGCGGGCGCGCAGGTACATGGGCAGTTGAGTGATGGGCTCGTTATCGAGCAGGACGTCGCCGGATTCGGGGCTGACGAGACCGACGATGATGTAGAACGAGGTGGTTTTGCCGGCGCCATTGGGACCGAGGAGCCCGACCACTTCGCCTTGTTCGACGCGGACACTGACGTTGTCGACGACTTTGCGACCGTTGTAGGATTTGGAAATTTCGGCGGTTTGCAGTGTGCGCATGCAGCTATGTCCTATCATACGCGTTGATGCCACGGGCGGCGGTGACGCGAAATTCGTATCTGTTTGTTGGGGTGCTGGTTGCTTTGGCGTGCTTGCGGTTGTGCTTTGCGGGGGTGTTGTGGTCGGACGAGGATTACCACATGGCGGCGGCGATCCAAATTTTGCATGGCAAAATGCCGTATCGCGATTTTTGGTATGACAAACCACCGCTGGCGGCTGTGTATTACCTGGCGATGGGCGCGGTGCCCGGAGTGGTTTTGCGGCTGTGGGATGCGGCGTATGTTTTGCTGTGCTGCTTTTTGGCGTGGCGGCTGGCGCGGAGTTGGTGGGGTGAGGCGGAAGGGCGCGCCGCAGCATTGTTGACGGCGTTTTTTACTACTTTTTATTTGCCGGCGGCGGTGATTCCCTTCGCGCCGGACGCGCTGTTGATTGCACCGCACTTGGCGGCGATTTATTTTGCGCGGCAGGGGAGGGCTTGGGCGGCGGGGGTGGTTTGCGGCGCAGGGTTTTGGATCAATGTGAAGGCGCTGTTTGTGGCGGCGGCGTGTGCGGCTTGGGTGACGCCATCTTTGATTGCGTTGGCGGGAGGGTTTGGGGCGGTGCTGGTGTTGGGTGGGGGAGTGCTGGGAACGTTGGGCGCAGCGACGGGGTATTGGGAGCAGGTGTGGGTTTGGGGATTGGGGTATGCGCGAGGCGCGGCGGTGGCGCATCCGCTGGCGCTGGCGGTGGAGCGGGTTGGGCATTGGCTCGGGTTTCATGCGGTGTTGTTAGCAGGTTGGGTGGGCGGTGTGTGGCATGA
>Ga0302325_10036190_pt1 | contig 10065 bp, 14 predicted proteins | sample Palsa_T0_2_FD_201948 | JGI IMG/M metagenome (GOLD analysis project Ga0302325, IMG submission 201948) | Peat permafrost microbial communities from Stordalen Mire near Abisko, Sweden - Palsa_T0_2 | ecosystem: Environmental > Terrestrial > Soil > Palsa > Peat permafrost | place: Sweden: Abisko... | reverse complement strand
AGGACTAAAAACCTCATGAATGCTAAAATTGAGTTCGGTCCGAATGGAACGAGCCGGCAAGGCCCTCGCCAAACTCAAACTTTCCGCTGCCATCACAACCGACCAACTGGCGTTTGCCGCTTGGCCGGCCGCGGTGGGCAAACGCATCGCGGCGCATGCTTGCCCGAAAGCGCTGGTGCGCGGGTGCCTGTTGCTGGAAACCGACGACGCTATCTGGCAGAAACAGCTCTTTCATCTGCGCTTCGACATCCTGGCCAAACTGACCGAGGTTCTGGGCGGCGGCATCGTCACGGATCTGGAATTCCGCGTTGCCAAGACCGCGCCGCGCCGTCCGCCGCAACAGGCGCAGCGTCACGGTGAGAGCGCGGCGCCCGACGAAGCGGACCGTATCGAAGACCCCGGAATGCGCATCGTATATAGGCAGGCTCGCAGTAAAGCGACCAAGAAGGCGACGGCGTGAAAATTACCGAGTCCGAGGTCCGCTACGTGGCCGACCTCGCGAATCTGAGGCTCACCGATTCGGAAATCGCGCGCCTGGCCAAAGACCTGGACGAAATCCTCGCGTATATGGACGCGCTCAGCGAGTTGGACACCTCCACGGTGGAGCCGATGGCCCAGGTGCTTTATCAAAGTGAAGAGACCGCCACGCTGCGCGCCGATGAAATTATTCCGCCCATTGGCAATGCAGCCGCTCTCGCCAATGCACCGCTGGCCGGGGCCGGATATTACAAGGTTCCGAAGGTGATCGAGAGGTAATGGAAGATCGATGAACGGCGTTGCCTCTTTGACGATCGAACAGGTTCAAGCGGGCCTGGCTGCGCGCCAGTTCAGTGCCGTAGAGTTGGCTGAATCCGCGCTGAAATTCGCGCAGGCCGAAAATCCGAAGACCAACGCGTACCTGCACTTTTGTCCGGACCGCGCATTGGCGGCCGCCGAACGCGTGGACCGGAAAATGGCTGCGGGCGAAAGCGCGGGACCGCTGGCGGGCGTGCCGCTGGCAGTGAAGGACGTGATTGTGACCGAAGGCGTCCGGACCACTTGCGGCTCGCGACTTCTGGAGCAATACATCCCGCCCTATAACGCCACGGCCATCACGCGCCTGGAACAAGCGGGCGCGGTCATTCTCGGAAAAACCAATTGCGACGAATTCGCCATGGGGTCTTCGAACGAAAATTCCGCGTTTGGACCGGTGCGGAATCCCGCTGCGCTGGATCGCGTGCCCGGCGGTTCCAGCGGCGGATCGGCTGCGGCAGTGGCGCAGGGAACGGCGGTGGTCGCGCTCGGCTCCGACACCGGCGGTTCAGTGAGACAGCCGGCCTCGTTTTGCGGCGTGGTCGGCGTCACCCCGACTTATGGACGGGTTTCTCGCTATGGTCTGGTAGCTTTCGCCAGTTCGCTGGATCACATTGGACCCTTTGGGCGCACGGTTCGCGATGCGGCGTTGCTGCTGGAAACCATGGCCGGCCGCGACGAGTGCGACGCAACTTCCGCCTTCGCCCCCGTTCCCCGCTTCACCGCGCAACTGGATGGGGAGGTGGCAGGCACCCGGATAGGACTGCCGCGCGAATATTTCGAGGGACTGGCGAGCGAATCGGGCCGCCGCATTCACCAAGCCGTGGCGCTGCTGGAGAAGTTGGGTTGCGAGGTGCGCGACATCAGCCTGCCGGCCACCAAATACGCGGTGCCCTGTTACTACATCATCGCTACCGCGGAAGCGAGTTCGAATCTGGCGCGTTACGACGGCGTGCGATATACCTCGCGCGCGGACGACGACACGCTCAGCGGCATGTATCGCGCCACTCGCGGCCAGGGCTTCGGGGCCGAATGCAAACGGCGCATCATGCTGGGCACCTATGTGCTCAGCCACGGCTATTACGACGCGTATTATCTAAAAGCGCAAAAAGTACGCGCGCTTATTGCCGAGGATTTCCGAAGAGCTTTCACCGAAGTGGACGCGATTGTCGCTCCCGTCTCGCCGTCGCCCGCGTTCAAAATCGGCGAAAAGGTGGACGACCCGCTCGAAATGTATTTGTCCGACATCTACACTATCACTGGCGATCTGGCCGGTATTCCCTGCATGAGCGTTCCCTGCGGAAAAACTTCCGAGGGGCTGCCGGTCGGCTTGCAGATACTCACCCGGCACTTCGACGAAACAGGCATGTTCCGCCTGGCGGACGCTTTTGAAAAGGCCGGCGGTTTCGCCGGCGCAAATTGAAAAAATCAAGAGGAGAAAAACTATGGCATTCACCGTTCCCCCGCTGCCCTACGCGTTTGACGCGCTGGAGCCTTACATCGACGCCAAGACCATGGAGATTCATCACGACAAACACCATGGCGCTTACGTCACCAATCTAAACAAAGCGCTTGAATCCGCGCCCGATCTGCAGAGCAAAACCGTAGAGGAGCTGCTCGCGAACAACCTCGCCATTGTGCCCGACAGCATCAAGACCGCGGTGCGCAACAACGGCGGCGGCCATATCAACCACTCCATGTTCTGGACGATTCTTGCGCCCAGCGCGGGCGGCAGCCCTTCGGGCAACGTCGCGGCAGCTATCAACTCCGCGTTTGGCACCTTCGATACATTCAAGGAAAAATTCGGCGCCGCGGCCACCACGCGATTCGGCTCCGGCTGGGCCTGGCTTGCCAAGAGCAGCAAAGGCCTGGAGCTTTTTTCCACCGCCAATCAAGACAGCCCCATGATGGAAGGCCATTTCCCGATCCTCGGCCTGGATGTTTGGGAGCACGCCTACTATCTGAAGTATCAGAACCGCCGCCCCGAATACATTGCGGCGTGGTGGAGCGTGGTGAACTGGCCGGAGATCGAGAAGCGATTTAACTCCGCCAAGTAATCATCCACGAACGCACCGTCTGACGCGACGAGCCACTTTCCAGCTCGTCGCGGATCAGCCGGTCCAGATTTCGCGCGCGGTCTCCACCACCAGCCGCAATTTCTGGAATTGCTGCTGGATAGTCAGCGCATTCCCTTCGCTGGTGGAAGAAAATCCGCACTGCGGGCTCAGGCAGATCTGATCGAGCGGCACGTACTTCGAAGCTTCGTCGATGCGGTGCTTCAGGTCGTCCTTGTTTTCCAACTCGCCGCGCTTGGATGTCAGAAGACCGAGTACCACCTTCTTGCCTTTGGGGACGAAGCGCAGCGGGGCGAAAGTTCCCGAGCGCGCGTCGTCGAACTCCAGAAAATAGCCGTCGACGTTCAACTCGCCGAACAGCGCTTCGGCCACGTGATCGTATCCGCCCGAAGCGGCCCACGACGAGCGGAAATTTCCGCGGCACAAATGAGTACACACCGACATGCCGGCGGGCTTCGCATCCAGCGCCTCATTCAGAGTTTTGATGTGCCGGATATGCGCGTGCTCGCCGTCTTCGCCCATCTTGTTGACCTGCTCGCGCTGCGCCGGATCGTTCAAATACGCCAGACTGATGTCGTCCAGCTGAAGATAGGTGCAGCCCAGCTTGGCGAGCTCCGCGATTTCCCGCGCGTACACCTGCGCCAGATCGTGCCAGAACTCCTCAACATTCGGATAAATCGCGGGATCGATAGCCGCGCGCCCGCTGCGATAGTGCATCATGCTGGGCGATGGGATGGTGAGTTTGGGCGTAGCGTGCGCCACCGATTTTAGAAACGCAAAATCGTCGCCGAAGATGCATTTGTCGAGAGTGAGCTTGCCCTTGATCTGCAGCGCGGCCGGAGTGAATTCGATGACCCCCTGCTCATTCCGGAACTGCACTTTCACGTTGTCCTGAACCTTGGCCGTGCCGCCTACCTGGTATAGAAAATCCATATGCCAGGAAGCGCGGCGAAACTCGCCGTCGGTGACTCCTTCCAGGCCAAGCTCCTCCTGCCGGCGGACAACATCGCGGATGGCCTGGTCTTCGACGCGCCGCAGGTCGCCGGCGCTGATGCGGCCATGTTTTTCGTCTTCGCGAGCCTGGAGCAATTCCGGCGGCCGCAGCAGGCTGCCAACGTGGTCGGCACGGAAGGGCGGGGTTTTGGTTTGAACCATCGCATCCAGCTTACGCCGATTGCGACGCACCTGTCCCGCTCAGTGCGGTCATGGCTCGGTAAGAGTGGCGAACACCAAACCCACTCCGAGCTGCAGCCAGTCAGCGACGCCGCTGGCGTCACCCTCATCGATCGCGTTCCGCACCGCGCCGAGTTTGCCGTCGTATTGCCGGTCTCCTGTCATATTGTCATTATGTTCTGGCATGACATCTCTTCCTCAGAATATTCACATGAACCGGATTACAACGCCTAGCAAAAGTCTCCGGAGAGCGCATCGGCGGAAAAAATAGTGCAGTATAGAGGGCGTATGTTGAAGCTTGCATTCGAGAGGAAGTGGCACCATGGACCAAAGCATTTTTTTCGAGGGTAAGAATCCAAAAAACGCCGCTAAAGCGACTGAGGTGCTGCCATTGCTCGTCAAGTACGCTGAGGGCGGGGAAACCGTTACCTATGGCGAACTCGGCAAGGCGGTGGGCGTCCACCACAGGGTGGTACGGCATATTCTCGGCGTCATCGGGGACGCGCTGAAGAAGTTCGACGCCAACATCCCGATGATCCAACTCATCGTGATCAACAAAAAACACAGGATCGTCGGGACTGCGGGGCTGGGCTGGCTTGAAGAACCAGAGCAAATTGCTGCCCGGTCAAACCGAACGTCGCCGTGCCGCAGAATTTTGTTGCACCAGAAAAGAAGACTACTTCTCCCCTGCGTAGCTCATTACGGCCCCAAGCGGCAAATACCGGGTAGAGTGCCGCGCGCCCAAGCCGGGCGCCGATTGTCGGGATTCGTCTTCTCGATCAGTTTCTGGGAAGCGCCGGATGCGCGGCGAGCCTAAGCGAATTCCAAACGTTTGCTCTTCAGCCGGTCGGTCCGAAGCTGCATCGTATTGGGACCCTTGCGCCAACCAGCCTTCGGCGCTGCCACCGAATACCTTGGACGGCCTCACGGCCATTTCGGGGGAGACGCCGCGCTTTTCGTTCACAATTCCGGCAGAGTGGTGCGCGTCACTCCCAAAGCGGCCGGAAGGCCACAGCACCTTTCCATTGGCGCGCGTGCGCCGCCAAACGATGCCGCGCCGCGTTCCGTTTTGCGCGAATTCTTTCCGCGGAAGCGGTCTTTTCGCGTTATTAATGCGCCGAACCCGCGTATTTTTTTTCGCCTGCCGTGATCGCCAGCGCCAGACGATTTTGCGGCGGCGGCAGCGGACACGTCGCATAGTCCGTGAACGCGCAGGGCGGATTTTCGGCCTGGTTGAAGTCCAGCCAAACCACTCCGTCTTTGGCTGCGTCGGCGTATAGAAATCGGGATGCGCCGTAGGTGGTTTTACCGCTGGTCTGATCGCGAAGAACGAAAAACAGCATGCCATCGTCGAGCATGGGTTCCAGCCGGAATTCGCGGCCGTCTTTCTGAAAAGTCACGTAGCCGGGGCTTGGCTCGGTCTCTTCCTGGCCGATGGTGTTATGGAACTTGAGAGCGTGCGGCGCAGGCCACGGCGTAAATTTCGCTTGGATTCGCCAGGAGCGATCGACGGGATACCACGAGAGTCCCTGGAAATGTTTACGCGCCGCGCTGTCGTTATCCTTGAGGCGGATTCCAGCCTTGTCGCCGCGACGGATCAAATAAAACTTCAAGTGGTTGATGCCGAGAATGTCGTCGTCTTCGCGCAGCGCTGTTTCGCCAGCGGGCTTGCCGTTGAGCGTGAGCGGCACGCCGGGCGCGGGATGCAGCACCACCTTGCCCGCGTCCAAAGAAATAATCGCAACCCGCTGCGGCGCGGAACCGGACGGAAGCGGAACCTCGCTCGCTGGATCTGCCCCGACGCGGTTGTCCCCTTCCTTCAACCAATCCAGCCCGACCACGGTGAGCCAGCCGTAATCCTTCGCCAATTCGTTTTGATGTTGCGTGCGCCACTGTTCCTCATCGTGTTGATACGTGTCGCCCGCGCTCAAAGCGAAAGCCAAAATCGACGCCGCGATGAGTGCTTTGCTCATATGTGATACATGAGCGGCTGCCGGCTGTGCTCTTGCTTGGCCGCTTCCACCTGGCGGATCAGGTCGGCTAGAGTCGTTTTGTCGAGCACGTCGGCAATCGAATCGCGCACCTGGCGCATGATGATTCGCGTCCCGCAATGTTCAATGTCCACGCACTCATCGCAGGGCCTGAAGGCGGTTTCACTGGCGCAGGGCAGCGGCGCGAGCGGGCCTTCCAGCAGCCGAATGATGGACCCGATCGTGATGGTGGAGGGCGGACGGCTCAGTTGGTAACCGCCGCCTTTTCCCTTTTTGCTTTCCAAAACGCCGCGGCCTTTGAGATCGAGCAAAATGCCTTCCAAAAACTTAAGCGGGATGGTTTCTTCGCTGGATAGAGTCGCGATAAGGATCGGCCCTTCTCCGTAGCGCCGGCCAAGTGCAATCACGGCCTTGAGACCATACTGAGTGCGTTTGGAGATCGTTCTCATCGTCTTACAGCCTATCAGATGACCGGGCAACCAGACTAAGCGATCAGAGCAACGCCGCCAGTAACGATCAGCGCCACTGCCCAGACCAAATCCAGATTGAACCAGCCCGTGCGCAGGAGCGATAGTCCGAGCTTCCTATAGACCAGCAAAGCAATCAGCGCAGTCACGCTGAGGTAACCGAGCGTATGCACCAGCGTGGCGGCCATTCCAGTCCAAAGGCCAGTGGAAGCCCCGCCGCCTGCGGCCATCTGCATGTGATGTTCATGGCCTGCGGGCACGGCGTTCGCCGACGTGGTGTGCAGCACGATGGGAAGCACCATCAAACCTGCGCCATGCGCGCTCGCCATCAGGAAAGACCAAAAGGTCAAGTCGCGAAACCCCACCTGCATGCCGCCCCACGCGAAATGCTTTCGCCGCAAGAGCCGAAAGAGGCCCAGCGAGATGAGCGCCAGCGCCACCACGATACGCACATAGCCCAGCGGCAGCACGATTTGGATCAAGCCCGCCAGCGCGACCACCAGGCCTATTGACAGGGCGTGGCCAAGGGTGATGGGAACCAGTGCGCGAATCACAGCTTTCGTCGCGTGCTCCTGCATCCCGCGCGCCACCGCGAAGAGCCAGCCCATGCCAGGATTGATTCCGTGGTAAGCGCCCAAAAGGAACAGCGCGGGCCAACCCCAACCGGTCATGAATAGCAGTAAGAATCGGACGACGCGTCGCCGCCATCCAAGCGCACCTGATGCCCGCGCAGCTCGCCGAACTCGAGAAAGAATTTGGGATCCAGCTGCATCCCGCCCTCCGGCTTCGCGTCCACTTTAACCATCCAGCTTCGCACGCCTTCGGGATAAAATTGCGCGTCCCAAGGCGAGTACAGCGAATTGGTGAAATAGATGCGCTTTCCATCGCGGCTCAACTCCACCATCTGCGGACCGCCGTTCAGCTCGGTCTGGGGCGCTCGCGGGTGCGCGGCGTGCCGGACGATTCCGCCCAGATGCAGCGAGCCGGTTTTCTTGGGATGAAATGGATCGGACACGTCGTACTGCAGAAACTCGCCAGTGCCCCAGCAGGAAATATAGAGGAATCGGTCATCCAGCGAGAGATTGATATCGGTGATCAGCGGCGGCACGGCTTTGAAGCCTTTGAGCAGGGGCGGCAGCTTTTCAGGATCGGCCGGCTCAGCGGGGATTTCGATGATCTTCTTCACGCCCCACTTGCCGTCTTCGCGATGCCATACCCAAATGGACGCGGAGAGGTCTTTGAGCGAAACCACCACGCCCAGGAATCCGTAGGCGCGCGTGGGATCGTGCGCGGGGCGCAGTTCGAGCGCCATCTGTTGCTCTGCGCCCAGATCCAGCTCCTGCAAATGGCGGCGCTTGCGCAAATCCCAGATGTGCAGCTTGTGGCCGTAGCCGCCTTTCAGAAGAATTTCGGGATTGATGCCGTGCTGCACCATGCTGGGCGTGCCCCATTCACTGGTGACAACGGTGTCCAGGCCCAGGTGCCACCAAAAATCGTAGGCCAAGTATTGCGGGCCGCGGTCGAGCTCCCATTTGCCCAGGATGTCGAAGCTATCGTGATCGATGACGAAGATGCCGCCGGGACCTTCGCCATTCGGCGCGCCCAACGCGCTGGTGTAGATTCCTTCCGGCCCGCAATGGATGGTGTGGGGCGACGCGTAGCCGGTGCGCGCGGCCAAAGTTTCCGGCTCGATCACTTTGACGATCTGCGGCCTCTTGGGACCGGGCTTGGTGTCGACGATGTGGATGCGCGAGGAGTTGATGCCCGGCACAACCAGATAGCGGCGCTCGATGTGCGGATGCGGCGCGTAAGGGCAGAGACTCGCGCTGCACGCGTTCCATCCGAAATGGTGCAGTTCGTCTCCTACGTTGGGCATGTCCAACTGGCCGACGAGATGGCCATAGGCGGTGGAGTGAGGGTCGACGTCGACCACGCCCAGGGCGTCGGGGCGATGGTTGCCGTTCGCATTGAGCATGGCGACGTAGGCCAGCTTTTCGGGCGGCGCTTGCATGGCCAGCTTCGGGGATGGGTAAAAGGTAGGATCAGGGCGCCAAAGACTCATACGGGGTCTCCATTTCTCCAAGGGATTCTAACATGGCGCGTCGTTACGATTCTAAGTTCGAATCAGACGCTCCGGGCAAGTTAACATAAGGAAGCAATGAATGTGACCGTCCAGATTCCCGACGACCTTGCCGAGCGCCTGACCGCCGCTGGAGGCGCACTCGAGGAATATAAGAGCGGGCATCTCACAAAACCTGAGCTCCGGAAATTGCTGGGTTATGAAACGCGCGCTGCACTGAACCGGTTCCTCAAGGCTCATGGCGTGTTTGAGGATTACACCATCGACGATCTGGAGCAGGAACGGCGCGACTTAAGCCGCCTCGGCCTGTAGCAAAGTGCGATCGGTGGTGGCGGATACCGGGCCACTCCCACTCTCTGGTCTTGATTGGGCACGTCGACCTCATCTCTACGCTTTTTGCAGCCGTGTACGTTCCAACCGCGGTGCGGGACGAACTCTCCAGGGACGAGGCGCCGCCGGAGGTCCGCTCGTGGATCGCCGACCCACCTGCGTGGCTTGCGGTCGCCGAGGCTTCGCTTCTACCTGTGGACCCCATCCTACTTCGCCTCGACCCTGCGGAAAGAGCGGCGATTACGCTGGCCACTCACCTTAGAGTGGACACGATCCTTAAAAGGAAGATTGCCCCTAGGAGCCAAGGATGGGTCACATTGGGACCATTTGGGACACTCTTCGCAGCCTTGTGATACATTCGTTCGAGAGGTTAAATTCGAACAATGGCAGACATTGCAGTTCTGACCATCCGGGATGTGGCGGAACTTCTGAAGGTAGACGCAAAGACTGTATACCGTTTGGCGCGTGGCCGACGGCTGCCAGGCTTCAAGGTTGCGGGCGCGTGGCGCTTCAAGAACGCCGATATTGACCAGTGGATTGAAAAACAGAAAGAAGCGGTCGGCCAGCCGACCACAGCTCAGCAACGCGTTGGGAGGAAGCAGTGAACCAAGAATTGGACGCAAACCGATGACAAGGGCCGTTGCTTCCAGAGTGCCGGCCGCGGTCTCCGGAGGGGGGTACAAGCGCGTAGAAATTGAGAAACTTCTACTCGACCCGCAAAATCCTCGGTTAGCCGAATTTGGCATCAGCCCGGAGACCTCTCAAAGCGACCTGCTCACTACATTGTGGAAGGAACTGGCGGTCGAAGAAGTCGCGATGTCGATCGCCTACAGCGGGTACTTCCCGCACGAGCCCCTGTTCGTGGAGGAGGCTCCCAAGGGCCGATACATTGTGATCGAGGGGAATCGGCGATTGGCGGCAGTGAAGCTATTGCTCGATGGCGAGTTGCGGAGGCGGGTGCGCGCAACCAACCTCCCGCTAATCAGCGGGCAGGATGCGGAGGACCTAAAGAACCTTCCGGTAATCGTTACGACGCGCGAGGAGTCCTGGCGCTATTTAGATTCTTAAATTTTCAGTCATAAACAAAACGGCTGCAACAATCCAACAAATCGCGCGGCAGCGTCAGGCTGCTTGTAACAGGTGAACGATGTTCTCAA
>Ga0302325_10036188_pt1 | contig 10065 bp, 9 predicted proteins | sample Palsa_T0_2_FD_201948 | JGI IMG/M metagenome (GOLD analysis project Ga0302325, IMG submission 201948) | Peat permafrost microbial communities from Stordalen Mire near Abisko, Sweden - Palsa_T0_2 | ecosystem: Environmental > Terrestrial > Soil > Palsa > Peat permafrost | place: Sweden: Abisko... | reverse complement strand
GTTGTTATCGGCGACCACGACCTCCCCCTCGGCGCCCATCTCCTTGAGCGCCTGCAGTGCGTCGCTCACGCACGCGACTATGTTCTCGGCCTCGTTCAAACACGGAATCACGACCGACACGAGCGGCACCGAGCGATCCTCGGCGTCTGTGGCGACGGGGGGCTGTGTCTCGACGACTGTGCTCATGGCGGCGGTGTCCGGCGCCCGGACGGCCTTGACGCCTAGGCTCTACGCCTAGGTGCCCGGGCGAGCGCGGGGTCATGCGGTTATAACGCCCGGGCGGGCGGAAAGTGGCGCGTATTCGCGAGATGATGCTACCGCTATGCGTGTCTGCGTCGTCTATGACTGCCTTTTCCCCTACACGGTCGGGGGGGCTGAGCGGTGGTATCGCAACCTCGCCGAGCGCCTGTCGGCCGACGGCCACGAGGTCACCTACCTGACGCTTCGCCAGTGGGACCAGGGCGAGAAGATCGATCTCGACGAGCGCGTGCGGGTCGTGGCGGCGGGCCCGCGCATGGCGCTCTACACGCCAGGCGGGCGCAGGCGCATCCTGCCGCCGCTTGTGTTCGGGCTGGGGGTCCTTCTGCACCTGCTCCGCAACGGCCGCCGCTACGACGTGGTCCACACATGCTCCTTTCCCTACTTCTCGCTGCTGGCCGCCGCGCTCGTGAGGCCCCTGGCGCGCTTCGAGCTGATCGTCGACTGGTTCGAGGTGTGGAGTCGCTCCTATTGGCTGGACTACCTCGGCGGCGCGGGCGGGCGCGTCGGCGCGCTCGTGCAGAGCATCTGCGCACTCGTCCCGCAGCGGGCCTTCTGCTTCTCAGAGCTACACGCAGAGCGACTGCGCGAGGAGGGGCTGCGGGGCTCGGTGACGGTCCTGCGCGGGCTGTACGCCGGACCAACCGAGCGGGTGACCCCGCGCCCGGCCGATCCGCTCGTGCTGTTCGCGGCACGGCTGATACCCGAGAAGCAGGCGACGCTGGGGGTCGCCGCGATGGCGCTTGCCACAAAGCAGATCGATGGGCTGCGAGGAGAGTTCCTGGGTGATGGGCCCGAGCGAGCAGCGCTTGGTGCTTCGATTGTCGAGCACGGCCTGAGCGAGACGGTCTCGGCGCCCGGCTTCGCTGAGACTGAGTTCGTCGATGCCGAGATGCGCCGAGCGCTGTGCATGCTGCTTCCGTCCCGCCGGGAGGGCTACGGCATGGTCGTCGTGGAGGCGGCCGCACGCGGGACCCCCAGCGTCGTGGTCGCCGGTGAGGACAACGCTGCGACGGAGCTGATCGCCGAGGGCGTCAACGGCACCATCGCTGCGCGCTCGGACCCGGAGTCCGTCGCCGAGGCGATCGTACGTGTGAACGATGCCGGAATCGCACTGCGCAAGAGCACGGTCAGCTGGTTCGCTGAGAACCGCGAGCGGCTGTCGCTGGAGCACTCGCTCGCGATCGTGCTCGACAGCTACGCCGATCCGAGCGCGCGGGCATAGCTGTGGAGCGTCAGGCGCGCAGTGCGCTCCCAGGTGAACTCCCGGGCGCGGGCCAGGCCACGGGCACGCAGCTGCTCACGCAGCGCCCCGTCGTCCAACAGCCGGCGGAGCGCCTCAGCGATCGCGAGCTCATCCCGCGGGTCGAACAGCAGCGCGGCATCACCGGCGACCTCCGGCAGCGATGAGGCGTTCGAGCACGCCACCGGCACCCCGCGGGCCATCGCCTCGAGCACCGGCAGTCCAAAGCCCTCGTACAGCGACGGGAACACGAACAGCTGCGTGAGCGCCCACAGCCCCTCGAGCTCCGCAGCGGAGACCCACGCAGGGAAGCGCACGTCGCCCTCGATTTCGAGCGCACGCGCGCGCTCGCGCAGCTCGGCCTCGTGTGCGGTGGGGTAGCCGGGTAGCACGAGCATCGGACGGCCTGCGGCCGGGAGCTTTGCGAGCGCGCCGATCAGCGCGAGCAGGTTCTTGTGCGGCCGCTTCGCCGAGAGGCTCAGCACGATGCTGCGCTGGCCCAGGTCGAAACGCGCGCGCACCTGCGGCTCGGTAAGCGGACGCTCACGCCGCACCGTACCGAGGCCAAGTGGCACGACGTCGATGCGGGCGGAGGGGACGCCCAGCAGCGTCATCAGGTCCCCGCGCGTGCTCTGTGAGTCGGCGATCACCCGGTCTGAGCGACGTGCCGCCCAGGGTACGAGCACCTTCATGCCCCTGCCGCGGATGCCCGCATGCGCCTCGGGGAAGCGCGCATAGATCAGGTCGTGCACGGTGACCACGCGGCGAAACCGTCCCCAGACCGGAGCGGTGCTCGCGAGGCTGTGCACCAGGTCGACGCCCTCCCGGGCCGCGAGCCGCGGCAGCAGCGTCTGCTCGCCGCGCACCCACTGCAGCCGGCTGCGTGCGTTCACCGGCACGGTCACCGCGGGCAGCAGCTCGCCCCAGGGTCCGCCGCCGGCTGCTGCCGCCTCACGGTTGACGAACGCGGTGAAGCGCATCCCCGCGGGCGCCTGGGAGAGGAGCGCCGGGATCAGCTCGCGCGCGGCCACCTCCATTCCACCCGTCTCACCGGGCACGAGGAAAATCAGGTTCAGGCCGATATGAGGCTGGCGCGCGCTCAAGGGCGCGAACGCTAGTGGCATGAGACTGGGGATGATCAGCTGCCAATACGATGACCTGAATGCCGCCCTCGATCGACGTGGTGATCGTCGCCTACAACCACTACGAGCTGACCGACAGCTGCCTGCGCCACCTGCGCGACCAGACGATCCAGCACCGGGTCATCCTCGTCGACAACGGCTCGATCGACGACACGCGCGCCCGCGTTCGCGCGGAGTGGCCGGAGGCGCACCTTGAGTGCTTCGATGACAACCTCGGCTTTGCGCAAGCCTGCAACGCGGGCGTCGCGGCCGGAGCGGGTGAGATCGTGGTGCTCCTCAACAACGACGTCGACTGTCGCTCCGATTTCCTCGAGCAGTTGGTAGCGCCTCTCACAGGGGATCCCCGGGTCGGGGCCGTGGCTGCGCTCATGCTGCAGCCGGGCGAGCGGCTGATCGACAGCGCCGGGCTGAGCGCTGACGTGACACTCGGGGGATTCCCGCGACTGCAGGGACTCGACGCCGAGCGGGCACACTCCGAGCGACCCGTGCTTGCCGGTCCCGCCGGCACGGCCGCCGCCTATCGTCGCTCGGCGTGGGAGGAGGTGGGCGGGCTGGACGAGAGGATCTTCGCCTACATGGAGGACTTTGACCTGGCCCTGCGCCTGCGCAGCGCCGGGTGGAAGGCGGTCCTGGCGCCGGGCGCCGTGGGCGTACACCTCGGCTCAGCCACGCACGGGCACCGCTCGGCCTGGCAGCGGCGTCATGGCGGCTTCGGGCGTGGCTACATGCTGCGGCGCTACGGGCTCCTGCGTGGGCGAAGGGCGCCGCGCACGCTGGCCACCGAGGCCGCCGTCGTCCTCGGGGACCTCGCCATCTCCCATGACCTGGCGGCTCTGAGTGGGCGCCTGTCCGGCTGGCGCGCCGGCCGTGAAGCCTCGCGGCTGTCGCTGCCACCGAGCGAGGCAGTCGACAATGACATCGGCTTTCGCGATTCGATCGCATTACGGCGGGGGGTGTATGGACGGCGCGCCGCCTGAGCAGACGGACGCCGCGCCCGCGCACGCAGCGGCACGCCGACCCAGGGTCCTGTTCATCAGCGCGGATCCCGTTGACGAACGGATGGCCGGCTTGGGGATCCGCTGCTGGGAGCTCGCGCGGGCACTCAGCAGCCGCGCGTCGGTCACCGTCGCCCACGGCGGAAGCGACGAACGCCAGGTGGACGGAGTGCGCACAGTCGCCTTCCGGCCCCACGCCCCTCGAGCGCTGCGAGCGCTGATCGCGTCCTCCGACGCCGTCGTGACCCATCCGCAGTGGCCGTTGGTCAATCGCTGGTTGCGGCGTTCCTCGGCGCGTGTGGTGATCGACCTGTATTGCCCGGAGACGCTGGAGACGCTTGAGCTGCTGACCGGGCGAGCGGTGTTCTCTCGTCGCCAGCTCACGGCGACGACGGTCGACCGCCTGCATGCATCGCTGCGCACCGGACACAACTTCATGTGTGCGAGTGAGACACAACGCGATCTGTGGCTTGGCGCGATGCTCGCGCTGCGCCTGATCGACCCAGAGCTCTACGACCGCGACCCCAGCCTGCGTCGGGTGATCGACCTCGTGCCCTTCGGCGTGCCGCAGGAACCACCCCCTGCAGCCGCTGGCGAGGGACCGCGAGACACGATCGCAGCGCTCGGTGCCGACGCCGAGATCGTGCTGTGGAACGGAGGCATCTGGAACTGGCTCGACGCCAACACCGCGATCCGCGCCGTAGCGGCTGTCGCGACGCGACGTCCGGACGTGCGACTCCTCTTCATGGCGGGCGGCGAGGACCATCCGGCGGCTGCCCGAAGCACCGAATCCGCTCGCGAGCTGGCGCGCGAGCTGGGGCTCCTCGGTTCGGTCGTCCACTTTCACGCGGGCTGGGTCCCCTACGCCAGGCGGGCGGCATGGCTGACGCAGGCCGACTCTGCGATCTCCGCCCATGCCGACCATCTGGAGTCCCGCTTCGCCTACCGAACTCGAGTGCTGGACTGCTTCTGGGCCGGCTTGCCAGTGGTCTGCACCTCCGGCGACGCTCTCGCCGAGCAGATCACCCGCGAAGGACTCGGCGCAGTCGCACCACCCGGTGATGTCAACGCCCTGGCCGCGGCCCTGGAACGCGTTCTCGAGCGCGGACGCGACTCCTACGCCCCCAGCTTGCGCGACGCGGCCGAGCGTCAGACATGGGCGCGGGTGGTCGAGCCCCTGGCGCGGTGGATCTCCGAGCCGACCCCGTCCGGACGACCGGGCGACGGTCCCGAAGTCCTCGGGCCCTCCCCCGCCCAGCGACTGCGCGAAGCAGCCTATCTCGCAGGTGGGCGAGTGTTAATGGCCCGTCGTTGACCAGCGGGCGCGGCGACGCTCAGACAGCGTCAGGAGACGCCTGCGATCGCCGGCACCGGAGCACCTTTGACGAGCGCCAACCCTCCCGTAGCCACGGCTCGCCAGGCGCGGCCCTCCTCAGGTCGCGAGCGATGAAACAGGGCCACCCGTGGGAGGCTGACCGCCAGGATCACGATCCCCAAGGCCACACGCCGCGCGCGATTGAAGTGAGCATCGCCGTAGTGGAGAATCCCGTGGTGGATCGACAGGATCCGCTCGGTCTTGCTCCACCGACGGAAGCTCCCGCCACCGAGGTGGCGGAATACCGCGCGGGGAACGTAGAGGATCGGCCCGCGTGAGCTCAGGCGCAGCAGCAGATCGGAATCCTCAAACCAGAACCAGAAGCGCTCGTCGAAGCCGTCGACGGCATCGAGCTCGTCCCGGCGCACCAACAGCGCAGCGGCGGCAGGCTGGGCGACGGTCCGCACCCTCGTCTCATCGGTTTGCTCGCCGTGGTAGCGGCGCGTCACCGGGTTACCGGGCCACAGCTCCTCGATCCCGAGCAGGATTACTGCGAAATTCGCAAGCGAGGGGAAGGGTCGCGGGCGGTATCCAGCCTGTGTGGCGAGCGTTCCCGGATCGACGAGGCGCCCCCCTGCGGCGACGGCTCGGGGGTGGTCTCGCATCGCCTGAAGGAGCGTCGCGATCGCTCCCGGTGTGGCGAGGATGTCCGAATTGAGCAGCAGCACGTAGGGCGCGGCACCGACGGCGAGGCCACGGTTGTTGGCTGCCGCGAATCCATGCGGCGCCTCGAGCGGCACAATGGTCACGCGCTGCTCGAGCCCCGACCGCGGGGAACCGGCGTCGAATGCGTTGTCAACGACGATGATCCTTGCGACCCTCGGATCGTCGATTTCGGTGACGCACGCAAGCGTCATCTCCGCCATGTCTGCTGAGACGATCACCACGTCGACGGTTGCCCGATCGGCGTCACTCACGGGCGGCGTAGGCTGAGCGTGTAGCTTGTCCGCTTCGATGGATGCATCATTGCCGACACGCGCCGAGTCGGCTGTCCCGCTCGTCACCGTCGCCGTGCTCTCCTACGACGGGCGCCACCTGCTCGAGGTGATGCTCCCGTCGCTCGCCGACCAGCGGTTTCGCAACTTCGAGGTGGTCGTGGTGGACAACGGATCCAGTGACGACACGGCGTCATGGCTGCGGGAGCGCTGGCCCGAGGTCGACGTCGTCTCGCTGCCGCGGAACATCGGCGTTACCGCGGCTCTGAACGTGTGCGCGCGCTCGGGTCGCGGCGAGCTCCTTGGGCTGTTCAACAACGACGTGGAACTCGAGCCCGACTGCCTGGGCGAGCTGGTCGGGGCGCTCGAAGAGCATCCGCAGGCTGGTTGGGCAGGAGCGAAGCTGATGGACTTCCACGAGCGCGAGTACATCGACGGAGCCGGTGATGTCTTCACGTGGGCGGCAACGGGTGGTCGGCGTGGCCATGGCGAGCGCGACGAGGGTCAGTACGAGGAGCCGCGGAGGATCTTCGGAGCGTGTGGCGGCGCAGCGCTCTATCGCCGCAGCGCGCTGCAGCAGGTAGGCGAGTTCGACGAGGACTTCTTCGCCTTCTACGAGGACATCGACTGGGACCTTCGCGCGCAGCTGGCTGGCTACAGCTGCCGCTACGTGCCGACGGCGGTCGTCTACCACATGGGCAGCGCGACGATCGGGCGCGGGCTCACGGACTTCACGCGCTACCACCTGTGGCGCAACACGCTGTGGATCATCGCCAAGGATCTCCCGGCGGGGGCACTCGCGCGCCACTCCCACCGGCTCGTGCTCGGTCAGCTCGTCAACCTCGCTGTGGCGATGAGGGATCGCAAGCTGCGCATCTGGCTGCGCGTGTGGCGCGACGCGCTGCGGGGGCTTCCCAGCGCCCTGCGCAAGCGCCGCCGGGTGCAGGCGCTCCGGAGCATCGACCTGCACGCGCTCGAGGCGATCGTCGGGCCGGAGGGCGGCACCCCTTAGCGAAAGACGGCGCCGACTCGACCGGCCAGCACCTCTCGCACCTCCGGGGGAAAGCGCCCGAGCAACCTGAGGATTGCGAAGTAAACGACGCTGGCCACAACAACGCCGATCAGGCGAGGAGCCGGCAGCTCGATGCCGACAGCCACCGCCACCCCACCGGCGAAACCGGCGACAGCGAGGGAGCCAAAGCGCAACACGACACCACGCGAGGCGCGCTTGAGCATGAGCGCCAGAGTGACAGCGAGACCCAGCTCGGCGGCGAGGGCGGCGACGGCGGCGCCGCGAGCCCCGTGGGATGGAGCCAGAGCCAGGGTGAGGGCCCCGGCGATGAGCAGCGCGAGCACGTTGGCGAGCAATACCTCGCGGTAACGACGCATCATCAGCAGCGGCAGCCCGCACGCCACCGAGACAAAGCTTGCGAGCACAACCACGCCCTGGATGCGCAGGACCGTGATCGCAGGGTCCGCCCTGTTGCCCGCGATCACGTGGATGGCAAACGGAGCCGCTATCTCAAGGCACAGAACCAGCCACGTGCCGGCGAGCAGCGCAAGCTCGAAGATGCGTCCACTTGCGAACTCAAAGCGCCCGATATCGTCCCGCTCGGCGCGGGCGAGGATCGGGAAGGCGGCGCCGATCAGCACACTGGGAATGCCGACCAGCACTTCGACGATGCGAAACGATGTCGCGAAGTAGCCCGTTTGAGCGGCGCTCGCGACGATCGCCATCAGCACTATCGAGACGCGGAAGTAGACGATGTTGACAGCGCTGATAACCGCCCACGGGACGGTCTCGCGAAGCATCCGCCACCAGCGGCCGATGTGGAAGGACGGCCTGAGGCTCGTGTATCCGCGAACCAGCGGCACGGTGAATGCAAGCGATACGGCCGACGCCGGTATGGCAACCGCCAGCAGTGGCAGGAGCCCGGCCCCGGCCAACACCAGGGCCACAAGCAGCGAGACGTTGACCACCTGTCGGACCAGTTCTGCCGCCGATACCCAGCCAAAGCGCAGACGCCCCTGCAGGGTCATCGAAAGGACGCTCTGGAGCAGCTGAAACACAAGGCCGATACCCGCGAGGACAGTGCCGAGGACGAGCGTTGGCCCATATCCGGCGACAGCCGCGAAGGCAACCGCGATGGCCACCCCGATGATCGTGAGCACGATGCGAATCCCGATCGCAGAACGCATCATCTCGCGCCTGCGATCCTCGCTGAGCGTGGCAAATTCGCGCAGCACAATGTTGTTGAGCCCGCCCTCTGTGAAGCCGCTCACGATCGTCACGAGCGATGTGACGGTCACATACCGGCCGAAGTCCGAGACGCCGAGATGGCGTATCAAGAGCGGCACGGAGATCAGCGAAAGCAGGATGCCCAGCACATAGGCGCCCGTGCGCAACACGCTCCCTCGCAGCGCCGCCGGTCCAGCTGCCGCGGTGTCGAGCAGGTCCGTTTCCGCGGCCGCGATCGGCTCCGCCGGCGGCGTGCCCGGCTCGACGGCGCTCATCATCGACATGCTACCCGCCGCGCCCGCGGCCACTGGCGCTTGCGCCGCAGTTACGCGCGGGGGTCGCCGGTAGGCCCTGAAGCCAGCCGGCTCCGCCACCAGCCGATCACCCCGGCAAGCCCGTCCTCGAGCGCGATACCCGGAGTGAACCCGACCTCATCACGCAGCCGCCCCACGTCTGCGACGAGCGCCGGGGGCTCGCCGTCGGGCATTCTCAGCGCGCCGATCTGCAACAGCTCCTCGGCGTCAAGCAGCCGGGCGATCCGTCCGGCGAGCTCGCGCAGCGCGAGCGCAGTCCCTGAGGCCACGTTGATGGCGCCCGCGAGGTCACTGTCGGCCAGCATCGCAAATGCCGCACCAGCGTCGGCGGTGTGCAGGAAGTCGCGGCGCTGGGAGCCCTCGGTCATGCGCGCCGGCTCATTCCCCAGCAGCGCCAGGACCAGCGAGGGTACAAAGCGCCTGGCGTCCTCAAATGGGCCGTAGAGGAAGAAGAGGCGACCCCAGGCCAGCTCGATGCCCGCCTGCTCGGAGAACGCGGAGGCGACCGTCTGCAGGCCGCACTTGGCGGCGCCGTACAGGGTCGCGGGGCGCAGTGGAGCGTCCTCCGGGTACAGCTCCCTGGACCACTCGTACTCGGCGCAGCTTCCGGCCATCACAACGCGCCGGCCGCCCGCGGCGGCGAACGCGCGCAGCAGCGCAAGCGACGCCTCGACCCAGCGAACGTTCTCAACCGAGGACCAGAACTTCCCGTGCTCGGCGTACCACGCGAGGTGAATCAGTATCTCGGGCTCGACATCGCTCACCACGTCGCAGCCGGCGAGCAGGTCGACCTCATGCCAGCTCACGCCGGCGACGTCCGCGCCCCGCTGGCGTGCGACGGCATGCACCTCGTGGCCGGCCGCGGTCAGCGCCGTGAGCGTGTGACGGCCAACGAAGCCCGTGGCCCCGGTGAGCATCACCCGGCTCACGACTCGAAGTCCGGGAAGGCCCGATCCCGCTCGGAAATGGTCCGCTCACCGAGCGGCTCAGGCCAGTCGATCGCGAAAGCCGGGTCATCCCAGCGCACCCCCCGCGCAGCCTCAGGTACGTACGGGTCGCCCATCTGGTAGAGCACTTCGGCGTTGTCTGTGAGGGTCTGAAAGCCGTGCGCGAGCCCGGCCGGGATGTAGAAGGCCAAGCGGTTCTCGGCGCTCAGCTGCGCGGCATGCCAGCGCCGGCACGTTGCGGAGCCGGGGCGCACGTCTACGGCCACGTCGAAGATCGCGCCGCGAACGCAGCGCACGAGCTTTGACTCGCCGTGCGGCTCGGCCTGGTAGTGCATGCCGCGCAGCGTGTCGCGACGGAGGTTCAGGGAGACGTTGCACTGCGCCACGGCCGGATTCAGGCCGTGGGCCGCAAACTCCTCAGCATCGAACGTGCGAGCGAACCAGCCGCGCTCATCATCGATCTGCTCGAGCTCGATGACCCACGCCCCGCGCAGCGGCGTCTGCACGAATCGCATCAGCGCCACCTGTACATATGCCGACTGCGCCTGCGACGGCCGAGCCCGGCGGCCCACTGTGCGCTGGGCGCGATCACGGGAGCAGCGTCAGCTCCGGCGTGC
>Ga0302325_10036185_pt1 | contig 10066 bp, 10 predicted proteins | sample Palsa_T0_2_FD_201948 | JGI IMG/M metagenome (GOLD analysis project Ga0302325, IMG submission 201948) | Peat permafrost microbial communities from Stordalen Mire near Abisko, Sweden - Palsa_T0_2 | ecosystem: Environmental > Terrestrial > Soil > Palsa > Peat permafrost | place: Sweden: Abisko... | reverse complement strand
ACTAGCAACAGCCCGCCGTCGTCGTCATAGGCCGGAAACATGTCCGCCTTCGCGCTCGCCGCCACGTCACGTTCGCCTGAGACCTCGACCGGCACCTCCAGCGCCCTGACCCCCCACTCGAGCACCGTCGCGACCGGATCGTCGCCGTTTTGAAAGCTCAGCCCGAGCACCTGCTCCACGCGCTGGCCGATCACCTCCTCCTCCTCCAGGCCCGTGAAGGCGAAGGAGTTCTTGCCGCAGCCGATCACTCGGCCCTGGCCGTCGCAGACGAAGAACGCCGCGTCCGGCGCCGGGTAATAGTCGTCTAACAGTTCGAATAGGAACGCGAACCCGCACTTCGTGCAGCCTTTGCGCTGGCGCGTGAAGCCGAGGTTGCGGTCGAGCTCTGAGGTGCGGTGACCGCAGTTTGGACAGATGAAGGGGTGAGCCATTGACCGACAGAGTAGGGAAGCCGGGACTAGAACAGCGCCGGGTCGACCGCGGCGGGCGGTGGATCGAGGCGCAGATGCACAAAAGCCGCCGGCGTCGCCGCGCGGCCTCGCGGGGTGCGCTTGATCAGGCCCTGCATCAGCAGGTACGGCTCGTACACGTCCTCGATCGTGTCCTGCTCCTCCCCCACGGCCACCGCCAGCGTCGAGAGCCCGACCGGGCCGCCGTCGAATTTCACGCAGATCGCTCTGAGGATCTCCCGGTCCAGCCGATCCAGCCCGCGCTCGTCGACCTCCAGCAGCTCCAGCGCCGCCTCTGCGGCCGCAGCCGTCACGACCCCCTCCATCCTGACCTCCGCGAAGTCGCGCACACGCTTCAGCAGCCGGTTCGCCACGCGCGGGGTCCCGCGGCTGCGCGCCGCGATCGCGATCGCACCCTCGTCATCCAGACCGATCTCGAGGATCCCCGCCGAGCGTGAGACGATGCTTGCCAGCTCAGCCACCGCGTAGGGCTCCAACCGCGCCTGGATGCCGAAGCGGTCACGCAACGGCGTCGTCAAGAGGCCCGTGCGCGTGGTCGCGCCAACAAGTGTGAACGGCGGCAGCTCCAGCGTCACCACACGCGCGCCCGCGCCCTGCCCGACAGTGATCGGCAGCCTGTGATCCTCCATCGCCGGGTAGAACGTCTCCTCCAGCGTGCGTGAGAGGCGGTGAATCTCATCCACGAAGAACACGCTCCGCGGCTCCAGGGCCGTCAGGAATGCCGCGATGTCGCCCTTGCGCTCGAGCGCCGGGCCGGCGGTCTGCACGAACGGCACTTCCAGCTCCGTCGCGACGATCTGCGCAAGCGAGGTCTTGCCGAGGCCGGGTGGCCCCGCCAGCAGCAGGTGGTCGAGCGCCTCCCCGCGCGCGCTCGCTGCCTCGATTGCAACGCCAAGCTGCTCCAGTAGCGTTTTTTGCCCGACGAAGTCCTGCAAACGTCGCGGACGCAGCGAACGGTCGAGCTCGTCCTCCTCGACCAAGTAAGGCGTTTGGATGCGGGCGGTCTCAGCGGTCATTGTGTGCGCGCCGTCCGCAGTGCTTGCGCCAGCAGTTCCTCGGCGCTGTCTCCCTCCGCGCCCCGCAACAGCTCCTCCGCCTCACCGGGCGCGTATCCAAGCTCGATCAGCCCGTCGCGGGCCAACGCCATTGGCCCATCGCCCCGGCGCGCGACGATCGGACCGCTCGGGGCGGCGTCGCCGACCTTCTCGCGCAGCTCGACGATGATCCGCTCCGCCGTGCGCTTGCCGATCCCCGGCGTCGCCTGAAAGCGGGCCGCATCCTGCCCCGCGATCGCCGCCTGTAGCTCGCGCGGCGTCCCGCCGGAGAGCACGGCCAGCGCCACCTTAGGACCGACCGCCTGCACCGACAGAAGCATCAGGAACAGATCGCGCTCCTCCTCCGAGTGGAACCCATATAGCGACAGCGCGTCGTCGCGCACGATCAGGTGCGCGTGCAGGGTCGTCTCCTCACCCGCCGCCGGCACGTGCCGCAGCGTCTCCGCCGAGACTGCGGCGCGGTAGCCGACGCCGGCGCAGAGGATCACGACGTGATCGGTCCGCCTGACCGCCACCTCGCCCCTCAGCATCCCGATCATCCCTTCGCCCTCCCAAGCTTTGGCTTCAGGGCTTCGATCGCGGCATCGCCGGCTGCGCGCGGACGCGCAGTCGATAGCCCGATCATCCTGCGACCCCAGCGAGTGCGGCCGACAGCGGCGCACGGTTGGCATGGCACATCGCGACCGCGAGGGCATCTGCCGCGTGATCCGGGGTGGGCGCCTGGGGCAGCGCCAGCAGCGTCTGCACCATCCGCGCGACCTGCTCCTTGTCCGCGCGACCATTGCCGCAGACGGCGGCCTTGACCTGCTGGGGCGTATAGCTCGCGCACTCGATCCCGCGCTGCCCGGCGGCCAGCATCGCCACACCACGACCGTGACCGACCGCGAACGCCGTTTTCACGTTCTGCCCGAAATACAGCTCCTCCAGCGCCACCGCATCGGGCTCGTGCTCGGCCAGCAGCGCATCCACCGCCGCGTGGATGTCGGCGAGACGCTTCTCCTGGGAGGTGCCCGCGCGCGTCTCGATCACGCCCCCGTCGAGCGCCACGAGCCGCCCGGCGGTGCTCTGCACCACGCCGTAGCCCGTGTTTGCGAGGCCGGGGTCTATTCCGAGAACGATCACGGTCAGTGATTCTGCGCCTCCCCTCGGACGCCTGCCTGCCCTACGCTGGGCAACGATGGCCGAGAAGATCGACTTCGTCGCCGAGCGCCTGCTCGATGGCCTGGAGGGCGAGCAGCGCGCCGAGCGCTTGGCGCTGCTCGAACAGCTCGCTTCCGAAGGAGTGTCACTCTCGGAACTGCGGCGGACAACGGCTACCGGCACGGTCATGTTCCTGCCGGCCGATCGTGTGATCGTGGGCACCGAGCGCTACACCGCCGCAGAGGTCGCGAAGCTGAGCGGAATCGATCAGGAGCTTCTGGTGACCGTGCGCCGAGCGATGGGCCTGCCGATCCCCGATCCTGACGAGGCGGCCTACACGGAGGCAGAGCTCGAGTCGGCCCGCATGATCCACGTTGGGCGCGCTGCCGGCATCACCGACGAGGACCTCCTCGATCTCCTGCGCGTGCTCGGCCGCGGTCTCGCCCAGGCCGCCGAGACGCTGCGTGCGCTGCCGTTAAAAGTGGTGCTCGAGCCCGGGATGAGCGAGCCCGAGCTCGCTGGCCGGTATGCCCAGGCGACGGCCCAGCTCTACCCGCTGCTCGACCCTATGGTGAGGAACCTGCTCACCCTGCACCTGCGGCAGACTGCTCAGAGCGAGGTCATCAGCGCGATCGAGCGCAGTGGCGGGCACCTGCCCGGCTCGCGCGAGGTGGCCGTGTGCTTCGCCGATCTTGTGGGCTTCACGCGGCTCGGCGAGGAAGTCGCGCCCGATGAGCTCGGACGGCTCGCGGTGCGCTTGGAAGATCTTGCGCGAGACGTGGCCGAGCCGCCCGTCAGACTGGTCAAGACGATCGGCGACGCCGCGATGCTCGCCTCGGTCGAGCCCGAGCCGTTGCTCAGCGCGGCGCTCAGCCTGATCGACGCCGCGGACGCGGAGAGCGAGGATTTCCCGCAGCTGCGGGCGGGCTTGGCCGTGGGGTTCGCCCTCCCCCGCGCCGGCGACTGGTTCGGGCGGCCAGTCAACCTGGCGAGCCGCATCACTCAGATCGCCCGCCCCGGCAGCCTCTTGGCCGAGCGCGAGGTGCGCGAGTCCGCGCGCGAGGCCTACCGCTGGTCCTACGCGGGCGAACGGCGCCTGCGCGGCATCCGGGAGCCCGTGCCGCTGTTCCGCGCGCGGCGACTCGCCGAGCAGAGATCCTGACGAGGATTGCTCATGAAGGTCCGGCGGGGCCTACTCCCAAAGCCGCCAGGGAGCCCGCCCCGACGCCCACAGGTCATTCAGCGCGACCGCGTCCTTGTAGGTATCCATGCACTCCCAGAAGCCCTCGTGCATGTAAGCCCGTAGCTCGTTCTCGGAGGCGAGCCGTTCCAACGGCGCGAGCTCGAGTACGGAGTCAGGCTCAAGGTAATCCAACGAATCCCGTTGCATGCAGAAGAACCCGCCGTTGATCCAGTGCTCCGAGCGCGGCTTCTCGCGGAAGCCTGTCACCCTCCCATCCTCTCCGTCGAGCTCCGTCACCCCGAACTGCAGCTCCGGGCGCACCACCGTCATGCTCGCCAGCGCGCCGTGCCCCGTGTGGAACTCCAGCAGCGCCTTCAGGTCGATGTCTGCCACCCCGTCGGCATAAGTAGCGCAGAAATACTCATCGCCACTCAGTCGTCCCTCCAGCAGCTTGATCCTGCCCCCCGTCGGGGTTTCCAAACCTGTGCCCTCGCACTCAACTCTCACTCCATCCGGCCACTCGCACTCGGCGACAAACCGCTCGATCAGCTCGCCCTTGTAACCGGTTGCGAGAATGAATCGGCGGAACCCCTGGACGGCGTACAGCTGAATCACATGCCACACAATCGGATGACCGCCGATCTCGACAAGGGGCTTGGGAATCGCCTGCGTGTGCTCCTGCAGACGGGTGCCACGCCCGCCGCAGAGGATCACGACTACAGGACGGTAGGCCGTCTCAGGGGTGCTCATGCAGCGGGAATTATTGACAGACCCGGCGGGCGCCCTCAGCCGGCGACGCGCTCGAGCACGTCGGCGGGTACATCGAAGTTGGCGTTCACGTTATCGACATCGTCGAGCTCTTCGAGGGCATCGGTGAGACCCATCAGCTTGCGCGCCTGGCTCTCGTCGATCGGCACGAGGCTCGTCGGGCGGTAGACCATCTCGGCGCTCTCGCTCTCCACGCCCGCCTCTCCCAGAGCGCCGATCACGCTGGAGAAGCTGGCGGGCTCGGCCAGCACCTCGAATACCCCCTCGTCGGTGACGATGTCATCCGCGCCGGCCTCGACCGCCGCCATCAGGTCGTCTTCGGAGTAGCGCTCGGCGTCGATCACGATCGTGCCCTTCTTCTCGAACAGGTACGCGACCGAGCCCGGCTCGCCGAGGTTGCCACCGTGCTTGGAGAAGGCGTGGCGCACGTCGGCGCCCGTGCGGTTGCGGTTGTCGGTCAACGCCTCGACCAGTACCGCCACGCCGCCGGGGCCATAGCCCTCATAAAGGACGGCTTCAATCGCCTCGGCCTCTCCCCCCTCGCCGGTGCCCTTGGCGATCGCGCGTTCGATGTTCTCCTTCGGCATCGAGGATTCCTTGGCCTTGCGGATCGCCAGTTCGAGCGCCGGGTTGCCGACGGGGTCGCCGCCGCCGTCGCGCGCGGCGACCGTGATCGAGCGCGCGAGCTTTGTGAACTGCGCGCCCCGGCGCGAGTCGACGATCGCCTTCTTGTGCTTGATGCTGGCCCACTTGGAATGACCTGACATGTACGCCAGTCTACGAATCCTCACGCCCCACATGCGCGCGCATCGTGGAAACCGGGTCTCGTGGAACCTCCGATCAAGCCCCCGCAGGCAACCCGTAGGATTGCGCGGACATGCCCTGCACCCCCACACCCGACATCTTCAAGGCCTACGACATCCGCGGTCTGTACGGCGAGCAGATCGACGGCCCGATCGCCGAGCAGATCGGGCGCGCCTTCGCGCGCGTACTCGCCAATCTCTCCGGCAAACCCCTCTCGGAGCTGCGCGTCGGCCTCGGGCGCGACATGCGCTTGACCGCGCCCGAGCTGTCCGAGCGCTACCGCGCCGGCCTGCTGGCCGAGGGCGCGAACGTGCTCGACGCCGGCCAGGTGGGCACCGAGATGCTGTACTACCTCGTCGGCTCGCGCTCGCTCGACGGCGGCCTGATGTGCACCGCCTCGCACAATCCGAAGGCCTACACCGGCGCCAAGCTCGTGCGCGAGGGCGCAATCGCGCTGTCCGGCGACAGCGGCATCCAGGACATCCGCCGGATGATCGAGGCCGGCCTGTCCGAGAGCTCCAGCGAAGGCTCGATCGAGCAGGTCGACCTCTACGCGGAGTTCCACAAGATGGTCCTCGAGTTCATCGACCCATCGGTGATCAGGCCACTGAAGGTCGTCGTCGACGGCGGCAACGGGATGGCCGGCCCCGTCGCCGGGCCGCTGCTGGAGAGCTTCGGGCTCGATCTGATCGAGACCTGCTGGACGCCCGACGGGAACTTCCCCGAGCACGAGCCCAACCCGCTGCTGCCGGAGAACCGCCAGTTCATCATCGACCGCGTGCTCGCCGCCGGCGCCGACCTCGGGATCGCCTGGGACGGCGACGCGGACCGCTGCTTCTTCATCGACGAGACCGGCTCCTTCGTCGACGGCGACTTCCTGACGGCGCTGCTGGCCGAGTCGCTGCTCGCGAAGACCCCAGGCCAGGCGATCCTCTACGACGTGCGCGCCTCTCGCGCGGTCGCCGACACGGTCACGCGCGCCGGCGGAACGGCTCACGTCAACCGCGTGGGGCACGCGTTCTTCAAGACCCGCATGCGCAAGGAGGGCTCGCTGTTCGGCGGCGAGGTCTCCGGGCACTACTACTTCCGCGACTTCTACTGCGCGGATTCAGGCACGATCCCGGCGCTGCTCGTGCTCGAGCTGCTCTCGCGCACCGGTAAGTCGATGTCCGAGTTGCTCGAGCCCTACCGCTCGCGCTACTTCATCTCCGGCGAGATCAACTCCGAGGTCTCAGACGCAGCCGGAAAGATGCGGGAGATCGCCGCGCGCTACGGAGACGCCGAGCAGAAACAGCTCGACGGGATCTCGATCGACTACCCCGACTGGCACTTCAACGTGCGCTCCTCGAACACCGAGCCGCTGCTGCGCCTGTGCCTGGAGTCGCTGGTCTCAGTGCAGGACATGGAGCGCCGCCGCGACGAGGTGCTCGAGATCATTCGCTCGTGAGCGGTGACGCATCGCCGGACGGACCCAGCGAGGACGAGCTGCTAGCCCGCGCAGCCGACGCCGGCATCCACCGCCTGGCGATACCCACGCCGTTCATGGTCGGGCGGGTGAACGCCTACCTGATCGAGGACTCCCCCCTCACGCTCGTCGACTCGGGTCCAAACTCGGGCAAGGCGCTGGACGAGCTCGAACAGGCGCTCGCCGCGCACGGGCATGCGATCGAGGACATCGAGCTGCTCGTCGTCAGCCACCAGCACATGGATCACTTCGGACTGGCCTCGATCCTCGCAAGGCGCTCAGGAGCCGAGGTCGCGGCGCTCGACAAGCTGGCTCCGTTCCTGGCCGGCTACGGGCACGAGACCGACCTGGAAGACCGCTTCGCCGAGCAGCTGATGCTGCGCCACGGCATCCCCCAAGAGGTCGTCACTGCGCTGCGCGCTGTCTCCGCTGGCTTCCGCGCCTGGGGCGCGTCGGTGGAGGTCACCCGCCCGCTGCAGGACGGGGGTGAGCTGCAGCTGCGCGACCGCAAGCTGCGGGTGCTCCACCGTCCCGGACACAGCCCCTCGGACACCGTGTTCCTGGACGAGGATCGCTCGATCCTGCTCGCCGCCGATCACCTGATCGCCCACATCTCCTCCAACCCGCTGCTCGCCCGACCGCTCGGTGTGAGCGGCAACTACGACGGCCCGCGCCCGCAGGCGCTCATCACCTACATGGACTCGCTGGAACAGACGCGGGCGATGGACCTCGAGCTGGTACTGCCGGGGCACGGCCAGCCCATCATCGACCACGCCTCGTTGATCGACAAACGCTTCCGCATGCACGACCGCCGCGCCGAGAAGATCCACGGCCTGATCGCCACCGAGCCGCGCACCGCGCACGAGATCGCGGTCGAGCTGTGGGGCAATGTCGCCGTCACCCAGGCCTACCTGACGCTGTCGGAGGTGCTCGGGCACGTTGACCTGCTGCTTGCGGACGGGCGCGTCATCGAGCGGGAGTCCGGCGGGGTGGTGACGTTCACGGCCACGTGAGCGAGGAACCTGCCTGTCGCGATTACGTCACACCGCGGACAGGAACAGCCGGTGTACGCGATCGTCGTCCGTCAACTCGGTGTGAAAGGCGACCGCCAGCATATTGCCCTCCCGCGCGGCCACGGGATGACCGTCGAGGACGGCGAGGATCTCCACGCCGGGGCCGTGCTCGGCGATCCAGGGCGCGCGGATGAACACCGCCCGCAGCGGGTGGTTGGAGGCCGGGTGGGTGGGATCCCCGTCAATGCCGCGCAGCTCGATGTCCGCCTCGAAGCTCCGCAACTGGCGCCCGAACGCGTTGCGCTCGGCGCGCATGTCCATCAGGCCCAGGTGGTCGCGGTCGAGCATGATAAGCCCCGCGCACGAGCCGAGAACTGGAACGCCCTTCTTTACGAGCTCCCGCAGCGGCTCCCTCAGCCCCTCGCGCTCGATCCCCAAGGTCATGGTTGTCGACTCTCCCCCCGGGATCACCAGCCCTTCGAGCCCGTCCAGATCGGCCGGCACCCGCACCTCGCGTACCTTCGCGCCCAATCCCTGCAACATCCGCCCATGCGCCTCGAAGTCGCCCTGCAGCGCCAGCACTCCGATCAGCGGCGCATCCGCCATCTCCGCCACGAACGGGACGATTACCAGCCGCGCTGAGACAAGAGCTGCTCGCCCTCGAGCTTGGAGCTCTCCAGGCTGACCATCGCCGGGCCGAGCCCGCGCGATGCCGCCGCCACGCGCTCGGGGTCCTGCCAGTGCGTCGTCGCCTCGACGATCGCGCTCGCGCGGGCGGGCGGGTCATCGGACTTGAAGATGCCCGAGCCGACGAACACGCCCTCGGCGCCGAGCGCCATCATCAGCGCCGCGTCGGCCGGCGTCGCGATCCCGCCGGCGCAGAACAGCACGACCGGCAGCCGCCCGTCGCGGGCGAGGAGACGGACCAGATCCAGCGGCGCGCCCAGCTCCTTGGCGGCGGTCGCGACCTCAGCGTCGTCGAGCGTGCCCAGACGGCGGATCGCGCCGTTGATGCTGCGCATGTGCCTGACGGCCTCGACGATATCTCCAGTCCCCGCCTCGCCCTTGGAGCGGATCATCGCCGCGCCCTCGCCGATCCGCCGCAGCGCCTCGCCCAGGTTCGTCGCTCCGCACACGAACGGAACCTTGAACGCCCACTTGTCGATGTGGTTGGCCTCGTCCGCGGGCGTCAGCACCTCCGACTCGTCGACATAGTCGACCTCCAGCGCCTGCAAGACCTGGGCCTCGACGAAGTGGCCGATGCGCGCCTTCGCCATCACCGGGATCGTCACCTCCTCCTGGATGCCCGCGATCATCTCCGGGTCGGACATACGCGCCACGCCACCGTCGCGGCGGATGTCGGCGGGCACGCGCTCCAGGGCCATCACCGCGGCGGCGCCGGCGTCCTCGGCGACCTTCGCCTGCTCGGGCGTGACCACGTCCATGATCACCCCGCCCTTCAACATCTCCGCAAGGCCGGTCTTGACCCGAAATGTCGCCTCGTCGCGCATGCGACCTAGTTTAGCCTGAGACGCGTCGCGCTACTTGAGGCGGAACGCCTTGATGCGGTCGTCATATTGCGCGGAATCCTGCGCATAGACGCCGTACGCCAGGGCCTGGATCAGGCTGAGCAGGGCCGTGTGCGAGCGCACGTAGGCCGGCGAGTTCGACGAGTAGTAGAGCTTGATCTGCCCCAGCTTCGCTACCTCGGACAACGTCGCATCGGTGATCGCGGCGGTGCGGGCCTTGCGGTGGCGCGCGAGCTTCATCGCGCGCACGACCAACGGGTGGGGCCGGCCGGCGGAGAGGCCGATCACGAGCGTGCCCTGATCGATCCGGCCCAACCGGCTGAGCGCCTCCTGCGAGGGGCTCGCGACGACGTCGACGCGCAGGTCCAGCAGCATCAGGAGGTGGCGCAGATAGCTGGCGAAGAACGCCATCTGGTCGGTGCCCGCGACGAGCACCTTCTCGGCTGAGACTATTCCCGAGATCAACGCCTCGACCGAGCTGCGCGAGACCTTGCGCGCGGTCTCCTCGACGTTCAGGTGGTCGGCTGTGAGGGCGGTCTCGAACTCGTTCTGGTCGAGCGAGAACAGCGGCGTGGAAGAGCCCACCGCCGCGGCGCCGGCGCCGTTCTTTGACTCGGTCTTCGTGTGCACGCGGCGGTA
>Ga0302325_10036181_pt1 | contig 10066 bp, 9 predicted proteins | sample Palsa_T0_2_FD_201948 | JGI IMG/M metagenome (GOLD analysis project Ga0302325, IMG submission 201948) | Peat permafrost microbial communities from Stordalen Mire near Abisko, Sweden - Palsa_T0_2 | ecosystem: Environmental > Terrestrial > Soil > Palsa > Peat permafrost | place: Sweden: Abisko... | reverse complement strand
GCATAGATCCATGCCCCATTCTTTGCCTGCATCCGGCCCATCCGGTCCGTACCATATTCAGGAATCTTAAAAGAATACGCGATCCGGATCTTCAGCACGCCGCCATCCGATTTCAAATCGACCGGCAGCTTGATCTGCATTCGGGTATCGGAAACCAGGTAGTCGACCGGGGCACCCTTCCCCGTAGCCGGGTTCACCAACTCAACCGACTTCAGCTCATAACCACCGGTAAAAGCATTCCGGTTAGCCCAACGGCCGCCGCTGACCTCGGTCACCGCTTCTCCGCGGGACCCATCGCTATAGATATTCTGATCCAGCTGCAGCCAAACAAAAGGAAGATTCTGAGGGCTGTTATTTTTATAGGTGATCGTCACGGTCCCGGCAAGAGACTGATTTACTTCATCCAACCGGGCATCGATCTTATAATCTGCCCGGTTCTGCCAGTAACGGGGACCGGGAGTGCCGGCCGCCGACCGGATATCATCGCCATAAGCCGGGTAGAACAACGGCGCAAACGCCTCATGCTGATCAAAAACCGAACCCGAAGAGGAGGACTGCGCCCTTGATGCCTGCGTAAACAGCAGGAGAATTGCCAGCCCAAAAAAACTAGGAATTTTTCTCATATGTAAAAAAAAATTAATTGTGGCTGCGAAGGTAAGTAAAGCACGTACAAGCCATGAACCATACATCACATATTTTGCTTCATCTTAAGGCGCCAGCCCGATATAAACCCCCTGCCCCTTCTGATAGCTATTGGTATCCGCCCGCGCCAGCAACCGGGTGCCCGCCAGCTCCACTTCCACTTCATAATAGCCGCCAAAAAAGGATATCCCCACCACCCTGCCCTGCGCGGCAGGACTGCCGATCGACGACAACGTCAGCTTCTCCGGCCGGATAAGCAAGTTCTTCCCTTCACCCGCTCCGGCCAGCCTCCCAAGCCGGGCAGCCAAAACCGGTTCGACCCTGTTATATTTTCCAAATAGTCCCGCCGTATACTCATCCACCGGCTGGCGATAGATCCTATCCGGCGTCGCTTTCTGTATCAGTCGACCCCCGTTCAACACCAGGATCTCATCGGCCCAGGATAAAAGATCGGCAGGATCGTGAGACACCAGGATACAGCTGATACCAAACCGTCCAAGGATATCCCGGATGACAGACCGCAGCATCTCCTTATGAACCCTGTCCAGGTTGGAGAACGGCTCGTCCAGAAGCAATAGCCGGGGTGGCCGGACCAACAGCCTGGCCAGCGCGATCCGCTGCCGCTCTCCACCCGAAAGCTGATCCGTCTTCCGTTGCAGCAAATGATCGATCTTGCAAATCGAATACAGCTCTTCGGCTTCTTCCTCCGTCAGATCATTCGCATAAGACAGGATCTCCGCCACCCGGTAGTTGTTCCATAACTCAAAATGCTGGGATAAATACGCAATCCCCGGATGCCCGGCTACCAACGTCTCCAACGGTCCCTTCACCCGAACTCCATCCAGCAGGATCCTCCCCGCATCGGGCTGAACCAACCCGGCGATCATTTTTAAAAGCGTGCTCTTTCCCGAACCCGTCGCACCGGCGAGGCCCAATTTCTGTCCCTTTTGCTGGGAGAAGCTGATGGCGCCTATCGCCACCCCCGCACTTGCCCCGGCGCCGATCCCGGCGCCCAACCGCTTGCTTATCTCGACTACCTGTAGAAGATCCATGGTCCAAAAATATACAATCGACGAATCATATTTTTGACCTACTTTTCATTTATGCTGCACTCTCCCTATTTACGGACCGTCCAGGTGATCCGCTATGTCACCCCACTCCGGGAGGGCGGCTCCCTGCCAGCTATCGCAGAAGCAGACGATGGATTTTTATACGTACTCAAATTTCGCGGAGCAGGACAAGGAGTAAAAGCCCTGGTCGCCGAGCTGATCGGCGGCGAAATCGCCCGGACCCTTGGCCTGAAAGCGCCCGAGCTCGTGCTGGCACAGCTGGACGCCGCCTTCGGCCGCACCGAACCCGATGAAGAGATACAGGACCTGCTAAAAGCAAGCGTCGGCCTCAACCTCGGGCTCCACTATCTCTCGGGCTCCATTACCTTTGACCCGGTGGTAAATACGATCGACCCGCTGACCGCCTCCCAAATCGTCTGGCTGGATTGCCTGCTGACAAACGTAGACCGCACCGCCCGTAACACCAATATGCTGATCTGGAATAAGGAGCTGTGGCTGATCGACCATGGCGCCGCCCTGTATTTTCATCATTCCTGGGACAACTGGGAAGAATCTGCGCGACGCCCCTTCCTTCCCGTAAAAGATCACGTACTGCTGCCCCTGGCCTCCCGTCTCGAAGAAGTCGATACCGCCTTCCGCTCCCTCCTGACAGCAGAACGCATCCGGGAAATCATTGCCCTCATCCCGGTCGAATGGCTGATGGACTGGCCATCCGGTCAGTCACCGGAAGAAATCCGCTCGGTCTATATCCAATTCTTATTAACCCGTATCGCCGACTCAGCGATCTTTGTAAAAGAGGCCCAGCATGCAAGACAAGCATCTATTTGAATACGCCGTCATCCGGGTCGTCCCAAGGGTCGACCGGGAAGAATTCCTCAACGTCGGGGTCATTCTCTATTGCCCGCAGGTGAAATTCCTGGGACTTGCCTGGTCACTCGACAACAACAGACTCCTCGCCCTCTGCCCTACCGTCGATATGGAAGAATTGTACGAACACCTCCGGGCCTTCGAGAAGATCACCAACGGAAAAGATGCCTACGGCAACGAAATGGGCGGTCCCATCGGTCAGCTGGATATCGCCAGCCGTTTCCGCTGGCTGACTGCAACCCGAAGCACTATCCTCCAAACCTCCAAAGTCCACCCCGGCCTCTGCACCGGACCCGCCGCCATGCTGGAGAGATTATACGGCAGCCTGGTCCTATAGCGCCTCACCTAAGCCGCCATGATCGCAACCCGCCTTCACGGTCGATTGTTCCCGGAACCTATTTATCCAGGGGAATGAACCGGCCTTCGTCAATGACCCCATTGACAATGTGATATACTGTCACGCCCGATGGATGATGAAACCCGCCCTCTTCGGAAGGGCCGATAACGGCGGCAGTCTGCTCAAATCTTGTCTGGACGCCTTCCATAGTCAACTTTTGCTGTAAATGATGATGGCCCGCCAGCGCGAGGGGATAGTTGTGCTGGCTTAAGATGGCGTACACCTCCTGAGCATTGGATACGACATGCCTGTATTGTAAAACCCCTTTCTCCCATTCCACCGTACGATCGAATCCATGGTCCTCAAACGAAGACATGCTAAGCACCCCTGAAAAAAAAGGCACATGTTGAAAAGTAACGATCGGCGTGGAAAGGGGCAATACCGCGATATCCCTCTTCAACCATTCCAGCTGGGTGGAATCGATATGACCGTAATAATAAAGGTCCTCAAAGCTGAGGCTGTTCAACCCGATGAAATGAAATCCGCCGTAATTAAAGGAATAGTAATCCGGACCGAAATAAAAACGGTACATTTTCCTGCCATATAACGGATTTTTCGGGCTTACCAGCGAAAGATGCCGTTCGATGCCAAAGTTTTCATGATTACCGGGAATACACCAAACGGATGTACTCATTTTGCCGATCTCCCTTTTGAATAGTTCGAATAATCCCCTGGCCTCGGTTTCCGGCACCCGCAGCGCATCCTTGACCAGATCGCCGGTAATGATGACAAAATCCGGTTTTACGGAATCCACCACATCGCGGAATTTTTGCATCCGGTCAACCGTCTTCTCACTGACATGGGTATCGGAAGCCTGTATAAAAGAGAAGGAGGTATGGGCCACCGTTGGCAAGAGGGGAAAGTCTATGGAAACCGTTTTAGCTGCGCCGGATGAGCCAGGTGGGACCGATTCTGTTTTTTGCCAATAACCATGAACGGTTGTATATCCTTCCGGCATACTGATGAAAATATATCCAAATCCGGCCAACCCCCGGATCTGATAATATCCTTTATCGTCGGTGATGACGACGTTCACCTGATCGGAAACCGCCACCCCCTTAATTCCCTGCTCGTTATCGTCTTTTATCCCGTTATGATTGCTATCCAGGAATACATATCCGGAGACGGATACAGGCGGGACGGATGCCGAATTATTTTCCGGGGACTGCGGTCGCCCGCCGATGCTGATCAGGCAGCATAAGAGCAGACATCCCGGTCGTACTGCAATAATCATGTCGTTGGTTTTGGTAAGTAAATATAGGCATTTACCGGTTCTGACAGCCTTTTCACCCAATAGCTCCGGCGCTCTTCGCCCTATTATGACTGATTTTAGCCACTTGTAACTCTCCCCCCATATCCGAGTAAACGACCGGCTATTTTAGCAGTCTGTGTAATCAAATTCGATCCGGTTATGAAAAATTATCACCCGCTGCTTATCCTGTTCGGTCTCCTGCTTTCTCACGCAGCCTTTTCCCAGGGAAAGATCAGGGGATCGGTAAAAGGACATATCATAGACTCGACCGGCAAACAGGTCCTGAATGACGCCACCGTCAGCGTGACGCCCGAAACGGATACAACCGATTCGGAATTCGCGATCGCCGATAAAAACGGCAATTTTAGCTTCCGCAACCTCAGTCCCGGGAACTACCACCTCCTCATCAGCTTCGAAGGATACCACCACATCATAAAAAGATTCAGGATCGACGCCACGACAAAGGATATCGACTTTGCCACCATCAGCATGCAGCGCGCAACCGACATGCTGCAGGAAGTCGTCATCCAGCGCCCCCCTATGTCCATCAAAAAGGATACCATCGAGTACAATGCGGAGATGTTTGCGACCAAGCCAAATGCCTTCGTGGAAGACCAGCTGAAAAAATTACCCGGGGTGGAGGTAGATGCCAGCGGTAATATCACCGCGCAGGGCGAAGCCGTCGTCCGCGTCCAGGTCAACGGCAAGCGATTCTTTAACGACGATCCCAAACTGGCCACCCGCAATATTCCCCCCGATATCGTAGAAAGATACCAGATCTTCGATGACCTGGACGACCAAAGCAAATTCACCGGCATCGACGACGGGAACCGGGTGAAGACACTCAATATCATCACCAAAAAAGATAAAAGAGTGGGTTATTTCGGGCGGGCCATCGCGAGCGTAGGGACCAACCAGGACTATGATGAAAGCTTCAACTTCCACCGCTTTGATAACGATCAGCAGGTTTCGGCACTGGGGGAAGGCAATGACATCAACAAACAAAACTTTACGATACAGGATATCCTCGGGTCTTCCGGGAGCAGGAGAGGCAGCGGAGGTGGTCCGGGGGCCGCCACCAACCAAAGCAGTCCGGGCATTACCACCGTCTGGGCAGGCGGCGTAAATTATCACGACGACTGGGGCCCAAAGATCGAGGCCTATGGGAGCTATTTTTATAATTTCACCCATATATCTTCCGACCAGCAAAGCCTGACCCAAAAATTCATTCCGCCCTCCACGGACAGTACGAATTCCGTTACCGATACGGCATCGGCCATTTCCCGGACAACCAACCAACGCATTTATTTCAACATGGAGGGCAAGATCGACAGCAACAATTCCTTTGTGTTCCGTCCAAACCTGACTATCCAGTCGACTACGCCAAATTCCTCGTCGGTCGCCAATACGGTCGATCAATACGACTCCGCCATCAGTCGGTCCGTGGGGCATTCTTCCAGCGAAAATTCAGGTTTCAATATCAACGGTTCCAACCTTACCATCCGGCATAAATTCAAAAAGGCCTACCGGACCCTGACCCTGGACCTTACCGGAACTGTCAACGTCAATGATGGCAACGGGTTCTATAATTCCCGGAACAATTTTTACAAATTGGATTCGAACCAGACCATCAACCAACACTACTACGATTCGCTGCATTCCTATTCGATCAACCCCACCCTGAACTATACCGAGCCCATCAGCAAACATACCTACCTGCTGTTGTCCTATAACTATTCCTATAATAAGAGCACGACCGTCAACGACACCTACGATTTCGACAGTTCGCTCCAAAAATATTCGTCCTTCGACGAACTCTTCAGCAATTCCTATAAGTTCACGTCAACCTCCAACCGAATAACGGCCACTTACCGGATCCAGCATACAAAATTGAACATCAACCTGGGATCCGGGATCCAGTTCATGCATTTCAACAGCTTAAATACCACTAAAGGCATCGACGTACCCCGTAGTTATACGAATCTCACGCCTACTGTCCAGTTCAATTATTCTTTTAACAATAACCAGCGGCTGCGGATCTACTATATGGGGCGGACCGGCAGCCCCAGCGCCAGCCAGCTGCAGCCCCTGACCACCACCTCGGACGATATCAATTTTATTACTGGCAATCAATACCTGAAGCCCCAGTTCGTCCACAGCCTCCGGATGCTGTATCAGTCCTTTAATCCTTCGAATAACCATGTGCTGTTCGCCACCCTCAACGCCAGCACAACGGTCAACGATATCCAGAATGAGATCACTCCCACTGCCAAAGGCGGAGACAGTACCACCTATACCAATCTGAACGGCACCTACAGCGTAGCCGGCTATTTCAATTACGGATGGCAGCTCAAACACCCCAAATCCAACCTCAATCTCATTACGAATATCAATTATTCCCGGAGCCAAAACCTCGTTTATTCCAATGAACCTCCCATAGGCTTTCAACACGATTTTACCAGGACCACCGCTTTCACGGAAAAGGTGAACTGGACGACCAATATCAAAAAGAACTTCGACATGAACTTCAGCTCCGCCTCTACCTACACCATCAACCGGAACAGCCTTAGCAATCAATCCAACCTGAATGCTTTTTCCCAGGTGTTCAATGCGGAAATCACGGCGTATACGAACAGTGGCTGGCTGATCGCCACTACATTGACCTATACGATCGCCGACAACAAGACCCCCGGATACAATGAAAGTGTACCCTTACTGACTCCCAGTATCGCAAAAGAGCTGTTCAAAAAGAAAAATGGGGAAGTACGCCTGACGGTCTTCGATCTTTTACATCAAAATACTTCGGTGAGCAAATCGGTTTCCCAAAACCTGGTATCGGATACCCGTACCACTACCCTCCAGCAATATGTTATGCTCACCTTTACGTATAACCTGAATAATTTCAAGGGCTCCCAGCATGGAAGAGTGCCTGGCCAGTTGCCCGGCGGCCGGTTCCGCGGCGGTGGCAATGGCGGCGGTGGCGGTGGTTTCCGCAAAGGCCCCTAATTCCCTTCATACGCCTTTTTCAATCCCGCAATATCAATCTTGACCATCTGGCTCATCGCGTCAAATACCCGCTTTGCCTTTACCTTATCCTTGTCCATCAGCATCTCGATCAAAATAGTCGGCGTCACCTGCCACGATACCCCGTACTTGTCCTTGATCCAGCCGCACATGACCGGCTCGCCGCCCTCGGCAAACTTATCCCAGTACATATCGACTTCCTCCTGGCTTTGACAGTTGATTACTAACGAAATTGCATGTGTGAACGGGAACTCAGGGTTATCATTCAACGCCACGAACGCCTGCCCCGCCAGCTCAAAGCTGACCGTCAGCGCTTTTCCGTTCGGGTCCGACATCCTGCCGGTTATCTTCGAGTCCTTGATGAAGCTAACATAATAATTAGCCGCCTCTTCAGCAAGACTGTCCCTGAACCACAAAAAGGGAGTGATCTTTTGCATAAAATTTGTGTTTTATTGACAGCACAAACATACTTCCGGAAATCGGCATGCGTGCGGTGCATTCACGACAGAATGTGGGGCAATCACGAAATAAAAAACCCGGTCCAATCGAACCGGGCTGATCACTGAATCGATGGATAACTTAATACTAGACCTTCGAGGCAAGGATCGCACCGGCTTTGAACTTAGCCACTTTTTTAGCTTTGATCTTAATGGCAGCGCCGGTCTGCGGGTTACGGCCGGTACGGGCAGCTCTCTTCGACACCGAAAAGGTACCAAAACCTACCAGGGTAACTTTATCTCCCTTCTTAAGCGTCTTGGCAATCGCTTCTGTAAAAGAATCAAGGGCTGCCGTAGCCTGCTTCTTGCTGATCTCAGCATCCTCGGCGATCTTGTCAATTAATTCGGCTTTGTTCATCGTTATCTGTATTTATGAGTTAGTGAATAGAGTTAAAAGTACATTTTTTTTATATTCCAATATAAAACCACCAATTCCTATTTTTTATAATGAATATATTTTCATTTATGTACCTTTGCGCCATGCGGGTTAGAGACGCTCAGAAAATAGAATTGGTCCATGCCGCCACCCTTACCCTGGTAGCCCGGATCGGATTGGTTGGGTTGACCATCCCCATGATCGCAAAAGAAGCCGGCGTCGCGGCCGGGACCATCTATATCTATTTTAAGAACAAGGAAGACCTGATCCTGGAAGTATATAAAGAGGTAAAGAAGCGCTTCCGGTCAAAGGTATTTAGCGACTACAGCCCGGAAAAACCCATAAAGGAAACCTTCCGGAAAATGTGGGACAACCTGCTGTCATACTCGGTTTCCAATTACCAGGAGCAGATATTTCTGCAACAGTTCAATATTTCACCCTATATCCGGGAAAAAGAAACCCTCTCCTTTACAAAGCAGGTGCTGAATCCCCTGCTGGAAGTCATCCACGCGGGGCAAAAACAGGATCTGATAAAAAACGATCCCGAATCGCTGATCCTGCAGCTGCTGTTCGGCTTCGCCAATCAACTCGCACCCCTTATCCATGAAAACCCCGGCATGCTCAGCAAAGACTTTACCGCAACAACCTTTGGCTATTTCTGGGACGCCGTCAAAAAATAATTTTCTATTGCTGTAAAATGAATCACTTTTCATTTATAATATGACCCCTACCCAGGAATTGATCGTCCTGCTGACGCCCGTGCTACGGGAATCAATCTTCCCGGCATCGGACATGCAGCCAACGAGCTTGAACTTACGGCTGGCGGATTTTTCTGGAAATTCGGGAATGAAAAGACAGTATTGACCAGACCTTATTCTTTTATAGCGATACCATTTGGCGACGCGAACCGCACCAATTCAGCCATATTCTTTGCGTCCAATTTCTTCATCAGTTTGTAGCGGTGTGTGCTAATAGTCCTGTAAGATATATTTAGCTGTTGCCCGATCTGTTTTGAGGTCATCCCGTTTGAAATGAATTTGATTAATTCGGTTTCATATCGGGAAAGGACCTCTAGTGAGGTATGCTGCATGGCCTTGTCTGCTGTAGATTGAATCATTGGGTCAGAGCAAACGAAAAAGTTGCAATTTACTATCGTCTTTATGGCTTGCTTAAGCTCAAATAGAGAGATGTTCTTCGTCAGAATGCCGGCTACCTTTAAAGTAATCATTCGCCAATAGATGGCTGAGGTTATTGCAGGGTATAAAATAACTAATCTTGACTGGGTTGAAAAGGAAGCCAGTTTTTCAATGGTTTCGACAACGGACGTATCAAACGCGCGAATATCAAGCAGTATTATCTTCGGCTTTTTCCGTGTAATTGTTTGTATCGCGTGTTCATTAATACCGGACTGGCCGACCACTTTGAAATCCGCCTCCAGAGTGAAAGCCAGACCCTGCCGGGTGAGCGCGTGCTCGCCAAGAATAAAAATGGATATGGGTTGCATGGAATTTATTTATTTATATGCATGCTGCATCTATGGAAAATTAGGATTTCAGGATAACATTCGCAAATAGTTATGTATCCGCCAATCCATTACCTTGTTGCTTAGCCCAGGTTTCTAAAATAAGTATTTACACTTAGTAGCCTGCTTTGCGTACTTTATGCCCGATAAATAAATTTCCGTTTTTTCTTGGCGTTAACAAATAGATTCACTTATTTCGACATAAGTAATCCCACTCTGTACAATTCCCCGGTCCCCCTTATTCGCACTAATCATTAAACCCCTAACCGCCTTGAGACATCGTCTTATTCTTGTGCACGATATGCTGCACGCCTTCTTCCGAAAACCTTTTTTCCTTTCTTTCCACCGATCTGCTTTGCCCTATACTTTGCCGCTAGAGTTGCGCGCGGCCAATCGGTCGACCACCTTAATAACCGGTT
>Ga0302325_10036180_pt1 | contig 10066 bp, 8 predicted proteins | sample Palsa_T0_2_FD_201948 | JGI IMG/M metagenome (GOLD analysis project Ga0302325, IMG submission 201948) | Peat permafrost microbial communities from Stordalen Mire near Abisko, Sweden - Palsa_T0_2 | ecosystem: Environmental > Terrestrial > Soil > Palsa > Peat permafrost | place: Sweden: Abisko... | reverse complement strand
TGCACCTGTTCCTGGATTACCCGGACGCGGAACGGGAACTCGAGATCGTGCGGTCCAAACGGACCGGGCTGCCCGAGGCCGCGGCCCGGCAGCTTGTCCAGGTGGTGCGCGGGCTGCGGGAGCTGCCGCTACGCAAAAGCCCGAGCATCTCCGAGACCATCGACTGGGCCCGCACGCTGACCGTGCTCGGCGTCGACGAGCTCGACGCGGGTGTGCTGGCTGACACCCTCAACATCGTGCTGAAGTACGAGCGGGACGTGCAGAGCGCCGTCGGCGTGCTGCCGCGCCTGGTCGACCCGAACCGGGAGCTGCCTGGCGCGGGCCATTCCCATGGTGATGCGCACGGACCCGAGCATGGTCACGGCGGTGATCAGGGACACCAGCACGAGCACGCCGACCACAACGGCCGGGACGTCCGGGCGGCCATGGACTCACCTGGCCGGCATGATGAGGGGTACTACGGCGCTCCGGGTTCGGGCCCGACGCGGCGCACCGAGCCCGGCCAGGGCCAGGGCAGCCGGTCGTTCGCGGCGCTCATCCGCCGACGGCCCGGCTGAGGGAGCGGGGCGTGGAAGGCAGCCTGCACCGGTTCGTGCGCTTGCTGAGGCTGTTCGGCGTACGCGTGTCGGTCGCCGAGGCGGCCGATGCGATGCTGGCCGCCGCGCAGCCCGGCGTGCTCGCGGACCGGCCGACGCTGCGGGCGGCGCTGCGCGTGACGCTGATCAAGGACCGGCGCGACGACGAGCTGTTCGATGAGCTGTTCACCGCGTTCTTCTCGCTGCGCCCGGTAGCCGGTCCGGCCGGCGAGCACGATCATAGCCACGCTCACGACGACCTGGCCGACACCGGCGAGCTGGAGTCGTTCACGGTTTCCGATGAGCCGTCGGATCTCCCGCAGCAGGGGCACAGTCACGGCAAGCCCGCCGACATCAGGGATTACTTCCGCCAGGAGGATCTCGCCCAGCAGTACAACCTGCACCAGGAAGCCAACAAGATCGACCTGGCGTCGGTGACGGATGAGATCGTGCTGTCCAAAGAGCGCGCCGACGACGTGCGGGACGCGGGAGCGTCCGTGCAGCTGGAAACCGACCGGCTGCACAACCCAGGCATGCCGGGTCAGCTCGCCCCGGCCACCGGGCACCGGATCGACACCGCCCTGACGGTGGCGCAGCAGGAGGTGCTTCTCGGCTGGCTCGAGACAGCCGACGAGGGCCTGGACCCCGACGCCCTGGCCGCGCTGCGACGGCAGCTGGCGGGCGTCATCGCGGACCTGCCCGAGCTGCTGCGACGCTACCTGGACCGGGTCGGCGGCGCGGTGGTGGAGGCCAGAGCCGCACAAGGCGGCCGGACCGAGACCGTTGACGAGGCCGAACGGGCCGAACTCGAGGAGGCACTGCGCCGGCTGGCGCACCAGCTCCGGGGCGCACCGACCAGCAGGCAGCGCAACACACCGCGCGGCCGCGTCAACCCGGGCCGGACGATGCGCAAGAACATGGGCTATGACGGCGTGCCGTTCCGTCCGATCACGACCAGCCGCACCGCGGACAAACCCCGGCTGCTGCTGCTGACCGATGTCTCCCTGTCGGTGCGCGCGACCGCGCGATTCACGCTGCACCTGGTCTACGGCATGCAGTCGCTCTTCACGCAGGCCCGCTCGTTCGCTTTCGTCGACGCGCCGGTCGAGATCACCGAGCTGTTCGCCGAGCACCCGCTGGAACGGGCGCTCGGGCTGGTCTTCGACGGGCTGCCCGCCGGCGGGCTACTCGACGTCGACGCCAGCTCCGACTACGGCGCGACGTTCACCCAGTTGCTGTCGGAGCACTCAGCCGCGCTCGATCGCCGCACCACGCTGATCGTTCTCGGGGACGGACGGGGCAACGGCAACGACGCTCGGCTTGAGACCTTTGCCGAAATAACCCGGAGGGTCCGCGAGACGATCTGGCTGACCCCGGAATCACGGTATTCCTGGCGGCTCGGGGCATGCGACCTGCCACGGTACGCGGAGTTCTGCGACCGGGTTCAGGTGGTCGCCGATCTCACCGGGCTGCAGCGCGCCGCCCGGCAGATATCGGCCGAGGCGACCGGACGATGACCGAGCCGAACCTGATCTCATCGCTGCCGCGGACCATCGACCCGCTCGCGCCGTGCCCGCGCGGCCGCTACGACGACCACCTGGTCAGCGTCGTGCGCGCCGAACCGCCGTGCGGCCGCGCCGCGGACGGTGCCCCCGCCGTCCGTCCCGCCGTCCGTCCCGTCGTCCGTACCGACCACTTCTGCCTGACCGAGCGGGACCGCCGGATCGAGGTGACCCACTGGCTGTCGGCCGACCAGCTCGACAACGACGTGGCCGGGCTGCTGGCCGAAGAACTGTTCGCGCCGGGCTGGCTTTCCGGGGTGGAAATCTTCGAGCGGGTATTCACCGGCCTGGTGCGTTCCTGCGTTGACGACCCGCTGCTGGCCTGGTGCACGTTCTATGGCAATACCCTGGCCCGGGTCCGGCAGTGCTGGCAAGCGCCGGACGCGGCGACCGACCGCGACCACACCACGATCAGCGAGCTGGCCCCCGTATACGCGCACGCACTGCAGCTCATCCCGGCGGGCCAGGTACTCGACCTCGGCTCCTGCTTCGGCTTCGTTCCGCTGCTGCTGGCCGAGCGGCCGGCCAATACGGTGACCGCCTCCGACCTGTCCGGCGGCACCATGGGCCTGCTGGGCGCGGTGGCGGCCGCGCGCGGGCTGCAGGTGAACACCCTGGTGTGCGATGCGGCGCGGATTCCCGTGCCAGCCGGCTGGGCCGACACGGTCAGCGTCATCCATCTTCTGGAGCACGTGAGTCCCGATCACGGCCGCGCCGTGATCGGCGAGGCGCTCCGTGTCGCCCGCCGTCAGGTGGTGGTCGCCGTGCCGGTCGAGGACGAACCCACCGCCGCCTACGGCCATATCCGCACCTTCGACCTGGACCAGCTCGGTGAGCTGGGTGACCGCGCCGGCCATCCCTATTCGGTGCACGAGCATCACGGAGGCTGGCTGGTGCTCGCCGTCGGCTAGGACGGCTAGGAGACAGACGTCAGTTCGACGCCGCTCTTGGTGGCCTTGTAGACCGCCTCGGCACGACTGGTCGCGTCGAGCTTGCGCATGATGTTGCGGACATGGAATTTCACCGTGGTCTCCGACAGGTACAGGCGCGCGCCGATGCCCCGGTTGCTCAGGCCACGTGCGACCAGCCGCAGCACGCTCAGCTCGCGGTCGGTCAGCACCGATCGTGCCGCAGGGGCGTGGATCGACCGCATCATGGCGGCGGCCGAGCGGGAGTCGAACGCGCTGCCGTTCGTGGCGACTAGGCGGATGGCTCGCACCAGTTCCACCACGTCGACATCCTTGACCACATAGCCGCATGCCCCGTGCTGTACGGCGGCAACCACCAGCGCGTCGTCCACGAAGGCAGAGAGCACCAGCACCCCGAGCCCGGGATAGCGCTTGGTCAGCTGGGCGCACAGGCTCAGCCCGTCGCTATCCGAGGCCGGCGACAGCTTCATGTCAAGCAGCACGATCGTCGGGCGGGTCCGCTCCACGACGGCCAGTGTCTCTCCTGGCGAGCTAGCCTCGCCGACCACCTGCAGGTCGTGTTCGCGTTCCAGCAGCGAGCGCAGGCCCTGCCGGACAATCGCGTGATCGTCAATGAGCACGATCGTCACGGGAGCCCCGGCGTCCGGCGGCGACCCGCCGGGCCGTATCACGGGCACCGCCACCGAACCCTTCGGCCGACTTGCCGCTGACGCGAATCTCCGAAAGCCGGAAGCCACTGATTCCGGCGCGATGGTCATGGCATTCCTCCAGGGTGGTGGCGGCTGCATGCCTCAGACGGTCAGCATGACACTCAGACGTCATCGCCGGACACGGGCATTGGCCACCTCCCGGAGGGACTTTAGGCCCTAACCGATGATTCCCGGGGCGGTGTCCGCCGGCTGGCTACGGCCGGACACCGGGCAGGGGCAGGGGAATGCTCAGCCGCAGCAGCACGCCACCTGCTCGAGAGTGACGGATGGACAGCGTTCCGCCCAGGTTCTCCGCCATGTCCAGCATGTTCGCCAGTCCCCGGTGCAGCCCGGACAGGTCTCCCCCGCTGGACAGCCGCAGCGCACGGCGCAGCTGCGCCGGGTCGCCGGTCCCGTTGTCGGACACGCTGATGGTCACCGCGCCGGGCAGGTAACGCAGCCGGACCAGCGCGCACGTGGCCTGGCCGTGCGCCGCCGCGTTGAACAGCGCTTCCCCGGCCCACCGCAGCACCGACTGCTCGACTCCGGGCGGCAGCGGGATGGGCTGTCCTTCCAGCCTCACCTTCACGTTCAAGTTGGCGGGCTGGTCCACGGTAGACAGCCGCTGCAACATGACGGGCAGCGAGCCGGCCGGCTCATCGGCGGCGTGGTTCAGCGCGTAGATCGCGGCCCGCAACTGCTCGGCCGCGTGCCGCGCGAGGTCCTTGGCCGGTCCCAGGCGCTCGGCGATCTGGCTGGCCGGGCCGACCATGGTCGCTAGCTCACCCCGGCACACCTCGATGGTCATGCCGATGGACAGCACGGACTGTGTCACGCTGTCGTGCAGTTCGCGCGCGATACGGTGCCGCTCATCGTCCAGCGCCTGCCGCTGCATGGCCGCGCCGAGCTGCCGCTGTGCCTCGGCCAGCTCGGCGCTGCGGGCGGCCAGGTCCCTGGCGTGCCTGGTCGTCGCGTCGTAGAGCTGGTCGCTGCGGCCACGCAACTGGGTCGTGGCGTGCAGCAGGAAGGAGTTATGCAGCGCCAGGCCAGCCTGGTTGGCGAGCACCCGCAAGATGGCGCGATCGGTGTCGGCCACCTCCAGCCCGGTACCCGGCCGGGCGGCGATTCCGCCGACCGGCTCGTCCCCCAAGGTCATCGATACCCGCACCCAGTCCTGGCCGCGGTCCGGTGACTCGATCTCCCAGGGACGACCGCGCAGCACGGCCAGATGTCCGGCCACTTCGGCCGGCAACCCGTTCTCATCGTCGATAAGCTCGCCGCTGATCACCGCGAGAAACCGGGGGCGCGCGGCAGGCAGGACCCCCTCGGCCACGGCGAACAGCAGCCATTCGGCACCCAGGTGCGCTGCTGCGGTGCGTACCACCGCCTCGACCAGCGGGCGAGGACCGGCCGCGGTGCGCACCAGGACACCGGAGATGCGGTCCAGGGCCTGCACGGCGTGCTCGAGGCGCTCGACGGAGCGAACATACTCGGGGTAGTACGAGTGCTCGCCGGAGCGAAGGCCGGTCAGTATGTCGAGATCGCCGTCCGGGGGATCGTCGTGCCCGGACCCGGTCACCGGCGGCCCAGTCACCAGGCGGCCCGGAACATCGCCTCGATGTCCGTAACGCCGACAGCCCGGGGATTGGTGGCCAAGCAGGCGTCCTTCCAGTCCCCACCGGGCCAGTCGCTCTCGAACATCGCGAGGTCTTCCGGTGAGATGGGCATAACAAGCTCCTGTTACGCGAGCTAAGCCTCAGATTACGCCGCTGTCAAGAGCCCATTGCACCGGCATTTCCGACTGCGGCCACCGCTGGGATGACTAGATAGTCACGACGCCGTCCTTCCGGCGCTCCGGCCCGCCCGATCGGGTAGCTGTCCTGACGCCCGGTGTGGGAGACCATAAGCACTATCAGATTGGCCTGCGCCGGCCTGGGCACGGCAGGCTAGTCGCCACCGCGGACGGCATGGCCAGGCGGCGGCCAAGGCATCGCCGCGATCTTGGTGCGAGGATGCGAGGATGAGCGCCAGCCGCGGCGCGCCGGCGACTCAGCGGCGAAGGAGTGAAATCGTGGAGTTCGAGGTGGTCATCGAGATCCCGAAGGGCCAGCGCAATAAGTACGAGATGGACCATAGGACGGGACGGATCCATCTGGACCGGATGCTGTTCACCTCTACTCGGTATCCGGCCGACTATGGCTTCATCGAGCACACGCTGGCCGATGACGGCGATCCGCTCGACGCGCTTGTCCTGCTCGAAGAGCCGACCTTCCCCGGTTGCCTGGTCTCCTGCCGGGCGATCGGGATGTTCCGGATGCGGGACGAGATGGGCAACGACGACAAGATCCTCTGCGTGGCAGCGACGGATCCGCGGGTGGCCCAGCTGCGCGACATCGAGGATGTCCCGGAGTTCGACCGCCTGGAGATCCATCACTTCTTCGAGGTGTACAAGGCGCTGGAGCCCGGCAAGGAAGTGGAGGCGGCGAGCTGGGCGAACCGGGCGGCCGCCTATACCGAGATCGAGGCATGCATTCAGCGCGCTCGCATCGCCGACGATGCGAATAGGATGCGGGTACTGATGATCGCGCCCCCGGGGGCGGGCAAGGGGACTCAGAGCGCACTTATCGCTGAGCGCTTCGGCTTGCCCCATATCGCGACCGGTGAGCTGCTACGTGAGCACGTGACGCGGCAGACCGCTCTCGGCCAAGCCGTTCAGGAATATCTCGACCGCGGCGAACTCGTCCCCGACCAGATCGTACTTGACATGCTGCGAGAGGCGATGATCGCGGCAAAAACGACCGGCGGCGGATTTGTCCTCGACGGAATCCCGCGAAACATACAACAAGCTCGCGCGACCTACCTGATAGGCCGCGAACTGGGGATGACGGCGAATGTGGCGCTGCACCTGCAGGCCGACGATGCGGAACTAATGCGTCGCTTGCTCGCGCGAGCCGCGCTCGAGCATCGCTCCGACGACACCAAGGAAATCATTGCCCAGCGCCTTGCCCTCTACCATGAGGTGACATCTCCCATTCTTGCGTGGTACCGCGACCGCGGAATCCTGGTTTCGGTGGATGCGATGCGTTCCGCGGATCAGGTCGGGCGTGAAATCCTGACCGCCCTGGAAGCGATGCGTCCGCTCCTGGACCATGTGCCCGAGCAGGCACGGCTCCCGGTGGACCTCACCAGCCTGGGGGACGCGTTCGGCGCAACCCGGACCGTCGGCACGTCAGACTGAGCGGGCGGCGAGCACGGCCTTGTCGGATAGCTCAGAATGGTCGACGGCCACCAGGATCCTGTCAGTTCGTCAAGCTTCTCGGGCCTCGTGATCGCGGTGTCGAGCGGACCAACGTCCCTCCCAGTCGGGCCGGTCGACTCTAAGGATGTCCGGATCGGCGTGGCTGGATGTAACAAGGTTGGCCCCGGCGGCTTGTCTTTCCGGAATATGGCCATTCCCGGATGGTAAACGAGAAGGACGTGATAACCGTGGCGGCTGAAACACATTCCGACGCGACCGTGAACTCTACCCGCACGGCCGGTGAGTCAGCGGACACCGGCGGAGCTGAGTCAGCCGGCGCCGGCTCGCTGGATCTGCTCCTGCCCCACGCTACTGTAGGCGTGCTGCGCAGGTTCCGGCCGGATGCCAGCATGGCGCGCTACGCGCTCCGGCTGGCCGGCCGTCCGAAGACCGTGGCCGCGCGGTACGGCAAGCTGGCCGCGGAACTCGCCGGCATCGCGGCGGGCCGTTCGGCGACCGCTCCGCCGCGCCGCGACCGCCGGTTCGCGGATCCCGCGTGGAGTGGGAACCCCGTGCTCAAGCGCATCCTTCAGACCTACCTGGCCGTCGGGCAGACCTCCGAGGAGCTGCTGGCTGATGCCGAGCTGGACTGGCGTGACGACACACGCCTGAAGTTCGTGCTGACCAATCTCCTCGCCGCGTCCGCGCCGAGTAACAACCCGCTGATCAGCCCGGCCGCATGGAAGGCGTTCATCGACACGGGCGGCCTGAGCATTTTCCGGGGTACTCGTGCCTTCGTCTCGGATATGGCCTCTTCCCCGCGCATTCCGACGATGGTGGCACCCGACGCGTTCGAGATCGGCACGGATCTCGCGGTGACGCCGGGGGCGGTGGTGGCCCGCACCGACGTCTTCGAGCTCATCCAGTACCAGCCGTCCACGCCCACCGTGCATCAGTTCCCGCTGCTCATGGTCCCGCCGATGATCAACAAGTACTACATCACCGACCTCGCGCCTGGCCGCAGCATGCTCGAGTTCTTCGTGGCGCAGGGATATCAGGTACTCGCGATCTCCTGGCGCAATCCCGACAAGCATGCTCGGAACTGGGATCTGGACACCTACGGCAACGCCGTCATCGAGGCGGTGAGCGCGGCCCGCGAAATCACCAAGGCCCCCAAGATCAACATCATCGGCCTGTGCGCAGGCGGCATCCTCTCCTCCATGGTCAGCGCGCACCTGAGCGCGACCGGGCAACTCGATCAGGTCGCCAGCCTGTGCCTGGGCGTGACGCTGCTGGACATGACGCAGGCGGGCACGACGGTCTCGCTGATGGACGAGGGGACCGCCAAGGCGTCTATCCTCGCCTCCCGCGCCCGCGGCTACATTGACGGGCGCGCCCTCGCCGGAGTGTTCGCCTGGCTCCGGCCCGATGACCTGATCTGGAACTACTGGGTCAACAACTACCTGCAGGGAAAGACCCCGCCGCCGTTCGACATCCTGTACTGGAACGCCGACACCACCAGGATGCCCGCGGCGCTGCACCGCAACTTCATCGAGATCGCCATGAGCAACGCGCTGACCAAGCCGGGTGCCGTCAGCTTGCTGGGTTCCCCCGTCGACCTGTCCAAGGTCGACGTCGACAGCTACGTCGTGGCGGGCATCGACGACCATATTGCGCCCTGGCCGGCGGCCTATCGCTCCACCCAGCTACTCGGCAGCAGCAACATCCGGTTCGTGCTCTCCAACAGCGGGCACATCGCCGCCATGGTCAATCCGTCGTCGAACCCGAAGGCGAGCTTCCGGCTGGCGCCCACCAACCCGCCCGGTCACCGCGAATGGCTGGCCCAAGCCGAGACGATGCAAGGCAGCTGGTGGCCTGACTACACCACCTGGCTAGCGGACCGCAGCGGCGACATGAAGCAAGCCCCGCGCACGCTGGGCAGCGCGAAATTCCGCCCGCTGGGTCCCGCACCAGGCAGCTACGTCCTTCAGCGGTAAGTGGCGTAGCGTGAGTGATGAGAGGCCCGGCGGGCCGGACCCGAAGGCCCCCGAAGAGCGTTGTAGTCCAGTCCCTGCTGACGCTTTCCTTTCTCAGCCGAAGGAGTCGCAAGATGAATGATCGCCCTGATCGTGCGAGCAGGGGCACGTATTTGTGCCCGCGATTGCGTCGCTGAGATGGCAGGTGACAGGCTTGACCGGATACTGGCTGCGCTAACTGCCGAGGGAGGTGCGTGGTCCTCTGCCCGGCTGTGCGCAGCGTGCCCCGGGATCGTGGGGGTGAACGGTGCCGGGGTCATGCTCATGTCGGGTGACATCCCGCGCGGGTCGTTGAGCAGCACCGATGATGTTAGCCACCTGATCGAGGAGCTGCAGTACTCGCTGGGCGAGGGCCCGTGCGTGGATGCCTACCGCAAGGGCACGGTGGTGGCCGAGCCCGACCTGGCCGAGCCGGTGACCCCCCGGTGGCCCGCGTTCACCCCGCCAGCGCTGCAGGCGGGCGTGCGGGCGGTGTTCGGGTTCCCGCTGCGGGTCGGCACGGTGCGCCTAGGGGCGCTCAACCTCTACCGCGACCGGCCGGGCCCGCTGAACGACGAGCAGCATGCTGACGCACTGGTCGTGGCCGACGTGGCCGCCCGCTGGGTCCTGGACGCCCAGGCCGGGGCACCCTCCGGCGCGGTGGCGAAAGAGCTGGAGGCCGGCGCCGACTTCCATTTCGCGGTACACAACGCGGCGGGCATGGTCTCGGTCCAGGACGAGATCAGCGTCGCCGAGGCGCTGATCCGGCTGCGGGCGTTCGCGTTCGGCAACGATCGCCTGCTCGCCGATGTGGCCGATGACGTTGTCGCCCGCAGGCTGAGGCTGGGGTGAGTCCCGCTCACCCGGCGCAGTCGGGCGGGTACGTGCGGTAGCAAGGATGGATGCCGCGGCCCGGGTTCTCGATCCGGTCCTGGCCGGCCCTGACAGGCCGCCGGGCGTGCAAGAGATGAGATGAGATGTTCGAAGCAGCCGACGCGATGCGATCAGTCGCCGAGATGGCCGACACCCTCGTTGACGACTACGACGTCGTCGACCTG
>Ga0302325_10036178_pt1 | contig 10067 bp, 7 predicted proteins | sample Palsa_T0_2_FD_201948 | JGI IMG/M metagenome (GOLD analysis project Ga0302325, IMG submission 201948) | Peat permafrost microbial communities from Stordalen Mire near Abisko, Sweden - Palsa_T0_2 | ecosystem: Environmental > Terrestrial > Soil > Palsa > Peat permafrost | place: Sweden: Abisko... | reverse complement strand
CGGGGGCGGGATTTGAACCCGCGACCTTCGGGTTATGAGCCCGACGAGCTACCAGGCTGCTCCACCCCGCGTCGAAGGCCGTTGCTTGTATCGGCCTGATCGGCATCCGTCAAGCGAATGCCCGGTTTCCCAGCCGGTTAGAGCTTGCGCCCCTTGAGCAGGTCGCCCAGCGTCCCAAAGCCCTTGCCGCCAGCGCCCGCCGGCTGTTTACGCTTCCAGGCCTCCATTTCGGCCCGTTCCTCCACCCTCTGTGCCGCCGGAATGGAAAGCCGAATCTTCCCGGCCGCGTCCACCTCCAGGAGGGCCACCTTCAGTTCCTGACCCAGGGAGTAGTGGCGCCGCAAGTCGGTGCCCCTTTCGGTACCGGTCTCGCTCGCCGGAATGAGCCCGCGGCCCCCCGGAAACGTCAGAAAGACGCCGTACGGCTCAATGCGGTCGACTTGCCCAGTCACCACCTCACCGACCTTGGGGCGCTGCACCGGCGCAGGTCGAGAGGTCGCCACTTTCTCAGTAACTTCTGAGCGCTCGACAGGGGCCGGGTGCCCGCTCCCCACGACTTCACCGTCCCGAACCAGACGCAGGCCGACGCGCTTCTCAGCCGTGTCGATTTTTTCCACCTGGACGGTGACTTCGTCCCCGACGCTGACAGCGTCGCGCGGGTGGGCGATTCGACGCTCCGAAAGCGCCGAAATGTGGATGAGCCCGTCAACACCGGGACGAAGCTCGACGAAGGCGCCAAAGGGCTGGAGCCGGACAATTTTTCCGGTCAGCCGGTCGCCATCGTGAATCGCCGACGCAGCCGCTTCCCAGGGGTCTTCCTGCCGCGCCCGCATCGAGAGTGTGATCCGCTCTTTGTGCTTGGCCTTGTCCGGCGAGGTCGGTTGGGGGGGCTCGATGCGCAGCACCTCGACCTCGACGTCATCGCCTACCTTGCAGACGTCCGACGGGCGTCCGACCCGGATGTGGCTCATCTCGGCCACGGGGACCAGACCCTCGATGCCACCCAGATCGACAAAGGCACCGAACTCACGCACGGCGGTGACTCGCCCGTGAACCACTTTGCCGACGTCCAAACCGGCTCGGGTCGTGGCAGCGAGCGCTTTTTGCTCCTCCTCGAGCAAGGCACGGCGACTGAGCACGACCTTGCGCTCGCGGACTTCGGTGACTCGGAACTTGAGACGCTCGCCGATGAACTGGTCTGGTTTGTCGACAAAGCGCAGGTCCATCTGACTCATCGGCACAAAGGCGCGAGCCTCGCCAACGGCCACCTCGAACCCGCCTTTGTTGACGGCCAGGACCAACCCTTCGACAGGGAGACCGGAAGTTCGCGCCTCGGCAAGCATCGCCAGGGAGGCAGAGCCCTTGGAAAGCGTTCTGGTGAGAAGTGTTCCGCGCGCGCCCGCTTCGAGCACGTACGCTTCGACGGTGTCCCCGACACCCAGGCGCAGGATGCCTTCATCGTCCTTGAGCTCGCGCAGCTCGATCATTGCCTCCGAGCGGCCGCCGAGGGAGACAAAGGCCGTGTCAGCACCGAGTTGAAAGATGGTGCCGGTCACCTTCTCGCCGACCTTGACCCGACGCACGGGCGTCTCGTGCTTCTCGGAAGCTGCCAGCAATTCGGCGAAGGAACCATCCTCCGGATGCGGCTCTTCGACGTGCCGAGGCTGCGGTCGGACAGACACCCCCTGCTCCGCCGGGGAGTTGTGTTCCGCGACGACGGGGGCGGCTGTTTCCTCCACCACCGCGGGCGCAGGAGCAGGACTTTCCGGACGCTCGTTGAGCTCTCTCGTCTCCACGACTCCAGTTGCCCGACGGACGACCACCAGCGGTCCCTGGGGACGCCGGCGCTCTGGCCGTCGCGGTTTGGCCGCAGGCGCCGCGGAGGGCTCCGCCGTGGGCGAAGCCGCCTCGACGGATGGTGTGCCTGTGGATCGCTGCGGAGCCGGACGCGCTGCGCCCTCGGCGCGCCCGCGGCCTTTGCGCGGTCGCTCTTCGCGCTCACCGCCACGACCAGCCGGGATGCCGAGCATCACATCCCCAAACGTGGGCCGGGGTTTACGCGGACCGGACCCTCCGAATCTGTCGTCGCTCACGTCGCCTGAAACCTCGTGTTGCCGCGCCTCGGACACACTCCCGGCTCGGAGCGCCCCCTTGGGGTCGCGAGGGCGCGGGCTATGACACAACCCGCTCCGAGAGGCAAACCCGACAGAGTGCCCCCAGGCCCTTCACGTCCCGCACCGAAGCGGCGCGTCGGCGCCAAGGACATAGTCCCAGGGCAACACCAGCGTCCAGCGGGAGACGTCAGCGCCAGCGGAAGCGGGCGAGGAAACCGGAGAACTCGGAGACACCGAACGCCGGCGTGAGGCTCAAATAAACGACCCCGTACAAGGGAAGCAGCATCGCGGCGGTAAGCACCGGGTGCAGCGCCGGCGCCGGGAGCACCCATCCCCCCCAGGCAGCGGCGGCCGCAGCCGAGGCACCAAACTGGTGTACCAGCGCCACTTTGCCTCCAAGGGCGCAGGCAGCGGCCGCAGCCGCCGAAAGCCACAGCCGCACCAGCCGCGGGCCGCCGACACCCGTTATGCCCACGCGCCGCGTGAGCGCGTGGCGGAGCAGCAGAAACTCGAGCCACGCCCCGACGCCACTGGCTGCGGTGATGCCCGCGCAGCCGAGCAAGGGGGGAGCCCCGAGCCACTGCGGCAGGTGCCTCACCGCGACGTAGGCCAACCCCGCGGCCACCAGCACGCGAGCAGTCGCGAAGCGAAGCGGCGTACGGGTGTCGTGCAACGCGTAGAAGGCCGAAGCGTAGAGACGGGCCAGCGTGCCAGCGAGCAATCCCACCGCCGACCCCACCAGGATGTACCAGAGGTCACGGGTCTCTGCCGCGCCGAAGCGGCCGGTCTGCACCAGAAGTCCGCCGACGACGTCGCCGAGAGTCAGGAAGGCGACCGCCGAGGGAACAACAAAGAAGGCGATGCGTCGGAGACCGGCATCCAGACGCCGCCTCAGCTTCTCTTCGGCGGCCTCACCGATGCCCGACTCCCTTGAGAGTTCGGGCAGCTCTGCAGCGGAGACCGACATCCCGAAGAGGGAGACGGGCAGCACCCCAATCAACTGGGCGTAGTACAGCGCCGACACCGCGGGTGCAGAGATGAGCGAGGCATAGAAGGTGTCCACCAGCGCGCTGACTTGCACCACCCCGCGACTGAGGACGACCGGAAAGAAATTGCGCAGGACGGTGCGCATGCCGGAGTCCCTGGTGTCGAAGGATGGTCGGAGGGCGCCGAGCAGGTGAAGCACCGAGGGCAGCTGAATCGCGAACTGGAGAAAGCTCCCCGCCACCACGGACCAAGCAAGCAGGGTTGCTAGCCGGCTCTCCCCCACCCGGCCACCGGCCGCGACGAGCAGTGCGATTTGCGCCGCGTTCCAGGCCACCGGAGCGGTGTAGGAGAGAAAAAAGCGGCGGTGACTGTTGAGCACGCCGAGACACCAGGCGCTCATCACCAGGAGTCCCGTGCTCGGGAAGAGGATGCGGGTCAGCTCGACCGTTTTCGCGAACGCCACCGGGTCGGTCTCGGCGTACCCACCAGCGACCAGGCGGGCGAGCCAGGGGGCGCCGACGACACCCAGCATCACCAGCAGGGCTGTGGCCAGCGAGAGCAGACCGAAGACTGCCCCGGCCACGCGGTCGGCCGCATCCTCGCGCTCTTCGCCGAGCAGACGAGCATAGACGGGGATGAAGGAGGCGGAGAGCACCCCCTCGCCGAGGAGATTCTGCAGGGTGTTGGGAATTCGGAGGGCCGCGGAGAAGGCCCCCGCCACTGGGGACGTCCCGAAGGCGTGGGCAAACACCCGCGTGCGGATGAGGCCAGCCAGCCTCGAAAGCAGGATTCCCAACGCCACGCGAGTGGCACCACGTGCCGAAGGAGGTGGGGCGCTGTCGGAGTGGGCGGGCACTTTGGGCGACTTCCGACTCTAACCGGAGCAACCCACGTGCCCGCATGCTATCCGGCTCTGAATGGCGAAGGTGCTGGTCATCGACGACGAGGCGAACCTGCGGAAGGTGCTCGCCGCCCTACTGCGTCGGGACGGGTACGAAGTCACCGTGGCCCAGGACGGAGCCGAGGGCCTGGTCGAGCTCGAGAAGAACGGGGCGGACGTGGTGGTGACTGACCTGGTGATGCCGAAGCTTGGCGGAATGGATGTCCTCAAGGCGGTTAACGCCACCGCACCCGAGGTCCCGGTCATCATCATCACCGCGCACGGGACGGTGGACTCGGCGGTCGAAGCCATCAAGCTCGGGGCCTTCGACTACGTCACCAAGCCCTTCGACCAGACTGAGCTCTCCGCCGCCATCGCCAAGGCAGTGCGCAGCCACGAGAGCGCCCGGGCCAACGCGCGCTCGGATGCACGTGGCCGGGCGGCGCTCGTCGGGGATTCGCCCACCATGCAGGAAGTGCTCCGCATCATCGACCGCATCGCGGACACGCCATCGACGGTCTTGATTACTGGCGAGAGCGGCACGGGCAAGGAACTGGTGGCCACCGCGCTGCACGAAGGGAGCTCGCGCCGAAACCGCCCACTAATCCGCATCAACTGCGCGGCGATTCCGAAGGACCTCATGGAAAGCGAACTCTTCGGGTACGAGCGCGGCGCATTCACCGGTGCGGTGACGAGCAAGCCGGGCCGCTTCGAGCTCGCGGATGGAGGAACTCTCTTCCTCGACGAGATTGGCGAGGTCCCCGTGGAGATGCAGGTCAAACTCCTGCGGGCCCTCCAGGAAAGCGAATTCGAGCGGGTGGGTGGCATCAAGACGACCCGCGTCGACGTTCGGCTGGTGGCAGCCACCAACCGTGACCTCGCGGAGGACATCGAAGCGGGTCGGTTTCGCAAGGACCTTTTCTACCGGTTGGCGGTGGTCCCCATTGTCCTGCCGCCCCTTCGGGATCGAACGGAGGACATACCCACCCTGGTCCGGCACTTCCTCGAGAAGTACAACCGCCGGCTGAACAAGCAGATCGACGGCCTGGAGCCGGCGGCGCTGGCGGTCCTGCAGGCCTACGCCTGGCCGGGCAACATCCGCGAGCTGGAGAACCTCATCGAGCGCGTTTTGCTCTTTGCAGACGGTCCGCTCATCCATCTCAAGGACTTGCCAGAAACGCTGCGGGGCGCCGCTACCGGGACGTCCTTTCCTGCGCTCAGCTCGGCAGCCTCCTCCGAGACAGGGCTCAAAGACATCGTCCGGATGCACGCAGCCGAGCTGGAGAAGGACCTCATCACGCGGGCACTCGAAGAAACCGGCGGGAATGTGACGCGGGCGGCAAAGCTCTTGCAGATCAGCCGAAAGTCCTTGCAGACAAAGATGAAGGAGTTCGGACTTCGCGGGGGCGAGGCGGACGAGTGAGGCTGAGTCCATGGCAGTGAAGATGCCGGTGCTGGGGAACTCCAGCCGCCGGCGGAGGCGGTCGTTCGCGGCACCGTTGGTGCTGCTCGTCGCTGCGCTCGCCGCTGGTGGCTACGGTTGGCGCTGGAGGGCACAGCACCCTCGGGGGCCACCTCCGGCGGTTGTCACGGCCATCCCGGAGCTCCGAGCGGCAGCTCCCGGCGCCGAGTCCACACCGAGCGTCCCGGTGGAGTCCGCCCGCGGCCAGCCGACGAACCGTCCTCGGCACCTGTCGATGAAGGTGGAAGGCGCACTCGAGACGGCCCTCGTCCAGGCAGCCGGACACGACGCCGGGCCCGCGCTGGCCCAGGTGCTGAAGCGTTTGCTCGTCTGGTGGATGCGCATCCCGGCGGACCTGCAGCGGGGCGACCGCGTCGATCTCCTGTACGAGGAGCGGCCCGGCGAGGAGCCAGTCGTTTATGCCGTCCGGGTGGTCAGCGGGAAGCTCCAGCGCACTCTCGAGGCCTTTCGCTTCCGCGGCGCATCCTCGGAGTTTGCCCGGTACTACCTTCCGGATGGCGAGGAGCTCGAGCTCCGACTCGTCCCGTCACCGCTCGACGCCTATGAGCAGGTGACGTCTCTCATCCGGGATGGACGTGGCCACAAGGGTGTCGACTTTAAGACCCCGGTGGGAAGTCCGGTCAAAGCCACTTTTGATGGACACCTCACTCGCAAGAACTGGTTCTTCCGGGGCAACGGCAACTCGCTGGAAGTCACCGAGTCCGCCAGCCCGCACCGAAAGGCGCTGTTCCTCCATCTGTCTGAGCTCCCGAGGAGCATCACCCCGGGAGCAAGCGTCAGCCAGGGCGAGGTCATCGCGCACAGCGGAAACACCGGACACTCCTTTGCCCCGCATCTGCACTACCAACTGGAGAGCGCGGACGGCCGCGTCCTCGACCCATTCCAGGAGCACCCCACCCGGCGCGCCTCACTCCCGGCAAGCGAGCGCGCTGCCTTTGACAGCATGGTGGCCAGCGCGCGCCAGCAATTCCAGCAACCAGGGCTGGAAGCGGCCTCCACGGGAACGGCGCCTCACTGAGCGCAGTGCGCCACCCTCCTGGGAGCGCCATTGCCAGGTGTCATCCGTCGCGCTTCAAGTCATTCCCCATCCTGTACACCTGGGCACTTGGCCAGCCCGACGCGCGGGCCACCTCGGCGGAAAGCGTCTTCAGCCTTTCGCCGCGTGCCAACCCTGCCGAGAGGGCGGCCCGCACTTCGGCCTCGGCCCAGCGCTCGCCCGCGGTCCAGCCCTCCACCACCAGGACAACCTCGCCGCGCGGAGGCTCGCCCGCGTACCGGGCGGCGAGCTCCGAGAGCCGTCCTCGGACGAACTCCTCGTGCAGCTTGGTCAGTTCACGGGCAACGACTGCCCGTCGGTCGCCGAGAGCAGTGGCCAAATCGCCGAGGGTATCGGCAACCCGGCGGGGGGACTCGTAAAGGACCAGCGAGGCTCGGAGGCCAGCCACCTCGTCGAGCATGGCGGTGCGCCCCGGCCCCTTGCGAGGCAGGAACCCCAAGAAGTGAAAGCGGCTGGTGGGGAGTCCCGAAGCAGCGAGCGCGGTGACGACAGCGCTTGCCCCAGGGATGGGAACCACCCGGACGCCAGCCTCCAGCGCCACCGCCACCAGGAATTCGCCCGGGTCGCTCACCGCGGGCATCCCAGCGTCGGTCACCAGGGCGGCATCCTCGCCGGCCGCGAGTCGCTCCAGGATGCGCCCGGCGCGAGCCTTCTCGGCGAAGGCAGGCAGGCTCATCGTCTGCTTCTGGAGCCCGAGCGAGGCGAGCAGGTTGCCGCTGTGCCGTGTGTCTTCGCAAACGACAAAGTCCACCCTGGCCAGAGTCTCCGCCGCACGGGCGGTGAGGTCACCCAGGTTCCCGATGGGCGTGGCGACGAGAAACAGAGTTCCAGGCACACGCCTTTGTCTCACAAGCGAGCGCCAAGAGCGTGATGAAGCGTCCTGCCGCCTCAGCGCAGCTCAGACGTTGGCTGAGGCGTCCGACGCCGAGCTGAAGACGGGGTGGTTGGTGACGTGCAGGACTTGGGTCAACGAGCCGAGGTGCTTGAGCATCCGTGCCAGCAACGGAAGCCGCGCCTCATCGAGCGCTGGCGCCAAGTCCTCGCACAGAACGGTGAGCGCCAGCTGGCCGGCCGATTTCTCGATGATGGTTAGGCGGAGCGCGAGGTATACCCAGTCCAGGTCCCGAGCCGAGAGCTCTCCTACCCCGGCACGACGACCGCCGCCCCGGACGAAGGCGTGGCCCGAGGTATCCACTTCGACGCGCTCTACCCGGCGCTCCGTGAGTGCGGACGCGTACTGTCCCCAGCGCTCCTGGACCAACGCCATTAAGCCCGGGATGTCGAGCGCCAACAGGTCCGCGGCCGGATTGAGCACCGCTGGGATGGGGTCCTCCAGAATCTCAACCGGTACCGGCGTCCTCGATGGGCGCGGGGTTGAGGGTGGCGGAGCCGATGGAGTGCGTGACCGAGCAATCGCCTCGCGCAGCCTGGCCAGCTCTGAGGCCACGTCGTGCGCATCGCGAAGGTAGGAACCCCGGTCGAGCAGCCGTGCATTGAGCGCCTCCTGCTCGGCGCGAAGCTCGGCCAGCTGCGTGGAGGCGGCCACATGCTCGGGCGCCCCCTTGGCCTGGGTGAGCTGGCCCTCCAGTTGGAGCACACGGTTCCACAGCTCCTCCCGCTGGGAAAGGGCAGCCACCAGCTCCTCAGGCTTCTCGACGCCGACTGCCTTCATCGCCGAACGGAGCGGCTGGGTTTCGAAATCGAACTGGTCGCGGATTTTCTTCTCGCGTTCCGCCAGGCGCTCGCTCTTGCGGCCTGCATACTCCGACCACTGAACATCCTCGACGTGCTTCAGCGCCACCAGTGCTGAGAGGCCAAACGCGGGAATCTCGAGCAGCGCCAGATAGCGCCACGACCCTGACGCCATCATCGCACCGAGAAGCGAAGCCGTCCCCAGGCCGATGCCAGTCCAAAACCGTCCGTCCCGTGTAATCGGCACCGCGTCCGGCGGCGCGGTGGCGACGTCCATCTGTCGCTCCGTCTCCAGGCGCGCCAGCGCCTCGTCACACCGCGCCACCAGCACCGCATGGTTGCGAGCCTGGGCGACGACGTCGTCCGGAAGGCCCAGGTTTCGCGGCGACGGAGCCGCTTCGAAGGCTGCTCGCGCCTCGGCCACCGCAGCTTCGATGCTTGCCACGCCCTTTACTCGAAGCTCGAGCTGGAAAACCTGCGCGGCGACGCCGTCCAGGCGGAATTGAAGCTTCTCCACTTCGCTCGCGAGAGCCAGCTCCTTTGTCAGCTCGGTGATGCGGGCCTGCGCCACGCCGACGTCGATGGGCGGCTCCGGGGTGAAGGCGCTCGCGGGAGACCCGAGCTTGGCCGGGACGGAGGCCCGGCCCGGCTTCGGCGGATGCTTGCTCGGGAGCTGGGACGGGGTAAACGTAAAGAGCCCCTCGTAGACACTTCGGGCGGGAAGACCGACCTGCCCTCGGAGGAATTGCACCAATTCCGCCGGGTCTTCGGTCACCACGTCATGGACGCGGGTGGTGGCATTGACGCGGTGAAGGGCGCCCCCGCGCCCGAGGTCACGCATCACTCGGTACGTGCCTCCGTCGCGAGCGGAAAACCAGAGCGCGGCCCGCGACTCCTGACCGGGAATGGCGAAGGCAGCATCGCCGCCGCGGCCGTCCGGGTAGAGGAGCGCCATGGTGAGCCCAACCAGTGGAGCGCCCGGCGACTGCGGCAGGAGCGTCCAGTAACCTGGTCGCAGCGAAATGCGAACGCTGGGGAGAAAACCGCGAACCCCCTGCAGCGCGAACTCGACCCAGTGCACAGGCCGAATATTGTACGCCAGAACGTCGGTTTCCGGAGCGGCTCAGACCGCCGACTTCTCGCCCTTGGCCTTCTTGGCCTTCTTCTTGGTGGGCGCGGCATCCGCGCTGGCTTCCGAGCTTTCAGCCGAAGAAGCCTCGGCAGCGGGAGCAGCATCCGGGGTGGCCACCTCGAGAATCTCTTCCTGGACGTCGACGCGAGACGCCTTGCCCTTGAGCTCGCGAAGGTAGAACAACCGGTTGCGATTGACACTGCCCCGCGTCACGACGTCAATCCGCTCATAGCGCGGACTGTGGAGTGGAAAGATGCGCTCGACACCCACGCCGTAGGACACCTTCCGGACGGTGAAGGTGGCGCGATTGGCGCCCTTCGTCTTGCGGATGACGACGCCCTCGAAGGGCTGAACGCGCTCCTTCTCGCCCTCCTTCACCTTCCAGTGGACGCGCACCGTGTCACCGGTGCGAAAGTCGACGATGTCCTTCCGAAGCTGTTTCGACTCGACGTATTCGAGGGCGCTCAAGCGCATGGCTGCTGACTCCGACTGCTCCTGGGGATGGCCACTCCGAGGCAGCAGGAAACCCCGACCGCGGAGGAGCCGGCGTACCTAGCAGGAAGGGGCCGGGCCCCGCAAGCCCCCGGAAACCGGGTGTAGCTAGCACTGGGAATGTCCGCCCCATAAGCACTTACAGATGTCCGCTCTACAGGGCGGCCCAAGCTCCCGGACATGCGTCCATGGGAGTGGCAGGTCGCCCGGGAGTCCAGGGCGATGACGAG
>Ga0302325_10036177_pt1 | contig 10067 bp, 9 predicted proteins | sample Palsa_T0_2_FD_201948 | JGI IMG/M metagenome (GOLD analysis project Ga0302325, IMG submission 201948) | Peat permafrost microbial communities from Stordalen Mire near Abisko, Sweden - Palsa_T0_2 | ecosystem: Environmental > Terrestrial > Soil > Palsa > Peat permafrost | place: Sweden: Abisko... | reverse complement strand
ATCGTGCTGCGCGAGCTGACCTCCGGCCTGTATTACGGACGCCGCAGCGATACGATCGTGGACGGCGTTCGCACCGTCAGCGACGAGATGGTCTACCGCGAACCGGAGGTCGAGCGCATCGTGCGCTTTGGCTTCGAACTGGCTCGCGGGCGCCGCAAGCACCTGACGTCCGTCGACAAGGTGAACGTCCTTGCGACCTCGCGACTGTGGCGCGAGGTCACCGAGCGCGTCGCCCGCGACTACCCGGACGTCGCGCTCGAGCATCTCCTCGTCGACAACGCCGCGATGCAGCTCGTGCGTGCGCCGGCGCGCTTCGACGTGATCGTCACCGAGAACACCTTCGGCGACATCCTCTCCGACGAGGCGGCGATGCTGACCGGCTCCATCGGGAACCTCCCGAGCGCCAGCCTCGGCGCGCGGGTCACGGGCTTCGGACGGTACGGCATGTACGAGCCGGTCTCCGGGACCGCGCCCGACATCGCCGGCACGGGTGTCGCAAACCCGGTCGCCGCGATCCTCTCCGCCGCGATGCTCGCGCGCTACAGCCTGAGCGACGAGCGCGCCGCACGGCGCATCGAGGAGGCGGTCGACGCCGCGATGTCCGCCGGCGTCCGCACGGCTGATATGGCGGGCGAGAGTCCGCCCGTCGGAACGGCCGCGTTCGGCGACCGTATCCTGCGCATGCTTGCAGCGTCCCAGGAGACGGTCCCCAGATAACAGATTTCCCGCCACGCTTCCCGCTTGCAAAGGAGCCCCGATGTCCGCCCCGCTGGAACACATGCAGATCGCTCCGTACTTCTGGTACGACGGCGAACTCGCGCGCAAGGAGGACGTGTCGGTCGACCCGTTCGCGCACGGCTTGCACTATGGATCGGGAGTGTTCGAGGGGATCCGCGCGTATGCCACGCCGCGCGGACCGGCCGTGTTCCGGCTGCGCGAGCACATGGAGCGCTTCCAGCGCTCGGCGGCCGTGTACGGGCTCGACGTTTCGTATTCCGTGGAGCACCTCTGCGCCGCGACGCTCGACGCGCTCGGCGCGAACGGACTCGCTTCCGCGTACGTTCGTCCGCTCGCGTTCTTCGGCGAGCGGACGATTGCCCTCGCGCCACGCTTCCATTGTCCGACGCACGTGCTGATCGCGATGCGTGCGCTCGGCAACTACTTTCGCCCAGACCAGGACCAGGGGATTCGCGCGACGATCTCGCCGTGGCGGAAGTTCTCGTCGAGCGCGCTGCCGGCGACGGTGAAGGGATGCGGCCACTACGCGAACTCCGTGCTCGCGATGCAAGACGCGGTCGCCCGCGGGTTCGACGAGGCGATCCTGCTCAACGACCGCGGCGACGTTGCCGAAGGCACCGGCGAGAACGTCTTCGTCGTACGAAACGGGGTCGTCTTCACCAACGATGCCGACGCCGACGTGCTGCCGGGAATCACGCGCGCGAGCGTCATCGAACTGGCCCGCGAGCGGGGGCTGCGCGTCGAGATCGGGCGGCTCCGCGTGGACGACCTCTTCGGCGCCGACGAGGTGTTCTTCACGGGGACGGCCGTCGAGGTGACGCGCGTAGCGGCCATCGACGGCCACGTCTTCGGGCCGTCGTATCCGATCACGGGCGCGCTCCGGGCGGCATACGCCGCGGCCGTCGGCGGCCGAGACCCGGCTGCGCGAGGCTGGCTGACGTACGTCGATCCCGAGGCGACCCGGCTCGCCTCCTAACAGGCATCCCCGTTCGCGCGTCCGTACAACGGTAGCGTGAACGAACGTGGAAACGACGGCGCACCCCGGGTTGCGCGCGCCTACGTCCTCGGCGGCAACGCCGGGACGCTGGCATATGTCTCGAACCTTCGCCCCGAGAACCGGCAGGTTGCGGCCTACCTGCTTTCGATCGCCTGGACGCCGGTTGGCGTTGTGCTCGGCGAGGGCCATCAAAAAGTCAACATCGCCGCCGACAACGTGGCCGGTTGGGTCGACCAGACGTTTCCGCCCGAGGACGAGCGCGCGTTCGTCGCGTCGCTGCGCGACCTCGAGCTGCTGCAGCGCGTCGGGTGGGGCGGCGAACCGCCGGACGGCCTGACGGAAGCGACGCTGCTCAACCCGGAAGATCTCCCGGAAGACATCCTCGACGCCATCGATCAGCCGCAGTTGCCGCTCGTCCCGTGCTCCGTCTGCCGGCGGATGTGCGTGCGCGACCACTTCGCGTGGAACGAGCGGCAACTCTGCGCGTGGGACTATCACGCGACCGTCTTCGGAAAGCGTGGTCCATGGCGCGGCGTACCGTACGAGGAGCGGCTCTTCGAGACGCTCCCGCAGGCGGCGTACGTGTCGGCGGGTCTGCTGGACGACGTTGGCGTCGACGTCATCCTGGCGGTGGGCGATCTCCCGGAAGCGACGATGCGGCGTCTCGTGAACCTCGCGATCGAGGAGGCGGGCGAAGCGTCGTATCTCGCGGTGCGCGCGACGAGTGGAATGACGCTGTTGCGGGAGCGCTCGGCCCCGCGGCCGCCCGGCGAACAATGATCGCCTCGGCGTAGGCGTTCGCATGGGCGTCAACCGGGCCATCGACCGCGTCGGCGTCGTGTTCGCGCTGTTGTTTCTTCTGCTCGGCGTGCGCGCAGTGTGGGTACAGGTGGTAGCGGGGCCGCGGATTGCCGCGGATCCGCACAATCCCCGCCGCATGCTGCTGGGGCGCTATCGCGGCGACATCCTGGCGCGCGACGGGACCGTCCTCGCTCGCGCGACGGATCGTGGGCGGACGTATCCATTCGGCGCAGAGCTCGCGCACGCGGTCGGGTACGCCTCGCTGCGCTACGGGACGTCGGGAATCGAGCGCGCCTTCGACGCTGTGCTCTCGGCGCCCGCGCCCGGCCTCGATCCCCTCTCGCAGATCGTTACGCTGTTCGGCGTACCGCGTGGCGTTCGGCCGACCCGCGGCGGCGACGTCATCACGACGATCGACCCGGCGACCCAGGCTGCGCTGTTCTCGGCGCTCGGCGCGTACCGGCGCGCGGCCGGCGTCGTCCTCGACCCTCGCACGGGAGAGGTGTTGGCGCTTGCCAGTGTGCCGGCATTCGATCCGGCCGCGATCGACGGCGAGTTTGCAGCGCTCGCGCGCGATCCGGCAAGCCCACTGCTCGATCGCGCGACCGACGGGTTGTACCCACCCGGATCGACGTTCAAGATCTTCACCGCGGCAGCGGCACTCGACAGCGGCACCATCAGCCCAGACGACGAGTTCGAGGACCCGGGATTCTTTGCGGTGGGTTCGTTCGTCGTGCACGACAACGAAGGCGAAGCCACCGGCAGGCAAAACCTCGCGGGCGCGTTCGCGCTGTCCAGCAACGTCGATTTCGCGCAGATCGCGCTTCGGCTGGGCAACGATCGCTGGTTCGACTACGCTCGCCGGTTCGCGCTCGACGCACCCGCGCATTTCACGCTGCCGGTCGCGCCCGACCACCTGCCGTCGCCCGGCTCCGTCACGCCCTCGATCCTCGCCCAGCTCGCGTTCGGGCAGGCCGATCTGCTCGTCACGCCCCTGCGGATGGCCCTGATGGGAGCGACCGTCGCGCACGGCGGCGTGGAACCGCGTCCGACGCTCGTGCGTGGGGTGCGCAGTGCGAGTGGGATAGTGACGTTCGAGCCGCACGCAACGCTGGCAGCGCCGATCGGCGTCGACACCGCCGCGCAGGTGCGCGACCTGATGATCGCAGCGGTGGTGCGCGGGACCGGCACGGCGGCGGCGTTGCCGGGCGTACAAGTTGCCGGGAAGACGGGGACAGCGACGAACCCGGCGGGAAGTGCGCACGCATGGTTCGTGGCCTTCGCGCCTGCCGATGCACCGCGGATTGCACTTGCCGTGATCGTGGAGAACGGTGGCTACGGCGGCGACGTCGCCGCGCCGATCGCGCGCCGCGTGCTCGCCGTGGCACTGCACCGGACGTCGTAGCGTGACGGATCGAACGCTCGGCGAGCGCTACCGCCTCGATCGCAAACTCGGCGAAGGCGGCATGGCGATCGTCTATTCGGGCACGGACACGGTGCTACGGCGCCGGGTCGCGGTCAAGGTGCTGCGGCCGCAGTTCGCCGCGGACGCGGAGTTCGTGCGGCGCTTCTATCACGAGGCCGAGGCCGCGGCGCGGCTGTCGTATCCCAACATCGTCAGCATCTACGACGTCGGGAACCAGGACGACACGTACTTCATCGTGATGGAGCTCGTGGACGGGACGACCCTTGCGGAGCTGATCGAGGGCGACGGGCGCTTACCGGAATCGGTCGCCGTCGACTACGCGGAGCAGATCTGCCGCGGCCTCGCGTACGCCCATCGGCAAGGCATCCTGCACCGCGACGTCAAGCCGGCGAACATCCTGATCACGAAGGACGACGTCGTCAAGCTGTCTGATTTCGGCATCGCGCGGGCGGTGACCACGCAGACGATGACGATGACGATGCCCGGCATGGTGATGGGCAGCGTCTTTTATCTCTCGCCGGAGCAAGCGCAGGGGCACGAGCTGCGCGAGACGAGCGATCTCTACAGCCTCGGCGTCGTGCTCTACCAAATGCTCTCCGGTTCGCTCCCGTACACCGGCGACTCACCCGTGACGGTCGCGCTCAAGCATGTATCGAGCCCGGTTCCGGAGCTGGAGAGTGCCGACGGAATCAACCCCGCACTTGCCACAATCGCGCGGAGATTGCTGCAGAAGGACCCTGCCAACCGCTATCAATCGGCAACCGAAGTGGCCAGCGCGCTGCGCGAAGCCCGGGAGCAGCCGCTGCAGGCGACGGTGGCGACGCAGCGCCGGCGCGGCCGTCCGGCGGCGATCCCCAACCCGCCGCCGCGCCGCTCGCAAGCCCCCGACATCCGCACCAATGGCTCGTCCCGCGACGGCGCGCTGCACTGGTCGCGCCGACCGTCGCGCCGCGTCGTGGCGGGGCTCGTCGCGCTGCTCGCGCTGGCCGCGTGGGCCGGCTACTACCTCGCGTCGCGCCCGGGCGGTCCGCTCGGCAACATCGCGGCCCTCGCCGTGCCGAGCGTCGTCGGCAGCTCGTCGGCGGATGCGCGCCAGGCGTTGGCGCGAGCCGGGTTCCGCATCGACGTCGCGGAGGCACCGAGCGACCTCGTCGAGCGGGATCGTGTCGTAGCGCAGGATCCCGCGGCGGGCGGGCACACAAAACCGGATGGCGTCGTGCACCTGGTCGTCAGTTCGGGCCCTCCGATCGTGAGCTTGATCGACCTTCGCTCGTATTCGCGGGAAGATGCCGAGCGCTATCTCCACCACGCGAAGCTGAGCGAACGCGTCGTCGAGAAGTTCAACGTCGCGCCGCGCGGCACGGTCTTGCAGCAATCGCCGCCGCCGGGTCCGCTTCCGGCGCGCAGCGTCGTCACGCTGACCCTCTCGAAGGGCCCATCTCCGGTGAGCGTTCCGTCCGTCGTCACGATGAGCGTCGACGAGGCGACGGTCGCACTCAAGAAGGCGGGGCTGAAGATCGAGATCGGCGAGCGCGTCGCCAGCGACAACATTCCGCAAGACGTGATCGCGTCGCAGTCTCCCGAATCGGGCGCCAGCGCAGACACCGGCTCGGCGGTCATCGTCACGGTCAGCTCGGGACCGGCATCTGTCTCGATACCGGAGGTTGGCGGGCGGGGCGTGGGCGACGCGGACGCGGCGCTGCGCGACGCAGGGCTCATCCCTGCCTACGACTATGCCTTCGAACCGGGCAACCCGGTCGGCGTGGTCATCAACGTGAATCCCAGCCCCGGCACCCACGTCCGCCACGGCTCGACGGTCGTGCTGACCATCGTCGTCTCCGGGATCGTTCCCGACGTTGCCGGCATGACGCTCGATCAGGCAAAGGCGGCGCTGCAGAACGCGGGATATCGCATCGGCAACGTGGCGTACACGCAGAGCGGACCGGAAGGCGCCGTCGCGAGCACCGAACCGCGCGCCGGCTCGACGCTCAAACCCGGCGAGACGGTCCTCATCTACTTCAACGACGGTGCGGCCGCCCCGGCCCAATCGGCGGCGCCGGCGGCTCCGGCTGCTTCCGCACCAGCGAGCCCCGCCGCGCGAGCGACCCAGTAGTGCGGATCCTCGGGGTCGACCCGGGCCTGCGCGTGACCGGCTACGGAGCGATTGAGACCGACGCGCGCGGGATGCGTCTCGTCGAGGCCGGCGTCATTGCTCCGGCCCCGTCGCTCCCGCTCGAGCGTCGCCTCCGCGATCTGTTCGACGAGATGCGTGCGGTGCTCGGCGCGGTCGAACCGGACGTGATGGTCGTCGAAGAGCTGTGGACGGCCTACCGCAACCCGACTACGGCCGTTCTGATGGGGCACGCGCGCGGCGTGATCTGCCTCGCGGCGGCCGCGCACGACGTCCGAGTGCGCCACCTCGTGCACTCGCTCGTGAAGCGTGCGCTCGTCGGTTCCGGCGGTGCCCGCAAGCAACAGGTCAAGCAAATGGTCGTGCAACTGCTGCGGCTGCGGACGCAGCCGCAGCCCGACGACGTTTCCGACGCGCTCGCGCTCGCCCTCGCCCTCGCGAACATCGAGCGGACCGAGGAGCGCTTCGCGGGCCTCAAGGTGACGGCGCTTCGGTGAGCGCGTGATGTTCACGCGCATCAGTGGGGCGATCGTCGAGCGCACGGAGTCGAGCGTCATGGTCGACGTCGGCGGCCTGGCCTACGAGATCGTCCTGCCGCCGTGCGTCGCCGATAAGCTGCTCGACGCGGACCCGGCGCGCGTCACCCTCGACATCTATCCGTCGTTTTCGCTCGAAGGGAACAGCGGACGCTTTACGTTCTTCGGATTCACGAACCCGATCGAGCGGGATTTCTTCGAGGCGCTGATCACCGTCGCCAGCATCGGCCCCCGCACTGCGGCGCGAGCGTTCGCGGAGCCGATGGCTCGCATCGCGAGCGCCATCGACGCCGGCGATCACGCGTTCCTGCGAACCCTTCCCGGCATCGGCCAGCAGAAGGCGCGCGACATCGTCGCGAAGCTACAGGGGAAGGTGACGAAATTCTTGCTGATCCGGGATGCCGAGCCGCACCCTGCAGAACCCATCCCCGATTTTGCGCAGGAGGCGCTCGCCGTGCTGCTGCAGCTCGAATACAAGCGGCCGGAAGCCGAGGCGATGATCGCGCAGACGCTCGAGCGCGTGCCGGATGTTCGCGATGCGGAGGCGCTGCTCTCCGAGGTCTATCGCAACAAGCGCGGTGCGACGTGAGCGAGGGCTCGAAGCGGCGCGTCGTGCTCGGGCCCGACTCCGTGGAGGAGCGAGCGCTCGACCCGCAGGCCGCCATCGAGGACGAGTTCTTCGGCGCCACGCTGCGGCCAAGGTCCTTCGACGAGTACGTCGGGCAGACGACGGTCGTCGACAATCTGAAGATCGCGATCGATGCGGCCCGCCGGCGCGACGAGCCACTCGAACACATCCTGTTCTACGGGCCTCCGGGGCTCGGGAAGACCACGCTCGCCGCGCTGATCGCGAAGGATCTCGGGCGCTCGCTGCGCCCGACGTCCGGGCCGACGCTCGAGAAACCGAAGGACCTCGTCGGTATCTTGACCTCGCTCGAAACCGGCGACCTGCTCTTCATCGACGAGATTCACCGGCTCGGCGGCGTCGTCGAAGAGTTCCTCTACCCGGCGATGGAAGACTTTCGCATCGACATCGTCATGGATCGCGGCGCGTATGCGAAAACGTTCAAGCTGCCGCTCGCGCAGTTCACGCTCGTCGGCGCGACGACCCGCGCGGGGATGCTGTCGGCGCCGTTGCGCGAGCGCTTCGGTATTTCGTACCACCTCGACTACTACGCTGACGAGGAGCTCGAGCGTATCGTCACGCGCAGCGCGAGCGTCCTCGGCATTCCGATCGATGCCGACGGTGCGGCCACGATCGCGCGCCGCAGCCGCGGAACGCCCCGTATCGCGAACCGGCTGCTGCGCCGCGTCCGCGACTACGCGGAGGTGCGCGCCGACGGTACGATCACGCGCCCCGTTGCGGAAGAGGCGCTCCGGCGCGAGGGCGTCGACGAGATCGGCCTGGACCGGCTCGACCGCGCATTTCTTCGAACGATCGCCGAGCAGTATCGCGGCGGGCCGGTTGGAATCAACGCGATCGCTGCCACGCTGACCGAGGACGCCGAGACGCTCGAAGACGTCGTCGAGCCGTACCTCCTGAAGAAGAACCTCGTCGTGCGAACCGCCAGCGGTCGCAAGGTGACGCCGGCGGCATACGAACACCTCGCGCTGCGCACGGCAACGGAGGCAGAGCAACAGCGCTTGCTCTAGCGGAGCTTCGAGCGGCTGCTCTGGTGCTTCGAGCGGTCGCTCTCGCGGCGTGTCGTGGTCACGAGCGCCCGCGAGCCTCCGGTGACGCCGCCGCGGCGCCGGCGGGGACCGCCGTCGTCTCCCACGGCCGCGTGCGCGTCACGACGACGTCCTCCTGGCGGCACGTCTCCGTGATTCGCTGCAGCGCTTCGATGAGCGCTCGCGTCTGGCGCGCGCCGACCCGGGCGGTGATGAAGGCCTCGATCGCCGTCGCCGCACACCGAGCGCGTTCCAACACCGCGCCTCCCGCCTCGGTCAGGGTCGTTTCGAGACACCGGCTGTTCGCCCGTGGCGAGCGGTGGATGAAGCCTGCGTGCTCGAGGCGCCCGATGATTGCGATCATCGCTTGTGGCGACACGAAGCTGCGGCGCGCCAGCTCTGCGCTCGTGACATTGGCGTTGCTCGCGATCGCGTTTAAGGCGAGAAATTGCGGCGTCGAGAGGCCGACCCGGCCGAAGGCCTGGTCGAGCGCCGACTTCGCGGTCGTCTGCGCGTTGCGCAGCGCATAGAAGAGTTCGCCGTGCCGCTCGACGGTCGCCGTGCCGTCGTCGGAGCAGGGCTCCGCGGCTGAGGCCATGGACGAACCTTCACGGTTCGCCCATGGCTCCCATGCCGCGGAGTCCCGAGTCGTCAGTTGGTGCCCGGCCAGGCGCTACCGTCGGCGAACGTCACGCCGACGACGTCGCACTGCGCCGTGCCGTCTCCGGGCAGGCTCGGGGCGATCCCCAGGTTCTGCGACGAGGCCGAACCGGCCGCGAACGGCCCTTCAGCGACGACCCGCTGCGTGGTCTCCCCGTAGCGAACGGCGAACTCGATGCTGGTCGCCGCCACGCTGGCGGTGTTGACGAACGAGATCCGCACGCCGCTCGCCAGGCGCACGTCCTCGATCGGCTGGAGTGGGGCAAAGGGCTGCCCGTCAATACCGCACGAGGTGACGTTGATAGGGGCTCCTGGTTGCGCCGAGGCGACTCCGGCACTCAGGGGTGAAACGAGCGCCGCGAGCGTCGCGGCGGCCAGCAAGTTAGCGACTTTCATTGTTCTTGACATCCCTCCAGTTGGTCTGCGAGCAAAGTATATAAAGAAAATTGATATACAAGATACGACTAAAGTAGCCGTGGGATCTCGTCCGCTCGGGAGAGTGCCCCGGGGCGGCGTGCGACGGCGCTCTAGGGCTGCGTGTCGTTCGGGTGCCTCAGCGCGCCGGCTTCGGCTCCTCGTAGGTGAGGGTCGCCGTGGCGACGGGCTCACGGTCGCGACGCAACTCGAGCGACTCGATGCGTCCGCGCGGGCGCACGAGCAGGGTCGCCGTTTGCCCCGAACCGTCGAGCGCGCCAAGGTCGGCCTCACCGTTCGCCGTCCGGGCCACCGCGTGCAGCGTGCCCATGGGCCGGTCGGCGATGATGTAGACCCACGCACCGTCGATCGCGTACAGCACCTTTGCCGCGACGGGCTGCGCCGAGCGCGGGGTCATCGTCACGTGTTTGAAGTGGCTGTGGACGATGGTGACGAGCGCCAGGTCATCGCTTGCCGTGCGACGCTCGACCGCGACCGTTTGCCAGGCGACGCCCGCCAGCGCGAGCGCAAACCCGGCGGCGAGCGCGAGGGAACGCAGATCCCATTGCCGTCCGTCCCCGGCCGGCCGCAGCGCCGTCTGCAGCCGCCGCCCGAGCCGAGGCGACGGCCGCGCCGCCGGGAGCGACGCGGCGAGCGATGCGGCGACGAGCTCCGCATCGGCGACGCGCGCGG
>Ga0302325_10036176_pt1 | contig 10067 bp, 7 predicted proteins | sample Palsa_T0_2_FD_201948 | JGI IMG/M metagenome (GOLD analysis project Ga0302325, IMG submission 201948) | Peat permafrost microbial communities from Stordalen Mire near Abisko, Sweden - Palsa_T0_2 | ecosystem: Environmental > Terrestrial > Soil > Palsa > Peat permafrost | place: Sweden: Abisko... | reverse complement strand
GGTGGGTCCTTGGGTAACGCCACCCTCAAACCTCGTTAATATCCCCGAATTGAGGAATATCAGGTGCTTCCAAGAGTCTTTATGGGCCAAAGACCCTTAATAGGGCCCGTGCAGGCGTAGCGTTATAAATACCATGGCTTTCCTTTATTCAAGAGGGGGATAGTATAGTAGCTGCTCTCTGCTTTGTGCCTTTCTAAGCTTGATCGCCCAGCGTGTGGACTTTTGCGTGATTTGCAGTCAGTGGCCAGCGCTCGTTCGTGGACGTGGCCTGATAGTGGAGTACCGCATCCAACTGCATTGAACGTAAATTCTCATTAGTCAAGGCAGCGTTTTGGCTGAAGAGGGGCTGGAAAGGCTGATACTTACAAGAATTTGAGTTGGGGTGCCTGGTTTGTAACTTTACGCGTAATATCGTAAAATACTTCTCATTTTATATTAGTAAGATGATTTTGGCAATATTACAGGATGTGAGTTTTCAGGGCTTTTTAGGGCTTTTTAGGGACCTAAATTTAGCTTCCGCAAGCCTGTCGCGTCGTTCTTTAGCAAAGCGTGCTCGATTGGGGCCAAATGGAGGAGCTGTGCTAAATTAAGGATTTCCTTATACGTTTTGGGCTTAATACCCCCCTTTTCTCTTAACCAGACGAGTTAGTTCGTCACATGACTGTATTGTAACATGTAATCAACTAAAACTCTTACAATACACGATAATTGTAATAAAATCCCATTTTACTGTAAACCAGGCAACCTAACTTTAGGCCTATGAATTTTCCTCCAAATCCTGTTTGAAGTCGGAGTTCATGGTTAATCATCTGATTATAGTGAAGACTTATTATCATATGACCTCGATGCACTCTGCAATGTCCTTCGTTGGTGATCAATGGCTGTGTCTATGCACTTCAAAAGCTGAGGCTTCTTGGAGAAGTAATCCAAGTAACTGATTGAGTACGGGAAGGAAATCATTTCTGCACCAGACGCCGATGTGTGCAGCTGATATCTGCAACAGCACTTGGTGACTTGAGACATTTCGAGAGCTTGAATACGCTTCTCGGTCTATAAAAAGGTGTTTCCTTCCACTTAGAACTTCTTACTTCCTAAAATAAAAAGTCAATTATCTTTTCCTCATCCACAGGAATTTCAAAGCAACAACTATTCAAGACCCTACCTTAACCTCATAATGGCTTCTGGAACAGCCCCCAAAACCATCGAGTCCCTCCACGCTAGCATAGCTACCCTCCCCAAAGAGCAACAATGGACAATAAATCCCCAGCTCACCGATGCCGATCTCCAAAAAGTCCGCAAGACTGGGGCGGACCATAGCAAGACCCCACTCGCGAAAGATGTCAAGCCGGTCGACTTCAAAGCTCTTCTCGAGAACGATATCGACAACAAGACTCTGTTGACGCCCAAAGCTGTCATTTTTCCAGGCGCGGATGAAGTCAAAGGATTGAAACCTGTTCTTGCACCGAAAGCGATAGGAGCTGCACAGGAGCCAATGACAGCTGGGACTTCACTTCCTTCTTCTGTGGACTGGAGGAGTTTTGAGGGAGGCGGCTGGTTGCAACCTGTTGTGGATCAGAATGGCGACGAATCGTGCTGGATGTTCGCTGCCACTGCCCTTGTTGAGACCAGTAAGTAGTGCTTGTTGTTCGGCTTCACGCAATCGACCTGCCGTTTTTGCGCTCTCTTTTCCAGCTACTCCCTTGAGATATGAGGGTATCGCTCCTACTGTCGCAATACAGGCATTGAAATTTTCAGAGATAGAAAAATACTGACTTCCTGAACACAGCGGTCCGCATTGCTCACTGCGTCTGGTCAAAGCGGTCCGAAGGCGACTTGCGTGACGGAATGGGCGGCGCTTTGGGGCAGAATTGGGTTGCTCGTGACTTGATATCCCCAATGGAGCACACAGGAGGCCCTACTGGAGCCTTGGATTGGGTTACGACCAACGGACTCGCTGATTATGGCTGCTATCCCTGGTACAATGGCGACCATGACTATTCTCCAACCTGTGATCGCAGCGGGCGAACAGTTAGAATTGGTCCTTATACCAACATGGGCGACATCACGCAGCAGAAGACATGGCTGAACAACATTGGACCCATCATCTGCTCCATCGATTGCTACGACGACTTCGGAGCTTGGTCACCAAATTCTGGTGTCCCGTATAGACCCGCCCCAACAGCTGTAAATATAGGGGGTCACTGCATGTTAATTGTTGGGTATGATGATACGAAAAATTGCTGGATTGTTCGCAACTCCTGGGGTCCCAATTTGGGCGACGGAGGGTATTGGCTCATTGCCTATGGAGTTTGCAATATCGATTACTATTCGAAGCAAGGCCTCCAGATCGTCAACCCGGACCCTTGGACTCGCCGCAGACTTCACAACGGTTGCATGATCCAAAGTGGCAATGGCGCTGCTCACAGAAACTTTGAGCTCATCCGTGGTGGAGCTCACATCCAACATCTTTGGCGTGAAGGAAGTTCTCCGTGGCCATGGGCCAATGCTGGAAATATCGTCGATCCAAATGACAAGGACCCCAAGGCCGGAACAGATTGTCTCGGTCATCCTGCTATGACATCGACCAGCAACGATCGAAACTTCGATGTCGTGTACGGCGAATTAGGCGGAAAAATTCGTCACTGGACATTCAAGCAAATGATGGGGGTTTGGGTTGACCATGGACTAACTCCCGTTCCGGCAACCGGATATCCGGGCTTCATCCAGAGCAACTTCGGTGATCCAGGGCAATTTGAGATTGTTGTACGCAACGCAAATGGATCACTCGATCATTGGAGCCGACCGGCTTCCAACTTTGGAGTTCCCGGGTACGATTATTACCGGGCTGAGACTTTTGGCACCAATGGTACCATCAAGCAGAGTGGACCATCCCTCGTGCAGTCTAACGTGGGCACCAAAGGGAACTTCTATTGTTGTGCCCTACTCAACACTGGTGAGATGCAGATGTTTTGGAAAAACAATGACACCGGTGCCAGCTGGACTGCCGGTGAGATATTCGGAGCCGGCTTCTTTAATAACACGCCGCCATGCATGATTCAAAGCCAGTCCAATCGTGCCAAGGTGTTGGAGGTCCCGGAGTCGAAGCATCTAGCTGTTGGCAACTTCGAACTTTGCATTGCAGCTCCGAATGGCCAGATCCAGCACTGGTGGCGCAATAACGAGACTTTGACCGCCAAGGTACCCGTTGCGGGGCATGTTACTCCGCAATCGAACAACCTGTGGCAGTATACTAAAAGCTTCGGATCTGGGATCACCAATGTCTGGGGTTTGATTGAGGGTAGCTTTAATTTCGATCTCGAGCTTATCGCTCAGAGGAATGATGGGTTGTTGCAGCATTTCTGGCGGGATAGTGTTGGAGATTGGCATGATGGCCCTATCTTGAACATCTAAGGGTGTTGAATTCGGAGTGAGTCACTTGACTCATGATATCGTAGTGCTTGAAATTTTTGGATTTTTGAAACGTAGTACTAGTCATTTGAATAATTGTTTTCGTGTGCATATTGCCTCAAAGAGCTCATTTTGACGCTCCAGTGAGAGGGTCGATGTGACTATTGCACTTAAGTGGGTGACCATTGAACGGGGCCAAAAGCTCTCCTAACGGGTAAGCATGTATGCAGCTACTGAGCTGATCTTGTTGAGCAGCCATGTCTTTCAACTGCTGATTAAATGATTGATTGATTGATTGATTGATTTCTTCATACTCCGTTCTAGCTGCCCATTTTGGGGCAGCTATGCCGGCTAGGTCTAGCTTCGGGGCTACATAGTACTACCTACAGGTGGAAATAAATGTTAATTGGCACCTGATTACAGAGCTTCCACCGGCAAACTAGCTGGAATTGCAGGGTGGTCCCACCAATTAAACCAGCTCTTTACAGCGTGAGAGGACGTCAGAACAGCGGATTACGGTTAATCTCCTGTCTCTCTCATGTCGCTGTAAGGTAAGCATCTCTCTCTTCCTTCTCTCTCCCAGACTTGCACGGCTGCTAGGTGCTGGACCGAGTGCATTGTTGTGAATTGGTTGTTATGAATCACCCCTATTCACCATCTTGCTTCTCGCTTAAATCCCCCTTAAATTTTATTATCATGCAGCAACACCATCAAAACCACGAGACTGTGACCCATCCCTAATCGCGTCTTATTCACAAATTTAATTAGTGAATCAGGCAAATGACATCGTCTTTGCTATTGGTTAGCAATGTCCCAAGATCGCGTTGGTCGTTGAACGTCTTGCGTTGTCAAGGACCAATATGCCAATCCTATTAGTTCATTAACATCGACTTTGCCCCGCTTTCTGACGATCGCTTTTCCTGTACAAATTTTGGATCTTGTACATTATTTTCACAATCTCCAACTAGAAGTCGGACATTGGGCTGCTGCTTGCTGTCCAAGTCTCAAAATTTCCTAAACTTTCAAGCTCTAGGGCCTGCAATTGGCCACCCTCCTTCCGAACATTCAGCTTCATCACCAGAGTCCCGATTGTCCTACCACTTCTTGAACATTCAAAAAGCAATGTCCCGCCTCCCCCTCCCCAGCACTGCCACCCTCAAGGCCATAGCAAAGCATGCACCAAAACCCACCCGACCCTTGGCTTCCGCAGCCTTGAACTGGCTGAGCCCCAACAATGCCAACAACTTAGACGGATCAGATGAGACCTGGTACACCGCGGACGAAGAAGATGATATCGAGCGCAGGCATGAGGAAGAAGAGCGAGCTAGACAGCTACTGGAGCCGAAGCCAGAGATGAGCAGGATGAGCGTCCCGGTTGTATCAGGCGAGACACTAGGGGTGGGGAGGTATGGGGGGAAGCCGAAGACGATGAAGGACTTGCCGGGACAAGGAAAAGTAAAGGCAAAGGCAAAAGAAAGCGATGGGAAGAAGAGAGCAGCATTGAGGAAGAGCCCAGCGCCGACTCGAACTCGAACTCCAACACCCCCCACCCCAGAGCGAATGACAGTCCCAACACCCCCCTCCCGCATGTCTTCCCCCTTCGAACTAACAGGCAGCGAGTTCATCCTCCCCACAAAAGTCCGCCTCTATCCCCACGAGCGAGAGCGCGTCGCAAGAGAGTTGCAGGAGGCTATGTCAAATAATTTCTTCAAGATGTGGCCGACTATTGAGGATGACAGAGGGGGGAGGGAAGCCAAGGAGGCGATGGAGGAGAGTGGGTTGTTTCAGCGGGAACTTGGAGAGCAGGAGAGGGAGAAGAGGGAGGAGTTAATGAGGGCGTGGAAGGGGAGGGAGGAGAGGAGTGTGCAAGGGCGACGTAGGTTGGAAGGGGGGTTTGGGTACGAGAGTGTGGTGGAGGGGGAGAAGTTGAGGGAGGCGGAGGGGTTTCGACCTACGTTGGGGAGGGTTGAGGAGGGGAGCTGCGAGAGTAGGAAATCAAGAACGAATTCGATGAGAGACGAGGGAAGAGAATCAATAGGACCATCAGAAGGAACAGCAAGAGATCAACGAGAACGCAAGACAAGCAGTGCAGGAAACCATAACAGGACAAAGGAAGTTAATAGCAGGAGGCAGAACCGCCCATCACGCTTACAACCGCGACTAAAGACTAAACATGAGTCAAAGATACGAAGCAGTAAGAATGCAACAAAGGTAACAACCAAATACAGGTCCTGGTCGAAAGATCACGCAGGAGAGAAGAACTCTGAAGACGACTATCCGTTCAACCCGAGGCCACGGAAGAAATGATTCGACTTGGTTCGTGGGGAAAAATCCATTAGTTTAGGCTTTCTTCTTGCTGCCTCTCGGACGACCCCTCTTACTTGGAGTAGGCTTCACCTCAATTGTATCCTCCATCGAATCAACATCAACCTCATCCGTGGATCCTTCCATCATATCCCCGCTCTCGCCGGTTGCAGAATCCTCTGCCGCTTTACTCTCAGGTTCCGGAACGTCTTTTTCTTGTGATTCGATACGCTCCTTCATTTCTTGTACCACTTTCACGGCTTCATCCTCCTCGCCGTTCATGGTCCCGCAGCCGAAACACCTCCATTTTCCCAAATCAGCCAGACTTTTGGTTCCTGGTGGTGCTTGTCCGTTCACGAGTCGGCAGTTCTGGCAAATTAGCGCCACACGATTCCTTGGTGAAGTTTCATCCTCTCCCAGTAAGAGATCCAGTACTCTATCATACCAATTTCCACCAGCGTTCATCTCAGCGACCTGGGCATATTGTGGTGGTGCCGAGAAGGCATTGGGAGCAAACTCCGGCGGTCCAGCTTGAGCTTGCGGCGATTGTGGGGATATGGGAGGAGAAAAGATGTGTTGCGGAGGGACGACATTTGGTACTGGTTGAGGAGTTGATGGTTGGCTTGGAATATGGTTTGGTCTTCCAATATTTGCAGTTAATGGGGGACCTATGGATGTTCTCCCGGGCTGGTTTTGTATAGGCTTCGGCGCTTTGGGTGTTGCCGGTTTCTTTGGTTTAGGTGGAGCGCCGCCATATTTCTCTAGTAGCTCTTGTGTAGAATTGTATTTCGTCGCAGCCTTGAGTTTCTCGATCGTCTGCGTCCGTTCTGCCTGCTGATCTTCTAAACGTTGGGTGACGGTATCGATGCGGTAGTTGTAATATGCGGTGAGGCCCATCCGTATCAGGTAGATTCTAAATTGGAGTCAGTATGAGTGAAAGTTGACATGAGTCCTAACCCATACATCACCGGGCTCCCTCCAAGAGCTGTGTATTCCGTGATACTCCAGTTCTTCCACCCAACCACGAGGAACAAGATGATGCCGCATAAGAGGTAAGCGAAGCTGGTATAGAGAGTCAATAAGGCTTTATACCGGCGACCACGTTGACGGAGGGAATCCAGTTGCGACTGCGACTTGGAAATCTTGGTTGCCAATGCAGACAGGGTCTTTTCGAATGAGGCTGGCGAGTTGTCCTCGCCCTGTGGATGTCAGCTTCTGCTTAGATAGCATGCAGTATATCTATCCCCACCTTCCAAGGCCAGAGACGGACCATGTTGTCGTCGTCTGTGAGCTTATCGTGGATGTCACCTTGTCATGTTGCTGTGATGTCGAAGTAGTGGCGACGAGAGCAAGGCAGACAGAGCAATCACTGCTCGCGTGGCTTGCGATTGACAGCTCTTCCTTAGCGCGTGCACAGATCACTGAAATCGGGGTTTGGGTCCAAAAATGGCCGACGCTAAGCTTCAGCGCCATCAGAGCGCCAGAACTTAACTGCTGCCACATTTCGACAATTATTTCTTTTGATCACTAGAAACATTTGTGGCATCATGCTATTTTGCTACTAATCGGATCTTTGTGGTCCATAATAGCAATTTAGGTGTTAGGTAGATGTGGCCACAATGTTCCAGGTAACTACAATTCTCTCTGGCGCGTGGCAGCCTCGTGTAGACAATTCGCTGACCTGTCCACAGCGACTCAAGGGCGCAATAGACTCTCGCATTGCTGAAGAACAAGCTCGCCAGAAATCTGCCGCTGCTGCTGGTACTCCGGTCTCTAGATCAGCATCTACTATCAGGAGATCAACTTCCAGAACTGAATCTCCTTCCTCCAGGCCAAGACGGAAACCGAAAGACAATGAGGTGAGCACAGCTCGAGGCCCAGATCCTTCCGAATTCGAAAACGCTTTTGTGATAGAGGACGAGTCGGAGGAACCTTCGAGGGTTGGGTCACCTGCTATTGGGGAGGAGAAACCTGCTACGATGGCGGAAGGCAATGCGACAGCAAAGGCAGAGGCCTCAGGGGAGAGCAGTGAGAAGACGACAGAAAAAGCCGTTGGGGCTTCACCAAAAGCTCCCGAGTTATCCCCAGAGGTTCGGACAAAGCTGCGAAAGTTAGAGAAGCTGGAATCCAAGTATCAGGGTAGGGTTGACTGGTCTGGCTTGGGTTGATTCCACTGACAAATTTTAGAACTCCTACGATCCTACCGAATTGCACATGCACGTGCCATATCAATAGAACCATTCGAGAAGGCATTGAAGGAACATACCCCTCTAGCAACAATTGGCGATCCTGATGCGTTGGTGGAATATTTGAATCAGCTGAATTTGAAAGGAGATATGGTGATGGACGAGTTGAAGCGAGTGTCTGCCGACCGAGATGATTACAAAAAGAAATATGAAGCTGCGGAGAAGCAAAATTCTACCACCAAGGAAGAACTTACCAGTCTCAGGACGTCAATAGAAGGAAGTCCAGCCGCAACAGAGAAGGCAGATACCATAAGCATCGATACGCCAACGGCATCGGTAAAGTCACCGGCCTCTTCTGTTCTCGGCATCTTCTCACCAAAGCAGAAGCCAAAGGAGAACAAGGATATCAACGAGGAATTTTTCTCATACGATGATGAGATTCCGAAGCTTCAAACTGAGATCAAGGAGAAGACTGCACAAGTTGAAGAGCTAAAATCGAAAGTTTCTACATTAGAAACAGATCTAGCCACGGTGCAGGAATCAAGTTCTGGTTTAGTTGAGAGTCTGGAAAAGGCGACCCAAGAAGTGAATGAGTCGAAAGACGCTGTCACTGAGGCCCAATCTCGACAGAAGACGATTGATGCCCAGAATGCAGAAATTATTTCCTTGAAAGAAAAGCTACAAACGACAGAAACCCAGCTGGCTGCTCTTGAGGTCGACCTTGCAAAGCAAAGGAAAGACTCCGAGGAGAAAATTGCTTCCTTGGAAGCAGATTTCTCAAGTCAGAAAGAAACCGCGGAAAAGGATCTGAAGTCACAAACCGAGGCCCGCAAAGAATCAGAAACTGCTCGCGAGGAGCTAGATGCCCAGATCAAGGAGTTAGAACAAGCGAAGGCCACCGATGCCAAGCGAATTCTGAAGCTGTCAGAAGAATTGAAGTCTTTCAATCAACAAGTCGAGGAAGCAGCAAGTCATGAGGCTGAGGAATCTACGCCCAAGGCTGTGCCAGCAACCGAAACAGCGGCTACAACTTCTGGCACTGGTGTTTCCAAGAAGAAGAACAAGAAAAAGAAGAAGGGAGGGGCTGCCGCGACTGCTGCAAAAGAAGAGTCCTCGGAAAAGCCAGATTCTACCCCGCCTACAGCTACTGTTGGGAGCACCGAATTGCAGACCGAGATTGCGGAACTCAAGGAAGAAATTGCCGATCGAGATGCGCAAATTGCGAGGTTACAAACGAAGCGAAAAACTGAGGCTGATCTCCGTGAGGACCTTGAAAATATGCAGGACAATTTCTTGAACATTGGTCAGGAGCACGTGGAAGCAAAAGAGAAGATCAAGGAACTTCAAAAGGAGAAGACTGCTCTTGAAGAGAAGATCGTCAACTTGGAGGCAGAGATTGTGACCTACAATAATCAATCTAAAGTTTCTGGGAAGATTGAGGAAGATTTCAAATCCCTAACGGCGGAATACGAAGACCTCAAAGTAAAGTCTGCAACACTTCAAACGGATCTTGGGGCGGCTCAGCAGTTGGCTACATCACGGTACAGGGATTTGACCGAGCTTCGAGATGTCCTGCAGAAAGCCCAACCAGAGCTCAAGGCCCTCCGCACAGAAGTCGCAACACTCAAGACTACTAAAGATGAGTTGGCTACAAAAACCTCTGAATTGCGACGCTTAGAGGCGCGAGAGAAAGACTTGAAGGCCGACATGGCGATATTCAAGAAACAGGCCGCAGACAGAGACAACGAAGTCCGCACTCTCAATGAAAAGGTAACCCAAGAAACCAACGGCCGCCTCCGCGCCGAAGACCAAACCCGGGTCGCCCAACGTGATCTCCGCAAGTCTGAAGCAGAGAAGATCCAACTCGCAGCATCAGGCGAGAAGGCGTCCGCCGAACTTTCAAAGGTGCAAGAGGAGCTGGGCAAACTCCGACCCAAGGTCCACGAGCTCGAAGACCAGGTCTCAAAGTTGAATGCTGAGACCAAGGGTCTGAGAGAGGAAGTCGAGCTGCGAGGTTCACAGTACAACAATGCTCAGGGTTTGTTGGGCAGTATGCGTGACCAGGCTAGTGAGATGGCCATGCAGCTCAAGGAAGCGAAAGAGGGGTCCGAATCCCTAGAAGAAGAACTCGCTGAAGTTCAACGCCTACTTTCCGAACGAACACGCGAG
>Ga0302325_10036174_pt1 | contig 10068 bp, 12 predicted proteins | sample Palsa_T0_2_FD_201948 | JGI IMG/M metagenome (GOLD analysis project Ga0302325, IMG submission 201948) | Peat permafrost microbial communities from Stordalen Mire near Abisko, Sweden - Palsa_T0_2 | ecosystem: Environmental > Terrestrial > Soil > Palsa > Peat permafrost | place: Sweden: Abisko... | reverse complement strand
CGGACTCGAGAACTTTTATTGCTCGGCAATTCTCAACATCTCGTAAGGCTGTTTGACCGAGGTATCAAACCAACCACGAGCCTGAAGACCCCTCCCTCAGCCGCTGGCACTCCACAAAGAAGACTTCTCCAACACAGCCATCTGAGCAGTTCATCACGTTTATCAGGTCTACGGACGAGAGTTACACCGAAGAACGTCCGCTACATTACAAAAATAGGTGTCGAGGTACAATGCAAGTCCTCTCCGTCCCATGTCACATTCTTACAGCAGGGCTAAGTAGGTTGCCCGATGGACTGTCCAAGCAAGCTGTTTAGATCATGCAACGGGAGCTGCTACTATCGCTTTTTCATCAATATAGTCATAGCAAGTCAAGTAAGTCGCCTAATGGGGTTTCCAAGCAAGCTGTTTAGACCACGTAACAAGAGGTACCGCCGTCATTTCTCCATCAACCCACAGCTTCATATCAACTGACACCTATATTCCAATGGCTTGGCCCTGAAAACCCAACGGATCCTTCCATCTTTCTTCCACAGTCCAGAAGAGACTGCTAGCCCATGCAGACGTTCCAACCACTTGGAGCTATCGAGTCATACTGCCTTGACAAAATCGTCTTCAGCTGGCAAGAGGTACCTTGAGACGGGTCATAATGTGGTATGCACGGTGAAAGGGGTAAAACACGATTGCATTGGATCCACTCACGGCGAAGAGAAATGGCACGCAAAAACTAGAAACCCAGAGAAGTCTGCAGGAATAGCATAACGTGGAGAAATATTGTATACTTCGGGAAGCGCGGCCGCGTCGCTATAACCTTTGCATCGGGCCGTCTGATAGTGAAAGTCCATTATATGTGATAGAATAAAATGAGAAAAGCCTTCCGTTTCGAAAAGCGGGCAACATTTAACCCACCTCTAAGAACACAGACTGTCGATCACCCAACACCTCCAGTCGGCATCCCAAAATGTATGTCCTGCATCTCCCCATACACGGTCCATATGCCACGTCAACTTCTATCTCAAGTGTCCGCGATAGTGCCGCCACAAGTCCACCTCGTCCACGACAGGTTGGCTCCGAAAAGATTCCCCAAGTTCGAAATGTGATCCCTGGCCTCACAGACCAACGGTCATCGGTAAAGAGAAGTGGAATATGACGCCTTCAGTACTCCTCCACCAAGCTCAAGCTTTTACAGCGAATTCAGGCTTCGTAAGGACCAATTCCTCTGAGATCTGTCGATCGGATGATTGACACCAGTGAAATATGATGGCTCCATAGATCGATCGAGCTGCCTCAGCAGTCGACCTTACAACACGACTGCAAGCAGAGGGCTGAAGGGAGCACTGGGCACAAATCTGTTGTTGTGGAAGAAGAAGAGCGTTGCGGAAGGAAAATAATATCTTCGGGAGCTCCTGCCGGCGCTAGTAACGTTACGGACTCGGCTAGCCCTATTTTAGACTAGCTAAAATAAACTTCGTGACTCGGAGCCTCCAACTTTGAGAATCATCACCAGACACGTTTTCCGCAACCTTGAACTTGAGTATTTTTCACCATGGCGGACGCAATCTCCATCGAGGAGACGAACCGTATTCGGGTGTCGCTGGGCATGAAGCCACTGCCTGTCCCTGGAGCCGCTGGACCAGTCTTTAAAGAAGCGCAAGCTGCACCCGCCGAAGAGGCTGGCAGTACCCTCGAATCTCGACAAGCCGAAGGCTACGACAACTTTCGCAAACTACAAGAGGCTGAGGAAGCAAAGAGGAAGCGCGACGCTAAAGCTGAGGCCATCAAGAAAGCTCGAGATGCGGCGAAACGATTTTCGAAACTTGAAGGCAAAGGCCTGGGGGATGCCGATGAGGATGATATGGATACCCGGAGCTGGCTGATCAAGCAAAAGAAGCGACAAAAAGAGATTGAAAAAGCGAGGAAACGAGAGAAAGAATTGGCTGAGGCAGAGATCGCCGCAGAATACACGGCGAGGGACCTTGCGGGAGTCAAAGTTGGGCACGAAATCGACACTTTCCAGGAAGGCGAGGAGCAAGTATTAACATTGAAAGACACCACTATCGAGGAGAACGAGGAAGAAGGCGACGAGTTAGAGAATCTAGATTTACGCGAGAGGGAAAGACTCCATGAGAAACTTGAGCTCAAGAAGAAGAAGCCCGTGTACAATCCAAATGATATCGATGAGACTGGCGAGAAGAGCATATTGGCACACTACGATGACGAGATTGAGGGCAAGAAGGGCAAACGATTTACATTGGATGGCATGGGGAGTACTGCCGAGGCTAGTCATGAGGGTATTTCTCTCCAGAAGGTGAAGCCCAAGGCGTTCAGCCTTGACATTCTAAGTAAGTCTTCTACCATGATATCTCCCATTCACCAGTCACTAACTACAAGTACAGAAGACGAGCCCAAGTCCGACTACCTTGACATCTCGGAGATCAAAATCAAGAAGCCAAAGAAGAAGAAGGCCAAGTCCACTCGCCAGAAAGCTGTCGACGAAGATTATATATTCCCAACAGTTGAGGCAGCGGATACCCCACAAGAAAATGGAATTGCCATGGATGTCAATCAGCCAGCCGTAGCTATCAAGAAGCGGACCTTCGATGATATGTCATTCGTAGATGACGAAGACCTGCAGGCATCCCTCGCTACGCAACGAAGAAATGTCCTCAAAAAGCGCCAAAAGCTGAGGCCGGAGGATCTTGCTCAACAACTTCGAGAAGAAGCAGCGACCCCTGCTGCAGACAATGACATCGCGGAAGGAGGAGGCGGCTTGGTGATTGATGAGACATCCGAATTCGTCGCGAATCTCCAGAAGCCCACTGCACCAGAGCGGAAAGCACGATCCACATCACAACAAGCGGAGCCTGTCACTGCCATGGATGCCGACTCCGACGAGGATGCCGATTTTGATATGACACAATCATATGCGAATATTGAAGACGAGGAGGATCGTCTTGCTCGGATGAAGCGCGAAGATTCCGCAAACGAGGGCATTACAAACACGGGCTTAGAAGACGAGGCTACTCTTGATCGGGGTCTCGGTTCTACCTTGAAGCTTCTCAAAGAAAGGGGTATCATCAAAACTGCCGAATCGGGAGATCTCAATGCTATTTTCAGGCAGAAGCAGTTATTCCTTGCTGAGAAACAACGTCGGGAAGCTGACGCAGAGCGGAAGGCGAGAACGCAACGAGAGCGGGATCGTGCTACAGGTCGGCTCGACCGGATGTCTGCTCGTGAGAAGGAGGACTATGCCCGCTCGCAGAACACTTTCCGCGATCAATTAGAATCCCGTCAGCTGGCAGAGCATTTCAACAAGGAATACAAGCCGAACGTGGAGCTCAAATACATCGACGATTTTGGACGAAGTATGAACCAAAAGGAAGCATTCAAACACTTGTCGCATCAATTTCACGGCAAAGGTAGCGGGAAACAGAAGACCGAGAAGATGCTGAAGAAAATCGAGGACGAGAAACGCAAGGAGGCTCAGAGCAGCTTGGACGGCAGCCAAATTGGTGGCATGAGTAATGCCACTGCTCAGCAAAGAAAGAAGCAGAGACAGGCCGGCGTCAGATTGGCTTGATTTTCCCGAGGTGGCTGGGAATGTGTTGGAGTTAAGATCAGTCGAAAAGGTGCAACCTCCTTACACTTGTAACTAGATTTATTCAATGCTGACAAATGACTTCCAAGAGCGCTGCACTTTACCCGTGCATTCGCTGAGTTTCCAGCAGGCAGGTGAGTGCATTCCTCCCTATGTGGGAAATATCCGCATCCTGTAGGTCCAAATTTCCTCTTCATGCTACAATTCATTAGCATTAATTTTTTCCTGCTTTTTACTTCGCAAAATATTCCATCTTGCCATGTTCCATCTTAAAATGATATTTACAAGCCTTCCTCCAATTGAAGAGTTCGCTCGCCTGGGCATGGAGTGCAAATTATCGTCTTTTGACTTGGTGGCTGTATACTCTCGCTAGCTTTCTAATATCAAACCTTTTTACCCCAACAAATCCTTGCCAAGCAGGTTACATCCCTCGAAAAACGAAGCTACCCCAGATTTCAATGTGGCGCCAGGTTTTCTAGTGATTGTGTTACCATCATTTAAAGCAGAGCTGGGATGGCATCGGCGAAGTTCCAGTTCCGTACCTCGAGCTGAGATAGCTAGAAGTAATAATATAATGAAAATTACCACAATCCATATTTCTGATAAGAATGATTATTTCATAAGTGCCGAGACATTCATAAGTAGCATGGAAACATATTAGGTATCGAAATCACAATCTTACTCCGAAACCCCGTATCCCTGATGTCCAGTAATGATAGATTGGTCAGCTACTGCCAAAGTTGCAGCAATTACAGGCGGGAAACTAGATGTATTAAACAACGCCGGAGACGGTGGGCCAAACCCCGTAAAGTCACCGGGTGACTAGTACGGCTCACACTCCCGAATGCTTGACAAATGGCCTTGACAAAACACAGCACCAGACTAGGTGCACAGATGGAGTCGGGCGTTCTTGAAGCAGTGCGTATTCGTCCAGTATGGATCGATCTTGGCAGAGCTAACGACTGGCAGATGAACATCAATTTCTTCTCAGCAGTTTTCACGGGGCATGATTTCGGTAAAGGAATCTGTCGCGGATCAGCTGGCAGTCATCGACCAGATTACTCTGAAGGATAGTGTAAAGCTCCTCTCTCACCATGGTGATAGGAACTGGTTCTAGAGCAGGAACATCGAAGTGATACGCCTAGACGGCTATTGCTGTAGATTGAACAGTCTCTACTGGTTACTCTTTCAAGGCGCAAATAGAAAAGATTCATTTCTCAGAATTTCAATCCCTCATCAATATCAACTCTCCCAGGTGGCTGCGTCGCACATTGAGCCCTTCCCCGCAGATCGCTTCATATCCCATCCAGTTCCCCTATTTCTTCTCGCTTATTTTAACCCAGCACTTCAAATATCATGCACATGAACCTTATTTGATGTTAGAAAAAGCCAAGTCAACAAAAGTTGAAAGCATAAATTATAAAGATTATTTCAGCACGAGAATTCATATTTATTATGGAAGGGTTGATAATTAAAGTTTTTGTCATAGAAATTCGCGAGGTGGAAAGGAGGTTAGTTAGGATAAGTTGAGTTTGATGACGCTTATCAATGATTTCTTCGCCGATATCAAGTCTTGAAACAAATATTTCCTCAACAAGGAGGTCAACTCATTATAAAAGCCTATCTATTATCCGTGTTATCCTAGCTTTCTTTTTAGCACCGGATCTTCCAGTAACTATGCTGCGGTCATCATGTCTTTCCTTTCTTCCAATGAGTACTCTTACCGCCTCATCCACATCTGCACGCTTCATATCCCATCTTCTAAGATATGACTCTAGTACATCCTCATCCGAGATAACAATCTCCAACGCCAGCGATGTCTCCCGATTCAAGTACAAATCCAAGTTCAAAAACCCCGCGTCCCTCACGGAATCTTCAATCGCAAGGGCTACTTCCTGCCACACCTTCCCATGTCTCGTCTTTCCAAGCTTCTCAAACCCATTAATGCACCCCTTGTGATCACAAGTCCACAGCTCCAAAAAAGCATGAATCATCTCATGCAACAGCGTCTCCACGTACGCCTTCATCATCGCATATCGTCCCGGAAATTCCTCCCGTGGAGGATTAAGCACAATCGTCCATCCCTGCTCACCAAACGTCTTCTCTACCAACCCTAAAACTCTCCTCTTAATCCTCACCTCTGTTCCAATCAGTGTCATCTGTCCTCTACTCCCAGTATAAGAGCTCTCTTCTCGATCGAGGGCCAAATTACAGCGATCCCTCAAACTCCCAAAGAAGAACAAGTCATCAAAGAGGCTGAAATACGCGGATACAACTTCGGCAGTTGAGAACTGGATATGGTCTCGAAGGTCGTATTCAGGCTTTGTGTAGAAGCTGTTGAGTGCGGAGTTCTGGGAGTCGCTGAGCGTAGAGCCGCGGTGCTTAGAGAAGGATATTATGAGGTCTGCGAGGTTACGGGAGTTGTGACGACCTTGCTTGAACGTGGCTTCTGGGTTTTCATATAGTTGTTCCTCGTATATGCGACGGTGAGAGTGCCTTGTGCTCATTATGAGGGGTTCCTGGTTCGGATTATACTTGGGTTGAAGTCAGTTATACTTTTTGAAAGGTAAAATACGTGAGATCGGATGACTTCGTGTTCCGTGAATCATCATTGCTGTGGATGCTAACACCTTTCTGAAAACTTTGCTTATGATTTCCTAGGATCGATCATGCTTTCACTGCTTTAGGGTTATTAGCTAAACCCATTATAGCTTATCCGCTGCCAATATTTAGATCTACTCATTCCAATATCCCACCAATGTGGGAATGTTCAACGCATGAGAGGACATTCCAGTAATTTCTGCGTCCTTACCATCATTTATTATGTTCCCAAAACTCATTCTCTGGCTTTCCAACAGGATCATAAATTCTTATTTTTCCCTTCTCGATCTGATACACTTCCATACAATCAGCGCTTAAACACAAATGAACAAGCACAAACCCCACCAACGAGTCGAAATCCACAGACTCTACTCCCACAAGCCTGGCGAAGAAGTCTTCACCTTCAATCGACATAACTGCATGTGGCTCAGTGAGATATTAGTCTCGAACTCCAAACTCCGAGGCAACCAGCTCTCTTCCCAACAAAAGGCCGCACTCGACTCTTTCCAGAAAAAAAAGGTCTTCGATCTCAGAGACAGCAATCCTAACTATCTTTACCCTAATGTCCTAGATGCGTACTTCTGCTTCTTTGACGACCTGTTCTTCTTTGGTAGTCTACGTGATCGCTGCGAACTGCATCTCAGAAGGTTTGCTGGAAATCGAGGGGGGGTCGGATTAAGTGGCAGAACAGAGAAGAAGCAGAAGGAGTTCTCGCTATCAAGGATATTCAAAGGACCCGAGAAGGAGATGTTTGTAATTGCGCTTTATCTCGGTGGCGAGAGCGCAGAGTGTGGAAGGCGTGATGAACTTTTGAGCTACATTGGGTCGTTGCTGCATGAGATGATCCACGCCTTCCTGGATTGTTGGGCGTGTAGGTACGATGGGTGTTTCAATGCAGACAACAGAGTGGGGAAGGGCCATGGTCCTGTTTGTAAGTAGTTGGGGAGACCTGTTTTTCAATTCTCACAGCTTCATAATTTTTCTCCGAGGCAATGTCTTTATTCGATTAGAATAAATTTTACTGAGTAATTGCTAACTTTCTCGTTATCCAGGGCAAGATATTGCATATGCCCTTGAGCATGCTGCTAGGGATCCAAGCTTCTTGAATCTGCCACTCGGGCTTAGGCGGGATATCCAGCTGGCTTCGGAATTGCATCAGACAGGTGGACCTGCTTATGCCGGGGATCTTGCTAGGTGGCATATATCGGAAAAAGCTCTGCAACATTATTTTCGGATAATTCACGCTATAGGAGGAGGCCCGGCTATAGTGAAAATTGTCAATGGTAAATAGACACGTTGGCTGCTCTTAGGGTTATGATAGAACTTATGCAAATCATGATCGCTGAGAGTTGCAATGTTGCCTGGTTAGATTGGGCGTACCAATTCTAAATGTAGATGTAGTGAAATGGCATGATTCATGAACAAGTTCAGAGAGAATTCGAAGCAAAGAACTTCTCCATGCCACTTGGCGTAGTCTGGCGCGGCAAATGCGCATAAAAATTTGTTTGCGAGGAGGTTTTCCCAGGTTATACATTTATATGGAAGGTATAGACAGTAATACAGTATCATTATACAGGGCTCCCGGCCTAAAGCAGGACCTTCTCCCGACTCGGTGGCTCCTCCTTCATAAACCCTTCAGTCTCTTCCTCGACAGTTTCCCACTCCTCCCCCACTTCCCCCACTTCCCCACCCCTCCCCTTTTGTAAAACTTCATCAAACTGCTGGATCTCGTCCTCAACCTGCTGCTGCGTGGCCACCATCCCATCCGATCCCACCAGCACCTCTTCTTTCGGCGGTAATCCCAAAAGCTCCCTTTGCTTCCTAAACCTCTCCTTCACAGCTTCCGTCTGCATAATCCTCCACCTCAGCTTCCAACCCCCCATTCCCAACTCCTTAATCCTACTAGCCTTCTCCCCAAGCAAATACTCATCCAACCCGCCAACCTTATCCACCGTCCTCAACACCCTCGTCGTGATCCTCAACCGGATATAATTCTGCAGCGCATTACTCCACAACCGTTTCGAATGTACATTCGGCCGCCAATATCGTCTTGTCTTGATCTCATTCTTTTCTGATACCATGTTCCCGAAGCGGATCTTCTGAGTGCCATAGAGACCGAAATTCGATTGCTTGTAGAATTGTGAGGGCCCGTATGGGTAGTCTGGGACGGCGGAGTGCTCGTGTTTTAAGCGTTGCTTTGTGGACTTTGCGAGTGTTCGGGCTGTGCAGGTGAAGCTTCGGAGCTGGGTGAAGGAGGGATGTGATGGTGTTAGGAGAGGCATGGTGAAGGAGGTGACGCGGGCGTCAATTGAGCAGGCAGGGATCCTCGATATCGTTATTGGCGTATAGAATAGGCCTTACAGATAGTAATTGAATTGATGAAGCGATTGGAACTCGTCGTCGCAGAATTTGGTAGCTGGTGGGAGCTTTGAGTTGTTACTGAAGCTGTCGTCTGAGATCTCGAATTATTTCCATCCGCGTTTGTTCCTCAGGCACCAACTTTTCAACCACCCTCCCTATTTCCTACTTTCTTTGGAAATAAAAATAATTAATTCTCTATATAGAATTTTCTCGTGCACATTTCAACGAGACTTTTACTACCTGGTGAACTTTTTTGGGAGTATAAGATCTAGACTTATCTAGTTGCTAAGTCAAGTGTCTAGCACCGCTGCCCCATGAATGGAATCTCACAATCTTCACCGATCTTGATACTTTCTACTCTCCGTCAAGCTGCTACCTTCAGCCTAGATACTCGCTACAAACCCTTGATAGCTGCCTCCAGATACAATCTTGCCGATTCCCTAACCTCCTTGACAATCTCACCTGCTGCTTTCACCTCCGTCACAAGTCCAATCGCAGTCCCAGTCCAAATCGCAGCTCTTCCTTCGCCTCCGAATCCTTTATGAGACTCCTTAGCCGCAACAGCATGCCGCTCCGTGAATCCTCAATATTGACGCCAGGCAGAGCATCTTTACAACTCGCCCCATCAATCGCTCGTCCATCGTATCCTGAAGACCACATATTTTTGCCTTTCAGCTTATCCAAGCACAGTAGATCGAGCAGTAGTGCCACCACCCTTCGTGGCTAATATAGCGTCACGGTACTCTTCAGCAGGAATTTCAATTTCTTTGCTAGCCAAGAAGCGAGTCCCTGGGGCGAGGCTCACCATACCTACTCCTGGGTATGGCCCGTGACCTCTAGCATCGGCCCCCTAGCCTAACAAATTAGCACTGTAAATTCTAGGAAAGCATGAGGGAGCTAGGAGCTGGGGAGCTATTTTAGCTCCTAAGACACAAGGACAAACGGTTCATGCGTGCCCCTGAGATAACCCAGGCTCTCGGCTCCTATATGGAAAAACAGCAAATTGGTATGGAAATAATGTTATCTGCAGAAATCAGAACCTCGTCTGAACGTGTTTCCGCTACGCTTAGCGAGATAGCAACGCTCGCGACCTGGATCCAGATACGAGAAGATCGAGACACCGTCCTCATAGCCTTGCTCACGTCTCTAGATCTTCGGTTTCAACAGGACATGCAAGTCAGATGATCACTGGATGATGCCGACTTATTTCCTCGAAAGCACAGTCCAACTTGATTGCGAAAACCGGGAAGCCTACACGAATGGGCAGTGTGGATGGACTCGCGACTTTCAGTTCATCTTGTTGCAACAATGGCTTTACAGAGTGAAGTTGTTGGTCTAGTCGAGCCATGTCGTTGACGGCACCGATAAACCCATTGCCTCCGGCTCGACTAACTGTTATGGCGAGAGAGCCGCACCTGCGAAGGCATCCATTGCAGCATTGGCTATTGGTGGGCAGCTGGTCCATAGATAGTACTCTCGAAAAGTCGATGGCATTGTAGAGTATTTTTCGC
>Ga0302325_10036173_pt1 | contig 10068 bp, 10 predicted proteins | sample Palsa_T0_2_FD_201948 | JGI IMG/M metagenome (GOLD analysis project Ga0302325, IMG submission 201948) | Peat permafrost microbial communities from Stordalen Mire near Abisko, Sweden - Palsa_T0_2 | ecosystem: Environmental > Terrestrial > Soil > Palsa > Peat permafrost | place: Sweden: Abisko... | reverse complement strand
GAACACGGCCCCGCATCCCTCCGAATCGTCATGGCCGGCGAGCCGCGGGGCTACCGTGACGCATGTGGAGACCGATTACGAGCAGGTGCTCGGCCAAGCCGAGACGATGCTCGACGAGGTCGACGCCGCGCTCGGGCGTCTCGTGGACGGCTCCTACGGGTCGTGCGTCACCTGCGGCGAGCAGATCGACGACGAGCGCCTGGCAGAGAGCCCGACCACCGAGACCTGCCAACACCACGCCGGCTAGCGGTCGCAACCGGGGCGGTCCCTCTTGATCGTCCGGACATCGGCGATCTATTACGCACCCGCCGAGGGTGTGGGGGCGGTTCACTAGGCCGTCCGCCCGGGTCCCGGCGGTACGCTCGGGGCCGTGGCCGTCGATCCGCCTCGGCGTTGGGGCGACCTCGGGGAGTTCATCCGCGAGCAGCGGAGCTCGGCCCGGCTGTCGCTGCGCCGGCTCTCCGAGCTGGCCGGGATCTCCAATCCGTACCTCAGCCAGATCGAGCGCGGTCTGCGCCGCCCCTCGGCCGAGATCCTCCAGCAGATCGCCAGGGCACTCCAGATCTCGGCCGAGACCCTCTACGTCCAGGCCGGCATCCTCGAACCCCGAGAGGGCCACGAGGACCTCACCCGGCGGATCCTGGCCGACCCCCACATCTCCGAGGACCAAAAGCAGGCCCTCATCCAGATCTACCTTTCGTTTCGTCGGGGCCACGAGCCGGGCGACGCCGACGAGCCGGGAGGAGGGGACGCCGCTCCCGACTGATGACTGATCAGGCCCCCGGACCTGCGACGACGCGGCACCGGTAGGCTCGAAACGCCATGCGTCGGCTCGCCATCCTCTCTCTTCACACGTCGCCCTTGGCCCAACCGGGCACCGGCGACGGCGGTGGCATGAACGTGTACGTGCGGGAGCTGTCCTCGGCCCTGGCCCGTTCCGGCGCCGACTGTGACGTCTTCACCAGGGCGTGGTCGGCCGAGTTGCCGCCGGTCATCGACGTGGAGCCGGGGCTTCGGGTGCACCACGTCCCGGCCGGTCCCCTCGAGCCGATGGCCAAGGAGTCGCTCCCCGAGGTGGTCCCGGAGTTCACCGATCGCGTGCTCGGGTTGATGACCTCGCCGACCGGGCTGCGGCTGAGCGACGAGGAGGGCGGGCCGTTCGAGGCCATCCACGCCAACTACTGGTTGTCCGGCCTGGCCGGCCACACGATCAAGCACGAGCTCGACCTGCCGCTCATGTGCACGTTCCATACCCTGGACCGGGTGAAGGCCGAGGCGGGCCCCGAAGAGGTCGAAGCCGACATGCCGCACCGCCGCGCCGAGGCCGAAGCCGCGATCATCGCCTGCTCGGACGCGGTCCTCGCGTCGTGCACCGTCGAGGCCGACCAGATCGTCCAGCTGTACGGGGCCGACCCGGCTCGGGTCCGGCTCGTCCCGCTGGGTGTTGACCACGCGTTCTTCGCCCCCGGCGACCGTCCCCAGGCCAGGCGGGCCTTGGGTTTGCCTCCCGGCGGCCCGCTGCTGCTCTTCGTCGGCCGGATCCAGCCGCTCAAGGGAGTCGACGTCGCGGTACAGGTCCTCGGGGAGCTGCATCGGACCCGTACGGATCAGCCGGCCACGCTGGTCGTGGTCGGCGGGCCGAGCGGTCCCCGGGGACAGGACACCTATGACGGGCTGTTGGCCCTCGCCGGTGAGCTCGGTGTCGCCGAACACGTTCGTCTGGTGCCGCCCCGGCCGCACGAGGTCATCTCGACCTATTACCGGGCCGCCGACGTCTGTTTGGTCCCGAGTCGTTCGGAATCCTTTGGGCTCGTGGCGTTGGAGGCCGCCGCGTGCGGGACGCCGGTCGTCGCCTCCGCCGTCGGTGGGCTCACCACGCTGGTCGAGCACGGAGCGACCGGCTTCTTGGTCGAGGGCCGCCGGCCGTCGGACTTCGCGTCGTACGTGAGCGAGATCCTCGACGATCCCCCCCTCGCTTCGGACCTCTCGGCCCGCGCGGCGTTGCGGGCGCTCGACTACAGCTGGCGCGAGGCGGCCGAACGCCTCGAGGCGCTCCACGACGAGCTGACGGCGGGCCACCTCGTGCAATGTTGACGCGACTCCTTGGCATTCGGGTCTGATCCCGTCACGCTGCGGTGCCCGTCGCCGAGATCCCCGAAGAGCAGGAGCGGACCGCCGCGGTCGCCGCGATCGACGAGTGGTCGAGCCGGGAGTTGGCCCGCGGCGAATCCCTGGTGGCGGCGGAACGCCAGGAGGTCACCGACCGCACGGCGTCGTTCCGTTGGTACCTGCGGTTCAAGGGGGAGGAGAAGGACTTCATCACCCTCTGGCTCACCCTCGGCCAGCGGACGCTGCACCACGAGGCGCAGTTCATGCCGGCTCCCGAGGAGAATGTCGAGGAGGTGTACCGATATCTGCTCCGCTCGAACGCCAACCTCTACGGCATGTGGTTCTCTCTCGGTCCCGAGGACGCGATCTATCTGGTCGGCCGGGTCGCGGCGGCCGAGGTCAACGACGAGGAGCTTGATCGCATCACCGGCTCGTCGATCCACTACGTCGACGAGCACTTCCCGACCGCCATGACGCTCGGTTATCCGAAGCTCTACCGTCGTCGGCCGCGCGGGCGCTGATCGAGCGCCGAGCGCGCCGACCGGCACCCATTAGCCTTTGACCATGCCGGTGAAACTCCTGGTCGTAGGCGGTGGCCGCATGGGCGGGGCGCTGATCTCGGGGTTGTTGGCCTCCGAATGGGCGAGCCCGGCCGACATGGCAGTGGTCGAACCGATGGCCGACTCGCGGGCGCTGCTGTCGGCCGCCCACCCCGGCTTGGTGGTGTGGGAACACCCCGAACCCGACTCGGTGGCTCCCGACGGTGGGGCGGTGTTGGCGGTGAAGCCCGACATCGCCGAGTCGGCGTGTGCGGCCCTGGCCTCGGCCCGGCCGCACCGGGTGCTCTCGGTGGTGGCCGGCCTGTCCACCGGGCGTCTCGAGGCGGCACTCGGCGACGACACCGTCGTGGTCAGGGCCATGCCCAACACACCGGTCCTGGTCGGGGCGGGGATCTCGGTGATCTCGGGCGGAAGCCGAGCCGACGGCGCCGACCTCGACTGGGCCGAGGACATCCTCTCGGCGGTGGGGACCGTCGTGCGGCTGCCCGAGGACCTCCTGGACGTGGTCACCGGGGTCTCGGGGTCCGGACCGGCGTACGTCTTCTTGGTGGCCGAGGCGTTGATCGAGGCGGGGGTGCTCGGGGGACTGACCCCCGAAGACAGCCGGGAACTGGTGGCCGGCACCCTGTTCGGGTCGGCGAAATTGCTGGTCGAGACGGGGAGGTCGCCCGAGGCGTTGCGGGCCGACATCACCTCTCCGGGTGGGACGACCGCGGCCGGCCTGCGGACGCTCGAGGCGCGGCAGGTGCGCTCGGCATTTCTCGAGGCCGTTGCGGCGGCGACGGAGCGGTCCCGCCAGCTCGGTCACTGAAGCGTGGGCCCCGCAATGGGCGTAGTGTCGCTTGCTTCGGATCGGGGGCAGCCATGGACCACTCCATCGACGGTGCAGGGACGCAATTCTTGACGGTGAGCGAGGTGGCGGGGGCGCTCCGGGTCTCCAATATGACCGTGTATCGGCTGGTTTCGGCGGGGGAGTTGCCCGCGGTGAAGGTGGGTCGGTCGGTTCGCCTGCGCCGCGACGAGGTGGACGAGTACCTGAGTGGTCGCCTGATCAAGGCTGGCTGACCGGGGGCTGCCGGGTGCCTCCTCCTCCCGACACCGTCTTCTTTCTCTCCGATTACGGCACGCGTGACGAGTTCGCGGGCGTGGTCCGGGCGGTGTTGCGGCGACTGGCCCCCCAGGCAGTCGTCATCGACCTCACCCACGAGGTGCCGCCATTCGACGTGGCCGCCGGCGCCCGCGCGCTGGTCCGTTCGATGCCCTACCTGGGCGACGGGATCGTGCTGGCCGTCGTCGACCCCGGCGTCGGCTCGGCGCGCCGTGGCATTGCGCTCCGTGTCGAGGGCGCCGAGCGCCGGTGGTTCTTCGTGGGTCCGGACAACGGCCTGCTGTTGCCGGCGGCCGAACTGGGCGGCGTCACCGTCGACGCGGTGGAGCTCGACGGTCACGCGCCGGATCCGGGAGCGGCCACCTTCGACGGGCGTGACGTGTTCGCGCCGGCGGTGGCATCGTTGTGCAGCGGTGCGTCGCTTCGCGACATCGGAACGGTGATCGACTCCGAGAGCGTGGTCCGGCTTCTGCTGCCGCTGTCCAAGCGGGCCACCTTGTCCGACGGTCGGGCGGTGCGGTGGTGTCAGGTCGGTTGGGTCGACCATTTCGGCAACCTGCAACTCAGCGCGTCGCCGAACGACGAAGACCCCGAGGTCTTCGCGCTGGCATGGGCCGAAGGTGACGCTCAGGCCCCCCAGGGCTTCACGGATCGCATGGTCCGTCGGGTGCGCACGTTCGCCGAGCTGCGGCTGGGGGAGCTGGGGCTGATCGTCGACGCCAACGGGCGGTTTGCCTTGGTGGTCCGCGAGGGCTCGGCATCGGACCAGCTGGGGATCGGCACCGGACACGTCGTCGGCTTGGCCGAGCCTCCCGCCTGAGCAACCCGGCCCCACCATCGGGGGGCCGGGTCGAGGCCCCCCGGTACGATTGTGTGAGTGTCAGGCGAGCGTCCGGCCGGATCCGGGAAGCGGATCCCCGAGGCCACGGTGGTGCGGCTGCCCGTGTATCGCCGGATCCTCTCGGAGTTGCTGGCCGAGGACGCCGGCAACGTGCACTCCGAGCAGTTGGCCCAGTTGGCCCGGGTGAATGCGGCCAAGGTCCGCAAGGACCTGTCGCTTCTGGGTTCGTTCGGCACCCGTGGCACCGGGTATGACGTCGCGTTCCTGCTCGGCCAGATCGACCGGGCGCTCGGGGCCGAGGACGACTGGCCGGTGGTCGTGGTGGGGATCGGGAACCTGGGCACGGCCCTCGTCAACTCGGAGGGCTTCACCACCAGGGGATACCGCATCTTCGCCCTCTTCGACGCCGATCCGGCGGTGGTCGGTGCCACCGTGGGAGGCCTCGTGGTGCGCCACATCGACACCCTGTCGGAGGTGTCGGGCCAGGTCGGCTCGGCGATTGGGGTTGTGGCGACCCCGGCTGCGGCGGCCCAACGGGTGACCGACGCCCTGGTCGACGTGGGAATCGGGGCGATCTTGAACTTCGCCCCCCAGGTGCTGAACGTCCCACCCCACGTCCTGCTCCGCCACGTGGACCTCGGGGCCGAGCTGCAGGTGCTCAGCTTCTTCCAGCTCCGTCGGCGGGGTGCGGTGGGCGAACCGGTCTCGGGACCACGATGAGCACCTTCGTGACTGGCGCGGCCCTCGGGGGACCGGCATGCTGGACCCTGCCCGGCGAACGATCGCCGGCGGGGCGTGTCGTGCTCCTGCCCCCGGCCCCACGTCGGCCCGGGCCGGGCCGATCACCCCACCACAGGAGGCGTGCCACGCCGTGTCCGTCGTCGTCGTAGGTCTCGAGCACAAGCGGGTGCCCCTCGACGTGCTCGAGCGGGTCGCGGTGACCGACGCCGAGATGGCCGGGGTGCTGGCGGGGCTCCGCCAGCGCGAGAACATCTCCGAGGTGGTGGTGCTGTCGACCTGCCTGCGCACCGAGGTCTACGCGGTGGTGGACCGGTTCCACGACGCGGTGTTCGAGTTGCAGGAGTTCTTCGCCAAGCGGGCCGAGACGGCGCTCGAAGACCTCGAGTCGCTGTGCGCGGTCCGCTTCGACGACGACGTGGCCATGCATCTCTTCACCGTGGCCGCCGGCCTCGAGTCGGCGGTGCTCGGAGAGTCTGAGGTGCTCGGCCAGGTCAGGCGAGCCTGGGAGCGATCCGACCAGGAGCACGCGTCGGGTCCGGTGCTGGCAGGGTTGTTTCGGGAGGCCGTGCGGGTGGGTCGGCGGGCCCGGGCCGAGACGGCGATCGCCCGCGGCTCGACCTCGTTCGCCCACGCGGCGGTCGGCCTGGCCGCTACCCGCTTGGACGGTGGGCTGGCCGGACGCGACGTCACGGTCGTCGGTGCCGGAGACATCGGAGGCGGCATTCTCGGCGCGCTGACCTCACTGTCGGGCCCCAATCGTCCCCGTCGGATCGTGGTGGCCAATCGGACCGCGGCGCGCTCGCGTGCCCTGGTCGACTCGGCGTCGTCGTCCGACGCGGTGTCGGCGGTCGACTTCGACGAGCTCCCCGGTGCCCTGGCCGTGAGCGATGTCGTGTTCAGCGCGCTCGATGTCAACGGCCCGCTGCTCGGCCGTGACCACCTGGCGCCGGCGGCGGAGCGGACGGAGCGTCCGGTCCTGGTCGTCGACCTCGGGGTGCCCCGCAACGTGGAGCCGGTGGTGGCCGAGATTCCCGGCGTGACCGTGCTCGGGATGGACGAACTGCGCGACGCGGTGGCACAGGTCAGCGAGGAGCGCCACGCCGAGATCGACGCGGTGCTCGCCATCGTCGAAGAAGAGCTCGACCGTTACCGGGCCGACGTGCGCGGACGTGGCGCGGCGCCGGTCATTGCGGCGCTGCGGGCCAAGCTCGAATCGCTCCGCGTGGCCGAGCTGGAACGGCAACGCCCGCTCCAGCGCCAGATGAGCGAGGAGGAGTGGGCCAAGATCGACGAGGCCAGCCAGGCGGCGCTGGCCAAGGTGCTCCACCACCCCACGATGCTCTTGAAGGAGACCGCCGGCACGCCGCGCGGTGAGCGGCTCGTCGAGGCCTTGCGCGTGCTCTTCGATCTCTAGGGCCATGTCGCCCGACGTCCAATGGCCGCGCCAACGGCCGCTGCGACTGGCCACCCGCGGCTCGCCACTCGCCCGCCGTCAGACCGACATGGTCGTCCACCTGCTCACCCAGGCCAGCCCCGGGCTCTCCGTCGAGCCGTTGGTGGTCCGCACCGAAGGGGACCGCCGGGACAGCGAGCCGCTGGGGGAGATCGGCGGCCAGGGCGTCTTTGTCAAGGAGATCCAACAGGCCGTCCTCGAGGGCCGGGCCGATGTCGCCGTGCACTCGGCCAAGGACCTCCCGCCGTCCACCCCACCGGGGCTGGTGTTGGCCGCGGTGCCGGTTCGCGGCGATGTCCGTGACGCGCTGGTGGGATCGACGCTCGCCGCGCTCGGACCAGGCGCGCGGGTCGCCACCGGCGCCGCCCGGCGCCGGGCCCAACTGGCCAACCTTCGGCCGGACCTGTGCTTCGTGGAGGCGAGGGGGAACATCGAGACCCGGGTGGCCAAGGCCAACGGTGGTGGTGCCGACGCGGTCGTCGTGGCCGCGGCGGCGCTCGAGCGACTGAGCATGACGTCCCAGGCCGCCGAGATCCTCTCCCCGCTCGTGATGCTGCCCCAGGTCGGTCAGGGGGCCATCGCGCTCGAGTGCCTCGCCCACGCCGACCCGCTGCTGGCGCTGCTGGCGTTGGTCGACGACCGGGCCAGCCACCGGGCGGTGGTCGCCGAACGGACCATGCTGGCGGCCCTCGGAGCCTCGTGCTCGCTCCCGGTCGGCGGGTGGGCGGAACCCGACGGAGAAGAGCTCCTTCTTCGCGGCATGGTCGCGAGCGCTGATGGCCGCATCGTGTTGCACGCCGAGGGCCGGGGCGCCGACCCCGTGGCGCTCGGTGCCGAGCTCGCGACCAGGCTGCTGATCGACTGCGGCGGCGACCGGGTGCTCGGCCAGGACCTCGGGGCGCCGGCCGGGACACCGCCTCGATGACCGTCTACCTGGTCGGCGCGGGACCGGGCGATCCCGGACTGCTCACTCGCCGTGGAGCCGAGGTGCTGGGGAAGGCCGACGTCGTCGTCTACGACCGGCTGATCGACCGTTCGCTTCTCTCCCTGGCCCCACCGGGAGCCGTGCTCATCGATGCGGGCAAGCGGCCGGCCGGGGACCCCGAAGGTGGGTCGGGCCCGGCGCGTCAGGCCGACATCAACGCTCAGTTGGTCGCCCACGGCCGGTCGGGGGCGACCGTCGTGCGGTTGAAGGGCGGCGACCCCTTCCTGTTCGGGCGGGGCGGCGAGGAGGCCGAGGCGCTCTCGCAGGCCGGGGTGGGATGGGAGGTCGTCCCCGGCGTCACCTCGGCCCTGGCGGTGCCGGCCGCGGCCGGCATTCCGGTGACCCAGCGGGGGGTGGCCACGTCGGTCACCGTGGTGACCGGCCAGGTCGGCGACGAGCCGGGGCCGGGCGGGGTCGACTGGGAGTCGCTGGCCCGCGCCAACGGGACCCTGGTGATCCTGATGGGGATGGCCACCCGGGGGGAGATCGCGCGTCGCCTGATGGCCGGGGGTCGGCCCGCCCACGAGCCGGTGGCCGTGGTGGAGTGGGGGACGACGGCCCGCCAACGGGTCGCCCGCAGCACCCTCGGCCAGCTGGAGTCGGTCCGGCTTGGCTCGCCGGCGGTGATCGTGGTCGGCGCGGTGGCCTCCCTCGGGTTGAGCTCGCTCGATCCCCGGCCGCTGCAGGGTCGATCGGTGGTGGTCACCAGGGCGCCCGCGCAGGCGACCATGCTCAGCCGCGCGTTGGCGACGGCCGGCGCCCACGTGATCGAGCTGCCGGTGATCGACATCGCCGATGTGCCCGAGGAGCGGGCTTCGCTGCAACGGGCCGCCGACTCGGTGGCGGACTATCAGTGGCTGGCCTTCACCTCGGTCAACGCCGTCGAGCGCTTCGTGCCGCTCGTGCACGACCTGCGGAGCCTGGCCACGACCCGGCTGGCCGCGGTGGGTCGCGCCACCGCGAGCGCGCTGGCCGCCCACCAGCTCCCGGCCGATCTGGTCCCGACCCGCTCCAACGCCGAGGGGCTGGTCGACGAGCTGCCCCCGGCCGACGACGGTGGCCGGGTGCTGTTCGTGAAGGCGGCCGGCGCCGGCGAGACGCTCCGGGCCGGCCTGGCCGCCAAGGGCTGGGAGGTCGACGAGGTGGTGGCGTACCGGACCGTCGACGGGCCGAGCCCGCGCGCCGAGGTGGCGGCCACGGTGGCCGAGGCCGACGTGGTCACCTTCGCGTCCGCCTCGGCGGTCGCCGCCTACCTGCGGCTGCGGGACAGCGCCGGCCGGGCCCTGCCGGTGCCGCCGGTGGTGGCCTGTATCGGCTCGAGCACCTCGGTGGCGGCGCGGGCGGCCGGCCTGTCGGTCGCCGTCGAGCCATCGCTGGCCACCATGGAGGCGCTGGTGGTGGCGATCGCCGCCCACCTGGGCGACCTGCCGGGTCTGTCGAGGACCTCGGCAGGGTCATAAGCTGGGACGATGGCATTCCCGGAACGGCGGATGCGCCGACTTCGACGGACCCCGGCCCTGCGCCGGTTGGTCGCCGAGACCCGAGTGAGCGTCGACGACCTGGTGGCGCCGCTGTTCGTCCGCGAGGGGATCGGCGAGCCGGCCCCCATCGGGTCGATGCCCGGGGTGTCCCAGCACACCGTGGCGTCGCTCGTCCTCGAGGCGAAGCGCCTGTCCTCGCTGGGCGTCCCGGCGGTGGTGCTGTTCGGGGTACCCGAGGTGAAAGACGCCATCGGGTCGGGGGCCAGCGACCCCGGCGGCATCGTCCAGGTCGCGCTGCGCGAGCTTCGGGCCGCTCTCGGTGACGAGCTGGTGCTGATCGCCGACCTGTGCCTCGACGAGTACACCGACCATGGTCACTGCGGCGTGCTGCGGCCCGACGGCACGGTGGACAACGACGCCACGGTGGTCCGCTACGGCGACGTCGCAGTGGCCCAAGCCGAGGCGGGAGCCGACGTCGTGGCACCGAGCGGGATGATGGACGGCCAGGTGGCCGGCATCCGCCGCGCCCTGGACGGCTCGGGCTTCGAGGAGACGGCGGTGCTGGCCTACGCGGCCAAGTACGCGTCGGCCCTCTACGGCCCGTTCCGTGACGCGGTCGACGTGACCATCGTCGGCGGCGGCGACCGTCGTTCGTACCAGCAGGACCCGGCCAACCGGCGCGAGGCACTGGTCGAGGTCGATCTTGACGTGGCCGAGGGCGCCGACATGGTCATGGTCAAGCCGGCCCTAACCAACCTCGATGTGATCGCCGAGGTACGGCGGCGAGTCG
>Ga0302325_10036172_pt1 | contig 10068 bp, 7 predicted proteins | sample Palsa_T0_2_FD_201948 | JGI IMG/M metagenome (GOLD analysis project Ga0302325, IMG submission 201948) | Peat permafrost microbial communities from Stordalen Mire near Abisko, Sweden - Palsa_T0_2 | ecosystem: Environmental > Terrestrial > Soil > Palsa > Peat permafrost | place: Sweden: Abisko... | reverse complement strand
GAAGATGGCGATGTGCGCCTTCTCACCGTTGTAGTCGTCCAGTACACGGGAGGTGACATCGACGTCTCGAAATCCGTTGCTGCGGTACAGGTCGCGGATCGCATCCAGATCGCGATCCAACTCGTTGCGGCTATAGCGGCCGTGCCGGTAGCGGATAAAGGAAGCCGGCATGACAGACATCCGCTCGCGGATAGTGGCTCCGTCGAAATAGTGATTGCCCTGCACCTCGACTTTGGCGATCTTGTGGCGTACGCCGGCGTTCACGTAGTAGTCGATCAGTTGCTCGCCGCCAGGAGGCGACGCCATCCGGTAGTCGGCTGTGGCGTCGAAATACCCCTGGCTTTGAAAATACGAAGCCAAATCACGCGAGCCTTCCTCCAGCAGGTCGCGGTCGATGGAACGCTCCTCGTAGATCGGTAATAGGCTGCGTAGTTGACCCGAAGAGAGCTTGGCGCCTCTGAGACGCACTAGCACGGGCGGGCCGATGTCGATCTTCAGCTCCGGCGTAACGGTGTTGCTGGCGGGGTGATAATCCAACTTCACCAAAGTCACTTGCGCTAACAAATGATCGTGCTTGGGATACCAGGAACGGATGTTATCCAACCCATTCTGCAAGCGCGTGTCCGTCATGGGGTGCCAGCCCAGCCAGCCTGGACGCCGCTTCCATCCGCTGGAGTGAAGAAGCTTCTCCCCGGGACGCAAAGTGTTGCCGCTCACCACCAGCCCATCGAATTTCGCTCGCTTCTCCGGATTCACCTGAAATCCGATTTGGACCTGCTGCGCGGCTTCCCGGGTGGAGCTTTCGGGTTCCACGCCGGCGTTATAAAGACCGTTCCGCTTCAGCAGGTCCACGATTCGGGTCACCGCCGCGGCAGTTTCATCGGGCACGTAAGGAGTGCCAAGTGCCAGCTTGCTGGCCACTAGCAACTGCCCTTCGTTCGGAGGATCGGGAACACCGTAGACCTCGACGTATCCGATGAAGAACGCTGGCTTAGTGAGGAACTTCAAAGCGACTCCGCCCGCGGCCAGCGTGGCATCCACGGCGATATCGGCATACTCGCCGGTTTGGTACAAGCGCTGCAGCGAATCGCGCAGATCGGATTCGCGCAGCGGCTGACCCACGCGAAGCGGGAGCATGGCCAGGAGCTGATCCAAAGTGAGGGGTTGCCGCTCCGGATCGAACTTCACACTGGCGATCGGCTGGCCCTCGTACGTATTGGCCGCCGCCGCTGGCAACACGGTGCCGAGGGCGGCAAGCACGGGCATAGCGATCCACCAGCCCAGCCGGGTCGACACAATCGACCATCTTATCGCATCGCCTGCCGGCATAAGGCCACGGTTGCTACCATCTTGGTGTATGACTCCCCGCGATCGCGAGCGTTACTCGCGGCAGATCCTGTTCGCGGGCATCGGCGAAACCGGCCAGCAATACCTGTTAGACGCGCGAGTAGCGGTGGTTGGTTGCGGCGCATTGGGAAGCTTTCAGGCAGGCGCGCTGGCTCGAGCCGGCGTCGGCTTCCTAAGGATTATCGACCGCGACTATGTGGAACTGGGCAATCTGCAACGGCAGTGGTTGTTCGATGAAGCGGATGCGGAGCAGGGCTTGCCAAAGGCCCTGGCGGCTGCGCGCGAGATCGCAGGCTTCAATTCGGATGTCCTGGTGGAGCCCGTGGTGGCGGATCTCACGCCTTCTAACGTGGACGACCTGCTGGCCGACGTAGACCTGGTGATGGACGGTACCGATAACTTTGAAACAAGATACTTGATCAATGATTTTCAGGTTTCCCGGGCTCGTCCGTGGGTCTATGGCGCGGCCGTGGGCAGCTATGGCATCGTGATGGCCGTGCTGCCGGGCGAGACTGCGTGCCTGCGCTGTATCTATCCCGAGCCTCCGGCGGGAGCGCAACCTACCTGCGAGACGGCTGGCGTGTTGGGCCCTGCAACGGCCTTGATCGCGAGCCTGCAAGCGGCGGGGGCGCTTAAGATTCTATGCGGCCAGCGTCCGGCACGCAAAATTACCACCGTGGACGTCTGGAGCGGCGAGATTCGTCAGGTGGCGCAGCCGGGACCATTGGCGGAATGCCCCGCATGCGGGCGGCGCGAGTTCCCCTATCTCAACGGCGAGCGCCGCGCGCCGGTAAGCTTGTGCGGTCACAATGCCGTGCAGATCCACGAGCGGGCGCGGCCGCTCGAGTTGCGCGATCTGGCCGTCCGGCTAGCTGCCCTTGGTCCGGTTCGCGCCAACGAATTCGCCCTTCGTTTCGAGGTGCCGCCGTACTTATTGACGATCTTTCCCGATGGCCGCGCCATTATCAAGGGGACCACCGATATCGGCGTAGCGCGAAGTTTGTACGCGCGCTACATTGGCGGATAAACGGCGGCGGATAAGCACCGCTACCTCGGCGCAGCGCAGACAAAGTTTGCCGCGTCGTCTGTGCTCCCAACTCCGTTCCATTGCGCTTCCTGTGGGTATGGGCACAACGGCCGCGTCCGATCGACGACTCCGTTGGTTACATGCGAGGCGATCACCTTAGCCGGCGCGACGCCTTTGTCGGACCACTGGTCTAAAGGCCCAATCATGTCGAAAGCCGTGGCCCCCGGTCCACCCTGGCAGTGCTGCATCCCAGGCACCATGAAGAGCCGGTAAAACTCTACGGTGTTGCGCAGTCCGTGTACGTCACCGCCCTGCGCCCGCAGCACGCTCTCGTAGTAGTCGATGCTGTTGAGCGGCGTAATGTCCGGGTCGCTCCAGCCGTGATAGTGAATCAGCTTGCCGCCGCGCGCTTTGAACTCGCTGAGATCTGGATTGACGGCATTGAACAAAGCCCCCAGCTTCGAGTCCGTGTAATCGATGTCGCTGTCGAAGCCGTCGGCGGCTGCAAACTTGAACGTCTTGAAGTTCCAATTCGGGTCGTCGAACACCATGTACTTGAAGAATGGAACGCCGAGAACGGTGTGGCGGCCCTTGCCTGGCGCATCCCCAGTAACGTAGCCCGCCCAGCCTCCCGGACCGGCTTCGCCGCCGGGCACGAATCCGGGATAGATCACCTGACCTTCGGCCGTCCGCAGACCAGCCCAGAGCTTCTGCACGGCGACCACCTGCGCGCCCGTGAAGCACTCCGAGGTGTCCGAGCCCTTGCACAGCAGCGTCTCGGGATTGAACTTGCACCGGCGTGGATCGTTCAACACGCCATCTTTGATTCCATCCAGCGCGTCGCACTGGGCGTTCACGGCGTCCGCCAGGATATGCACTTTGTTCGCCGGGATATAACCATCGCCATCCATCGCCAGGGCCGCCCAGAGATGGCCGCCGATATAGTGGTGGGTCCAATTGTTGGCCGGATCGCCGGCGATGATGCCATCGAAATCGGCCGGATACCGCTGGGCTTCGATCATCGCTTCGTGACCGCCCTGGGAGCATCCGCTGAAATAGGAACGAGCTGGTTCGGCGGCGTAGAAAGCCTTAAGAATCACCTTGTCGGCTTCCGCCATAAGATGGGTACTACGGTCCGCAAAATTCACGATGCGTTCGTAGTTTCCCAGCGCCCATTCGCCGTCGGTCCCGCTGCCCTGATGACCGGTGTCGGTACTGCTGGTCGCGTACCCTTGCTGCAAGGGCTTCACCATCGCTGCGAAACTGATCGAGCCCGCCATGCCGCCGTTTCCCACAGCGAGCAGTTTGTGATTCCACTGCTGCGGCAGCCACAGTTCCATCTGGACTTCCCTGCCCACCGTCATTGCCACGCGGCAGAATGCGGGGACCTGGGCTGTTGCCGCGCGCGCGCCGCCTGGCACCGTGAATGAGCCTGCCGGAACCGATGCAGCTGAGGTAATGGTGATGCCAGGGATCTGCAATGACGCCAGGTGGTCACAGGATTGCTGTGCCCAGACGGGGCAAATAGCGGAAAGTGCCGCGAGTGCAAGAATCGTTCCGTGTTGGGTCATGGTGTGATGAGAATATCAAACCGGCGCCGGTCCAGCGCAAAGTCCCTACGCGCGGTACATTGGGTAAGAGAGGCATTATGCGGCGAATTTTGCCGGTGTTGATTGGCTCTGTGGTTGGTTGCGCGCTGCTGGCAGCCCCCGGTCTTGCAGCGGGCGGGCACGGCGGCGGAGGTGGTCACGGTGGAGGCGGCGGGCATGCTGGTGGTGGTGGTTTTGCTCGCGGCGGTTCTTCCGGCGCAGCCTTCCGGGGTGGTGGCTCTTTTCGTAGTAGCGGAGTGGTTCGTGGCGGCTACGGCTTCCGCGGCAGCTATGGCTATCGCGGTGGTTACGGTTACCGAGGTGGTTTCGGCTTCCGTGGTTATTACGGCTCTTATTATTACCCCGGCCTTTACGGCTACTACGATCCTTTCTTCTGGGACTCCAGCTACGCCGACCCCTATTACAACGGCTATCCCTCTTACTATGCGCCGCCTCCCCCGCCAGAACCGCAGGTAATTGTGGAACAAGCTCCTGCTCCGGTTCTGCGAGAGTATCCGCCTCCTGCGGAGACGCCACAAGCCCCGCAAGCGCAGAAGTATGCAGAACCCTTGTACCTGCTCGCGATGCGAGATGGCACCATTCGCGCGGTGCTGGCTTATTGGGCGGATGGACCCGCGGTACATTACGTCACCATGGATCACGAGCAGAAGCAGACGCCCTTGACCTCCATCGATCGCAATCTGAGCGAGCGATTGAATCGTGAGCGCAACGTAGCGTTCCGCTTGCCCGGTTAGAGCAGCGTCCGTAGCGTCCGCTGAAAGATTCCCAGATCCTGTTCGTTGTTGTAAAGGTGCGGCGACACGCGCAAGTGGCCTCTCCGTGCGGCCACCAACACGCGTTGTTCCTTGAGAGCGCGAGCCAACTCAGAGACGTCGTGATTCCCGAATCGGGCAGCCACGATGGAAGAACATCCATCCGCCACCGATGCGCCGAGTTCACGCAGGATCCCGCGCACCTTTCCGGCTAGCTCGAGAACGCGATGCTCAATGGCTTCGGGGCCGATCTCGAGTATTAGATCCACGGAAGCTTCCATCGCATACAGCAACGCGAACGCCACCGAACCGCCTTCGTACTTTTCGGCCGTCGACGAGAATTCGGGTCTTCCATGATGCAAGTTGTCGACGTTCCGCCAGTCCCGATGGCTGCGCCAGCCCACCACGTTGGGCTGAATCCGCTCGCGCAGTGTGGGCGCGATATAGAAGAAACCCGCCCCGTTCGGCGAGAGCAGCCATTTATATCCGTGGACCGCCAACATGTCCGGCTGTATCCGGCCGACGTCGAAGCGCACCGCGCCCACGCTCTGCGTGCCATCGATATACAGAAGGATTCCGCGGGCGCCGAGGAAATCCGCAACCTCGCCCAGCGGCGGAGCGAAGCCAGTGTTGTAATTTACCGAGCTCAGAACCACCAGGCGCGTCTTTTCGTTCACCGATTGGTAGAAGCTCTCCCAGGGCGCCGCGATCATTTCCACGCCGGCACGTTCGAGCGAGCCGGGCGCGTAAAGATTATTCGGGAATTCGTGCTCTAGGGTGACAATGCGATCGCCGGAATGCCAATCGATTCCCGACAGCAGCAAGCCTAACGCGGTGGAGGCATTGGGAACGAACGCGATATCGGAGGCCGAGCAACCAATCAGCCGTCCGATTTTCCCGCGCAAGCGGTCGGCGTCGTCAAACCAGTTGAGGAAATCCGAACACGCCAGCTCATCACGATGAGCGAAGTGCTGGGCCACAGCTTCGGTCGCGCGCCGCGGCATCTGCCCGAACGTGGCGGTGTTGAGATGAGTCCAATGAGCCAACGCCGGGAACTCGGCGCGAACGGAATCCCAATTGATATTGCTCACAACCGGCGCCGTATTACTCACAGCAGGCGCTGGCCTGCGGCGCGTGTGTCGTAACCGCCCAGGCTCTCCAGTTCGCGGCGGTAATTCGAGCGGCTCAGCGTATCCAAAACAGCTTGGATGCCCGGCGTGTCAAGGTGCTGGCGGCGAATTGCCAGGTCGTAACGCTCGCTCACCAGAGGCACAAAGCCGAGTCCGAACACGCGCGCGGCGGCGCGGGTAGCGATACAGCAGTCCGCTCGACCGGATTGCACTTGCCAGGCCGCGGGCAAATGTCCAGGCGCGATGTGATCGTAGCCTCGGACGTTCTTCGAATCGATTTTCAGGCGCTTGAAGTACGAATCGAGCAGTGCCCTGCTCCCTGCCCCTTTCTCGCGGTTGACGATACTGACATCGCGGCGCGCCAGATCTTCAACGGTCTTGATGCTCTTGGGATTGGCGGCCGCGGTAACAATCCCTTCCTCCCATACAGCGAATGAGATTACGGCCACTGCATTCTTGGGAAACAAGCGGCCGATCTCGGGCAAATTCGATTCGCCGCTGGATTCATCGCGCAGGTGCGTGCCGGCGATGTGGACGCAGCCGTTCTTCAACAACTGGAGCGACTGCGAGCTGTTGCGATGGGCGAGGACCAGCTCGATTCCAGAGGCCAGCAGATGGCGCGCCAGCACCGAAATCCCGGGGTCGCATCCGGCGATGAGAACTCGCTTCCGAAAATCTTCGGCGGCGTCGAACACCTGAACATCGGTGCGGCCGTTCTTAGGGACTTTGCTGGGCGTTGAAGCGGAACCGACCACGGCGTCGCTGACGGGAAAATACCACGGAACTGGCGAAGGCGGCGAAGCAACCAGGCGCTTGTTTACCCGGCAAAGCTGCACCGGCTGGCCTGGATGCAGCGGCTCGGAGCCGGGCAGAAGGGTGGCCTCTTCGGAGCGCAGACCCGCGGGCTCGGCATCGGGAATCGCGAAAAGATCCTCCACCTTCACGTCCAGAGCCCGCGCCAGCCGCAACGCAACGGCGGTATTCGGAACATAGCTGGCCGCTTCCATGGCGTAAATGGTTTGTCGCGTAACCCCGACAGTTCGCGAAAGCTGCGCCGCGGAGATGCCGCGCTTTTGACGCAAGATTCTTAAGTGATTCTCGATTTCCGGCATGATTGCTCTCGCACTACTACTTTAGCGATTCCAGGGGTCGCTAAACCGGGGATCGTGCAGAAACTCCTGGTCAGTCAATGACTCCAGAAATGCGATGAAATCGGCGCGCTGCTCCGGCGTTAACGTGAAGCCGTTAATGAAGCGGCTCTTGTTCGGGTTCTTGCTGCCATCCCCGGCGAAAGGTCCGGACGAAATCGTGCGGCCCGCAGCGGAATAATGGTCCAGAACCCCATCCAGCGTAGCGATGCTGCCGTCGTGCATATATGGCGCGCGCACGGCAACGTTGCGCAGCGAAGGCGGGCGAAACTTGCCAACGTCCTGCGGATCGTGCGTGTATTCGTAGATCCCGAGATTGCCGGGCGGGAACGAAAAGACGCCTGTCAGGTTGTACAGGCCGTTGTTGAAGAACCCCGGCGGCTCATCGGGATTTGCCTTCTGCACAGGGTCGCCACCGAATGTAAAACGGCCGTGGCATGGAAGGCAAATCGTCGGCTGATGAAAGAACAAGTTCTCACCGCGCTTGGCGGACTCCGAAATCGCGCTTTCATCGCCCTGGTAGCGATAGCGGTCGTAAGGCGACCGGCCGGAGATGAGGGTTCGCTCAAAAGTAGCCAGTGCTCGGGTGATGTGGTCGAAAGTATAAGGACCGGAATCGCCCGGAAAAGCGGCTTGAAACATCTTCTGATAGATGGGGTCGGTTCTCACCACTTTAAGGAATGGCTCTCCGCCTTCCGGCAGGCCAAGTTCCACGGGGTGAGCGCCGAAAAGCGGCGTGCGCGCCTGTGTTTCGAGCACGGTCAACGTAGGATTGGCCCAGGTGAGCGCCCCAAAATATCCGACGTTCGCGAGCGGCATCGCGCGGCGTGGATGCTTCTCGCCCGTCACTCCAACCGCGACATTGCGGTCCTTCCGGTCGGCGAATCCGAGCTCTTGCAAATGGCAAGTGGAACAAGCGCCTTTGCCGTTGCCTTGGCCTTTACCATCGGTGGACATGCGCTGGTCGTAAAATAGCCGGCGGCCCAGTTGGACTTTAGCTTCCGACATCGGGTTGTCGGCCGGGACCGGCGGCGCATGGAATCCGGGCGGAAGATGCCACTCATAGGCAGCGCCACTCGTGCCCGAACCATCCGGCGGAGCCGTCCAGGCAATAGTTCCGGCCAGAAACAACGCTACAGTGCTGAGAAGGTGAACAAATCGTTGATTCATATGCGAATGTCTTTTATGCGCTACAGTATCTTCTATGATTACCACAATCGGAAATGTCCGTACCCGCTGCTGGCAAGGCCTCTCGCTCGCGGGGCTGCTATGGTGCTCCGCTGCGCTGGCCGCTACATCCGATAGTACGGTTCTGCTCAGAGTAGAAGGAGCTGTAAAAACTCAGCTGGCGCTTACCGCAGCCGACCTCGCTCAAATGCCGCGCTCTACCGCGCAATTCGAACGGGACGGCGAAACCAACACCTATGAAGGCGTGTTGCTCTACGACATCCTGGTGAAGGCCGGCGTGCCGCTCGGCCGCGAAATGCCGGGCAAACCGATGGCGAGCTATATACTTGCGACCGCGAGCGACGGGTATCAGGTGGTGTTCGCAATACCAGAAGTGGACCCGGCATTCGAAGGCGCACGCGTGCTGGTGGCCGATAAACGCGACGGCGGACCATTGCTAGGGGTCCAGAAACCGCTGCAGTTAATCGCCCCGCAGGATAAGCTGCACGCACGATCGATGTGGTCGCTAGCCAAGATCGAGGTGGTGCGGCTGCGGCCGTAAAAGGGGCGTTCTCTTAGAAGACGATCTTCGCCGAAAACTGCAATTGCCGCGGCCCATAGAGCGTGTTGGTTGAGGTTCCCGAGCTCGGCGCCATAAACGTTGGGCTCGGAATCAAGCAGCCGTTTGTTCCACTGTAGGCACTGGCGGAGCAGCCTTTACCCCCCACCGCAACGTAGTTGAAAGCCGTAGTCGCCGTGTTTCCGTTCAAATTCAGGTTGGTCTCATTGAAAACATTGAATGCCTCGGCCAGGAACTGAACCTTGAAGCGCTCGCGGATCGCAAGTTCGCGCATAACGCGGAAGTCGACGTTGTGGAGTTGGGGCCCAGTGAAGACATCCCGTCCGAATTGGGGAGCCCGTCCACCTGCAGGCGCCGCGGAGTTGTTGATTTCGCCGCCGGTCAAGCCTCCATCCACGCCGTTCGAAGGGAATCCGCTGATATTGGCTTGCACCGGCTGGCCGGAAGCCTCCGTGATCACGCTCGAAAACACCCAACCTCTCAGCAGCCAGCGCGCGGGTGTGCTCTTGAAGTTGCGGAACGGATCCCAAACCACGCTGCCCGTAAACCGGTTGGCCTGATTGTCTTCCGAAAGGCCGTTTTCCTGCTTGATATTCGCGGGATTCAATATTACGTCGGTGCCCGAAAATGTTCCCACGTTCCCTTGCACTGCGCCGTCGTCAAGGGACTTACTGAAGGTGTAGTTGGCCAGCACTTCGATTCCATGGCTAAGCGGCCGCCGGACCGTGACCAGCAATCCGTTGTACCAGGAGTTCACCACGCTGTATCCGGTCGCAATGATGCCCGTTTGCGGGTTCAGGCGCTGAGTGTAGAAGGGTTCGGTGATGGACTGTACCAAGCCTCCACTCGAGTTAAGAATCGCGTAGTTCTTGGTGGTTGTGGCCGGCGCGAGATTGGAATCCACGAATACCGGCAAATGCAGCGCGCGCGTGAATACGTAGGATGCCGAGAGGCTGAAGCCGCCGGATAGTTGCCGCTCGATGGTCAACTCGCCCTCATGCACCAGCGGATTCACGAAGTCGTTCGCCAAACCATGCGTGGCCAGGGCCCCAAGCGGCGGATTGGTGTTGACTACTTGCGGCGTCACCGCTCCGGGGAATGGCGCCGTAGGCGTGGCGCCGGGTGGCGTAAAAATCAAATTCGGAAATGTCGGCGCGCATGCCGAGGCTGGCGGGCAATTGTACTGCTGTTGGTAAATTCCGTTCTCCACGCGTAGCGCGTAGAAGGTGCTGTCGGTGGTGTTGCCATAGAACATCCCATAACCCAAGCGCACCACGGTCTTCTGGGCCGGCTGCCACGCGAGTCCG
>Ga0302325_10036169_pt1 | contig 10068 bp, 10 predicted proteins | sample Palsa_T0_2_FD_201948 | JGI IMG/M metagenome (GOLD analysis project Ga0302325, IMG submission 201948) | Peat permafrost microbial communities from Stordalen Mire near Abisko, Sweden - Palsa_T0_2 | ecosystem: Environmental > Terrestrial > Soil > Palsa > Peat permafrost | place: Sweden: Abisko... | reverse complement strand
GCGATAGTGTGCCGCCGATGGACATCGACGAGTTCTACGAAGCGGACCGCCGCCGGCGGGCCTCGGCCGAGCTCGAGCTCGGCTCGGAGTGGCTGGGGAAGGACGGCGTCGTCCACGAGCTGAACTACGTGGAGGACACCGGCGAGCTCTACGTGCTCCGCGAACCGGCGCCCCATGTGCGCGAGGACCCCTTCGGAGGGATGCACATCACGGATCCGCCGGGGTACGAGAACAGAATCACCGTGCACGTCATCGCCAAAATCGGCTCGGTCGACGAGCTGCACACGATCCTCGAGGGCTGGCCCGAGGCCATGCGCGAAGAGGGCAATCAGGGCACGCACTGGCTCGGCCAGCGTCTGCTGGCCGCCGGCGTGGCCGTGGGGCCGACGGGCGACCCCATTTCCGACAATTAGGTCGGCGGCTCCAGGTCGAGCATCTTGGCCAGGAGCTGGGTCGCGATGTTGTCGGTGGCCATGTCGGCGTCGCCCTCCATGTCCTCCCGGTCGAAGATCAGGTCGGAGAGCCGGTACATGACGATGGCAAAGCGGAAGCCCGAGAAGATCTCGTAATAGAAGATGTCCCGCATGGGCCGGCCCATCAGATCGGCGTAGCGGGCGATGGTGTCCTCGTGGGAGCCGAAGCCGGCGGGACGAGGCACACCGAGGCCCTCCGAGAACTGGCGGTCGAAGTAGAGCCACCAGCCCAGGTCCATCTCGGGCTGGGCCAGCGAGGCCATCTCCCAGTCCACGACGGCAGCGGCCCGGAAGTCGTCCCAGATGATGTTGCCGATGCGGCTGTCGCCCCAGCTGATCACGACCTCGCCGTCCTCGGCCGGCTGGTGCTCCACGAGCCATTGCCAGGTCGACTCGATCACCGGGACCTTCTCGCCCTTGGTCGCCCAGTCGAGGAAGTCCCTGTAATAGGAGAGCTGTTGCTCCAGGCCCGGACGGCCCCGGTCGGTCATGCTCAACCACTCCAGGCCGGTCGCCCGCCAGTCGGTGCGGTGCACCGCGGCCAGCGCGTCGATGCCGCTCCACCACATGCGCTCCTGCTGTGCGGGTGTGGCCTCGATCACCCAGCCGTCCATGGTGTACGGGATGTTGTCCGAGGGGACAAGGCCCTCGACGTGGTCCATGGAGAAGAAGGGCACGCCGAAGTACTGCGGATCCTCCTCGTACCACCCGAGACGCGGGAGCGGGACCGCCGAGCCCCCGTCGGCCAGGGCGCGCATGGCGCGGTACTGCGTGGAGAACTGGGCGTCGAGGAAGAGCAGGTGCTTGGTCGGCGCCACCCGGACGACGAGGCGTTTTTCGGCGCCGTCGGCGGTACGGGTGCGGCACAGGATCGTCTCGTTGGAGAAGCCGTTGGAGCCGGGAGCCTTCACGTCGAAGACCTCCGGCCCGGATCCGTCGGACGATTTCGTGGCCAACCAGCGCGAGAGGATGGAGGCCACGTGGTCGGGGTCACGCTGGCTGATGTCGGGCACGGTGCGGCACTCTACCGACGACTCGCCCCTTCCGTGTGGGGGCGACGAGTCGGCGGCGCGGCTCAGGACGGGGACGGCCGGACGCCGGCAGGTAGTGTCGCACGCCGTGCTCATCGTCATCGACCTGTCCGGGGCCACGGCGTCCTTGCGCCGGCCCGACGAATTCACGCGCTTCGCGGTCGCCCTCGAGGGCGAAGGAGACCTGGCCCGGGCGCTGCAGCGGTCCGGTCTGGGCCGGCTGCACCCCGACGGTGCGCACGTCGCGGTGGACCCGGTGGCCCTGCGGGCGTTGGCGGGGCCGGCGGCCGACGAGGGCTGGGACGAGGGCTTCGCCGGCATGTGCGCGTACGCCGCCGGAAAGGGCTGGGTGGAGCCCGACGGCGGTCTCCTCGCCCACGTCGATGCAGGCCCTGAGACCGGCTGAGACTGCCTGCCGGCGGGGGGGATGACCGGGGGGACTGTCCCGGACCCGCGGGCCGCCGCTACCCTTGAGGCGTCGACCGGCACGCCCGGCGGCGGGGGCCGGGCCCCCTGAGATCCCTGGGAGGGACGCATGGCGATTCGGGACTACGACCGCTTGTTCATCGGCGGCGACTGGGTGGCCCCGGAAGGGACCGACACCATCTCGGTGATCTCACCTTCGACCGAGGAGGTCATCGCCCACGTGCCCGATGGCACAGAGGGCGATATCGACAAGGCCGTTGCGGCGGCGCGGACGGCGTTCGACCACGGGCCCTGGCCTCGCATGACGCCGGCCGAGCGGGGCGAAGTCCTGGCCAAGGTGGGGGCGCAGATCATGGCCGAGATGGACGACATGGCGGCGATCATCACGCAGGAGATGGGCTCGCCGATCTCCTTCTCCGGGCTGGGTCAGGTCATGGCGCCCTCCATGATCTTCAACTACTACGCCGACCTGGCCACCACGTTCGCCTTCGACGAGGTGCGCACCGGCATGTTGAACCCGCAGGTGCTCGTCACCAAGGAACCCGTCGGCGTCGTCGGTGCCATCGCGCCGTGGAACGTGCCCCTCTTCATCGCGGCGGCCAAGCTGGCACCGTCGCTGGCCGCCGGTTGCAGCGTCGTCTACAAGCCGGCACCCGAGACGCCGTTCGACGCGTTCCGACTGGCCGAGATCTTCGCCGACGCGGGCTTGCCCAAGGGCGTCCTCTCAGTGATCCCGGCCGGCCGCGAGGTCAGCGAGCACCTCGTCACGCACCCCGGCGTCGACAAGATCTCCTTCACGGGGTCCGGCGTGGGCGGCAAGCGCATCGGCGGTCTCTGTGGCGAGCGCCTGAAGCGCTGCACCCTCGAGCTGGGCGGCAAGTCGGCTGCCATCATCCTCGACGACGCCGACCTGGCGACGACGATCCCCACCCTGCTGCCGAACGCCATCATGAACAACGGGCAGGCCTGCATCGCGCAGACCCGCATCCTGGCGCCGCGGGAGCGCTATGCCGAAGTGGTCGACGCGGTGGTGGCGGGCGTCGCGGCCATGAAGGTGGGCGACCCCATGGACCCGGCCACCGAGGTCGGCCCCGTGGTGGCCGAGCGGCAGCGGAGCCGGATCGAGGGGTATCTCGACAGCGGGCGCGAAGAGGGCGCGACGGTCGCCTTGGGCGGTGGCCGTCCCTCCGGGTCCGACTACGCCAAGGGATGGTACGTCGAGCCCACCGTGTTCTCCGATGTCGACAACAAAATGAAGATCGCCCAAGAGGAGATCTTCGGGCCGGTGTTGGTCGTCATCCCCTACGACGGTGACGACAACGCGATCGACATCGCCAACGACTCCAACTACGGGCTGTGTGGCTCGGTGTGGACGGGCGACAACGACCGTGGCTTGGGTGTGGCGCGCCAGGTGCGCACCGGCACCTACATGCTGAACGCGCCGGTGCCGATCGACTTCTCCACGCCGTTCGGCGGCTACAAGGAGTCGGGCCTCGGGCGCGAGTTCGGGCCCGAGGGTCTGGAGGGCTTCCTCGAGGTGAAGTCGATCGCCCTGCCGGCCGGCTACACACCGGAGTCCTAGACCGGGGATCGGAGCACCGACGAAGCACGGAGCAGCGGGCTCCGGCGAACGACGGGCGGCGGGCCGGTCGTGAGCACAGCGGGGGCGTCACGGGCAGGTGATCCCGCCCGGCGCGCCGTGATCAGCAACTGGCCCATGTGGGTGGTGGGGCTCACCCTGTCGTCGACGCGACCTGGATGCCGAACTACTACCGGAACCAGTTGCACCTCACACGGCAAGTCCAATGCGACGTTCGGCGCGCTGGCCATCCTCGGCGGCGTCCCCGGCACCCTGATCGGCGGCCGCATCGCCGACCAATGGGTGCACCGCTTCTTGGGGGCGCGTCGTGATCCCGCCCTCTGTATCTGCACCAGCGCCGCACTGTTCATGGTGTCGTTCGTCTCTACCACTTTCGCCGTGGTGTTCGTGGTGCAGCTCGTGCGGTTCCTCGCCGCCACGGCCTGTGTCCCGGCCCTGCGGGCCGGGTTGTCGGACGCGGCGCCGGCCCACCTACGCAGGACGGGCTTCGGTGCCTTCAACCCGGGGTCGGTGGTCTTCGGGTCGGCCGCAGCCCCGCTCGTGACCGCGGCCATCGCCACCCAGTTCGAGAACAACTTCCGCACGGCCTTCCTCATCATTCTGCCGATCGCTTTCTGGCGCGGGCTGCCTCCTGCTGGCGCGCCGCCATATTGAGCGCGACGCGGCCAAGTGTTCGAGGCGGTCACGACGGCCATGGCGGCCCAGCAAGCGGAGGAGGCGGCGTCATCCGGGCCAGGCGCGGATCACGAAGAGGGAGCCGCGGCGGTGGGGGAGACGTAGCCCGACAGGGCGGCGTCCTTCTGTTCTGCATCGGCGAAGGCCTGGTTGTCCCCGAGCTCCACCACGCTGTAGCCGGTCCGATCTCCGTCGCCGTTGATCACGTCGGGCGCGGCATCGTTCCCCGTGGCGGCCGTGACGATCGCCACGTGGACGGCGGTGACGGCGGACGTGTCGAGCCCGTAGACAGCAACGTCACCCGGCCGGGGCGTGTAGCCCGACGCGACGGGATGCCAGGTGCCGTGGTCGGTCCCCCAGACGTAGAAGCTGGCCGAGTTGCCGTTCAGGTACCCCGGCGCCAGCTGGTAGCTCACCTCGGCGCCGGCCTGCTTCCAGACCCACGTGGCGAAGTCGGCACACCACTCCTCGTCGAGGTTCTCGTTGCCGCAGTCGTCGACGCCGGCGTACCAGTAGGCGCTGAACTTGTTGCAGTAGGTGTTGGAGGGGTCCGTCTGGTAGCCCACCTGGCCCTGGGCGATGGAGACGATGCGGGCGCGCAGGGGGCTGAGAGGCGGCCCGCGACGGATCTGCCGCACCACGAGCACGCCGGCACCGACCACCACGATGACCAGCACAGACGCGACGAAACGGCCATGGCGCACCCGGGCACGGCGGGGCGGAGGGGACGGGGCCAACGGTCGGGTCGGGCTCAGGGAGGCACAGGGTAGCGAGCGCACGCTGCCCCGGGGCCGCGGGCCCGTTCTGCGAGAATGCGGACCCCGGCGACCCCAGAGAGCGGTGCCGACCGAGCCGACCGAGGAGGGATGGGCCCCATGCAGGACGACGAGAGCGCGGTGTCGCACACTCGTCTCGCCTACCTTCCCGCGCTCGACGGGATGCGAGCCTGCGCCGTCCTGGCCGTGATGATGTTCCACGGCGGGATCCCCCACATGGACGGGGGCTTCATGGGGGTCGATGCCTTCTTCGTGCTCTCGGGATTCCTCATCACCTCCCTTCTCCTGGGGGAGTGGCGCCAGACACTGACGATCAAGCTCGGCGCCTTCTGGGCCCGCCGGGCCCGCCGCCTTCTCCCGGCGCTCCTCCTGATGCTGCTCTTCGTGGCCTTCTTCGCGTCCGTGATCGTGCCCAAGGGCACGTACGGGGCCTTGCGCCTCGATGCGCTGGCCACGCTCCTCTACGTGAGCAACTGGCACTTCATTCTCGTCAACTCCAACTACTTCAACGAGACGTCCGCTTCCTCGCCACTGCTGCACACCTGGTCACTGGCGGTGGAGGAGCAGTTCTACGTGATCTGGCCGCTCGTCGTGCTCGGTGTCATGTACGTCACCCGCAGCCTGCGCGCCCTGTTCGCCTTGTGCTGCGCGGCCGCCATCGCGTCCGCCGTCTGGATGCACCACGTCTACGACGGTGGGGTCAACACCAATCGGGCCTATCTCGGGACCGACACGCGCTCGCAGTGCCTCTTCATCGGCTGTGCGCTGGCCGTGGGACTCGTCCTCGTCACCCAGCGTCGTCACGAAGCGGGACGGCTGGCCAAAGGGGAGCTGTGGCGGCCGGAGAGCTCGACCGGGCTGCTGCTCTGCGGGGTGCTGGGCGTCCTCGGGGCCGCCGGCGCCGTCACCTTGTGGGTGCTGACCACATCGACGTCGACGTTCCCCTACTCGGGTGGGTTCTTCCTCATCGGATTGTCGGTGGCCAGCGTCATCTTGGCGGCCATTGCAGCGCCGCGCAGCATCGTCCCCCGGCTGCTGTCGTGGTCTCCCGTCCGCTACGTGGGGCGCATTTCGTACGGGCTCTACATCTGGCACTGGCCGATTTTCATATGGCTCGACCACGCCCGGACGGGCCTCTACGGGTACGAGCTCTTCGCAGTGCGCGTCGCCGTGACCTTTGTCGTGTCGGTCGCCTCCTTCCACCTCGTCGAGCGCCCGATCCGGATGGGGACGTTCGTCAGCCAATGGCGGGCCTGGCTCGTCGTGCCCGCCGGCGTGGGCGCCGTCCTGGTGGCGGTCATCGCGGCAACGACGGGAACGACGGCCGTCGCCATCACCGCCGCACCGGCCGGCCGCGACCACACGGGATCGTCGTCCAGCACGACCAACACGACGGCGACCACGGTGCCGGCGGTCACGACAACCGGTCCTCCGGTGAAGGTGTTGCTCGTCGGCGACTCCGTCGCCGAAACCCTCGGAGAGGGCCTCGGCGAGATCCCGGTCCAGGACAAGTACGACTACGTCCTCTCCGACCGCGCCATCCTCGGCTGCGGGGTGGCCGACGGAACCGAGGTCGAGGTCATGGGCGCGGTGGACACCGTGGTGCCGGCCTGCGGCGGGCCGCCTGCGCCAAATGACGCCCCGAGTCTGGTCATTCCCTGGGCCACCCAATGGGCCGAAGAGATCGCCCAGCTCCATCCGAACGTCGTGGTGGAAGGGGCGGGACGTTGGGAGGTGGTCGACCGCCTGTACGAGGGGAAATGGGAGAACATTCTGCAGCCGCACTTTGCCGCCTACATCAAGTCACAACTCCAGAAGGCGGCCGACGTGGTGAACGCGGCCGGGCTCCCCATGGTGTTCCTCACCGCCCCGTGCACCGACGAGCCGGAGCAGCCCGACGGCGATCCCTGGCCGGAGGACGCTCCGGCGCGCCGAGATGCCTACAACCGGATGATCCGCGAGATTGCCGCCGACCACCCTTCTACCGTCTCGGTGGACGATCTCGACAAGGCGGCGTGTCCGGGGGGCCGGTACGCCTCCACGGTGCAAGGTGTGGTGATCCGGACCGTCAACGATGGCGTGCACTTCACGCCACAGGGTGGCGTCTTCCTCGCGCCGGCGATCATGCCGCCGATCGTGGCGGCCGGGCGGGCCCAGATGGCGGGCGGCACCTCCTCGGCCTCAGCCGGCGGGTGAGGCCGGCTCCGGGTTCACGTTCTGGGGCTGCGTGGTGTTCGCGCTGCCACTGTTCGAGCTCGGGGACTGGGGGTTGACGTTCGGATTGGAGTTGGCGACGACGCACTGGGCACGCAGCGCGGGAACGAGGTGTCCCTCGTCGACGTTGGCGCCCTCGGAGATTGTCGTCATCAGCGAGTTCCAGGAGCCGTCGGCGGAGTTGGCGGCGGCGGCCAGGGGGAGGGCGTCCCGCAGCTCCTGATCGGCTTCCTTCTGCAGCCGCTCCGCCGCCGCAGTCGACGTGGTCGGGTTCTCGGCTCGCTGGTAGTCCGCCACCGACAACTTGACATGGACGCAGGCCTGCTGGGCCAGGCCCTGCCCTCCCTGGCTGCTACAGGCGCTCAACCCCAGGGCGGCGCCGGCCGACAGCGCCACCACCGCGACGACCCGGAGTGCACCGGGGCGCCCGGCGCGCCGCACCTCAGCCCAGCCAGCGTTCGGCGGACTCGAGCAGGAAGCGGCTCACGGCGAGGGCCCTGTCGAAGACGTCGCAGAGGAGCTCCTCGCCGCTCAGCACCCGGGCCAGGGAGACCGGATGCCGGGCCACGATGCTCAGCCGGCGCTCCGAGCCTTCGGTGGCGTCAGCAAAGGAGTCGATGGCCGAGACCTCGAGCGGCAGCTCGATACCGCCGACCCCGGCCAGGTCGATGGCGAGCCGAAGGAGATCGGGCCCGCGGGGGAGTGGCGGGAGCGCCCAGGTGAAGGTCAGCGGGAAATGGAACTCGTCGGGAGGCTCCTCGTCCTCGGAGAGGAGGACGACGGCGTCCTCGAAGGAGAGCAGGACGCGGGGGTCGACGTCGAGGGCGAGGTGCAGGTCGAGAGGGCCGCCGCACCCCTCCTCGGGGTGCAGGTCCACCTCCCAGACCTGCCGCAACGAGTACGTCTCGACGAAGTGCCGCTCGTCGTGCACGTGGAATCCGTGGTCGACGGAATGATCCTTCAGGTCGGCGACGTAGCCCGCGACGTCAATGGCAGCCACAGCTGGGAAAGCCTACTGGGCGTGGACCGGCAGTCGGCCAGGTGACGAGGTGGGCTGGGGCGATACCCGGCCGGTAGGGTTCCTCACCCGTGGACGACGTTCGCCTCCTCGAAGTGCTCGACGAAGCGGTCCGTGCCGTGCGTGGCGCGCTCGACGTGCTCGAGGACTGGGGCCCGAGCGGCGGGAAGCCGGGGCAGTACCGCCTGGACCTGGCCGCCGACGGGGCGGCCCTCCCTGTCCTGCACGGTGCGGGCCTGACGGTGTTCTCCGAGGAGTCCGGGACGACCGGCGACGGTGGTTCCGGGCTGCTCGCCGTGATCGACCCGATCGACGGCTCCACCAACGCACATCGCGGCGTGCCATTCTTCTCTACGAGCATCTGCGTGCTCGATGCCGAAGGCCCGCGCGTCGGTGTCGTCACCAACCAGGCCAGCGGTGTCCGCTACGCCGCGGTGCGGGGCGACGGGGCCGAGAAGGATGGTCGGGCCATCGCTCCTTCCGGGTGCGAGGACCTCGGGGCCGCCATTGTCGGGATCTCGGGATTTCCCGGCTTGCACCCGGGCTGGGCGCAGTACCGGGCGCTCGGCGCCGCCTCCCTCGAGTGCTGTGCCGTCGCCGAGGGCGTGCTGGACGCCTATCTGGTGGTCGGAGGCAGCACCCTCTACAGCTGGGACTACCTGGCGGGCTTGCTCATCTGCCGCGAGGTCGGTGCGACCGAAGGCGAGCGCGAGGGCAGGGACCTGATCGTGCGCGAGGGGTCGACCCGGCGGCCCGTCGTGGCCGCCACGCGACGGCTGGCTGATCGGTTGCTGGGGGAAGGGGCCTTGTGAGAGACGACCACGGGATGGATAGAGAGGAGGCAGCGGGCGCTCTGTTGGCGCGCAAGACATGGCGGACCCTGGAGCCCTTGCACGGCATGGTGTATTTCGTGCCCGAGGCCGCGGAGGCGTACGCCCGGCTGGGCATCACGGGACGGGCGGGTTACTTCGCGTCGAGGGCGGCGCCCATGGGGGCCGTGACCGCCGACGTCGTCGCCTCCACGTTTTTCAACTTCAACCCTGAGCTCGTGCACGCGGCGATCCCCTCGGCCTGGCAGACGGCGACGCCGGTGGCGCTCGTGGCAGCACGGTTCAGCGCCGTCGATGCGGCCTTCCGGCGATTGCTGGGCGATGAGGTCCTGTCGTCGGACGACATGTGCAGGGCCGCGGATCTGGCGCGCCACGCCGCCGACGAGGCCGGCCGGCGGGTGGAGGGCCGACCGCTGGCCGCCGCCCACAGCGATGTCGCGTGGCCTACCGCGCCGCACCTGGTGCTCTGGCACGCCCAGTCGATCCTGCGCGAGTACCGCGGGGACGGCCACATCGCGCAGCTCGTCGTGCGGGGGTTGTCCGGTCTCGAGGCCCTGGTCACGCACGCGGCGGCTGGCGATGTGCCGGAGCACATCCTGCGCTCGACGCGAGGGTGGCCCCAGGACGCCTGGGACGCCGCAGTCGACGCATTGCGAGTGCGAGGCTGGTTGGAGCAGGGTGACGAAGTCCGCTTCACGGAGTGGGGAGCGAGCCAGCGCCGGGCGCTCGAGGAGGGGACCGACACGCTGGCTGCGGCGCCCTATGCCGTGTTGGGCGAACAGCGTTGTGCGGAATTGCGGGCCCTGGCCCGCCCCTGGAGCACGACGTTCGCCCAGCAGCTGCCCTGACGCTTCGGGGCGCCCTGACGGGAGAGCACCCCGTGGTGGGCCAGAATGGGGCGGGTGCTTGGGCGCTTAGCTCAGTTGGTTAGAGCAGCTGGCTTACAACCAGCAGGTCGGGGGTTCGAGTCCCTCAGCGCCCACGATGTGGGCTCGGGAGAGAGGGGCCCAGAGCCCGAAACGGCC
>Ga0302325_10036167_pt1 | contig 10069 bp, 8 predicted proteins | sample Palsa_T0_2_FD_201948 | JGI IMG/M metagenome (GOLD analysis project Ga0302325, IMG submission 201948) | Peat permafrost microbial communities from Stordalen Mire near Abisko, Sweden - Palsa_T0_2 | ecosystem: Environmental > Terrestrial > Soil > Palsa > Peat permafrost | place: Sweden: Abisko... | reverse complement strand
CCACGGGGAGAAAGTTCAGCGCCGGAGGCTGAAACTCTGCTGCAACCTTGACAACGAGCAAGTGCTCGTGCATGATGTTTTCGTCGTATCGTTTATCGATTACGAGTGGTTCGCGAGCCGGTGCGCAGAGGGTGCACGGGCTCTTTTCTTTTTGGGAGACCCCAGACATGAACGTTCGTCGACTCGTGCGTGCCGTTTTGCTATGCCTCGTGCTCGGTTCGGGCACACAGATATCGGTCGCATCGACCGAAAGCCAAAATGCGTGGACCGTGCCGCACGTGCTGAGGATATCCGACGCGGGCGACCTTACGACGCTCAACCCGCACGTCGCGCAGTCCCCCGTGGTTGCGAACTTATCCGAGATGACGATGGCATGGCTCGTGCGCTGGGACGAGCACAACCAGCCGTATCCCGAACTCGCGACCGAAGTTCCCACGCGAGAGAACGGCGGTGTCAGCGCCGACGGCCTTACGATCACCTACCACATTCGCAAGGGCGTGCGCTGGTCGGACGGCGCTCCGTTCGATGCCGGCGACGTTGTGTTCAGCACCGGCGTCGTCGACAATGTAGCGAACAAGAACGAAGCGGGGCGTTTCGACATGCTCGCGAGCGTTGTCGAGCCCGACAAGTACACCGTCGTGTATCATCTCAAGAAGCCGTACGCTTCCTTCGTGGAAGCGCTCTTTTCGAGCTGTTGCGCGAACCCGTCGATCTTGCCGAAACACCTGTTGGCAAAGTACGCGAGCATCGACAACGTACCGTATAACGATCTGCCGGTCGGAATCGGACCGTTCAAGTTCGAGCGATGGGATCGCTCGAAGGACGTCGTTCTCGTCGCGAACTCGTTGTATTGGCGGGGGAGGCCCAAGCTCGATAAGGTTATCTACGAGATCGTTCCAAACCGCGATGCTCTACTCGGGCAGCTCGCGGCGCACAAGGTCGACCTGTGGTATCAATTCGGCGGTGCGTACCTCACGCGCATCCAAGCGCTCCCCTCCTTTGCGGTCACTCGTCACCCGAGCTATGCTTACGGACATATCGACTTCAACCTCACACGGCCCGTCTTCGCGGACGCGCGCGTGCGACAGGCGCTGCGCTACGCCCTCGATCGGCACCACATCGTCGACGCGGTCGGCCACGGCGTCGGCATCGTTCAAGACTCGGCGACGCCTGTGAGCGCTCCATATTTCGCGAACGTCGGCACGACGCCGTACGATCCGGCCAAGGCGGACGCCCTGCTCGATGCGGCGGGTTGGGAGCGCGGGTCCGACGGCATTCGTTCGAAGAACGGCGTGAAACTCGACCTTGCGTATGCTTCAGCCTCCGGCCAGCCCGACACCGATAGGCAAATCGCGTTCGTGCAAAGCTATTGGAAGCAGGTAGGCGTTGCGGTTCACGTTCACCACTACCCAATCGCGCTGATGTTCGCGCCCGCGCATGCGGGCGGCGTCATTCCCAACGGCAAGTGGGACGTCGTCTCCTTTGCCTGGGCCGCGGATCCGCTCGGGGACTATTCCGGAACGTATGGGTGCGATTCTTTTTCGCCGGCGGGCGGGAACGATCTGCACTGGTGCAACCGTACGGCGCAAAATGCGATGGACGCGCTATTCGGTCACTACACGCAGCCCGAACGAAACCAGGATGTGAAAGTCGTCATGCAAGAGTTCGCGCGCGACGTGCCATCCATCGTGTCTTCAGTCCGCGAAGATCTCTTTGGATACAACGCGGACCTGAAGAACTACCATCCCAACAACCTCACGCCGTTCGACAACATGATGAACGTCGATATCTAGCGGCGACGCACCGGCACCGCGTGCGGTGCTGCCGTGTCGGGCGCGATCGTCGGCGGCGGGGGACTTGAAGCGCAGGTGCTCCCGCCGGCAACCTCGGGATTGGCCGGGGCCGCAAGCGCCGGCGGCGTGGCGAATGCGGGTGGACCGCTGAGGTTGAGGTAGTCGAACAGCGTCGCCGCCTGCGCGTCGCGATAGGTGAGGGCAGGCAGGTTCCACTTCGCCGCGATCGTTGCGATGATCGAGGTGTGGTCGTGGGGCACGTTGCTGACGGCATTAGGCCGGCTATACGGCGAGACGACGACGGTCGGGATGCGGACGCCCGTCACGTTGAATTTCGCTTGATAGTCGGTGGCCGAGATGTTCGGTTGAACATCGTCCGGCTCGACGGCCCCCATCGGCGGGACGTGATCGTAGTAGCCGCCGTGCTCGTCGTAGGTCCAGATCAGCAGGGTCTTCATCCACTGAGGTGATTTCAGCACCGCGTTGACGATCTCTGAAACGAACAGTTCTCCGATTGCGATGTCCGACGGATTCTCTTCGCTGCCGCCTTGCGCGTTCACGTCTTCCGTGAGGCCCGCTTGTACCGAGGCTGGAAGATCCGGGATTTCTGCGAGCGCTTCGGCGAGCGGTCCGCCGACGGAGGTCGATGCGTTATATTCGGGGTCGACGAAGCACACGTTGGGCAGCGTGCCCGCGGCGGCGGCAACGAAAAATTCGGCGATCGGCAAATAGTTCGCCGGATACTTTTCGACCGTCTGGGGGATGATGGCGGTCGCCGGGAGGTCGACGAAATAATTGGCCCACGTAACGCCGTACTTGTTCAGCACGTCCATCAGCGTGCCGTTGGCCGGATACGCCTGCGTGAACGTCGAGTCGTTCGTCGAGACGAGGCCACCCGACGTACCCGCGTAGAGGTAGCGGCGATTGGGATACGTTTGGCCCTGCGTCGAGCAGAACGCGCGGTTGCCGACGCAAAACGTCTTCGCCAGGGAGTAGTAGAACGGAAGGTCCGATTCGTCCCAGTAGCCCATCGCGGTGTCGCAGTTTTCGGCGAAGCCGTCCATCGCGCCGAGCGCGACCTGCTCGTGCGTAGCGTCCCACGCTTGCGAGACGTCATAGGGCGCGCAGGTGCCTTGCAGATGGAAGACGTGCTGGTATCCGCCGCTTAGCGGATTCTTGTTTTGCGGCATGCCTTTGTCATCGAAGGTGAAGCCGTCGGCCAGCGGCTGCCCCCGCAGCGGCAACATCCCGAGGTAATTGTCGAACGAGTGATTCTCCATCATGACGATGATGACGGTGTCGAACGGCAGGCTCGTGTTCGCCGTCCCGGCGGGCTTCGTCGAATCGGGCAGTGAGTTCGGTCCGCGCACGCCGTTGGAGACGCTGCCCGCCGGGAACGGCGGGGTCGAAGTACCCGGGGCTGGCGTCGCGCCGGATCCGGGCGTCGCGGTCGCGCCGGCCGTGGGCGTTCCGCCCTTACCGGGCGACGTCGGGCTCGTGCCCGAGCCCGTGGGAAGCTGACCGACTTGCGTACCGCCGGCGCAGGCGGCCACGCCGAGCGTCGCAGCCCCCATCGACGTATTGATGAAACCGCGGCGTGTGATCCGGAACCTTGACATAATTGCAGAGGCCTCTTCAAGTGAAGCGATGTGTCAAAGCGCGCGTGAGGGGGACACGCAGCTGGTAGAACCTTCTCAGTGTGGCGCGCGGACCCTTATCCTGTCCTTAAGTTTTTGCGACGTCCCACGCGAGATCGAGCAAGCCGCCGCGATAGTCGTCCAGCTCCCACACCCAGACGCCGGGCGGCGAGCCCGGAACGGCGGCCGCCACGAGCTCGTGCGAACGCTGGTCCGCAACCTCGTCGTCGTGCCGGACGTCGACGGGATTCCATCGGAATTCCGGTTCTCGAGAGATCGTGAAACCGTCTTCGAGATACTTCGATAGGTCGAGCGTGAAGCGATACGTCCGGCACCGGATCGTCGAGGGCACGTGGTCGTGCCACGTCCGGTTCCCCGCATCGAAGCCTTTGTAGACTTCGACGTCCATCCAAAACGTCTCGCCGTTCTTGGGCGTGAAGCAGTACATGAGTTCCGTACCGGCCTCGCGGTAGCGGCTCTCGGCCTCGGCGGCCGCCTCGTTGGGCTCGCGGATGCCCAGGAAGCGTACGAACCCGGCGGGATTCGTGCGATACTGGACTTGGTATTGCTTGACGCAGCGGTTCTCTTTGGCGAACGCGATGTTGAGCAGACGGCGCGCCCGATTGTCGGTCTCGATGTCGCGCGCCGTCGTTCCGTACTGCGCGTGATAGTGCTGCTCTTCGCCGTGGAGCGGGGAGACCTCGAGTTTCACCTCGATCGAATCGATTTCGTAGAACGCCGGATGACCGATCGGGCGCAGCAACGCCGCCTTGAGTGCGAGATAGCGCTGGTCGTTATCGTTCGGCGGATTGATGATGCCGCCGTGGTTGCCTGGGAGCCCCTGCGCTTCGATGAAGTCGCCGCGCGCCGACGCGGCCGGCACGACCGGATCTGATTCACCCCAGAACGCCTGAAATGGAATCGGGCAACTGTTGTCGGTGATGCTCGTCGCGTTTATGATGCCGATCTCGATCGCTCGGCGCATCTTGGAAATCTCGTCGTTGAGGACGCGCAACGTGCGCTCTTGCGGGTTGGGGTCGAGTTCGAACGCTACCTTGCGCAGACCCATGAAGATATCGGAGCCGAGGTTCGGCGTTGCGAACAGCACGACGGAGCGAATCTTCGCGAGGTCCCTGCCGTGGCCGTCGTGGACTTGCTGCATCAAGTAGTTCTGGATGACCAGACCGCCCTGACTGTGCCCCACGAGGATCCAATTCGTGTCGCCGGCGTGATTGAGCGCCATGTAGTCGCCAAAACCGCTGCCCAGATCGTCGAGCGTCGGAATGCGTTGCAGCGGATTGAAGTTGAACCACTCGGTGTCGTAGCCGTAGTAATCGAAGCTGAATCCGGACTTAAACGCGGGGTCCGCGTCGAGCAGCGTCTTGAACGTCTTCCAGCAGACCTCCGGTTTGTCGCCGAACCCGTGCACGAAAACGACCGCAGTGTTCATAGCGGCGACGTCGTTCGCAGAGCAGGCGTTCGTTTACTGCGCGTTAATGTCAGTCTGCTGTAATGATCCGGATCGTCACCCCCTGACATTTTTTCTTGTGGAGGTCGGACTTGCGCGATCGTCTTGTGGCAACTTGCCTGTTACTTGCGCTCACATCAGCCTGCTCCGGTGCGAACGGTGGTTCCGCCGGACCAAATCCCGCCGCGTATAGCGGCCAAGCGGCCAAGCGTCCGGCAGTAACCGTCGACGCGGGCAGCAACGTCGTGACGAATCCCGGTTTCGAAACGGGATCGCTCTCGCCGTGGACGTCGTGCGGAAGCGTCGCCGACGCGTCCGTTTCGACCGCGAAAGCGCACAGCGGAACGTACAGCGCGCTCATCGGAACGACGGCGAAGCCCGAAGTGAACGGCACGGCGGGCGTGTGCCAAACGGTCACCGTACCGGCGGCCGCGACGTTGACGTTCTGGGTCTACGAAGGCACGACCGATTCGATCGAATACGTCGATCAAGAAGCGGACATCTTGAGCACGAGCGGCACGCAGCTTTCGCAGCTGTATGCCGAGGCGGACTCCACGGACGGCTGGGTCGAGAAAACGTTCAGCCTCAGTTCGTACGCCGGGGAAACCGTGCAGCTCTACTTCGGCGTCAAGGGCAACGGATATTCGAAAGACTACGTCTACGAATATCTCGACGACGTCTCGCTGACTGGTTCCGGCGCTACGCCGACACCGTCACCGACCGCCGCGCCGACGGCAACGCCGACGGCCGGTCCCACGGCGACTCCCACCGCGGCACCGACGACGACGCCTCGCCCGACGGCCACGCCGGCCGCAACCCCGACACCCGCTCCGACCGCGACACCCTCGAGCGCCCCGTATGCGTGCAACAACACGCAGTTCCTGACGGATCAGAGCGAATTTGCGAACGGCACGATCACGGCCGATCAACTCGTGGACATCTGCGGTAGCGTCACGCAGGTGCTTGCCGAGAAGAAGACCTCGAGCGGCGAGCACGGGTACTTCTACGTCGAGATGCCCTCCGGGTACCAGATCGAGATCGTCTCGAATCTCGATGCGATGGCCGAAGCCCCGACCGACGATCCGCCCTCGACGTGGCCGTGGGTCGCCGTCAACGACTACGTCTACGTCCAGGGCCGCTACTACTACGACAGCTCGAGCAGTCAAGGCGTCGACTGGACCGAGGACGATACCGAAAGCTCGTGGGAGCACGTCGGCTACGTGGCCGTCTGCAACTCCTCGGGCGGAAGCTGCTCGAAATACTGGTGAGCCCCGACAGAGAAAGATGACGGCCGAAAGGCGCCAGCGGCTGCTCGTGCCGGAAGATATAATGGTGACTCCAACTTAAGGAGTTTACCGACGTGTCGACCGAGGAAAGCAGAGAAGCCGTTAAGAACGCGTGGCGCGCATTTGCGAGCCGGGATCCCCAGAAGATCGCAGCAGCCTTCACCGACGATGCGCAGTGGATCGCGCCGCCCGGCAACGGGACGGCGCTTGCGCTCGGACTTTCGGAGTACGTGCTGGATCGCGACGCAATCGTAGCGTTCATCACGAAGGACTTTGGGCGTCTTTTTCTCGACACGGAGCGGGAGTTTCGCGGATTCTATGCCGAGGGTTCGACGGTCGTCGTCGATATGCGTCTCTCGGCGAAGCTGCCCAACGGCGGAACGTACCAGAACGACTACGTGTTCGTGTGCGAATGCCGCGACGGTAGGGTTGCGAAGATGCGTGAGTTCATGGACACCCTCGGCGGACACCGCCAGCTGTTCGAAAAGGGCCACCCGCTCGCGGCCGGATGACGACAGCCGAAAACCGCTGGACAGGGGGTTCCTCATGCGGGATGATCGGGTGGTGAGGCCACTCGATCACGCCACCTGCTACCGGATCATCTCGTCGCGCGATGCGCGCTACGATGGGCGGTTGTTCGTCGGCGTGAAGTCGACGGGCGTGTACTGCCGGCCCGTTTGCCGGGTCCGCATGCCGAAGGCGACGAGCTGCGTCTTTTTCGACTCCGCGGTTGCGGCGCACTCGGCGGGCTTTCGCCCGTGCTTGCGATGCCGCCCCGAAACGGCGCCTTCGCTCGCGGCTTGGAACGGCACCTCAACGACGGTCGACCGCGCACTTTCGCTGATCGGCAGCGGCGCGCTCGACGACGAGCCGCTCGAGCAACTCGCCGCTCGGCTCGGGATCGGGCAACGCCACCTGCGACGACTCTTCACCGAACATCTCGGCACGACGCCGGTTGCCGTCGCGCAAATGCGCCGCGTGCTTTTCGCGAAGAAGCTCATTACGGATACCTCAATGTCGATGGCCGACGTCGCGATGGCTGCCGGCTTCGGCAGCGTGCGCCGCTTCAACGAGGCGATGCAAAACGTCTATTCACGCACGCCGACGGAATTGCGTTCGAAGCGCAGAGCCACGGGCGACGACCCGGGCGACGTCGTGACGTTGAGTTTACCGTATTGCGGCGCATACGATTGGCCGCAAATGTCGGGCTGGCTCGGATCGCGCGCGATCGGGGGAGTCGAGACGCTCGACGGCAACGGCCGCTACGTTCGTTCGATCGTGCTCGGCGGTGCGGTCGGTACGATCGACGTCGGTCCCTCGAGCGGGTCGCAGCTCGTTGCGACGATCCGGTTCCCGAAGGTAGCGGCGCTGCTGACGATCGTCGACCGCCTCAAGCGCATGTTCGATCTCGATGCCGATCTGGAAACGATCAATGCGCATTTGTCCTCCGATCCGCGACTCGCGGTCCTGATCGCGCGCCGGCCCGGGCTGCGCGTGCCCGGCGCGTGGGACGGCTACGAACTCGCGGTGCGTGCGGTGCTCGGGCAACAGATCTCGGTTGGAGCGGCATCCAAGCTCGCGGGCAAACTGGTCGAGCGCTTTGGATCGCCGCTGCCGGCCGCGGTGCTCGCACCCACGAGCAACGTCCGCGCGACCTTTCCGCAGCCCGAGGTGCTCGCCGAGGCGGACATCGCGTCGCTCGGCATGCCCGGGGCGCGCGCGGCTGCGATTCGCAACGTCGCACGCGCAGCTGCGGAGGATCCGCATCTCTTCGAGCCGGCGCACGACTTGGCCGGCTCGATCGAGCGTTTGCGTCGATTGCCCGGCATCGGGGAGTGGACGGCGCAGTACATCGCGATGCGCGCGTTGCGCGAGCCCGACGCCTTCCCGGCAGCCGACATCGGGCTGATGCGCGCCCTTGCCGGCTCCGCCGGCCGCCGTCCGACACCACGCGAACTGCTCGATCGCGCGAAAGCATGGCGTCCTTGGCGCGCCTACGCCGCATTACACCTCTGGGCATCCGATGCGAATCAATCGGAACCGCGTGAGGAAACTGCTTAGTGTACAGAGTACCGCAAGGTTCTCGTGACCGGATCCGGGCGAGGAGCCCCGCCCGTTTTCAAGCCGCGACGAGGTGGAGGACGTCGTGGCGTACATCGAAGGAAATCTCGCGGCCGACGAAATTGTTCAAACGCTCGAATTGTCCGTGCGAGATCGAAAACGTTCGAATGCTCCCGCCGGACATCCGGATCGCCGCGGCGACCGGCGAGAGACCGACGAGAACCCCGCTACGGCCCATCATGTTGACGTGCCAATAGCTTTGCGTATGCGAAGGACCATAATTGACCGCAAGGAGCCAGTTCGGCTGCGGGGTTTTCGCTAAAGCGGGCGTCGCCAACGAAGCTGCAAGGCCGAATCCGGTGAGCATGCTCTTCCAATGTTTACGAATCGTCATATCCAATGTACCTCTGTTAGGGTGAACGTATCGGAGGGGCCCGGGCAAGCGAAAGGACCACTGCCCTCGGGGCTTCGCGGTGCAGGGGATTCGCACGTCCTTTCGCCCGCACGTAGCTCCCTCGTCGCGGCTGTTGAAAAATTTAGCTGGCGGTCAAGCTCTCGACGACGATGCGCGCTGCGTTCGTGCGTAAGATCCGCTCAACGGCGACGCGCTCGCCATTACTTGCCTTGACTCCGACTGCAATCGCTCCCGAGCCGACGTCCCGGTCGAGCCGCTCCGCGTCGTTCCGGGGCATTCCGAGCAGCAAGGCCAGCTTTTCGACCGTATCCCCGTTTCGAGCGTCGTCGTTTCCGTCGCGCCTGAGGACAGCAGCGGCAGGACCGGCCACGACGAAGCGCTCCGGAACTCCGGCTCGCCCGCTTCTCATCGCGCTCACGTTCCTTCGCGCCGACTCGGCAAGAATCGCGCCGATTGCGTTCGCCTCGGCCGTGGCGCGATTATCACTTCGGGCTGCGTTCCTGCTCGTCTTCTGAACCGCGGGAATCGCGTCCGCAAAGCGATCCTGTATTTCGCCGTTCATGATGATGCTGATATCGTCGCGCGGATGACCCGCGGCGACAATCTCAGCGACGGCCCTGTTTGCGAGCGCGGCCTCGGAAAACGTGCCGGTGATGAATTGAGTCATTAATCTACCTCCGCGCTGATAATAGCCCCCGTTAATGACGGTGCGATGACCGCGCGAGGTGGCCTCGCGGTGACCGCAATCGGTCAGCCAGATGTCACCTGCGCGGGCTGCTTCGGGGTGACGGGCTCGGTAAGCAATTCGATCGAACTGCGATAGGCGTTCAAAACGTCGCGTCGCGTGATGACTCCGAGCAACAGACCATCGCGATCGACGACGGGAAGCAATGGCGTATTCGGCTCCGCGAGAAGCGCGGCTGCCTGCTCGAGGGTTGCGTCGAGGGGCACGGTTTCGGAAACCGGCTTGCAAATCGTTGAAATCGGCTGTAAGGCTTTGCCGGTCGCGACCGCGACGGCAATATCGGTCGCAGAGGCAATTCCGACCAGCCGGCCCTGCTCGACGACGGGTACGACTAGTTCGTCCGAACCGTGCAGGGCTTGTGCCGCTTGTTCGATCAGGTCGCCGGTGTTTGCCACGACCGGTGGGGTCCGGACGATGCTCGACACGCGAAGGAGTCGCAGATCTCCCGGACGGCGGGCGCGCGCCCAGTCGATACCGCGGCGCGCGAGCTTTAGCTCGTAGCCGGTTCCCCCGATACGGCGCCGGCCGCGCAGCGCCCCCACGACCGTGCAAATCATGAGGGGAAGAATGATCGTATAGTCGTTGCACATTTCGAAGACGATGACGATCGAAGTTATCGGCGCTTCGGCCGCAGCCGCAAAGACCGCCGCCATCGCGACCAAGC
>Ga0302325_10036166_pt1 | contig 10069 bp, 7 predicted proteins | sample Palsa_T0_2_FD_201948 | JGI IMG/M metagenome (GOLD analysis project Ga0302325, IMG submission 201948) | Peat permafrost microbial communities from Stordalen Mire near Abisko, Sweden - Palsa_T0_2 | ecosystem: Environmental > Terrestrial > Soil > Palsa > Peat permafrost | place: Sweden: Abisko... | reverse complement strand
GCGGAACTTGAACAGAGCGAAGCCATAACCGGCCAGCACCGAGACCAGGGCGGTCAGCACCGCGGCCAGCACCGAGACGATCACGCTGTTCATGACGTTGCGGATGATGTCGTCTTGCCCGGACAGTAGCGTCCGGTAGTTCGCGAACGTCAGGTGCCCGAACGTCGCGGAGGACGGTGGCGCGGTCACCGCGGACTCGGGCTGGAGGGACCGGAATATCTCCCAGGCCAGCGGGACCACGAACACGGCGCTGATCGCCACCCCGCCAGCGATGTACCAGGCCAGGCCGCCACGCCCGGTGCTGCTACGCCCGGCACTGGCGCGCCGGGCGGGGAGGTTCCGCGCTGCTACCGCCATCAGGCTTCATCCCCCTGCAGGAAGTGGAACTGGACGAACGTGATCAAACCGACCACGATCACGAGAACCACCGACATCGCGCTGGCCAGGCCGACGTCCATCTGGGCGAACGCCTCCTGGAAAATCGACATCACCACCGGCACGGTGCTGGTGCCCGGGCCGCCGTCGGTAATGATGAAGAACTGGTTGAAGGCGAGGAACGAGCCGACGACCGAGATGATCAGGCTCAGCGCGATCGACCGGCGCAGCAACGGCAGGGTCAGCCGCCGCTCCATGCTCCACCAGGAGGCGCCGTCCACCCGGGCCGACTCGTAGATCTCGTGCGGGATGCCTTGCATTCCGGCCATCAGCAGCATCATGGTCAGGCCCGAGGCGAACCAGACGACCAGGATGGAGATGGCGGTGAGGGCCAGGCCGGTGTGCACGGTCCACGCGGTGGTGTCCTTCACGATGCCGAACTTGGAGAGCACGAAGTTCACGGTCCCGGAACTCGGCTGAAGTTCGACCACCGCCATGTAGCTCTCCGCTACCAGACCGACGATGTACGGCAGGAAGATCATCGTCCTGAACACCGTCGTCCCCGGCCGGTTTGATCTGACAAAAACCGCCAGGGCATATCCGACGACGAAAATTGGGATGGTGACGATCGCGGTGTACTTCAGGGTGAACACGATCGACTGAAGGAACACCGTCGAGTGCAGCAAGGCCTGGTAGTTCCCGAGGCCGATGAAGTGGTACGGCCCGATCAGCGGCCAGTTCGTCAGCGAGATGTACACCCCGAACCCGAGCGGGAACAGCGCGAAGACGCTGACGAAAGCCACTGCAGGCGAGACCAGCAGGAGGCCCGTCCGAGTGGTGCGGCGATCCTCGGCGGTGGGCCGGTGCCGCCGCCGGCGGAGCGTCTGCTCCGCCGGCGGCGCCTCGGTTGTCTGCGTCGCCACGATCAGCCCTTCACTATCTGCTGCGCCACGATCGGCTCTTCCGGCGTCGCCGCGATCAGCTCTTCACCGAGTTCAGCGTGCTCTGGATGCCGGTCTGCCCTTGCTGGATCGCGGCATTGACGTTGCCGCTGTAGACCGCCTCTTCGAACATCTTGAACCACGGCGAACCCGGCTCGTTGTAGACCGCGTCATAAGCCAGGGTGTATTCCACGGAGCCCTTGGCGAGTGCCTTCAGTGCTATCGCATCGTACGGGTTGGCCGTCGCGAAGGATGGGGTCAGCACGTCGGAGCGGATCGGCGTCATGCCCTGCGCGGGGTACTTGACCTGCTGCCCTGAATCAAGGGCCCACTTGATGAATTCCCACGCCCCGGACGCGTTGGGGGCACCGGCCGGGATCACGAAGTCGTCCCCGCCGTCGAAGGTGCTGAAGCCGCCGCCGTTGACCGCGGGCAGCGGTGCGTCGGCGAACTCCGCGTGCTGCGCCGGCGTGGTGAAGGCGGCGGCGAAGCCGTAGTCACCGGGCAGGATGCCCACCTTGCCGGCCTCGAAGTCCTTGCCCCAGGTCAGGCCGTTCTGCGTCTGGTCGGCCACGGGCGTGAGGTGATTGGCCCACATCGTCCGGTAGGCCTGCAGCATCGTCTTGAGCGGCGCGTCGCCCGCCACGTTGGCCTTCTGGTTGCCCAGCGGCCCGGTGATCATGTGCTGCCCAGCCGCCCACAGTGAGGGCAACATGGTGAAGCCCAGGCAGCCCTGGCAGTCGCCCGCGAAGGAGAAGCCCGAGATGCCATGGCCCAGCGCATTGATCTTCGTGGCATCCGTCACGATCTGGGCGTAGGAGGTCGGCGGGTCGCTGGGGTTCAGGCCGGCCTCTTTGAAGAGCGTCTTGTTGTACCAGAGCACCGACAGGTCAGCCAGGTAGGGCACGCCGTAGTACGTGCTGCCCACCGTGGCCAGCTGCAGGTGCCCCGGGCTCAGCGAGCTCTTGTAGGGCAGCGCGTTGACGTACTGGGTGATGTTCATCAGCGCGTGCTCGCGGGCGAACGACGGCACGTCAATGTCGTTCAGGCCGACCACATCGGGCACCGAGCCGGCCCGGATCGCGGTCGCGAGCTGGCTCGTGTCATCGTTGGGCGGCGTCAGGTGAAGCACGATCTTCAGGTTCTTGTGCGTCGCGTTGAACGCCGCGACCAGGGCCTTCGCCGGGCCGTCGGTCGCCTGACGGGCCCAGAAATGCACGGTCCCGGTCGCGCCCACGCCGAAATTCTTGGATGAGGCCGTCGAGGACGACGACGAGCCACCACACGCCGCGGACAGCACGGCCACAGCACCTACCACCAAGACAATGAGGACTTTCGTCCTTCTATTGCGCCATTGCATGTCAATACCTCTCAGGTTGGGGAGCCCTGCATCCAGACCCGCATGGCCCGGCCGTCGCGGTTGTCCCAGTGCAGATAAGGGACCGCGGTCGCGGCGACGTGATCAGGTGCCGCGCCATCGTTGCGTATCGCTGTGTTCGGTTGTGAGGTGTAGGGAAGCCCGCGGGGGAGTGCGGCGGGCAGTGCCACCGCACTGGCCTCGATGAAGACGGTGTGCCCGATGCCGGGCACCGTGTCCTCGCGCTCGAGCAGGGCGCCGCCAGTGAGGGCGAGATCCTCGACACTGAGCCCGGCAGGCTGGTCAGCCTGCTCGAAGCAGTACACGAGGGGGCCTCGCTCGACGGCGACCATCCCGGCCGTGGCGTCAATTCGCCTGCTGGGGTAAGTGAGGCGGGGCCTGACATCCAGGTCGCACACCAGGACGTCACCCGGCTGCCAGCGCCGCCGCAGGACAAGGTAGCCGCGGTCGGCGGGATCTGGCTCGACCGGCCGGCCGTTCAGGCGCAGCCGGGCGTTCGTGCACCAGCCAGGAATGCGGACCGCCAGCCCGCAGGGGCCCGGCGGGGCGCTGCGCACGTTCACGGTGACCGCGCCCGACCAGGGGTAGTCGCTTTCCACCTCCACTTCGAGGGTGCCATCGGCCACCGGGGCGGCGATCGTCGCCGCCGGGAACTGGTGCACGTACAGCACGTCACCGGTCACCGTCGCCATGTAGTACGCCAGCGACGCGACGAGGCGCATGATGTTGGGCGGGCAGCACGCGCAGGAAAACCATTCCCGCCGCCGCCCGGGATCGTCCTCCTCGAAGTGATCGCTGCGGCGCTGCAGCGGGTTGACATAGAAAAACCGGTTTCCGTCCATCGACGTCGCCGCCGCGAACCCGTTGTAGAGCACCCGCTCCATCAGGTCCGCGTACTTGCTCTCGCCGGTCGCGAGCAGCAGCCGCCAGCTCCACTGGAAGCTCGCGATCGCCGCGCACGTCTCGTTGTAGGCGCGATCCGGGGGCAGCTCGTAGCGGTCCCCGAAACTCTCCCCGGAGTGCCGTGAGCCGTTGCCCCCGGTGAGGTAGGTCTTGGTCGCGACCATGTCGTCCCACCGGGCCGCGGACGCGGCGAGCAGCTCGGAGTCCCCGGTCTCGGCCGCGACGTCCGCGACACCGGCCTCCAGGTAGAGAGCCCGCACGGCGTGGCCCTCTTCGGTGACGGACTCGCGCACGGGAAGATGATCTTGCAGGTAGCGGCTTCCGAACCCGGAATCGCCGATCAGCCCGTGGCCGCGCTGCTCGATGAACTGGCTGGCCAGCCGGAGGTACGGCTCGTGGCCGGTCTCCCGGTACAGCTCCACCAGCGCGGTCTCGACGATCGGGTGGCCATCGAGGCCGCCCTGGGTCCCGAGGAACTCCTCGACCAGCTGGTCAGCGAACCGCCGGGCCACGCCCAGCAGGCCAGTCGCGGCGACGCTGCGGTGGCAGGCGACCGCCGCCTGGATCAGGTGGCCCGCACAGTACAGCTCGTGGCTGGAGGCCAGGTTCCCGTACCGCGGCGCGCCGGTGACCTGAACGTAGGAGTTGAGGTAACCGTCGGGCTGCTGCGCCTTCTCCAGCAGCGCTGTCGCCTCGTCGAGGAATTCGGACAGGTCCGGGCGGGCGGTGCGGGCCAGTTCCCAGCCGACCGCCTCCAGGGTCTTGTACAGGTCGGAGTCCATGAACTGGGGGCCCCGGTAGCCCTCGGTGGCGCCGCTGATCGCGAGGCGCAGGTTCGCGAGGTTGCCCGCGGATTCCAGCTGGCGCATCGCCAGCGGCAGGCTGACCTCGAGATTGCGCTGCTGCCAGGCGTGCAGCAGGCCGCCGGCCAGGCTGACGCCGTCCTGGCCCAGAGGACGGTGCACCACCGCCGCCGCCGCCGTGGGACACACCGGCCCGATGGCCGCTCGACCTTCACCGGCAGTGGTCACCTGTGCTGCTCCGCCTTCCGACATTGAGCCGCCCGTAGGTGGCTCATCGATCTGCTAGGAGCCGCCCGTAGGTGGCTCATCGATCTGATTAGGAGCTGCCCGTAGGTGGCTCATTGGTTGAGATGGGGCTTCTGCTGGGTAGCGATGGGGGATTTGCACGTGAGGAAACGCTTTTCCCTAGCAAGGTAGGGCTCGTGGTAGAGGGCGTCAAGCCTGTATAGTCGCGTTTTGGTTACAGATCCCCGACTGCGGGGCTGTGGAAAATGATGGAGCAAGCGTTTGCCTCCCAGGGGATCGCCGCCCAGCGGCTCGCCGCACAGTGGCCCACAGCCCAGTGGTGCACAACAGACCAGTGGTGCACAACAGGGTGGTGCACAGCCCAGTGGTGCACAGCACAGCGGCTCGGCGCACCGGGGAGCCGACTCGAGGCGGGCCACCATCCGGGACGTCGCGGCCCTGGCCGGCGTCTCGATCGGTACCGCGTCGAAGGCCCTGAACGGGCAGGGCAGCCTGCGCCCCGAGACCCGGGACCGGGTCGCCGCAGCCGCCCGCGAACTGGGTTTCGCCCCCAACATGCTGGCCCGGGGGCTGCTCGGCGGACGGACCTACACGGTGGGCGTGATCACCACCGACAGCTTCGGCCGGTTCAGCATCCCGGTCATGCTCGGGGCCGAGGACGCGCTGGGCGCCGGGCAGATCTCGGTGTTCATGTGCGACAGCCGGGACGATCCGGACCGGGAGCGCCAGTACGTCGACATGCTGCTCAACCGGCAGGTCGACGGGCTGATCGTGGCCGGCCGCCGGATCGAGCCGCGGCGCAGCATCGGCGTCGACCTCGGCGTGCCGGTCGTCTACGCCATGACGCAGTCGCTCGACAGCGACGAGCCTGCCATCCTGCCCGACGACGTGGGCGACGGGCGGATCGCCGCCGAGCACCTGATCGCCCTCGGGCGGCGCCGCTTCGGCCACATCACCGGCCCGGAGCGCTTCCTGTGCGCCCGCAAGCGGGCCAGCGGGTTCTGCGAGGCGGTCACCCAGGCGGGGGCGGAGTTCTCGCCCAACGACGTCCTGTACGGCGAGTGGAGCGAGGCCTGGGGCCGCCAGGCGGCCAGCGTCCTGCTCCGCTCGTCGCGGGGCGTCGACGCGATCTTCTGCGGCAGCGACCAGATCGCGCGCGGAGTGTCCGACAGCCTGGTGCAGATCGGCTGCCGCGTCCCCGACGACATCGCCCTGATCGGCTTCGACAACTGGGAGCCCATGGTGCTCGGCGCCGAGCCGGCGCTCACCAGCGTGGACATGTGCCTCGTCGATGTCGGGCGGGTGGCCGCGGAGCACCTGCTGTCCGCGATCAACGGCGAGCCGACGCACGGGGTTCACACCGTGCCCGGCCGCCTCGTCGTCCGCGGCTCCACGGTTCAGGCCAGCACGAGCCAGGCCAGCGCGGGGGCGAGAGAGCCGACCGCGACGCGCCAGGCGGCCGAGTGAGCCAGGGAGCCGGCCGGCCGCCGGGCCCGCTGAACTCGCCAGATGGCCCGGTGAGCCAGGGATCCTGGCTGGCCACGGGGCCCGGTGCCCGGCCCGGTGGATGTGAGCGGTCACAATGATCGTGACATCTGGGAAGATGGCGAAACGGGGTGTCGCCCGGGCGGGACACACCGGCAGGACGCGACATACCGGCAGGACGCGACATACCGGTAGGACGCGCCATACCGGCAGGGCAGCTATCACAAGCTGCCGCAGGCAGGGCAGGATCGGACATAGCAAGTAACCGCAGCGAGACTGAACCGCGAAACGGCGTTGCGAGACAGGAGGCAGGCGTGGAGCCAATCGAACGCCGGCCGGACCGGCCGCCGGTGATGACGGATGTCGCGCGGCTGGCCGGTGTCTCGCACCAGACTGTCTCCCGCGTCCTCAACGATCATCCCAACGTCCGGCCGCGGACCAGGGAGAACGTCCTCGCGGCGATCAGCGAGCTGGGGTACCGGCCGAACGCCGCCGCGCGCACCCTGGTCACCCGGCGGACCCGCACCCTCGGCGTCATCAGCTTCGACACGACGCTTTACGGGCCGGCCTCGATGCTGTACGGCATCGAGGGGGCGGCGCAGGAGACTTACTTCGTCGCCATCGCCAGCCTGCCGTCGCTCGACCGGCGGTCGGTACTCGAGGCGGTGGAGCGCTTCGTGGGCCAGGGCGTCGAGGGGATCATCGTGATCGCGCCGCTGACCTCCGCCGTGGCCGCGCTCAGCGATGTCGCCGGTGACGTCCCGCTGGTCGCCGTGGGCTGTGGCACCCATGCGCCGCTGACCTCGGTCGCCATGGACAATGCCGAGGGCGCCGCGCTGGCCACCCGGTACCTGCTGGAACTCGGGCACGAGACCGTACACCATATCGCCGGGCCCGCCTCCTGGCTGGACGCCTACGAACGCATCGCGGGCTGGCGGCAGGCGCTCCGGGAAAGCCAGGCCCCGGAACCTGACGTGCTGGCCGGCGACTGGTCCTCGGCCTCTGGCTACGAGATCGGCAACCGGATCGCCATGGACAGCCGGGTGACGGCGGTCCTGTGCGCCAACGACCACATGGCGCTCGGCCTGCTGCGCGCGCTGTCCGAGCACGGCCGGCGCGTGCCCGGCGACATCAGCGTGGTTGGCTTCGATGACATTCCCGAGTCCGCGTACTTCCTGCCGCCACTGACGACCGTGCGGCAGAACTTCGGGGAACTCGGCCGCCGGGCGCTGGGCGCGCTCGTCGACCTGATCCATGGCCGGGAGCCGGCTGGTTCACTGGAACCCGTAGCCCCGCGGCTGGTCGTGCGATCCAGCGCCGGCCCGCCTGAGATCTATCCCGTCAACCTTGGATAATCCGGATGGCACATAACGGATCTTGGCTCGCATAACGGAATCTCGTCACGAATGAGGAGCAGACAGAGTGAAACAGGCCGACGATGACTGTTAACGCTCACAGTACGAACGAAGCCGATCAATACGTCATCGGGGTCGATTTCGGCACGCTGTCCGGGCGCGCGCTGGTGGTCCGGGTCAGTGACGGGAACGAACTGGGATCCGCGGTCCACGAATACGCTCACGGCGTCATGGACGGCCAGCTGGCCGCGACCGGCGAGCCACTGCCGCCGGACTGGGCGCTGCAGGACCCGGAGGATTACCGGGATGTGCTGCGCGAGGCCGTGCCGGCCGCCGTGTCGGTCGCGGGCATCGACCCCGCCGCGGTCATCGGCATCGCCACCGACTTCACCGCCTGCACCGTCATGCCGACCAACGCCGACGGCGTCCCGCTCTGCCAGCTCCCCGGCATGGCCGGCCGCCCGCACGCCTACCCCAAACTCTGGAAGCACCACGCCGCGCAACCGCAGGCGGACCGGATCAACGCGCTGGCCCACGAGCGCGGCGAGCCGTGGATCGCCCGCTACGGCGGGAAGATCTCCTCGGAGTGGCAGTTCGCCAAGGGGCTCCAGCTGCTGGACGAGGACCCGGAGATCTACGAGCAGACGCAGCGGTGGATCGAGGCCGCCGACTGGATCATCTGGCAGCTGTGCGGGACCGAGACCCGCAACGCCTGCACCGCCGGGTACAAGGGCATCTGGCAGGACGGGCACTACCCGGACCGTGAATTCCTGGCCGCCCTCGACGAGCGGTTCGCCGGCTTCGCCTCCGGCAAGCTGGAGCACCCGATCTCCGCGCTGGGCGACCGGGCCGGGGCGCTGACCGCCGAGGCGGCGGGCTGGACCGGCCTGCCCGAGGGCATCGCGGTCGCGGTGGGCAACGTGGACGCGCACGTCACCCCGCCCGCCGCGAACGCCACCGCGCCCGGCCAGATGGTCGCCATCATGGGCACCTCCACCTGCCATGTCATGAACGGGGACACGCTGGCCGAGGTACCCGGCATGTGCGGGGCGGTGGACGGCGGCATCATCGCCGGGCAGTGGGGCTACGAGGCCGGGCAGAGCGGTGTGGGGGACATCTTCGCCTGGTTCACCGAGCATGCGGTGTCCGCCGGCTACTCACAGGAGGCGGCCCGGCGTGGCATTTCCCTGTTCGGGCTGCTCTCCGAGGAGGCCGCCCGGCAGCCGGCCGGCGCCCACGGCCTGATCGCCCTTGACTGGCTTAACGGCAACCGCTCGGTGCTGGTCGACACCGGCCTGTCAGGTCTTGTGCTCGGGCTCACCCTGGCCACCCGGGCCCCGGACATCTACCGGGCGCTGGTCGAGTCGACCGCGTTTGGCACCCGGGTCATCATCGACGCCTTCGAGGCCTCCGGCGTGCCGGTCACCGAACTGGTGGTGGCCGGCGGGCTGCTGAAGGACACGTTCGTGATGCAGGTCTACGCCGACGTGCTCAACCGGCCGCTCAGCCTGATCACGTCGTCCCAGGGCCCGGCGCTCGGGTCGGCCATCCACGCCGCGGTCGCGGCCGGCGCCTACCCCGACGTCCCGGCGGCCGCCGCCGCCATGGGCAGTAAGCGTGACGCGGTCTACACCCCTGACCCGGCGAACACTGCCGTCTACGACGAGCTGTACGCCGAGTACGTGACGCTGCACGACTATTTCGGGCGCGGCACCAACGAGGTCATGCACCGGCTGCGCCGCCTGCGGGACCGCGCGCTGAAGGACAGCGCCTCAAAGGACAGCGCCTCGAAGGGCGGCCATTGATGACCATGGACCCAGCTACGGCGGCGGCGGTCGCGCGGACCCGCTCGGACGTATGCGACCTGCACGCCCTGCTGGTGGAGAACAACCTGGTCGCGTGGACCTCCGGCAACGTGTCCGCGCGGGTCCCCGGCACCGGGCCGGGCGGTCAGGACGGGGGCGGGCGGGGCGAGGACGGGCGGGGTCCCGGCCTGATGGTGATCAAGCCGAGCGGCGTCGGCTACGCCGACCTGACCCCGGAGTCCATGGTCGTCTGCGACCTTGATGGCCAGCCCGTGGACGGCGAGTACAGCCCGTCCAGTGACACGGCCACGCACGCCTACGTGTACCGGCACATGCCCGAGGTCGGCGGCGTGGTGCACACCCACTCGACCTACGCGACCGCCTGGGCCGCCCGCGGTGAGGCGATCCCCTGCGTGATCACCGCCATGGCCGACGAGTTCGGCGGCGAAATCCCGCTCGGGCCGTTCGCGCTGATCGGCAGCGACGAGATCGGCCGGGGCATCGTGGCCACCCTGGCCGGCCACCGCTCCCCCGCCGTGATCATGCACAGCCACGGTGTGTTCACAATCGGCGGCAGTGGCCGGGACGCGGTCAAAGCCGCCGTGATGTGCGAGGACGTGGCGCGCACCGTGCACCTCGCCCGGGCCTACGGCGACCCGCCGCCCCTCGCCCAAGACCAGGTGGACGCGCTCCACCGCCGCTACAAGGAGCATTACGGCCAGCACTGACTGATTACCGGGGGCGCCGGCCACAAACCGGCCGGCATTCATCGCATGGA
>Ga0302325_10036164_pt1 | contig 10069 bp, 16 predicted proteins | sample Palsa_T0_2_FD_201948 | JGI IMG/M metagenome (GOLD analysis project Ga0302325, IMG submission 201948) | Peat permafrost microbial communities from Stordalen Mire near Abisko, Sweden - Palsa_T0_2 | ecosystem: Environmental > Terrestrial > Soil > Palsa > Peat permafrost | place: Sweden: Abisko... | reverse complement strand
CGGCAAGAGTTTTTCCGGGACGCCCACCGGGAGAAAGGTTCCACTTCATGTTCGCTCCAGCGATACATGCCGCGCCGGGAAGCGACACAAGAAAAGACGCGGGGAGTGCTCTAGTCAGAGCTCGCGCCGAATCGAGAATCACTCTTTTCGTGCGCGGCAGGAGTCAAACCTGCACCGCTCCCCAGCTTGGAAAAATCTACGGTACAGCCGGAGCCGGTGTCACGCTGTGAATCAGCCCAGCCAGTGACGACCCTGCCGCTTTCGCATCTGCCAGCGCTTGCTTAAACGCAGCTTGCGCTTCAGGTTTCAGTTTGTCGTACCATGCATCCATTGCGGACCAATCGCCCATCAGGTCCGAGCCGAGTTTTGCAACCGCTGTTTGCGTGCTGCCTGTGGTCATAGTGCTCCTTTTCCCGCGCGAGGAATTGAACTACATTCTTTTACTGCCCGAACTTGGCTTCGCCGATCGCATTCCCAAGACTGTTTAGAGTGTCACTCCAGAATCCACCTCCGAGCTTTTGCAGCCTGGCCGACGGAACAGACTTCTGTGCCGCCGCAACTTTTTGGTTGTAGGATTTTTGCCACTCCCGCAACCATTTCCCCTCTTGCTTGAGTTGCGCCTTCGATGGATTCGGAACAAACGAAACGCCAGCGGGAAGTTTGCCAGCGAATACAGCGGGACGCGCCCGGACGGTTACGATATCGCGCGCAGCAATGTTCGCGGAAATATTAGACGCCGAAGATGCAACCGGAGCCGAGGGGAATGCCGCTTCGAGCGCCGACAAAAACAGTTCTGCCGAATCGCCAACCGCAATCGCTTCCGCCGTCGCGCCGCCGCTCGAAATCCGCAGTAAGGAAAGAATTCCGGCGCTATCCTGCTCGAAGGTGAGGAATAAAGCATTCAGGGCGTTCCAGTCCGCATTGGTTGCTTTCCCCGCCGCGAGATTCGTTTGGTAGGTTTGCAGCAGCGGAGTCAGTTTCGCCAGGTCGGCGTTGATCAGCGCCGCTCCGGTCGAGCACAATCCCGACGCTGGAGTAAAGACGCACGCCAGGGTAAGCGCATTCAAAACCACCGGAGCGAACTTCGTAAGGTCCGCTTCAACGGTGGCAACCTGTTCCGACGTGCAGGCCGTCTGCATCAACATCAAGCCGAAGGTTCCGGCCATGACCAGCGGGTAAACCAAGACAACCGCGAGAATCTGTTTTGAGAATTTCATTGTGGACCATCCTTTTCGTTTACTGCGTTGTTCCGTTCACTAATCGGTCAAGTTCGCCGAGGCTCAATTGTTCCAAATCGCTGCCCTTTTCCAAGTTGAATCCGGCCGCCTCTGCTTTTTCGAGCAAATCAAAAATCTCCGCATCGGAAAAGAATCGGTCTCGATCTTCAACGCTCACGCCGCCCCGCTCTCTCTGGTTCTCTCCCGCACAACCCCGCCCACGAGATAAGCCTTCTGTGGTTTTTGCCGAGGGGAAGCCGGAACCAGCAGGAAAAGTAGATCGCCTTTATCGTCGCGCTGCACATCGAAACTTCGCGGTCGATTCGTGGTGAAGTCTTGCACGATGAAGTTCAGGATAGGACCAAGCGCCAAGAATTCGCCGCCCTTTTTATGTTTCGACACCGGAGTTTTATAGCGGTCAATCCTGAGAAGTCGCGCATTCGTGAACTTCGCCAAGTCCTGTTTTATGAAGCTGCCCTTCCATCCTGTTCCATCACAGGCCTTGCACTTCGGCAGTGTCCAATCGGTAGATCCGTTGACGCGGCCAGTCGCAAACCTTCCCGTTCCCCGGCAGCGCGAGCACGTCATCTTGCCCGACCCCAAGCACATCGGACAAGTAATCAGTCCTGCATACCATCCCGAGCCGCCGCACTTCTCGCATTCTGGTTTCGGCTTGCCAGTTTGCGCCGAGCAATTCGGAGCGGGACAAAGTTCACCGGGTCCAGGTACGGTACCACGTCCGCCGCACGCCACGCCCTCGCATTGTTTTTTGCCAGAGCCGTCGCAGATGTCGCAGGCGTGTTTGCACTTCGGACAAGGAGATGTGGAGTTTTTGCGCAGCGGAGGGAGGCCGAACCATTGGCCGAGAACAATTAAGCTAAAGCGAGCAAAGCCGCGATCAGTATCGACAATCTCCGCCAAATCCGGCCCGACTCCCTCTCCCTGTTCCGAAGGCCAGACAATCGTTCCCTTGTCTGTTTGCATGGAGAGCAATCGTCCGAGCGGGGAGTAGTGGCCGCGCTGCTCCGCGGAGTGGCGAAGATCGATCATCAACCGAACTTCGGGAGACATTTCGGATGGCTTAGGCTTGTTGGGCATTTTGCGCGGGTTGCGGTTTGCAGTGTTCGTCAATCGTTTTCAAAACCCAGTCCATGTCAGGCATTCGATGGAAAGGAGTACTGACGGAGCCGGGGCATATTTCTTCGACAAACAGAACTTCGATTCCGCCGCCATCGTAAACGCGAACGCGAACACTCGGAACAAGTTTGCGAAACACGTACTCCGTAAAGACGCGCGATTCAATGACGTGCCCAGCATCGTTGCCGTGCTGTGCGCCCTTTGCCAGTAAATGCCGCGTGATGGCTTCCAGTCGATTCAATTATCGATCCCTATGCTTTTGACTTCATACTCGCCACCCACAAGTTCTAACATCTTTTGGGGCTTCCGGTAAATTAGCCGCGGTTGGACGTGCGTCACTTCCCCGAATGCGTGGTAGTACGTCATTACCTCGAATTTGTCGAAACGCTTTTGCGCCACGTACTCAATCTGGAAACAAAAGCCGAGGTCTGCTAAGTCTTTTTCGGGATCGGAGCCGAGAGATTTAAGCATCGCATCGTCTAGGAATTGCTTCCCGCCGACGAAGTACAGTTGCCGCGTGTTGGGAACCGCTGCCACGTCAGGAGCGCCGGAAGCCTTGAGCCACGCCTTGAGTTCCCGCACTTGCTCTTTATCTTTTGTGTTCAGCCGCTCGATTTTTCGCTTGTACTCTGCGATTGGAACAAAGCAGATTTCGTTGACCCAGTCGCCTTCATCTTTGACCGTGCCGTCCTCATCCATTTCCGCGCCTTCGCCGACAACCAGTCGAATCAATGGCCCCAATGAAGTTAGCTCGGGATGTCCGCCGTAAGGATCTACTCCGGCCACGAGCATGGTAGTGATCTTGTCCGGGCCTCGACCGTGGAATTTCTTGTAGAGGATGTCCGCTTCACTCGGATTCCGTTTGTTTTTTGCGATGAAGCTGGGTTTCCGCGTGGCGTGATGTTTGTACATGTGCGGCTGTTTGCCGAGAAGTCTTTCTTCGAGGTCTGCAAAGAAGTCCGATTCGTGCGCCGAAACAGGTTGTGGGAGAATCGCATCAATCTTTTTCGCCAGTGTTTTCTGCGCTGGATTTTTTCCCCGGTAGCCGCGTCGAAACCAGATCTCTTTTGCGAATTCTCGCCGCTTGGCTTTGGGAGTGTTGTGGATGATTTCCCCGGCAGCGTCGTGCGCCCCGCGAACGTGATCCATTGCCGCTTGGACGTACTGCGCCAGGTTGATTGCGCCAGCCGAGGCCGGGTTGTACTGCCGCGTCCGCACGCCCTTGCCCGCCTTCGCCATTTTCTTCCCGCGCTCCGTGTTGCAGGATTTGCACGCCCAGACTAAATTGCTTGGACGTCCGTTCGACTCATCCCCGTCTTTGTGATCGGGAACAATCTGGCCGTTTCGTGTTCCGCACCAGTGGCATTGTTTCGGGCCCTTGGGACGGCATCCCGGAGAATGCGCGCGATACCTTTTCGCCCGGTCTGTGATAGCGTGAACCGGCTTGCGAAACTGCGCGCCGCATTTCACTTATCACCGAGATATAGCAAATGCGCCTCTTGGATCGCCGGAAGACAGGACGAGCCAATAGGCGAAAATGTCGCACGCTTATCTTGCTGGTGAGCCCGGCATAGATCACCCATGACCGCAGGAAAAGAACAAGCGCGAACCGAGCAGCGTGCCGCGACTCGACGATACCGCAAAATCTTCAACGCTTGTCGCTTGGGACTATTTGCAAACCGGAACGAGCACCACCCTCGATGCCCAGCCGCTTGACCGCATTGGCACTCAGGAAGAGCGGCCAACGACGCTCGATAGGAGCTCGCCGTCTGTTTTGCGCAACCTGCAAGTCGAGCAGCGCGCCGCACCGTCATGCCTGGAGTCAGAAACAATTCAAACAACCGCAAGCACTTCGTCGCTGGGATATGGTTAAGCATGTCCGCCAGGCTCCGGCAATAAATCGTGATCGTTCAAAAGAATCCGCAAATCTTCAAACGCATATTCGTCCGCCGCTGGTAATCGTGTGTGCAGTTGCGCCAGAAAATCGTAGAGCGGCATTCGGACAAGAACATCACCCGAACACCGCTCCCGGATTTCGATGGTTGGATTCATGCCCAACAATTCTAAACCGTGCGAATCGTCGCGTTCGGATAGGCCAGTTTCGCCAGCCGTTTCCACGCGCGCATTGCTTTCGTGTCCTTGCCTACGCCGGTAGGAACCTTAAGCGTTCCCCGTCGTGGGTTGGCCTTGCGCGCGCGCCGACGACGCCGAGTGTTCGGTTTGCGCCGACGGACGCGCCGAGCCGCTGCTGGTTTACGCCGACGAGCGCGCCGACGCTTCTTCGGATTCGCGCGTTTGCGCCGCTTGGTCTTGCGTGCGTTTTTCTTGCGCTTCTGTTCGCGATGCCACCGCGCCAGACCAGCGGGCATCTTACCCTTGCGCGACCGATTCTTTTTCCGCTTACGTTTCTTGCCTGCCATAGTCCCCCTTGGGTTTCGCTTCCTCATGCCGCTCTCGGCTCGTTCGCTGGACGCCCGACTGTCTCCCGATGTGCCGCCAGAATTGATGGTGATCACGACCGGAGGCTTCTTTCCGTTTTTCGTGCGCGGATTTTTTCCCCGCGTAACCGCGCCATCCCCGGAAATCGTGATCGTTGTCGTTCCGCCGCCAGCCGCGCCTCCGGTCGAAGTAGAAGCGCCGCCAGTTGCCGCCCCACCGGTTTCAGAATCGTAACCACCGCCGGTTGACGTGGATGTTTCCGTACCCTCGTGTGAGGATGAAGCGTTTCTGCCCCGACGCCTTTTCTTCATAGCGCCCACCAGTTTGCGCAACGCCGCGCGTTCCGAAGCCGTAAGCCTTCCCGGAAATACTCTTCGCGGATTCTCTGACCCATAGAGTTCTTTCCAAAGCGCTTCATCGGACTTCGCCAATTCTCGCCCCCGCGCCTCTTTTTTTGCTTCGCTCCGCATCTGCCGGAACAGTTGGCCGGACTCTTTTCTCGCCCGCGCCCGCGAATCTTGCGCAATCATCTTCGCGTGCTTTTTCTGGACCGAAGCCTTCTTTCGTTTCGCCTTGCCGACTGGTTTTTTGCCGCGCTTCCATTGCAGCGCCTTCCAGTCCCAATAGACGTTTTTCCGTTTTTTCATTTGTCCAAGAGTAAGTACCCACCGCCAAGAATCGCAACCCACATATACCACGGCCAGGTGCTGACGTCCGTTAGCGAGAAGGCAACCGGAGTGCTCCAGATCGTTTGATTGTTCGCCACAAAATTAGCGGCCTGCAAGTCCGCCGCTGCCTGAATCGCCGCGACGTTGTAAACGGGCGCGCCCGCCGCCGCATTCGCCGCCGCCGCATTCGCCGGAACAGATTGAATCTGCGCCGTCCCGGATGCCAGCGAACCGCCCGCCGTAGGCCACAGATACTCGGAAATCTGCGATGCAGTCGGGCCTTGCGGCACGGACAAATAATCCGCTATCGGGTCGCTGTACTGCCCCAACCGCCGCTGTGTTCGCACATACATTCATCAGCCCTGAATCGCTTTCGCCACTCTCCGCCGCGCCCGCTTCACGCCCGACGATGCCGCACTTTTGCCGCGCCTGAAAAGCGGCATCAGCAAAACCCCGCCGAGAATCGCCAGCCCAATCTCCCAAACCACCGGCAACCCTGTGAGCGTGGCCGTGTCGCTGTAGGCATCGGGCAAGGCATCGGTCACAGCCGTGTTGATGCTTTCAATCTGCCCCATCCCGACATGGCCGCGAACGTACATCGGTCACCGTTTCTTGCTGCTCAACAAAATAAATCCGACCAGGCCGATGGCGCCGAACAGTAACAGTGTGCCGCTGCTCAGCGTGGAGCTTGCTAAGGTGCTGGAGGCCGTCCCAGGAGTAAGGCCGGGGGCGATGCCAACCAATGAATCGGCAGCCACAAGTTGCGCCGTGCTGTAATTCCCGGCCGGTAGGCCCGGACTCTGCCCAGGCACGGCTTGCGATGCAGTATTGGTTATCGCCGCATTTTCCGCAGGAGTGGCGATATCATCCTGCCCCATGCCCACGTACTGCGAACCTTCGTTGCAGGGACACCCCAGCCCACGCCGCGAGAAAAGGCTACCCAGCAGCCCGCCGCGCCGTCCGCCGCTCTGTGTGCGTACCAGTGGCACGTTAGCGCCTCTTTCCTGTGAAGGCGTAGGCCACAACCGCGAGCCCGGCAATCCAGTACCAGTCAATCCCGAAAATCGTTGTCGCGCCAGTCGTGGGATCTGTTCCGACAAAGCTTGATGTCGACGTGGTAGTAGCAGCCGCCGCCGTAGCGGCCGACAATTCCTCTGAGTACGGAATGCCGGTTGCCGGATCGATGGCCGAGCTGGTCGACGCCGAGCCGGATGGACTCACCAGGCTCGCGTTCGAATACGGCACCGTCGAAGAAATCACGCCCGCCGCCTGCAGTTGCTGCCATTGCTGCTGGGTCAAGGAACTCGGATTGTTGTAGTACTGCTGGGTTAGGAGCGCCAGGTTATTCGCGCTTGTCGGATTGTTCGGATTAGAGCCGCCGGAACTTGGCCCGTACTGACTACTGGAACCGTAGGTGCTGCTCCATCCCGGGCCGCTCTGCGTAGATTCGGAGCTGTAGCCATATTGCGAACCGCCAGCAACCGGAAACCCATCCGGCGAAGGATTCCCGCCCCACTGCGGAGGATTGCTTCCCCAAGGTTGCGATGGATTTGTGGTCACCGGTTGCGCCGGCCCAATCTGAATCGGAGCGGTTGGAACGCGTGCAGGTCCAACAGGTTGCCATCGCAGCCGCAAATTCGAAGAGGCCGGCACAACGCTGGAGCCGTAAGTCAGCCCACCGTTAACCATCGTTGACACCACGCCCAGTCCGCCGCCCCCGCGTCGCCGGCCCTTGACTTGCCGCGTGGCCATGTACTGACTGGCTGGCGGGCGCTGCCACCGGCTCACCGGCCGCGGCGAAGCCCCAACGACGATGCCGCTTCGTGTGTCTACGGACTGCTTGACAAACGCCATAAAGAACCACTTTCCACAGAATATTCACAACAAGTAATACGCCGCTGCTGCCCCTCCCAAAACCAGCGCCCAGACTGGAATTCCTGTATCCGTCGCCGCCGCAACCGCCACTCCGCCGGCAGAGCTCGCGGCCGGAGGCGTGTATGTCACGCTGTATTGAGAGCGCTGACTTGCCCCATATTTTGAAGCGTAAACCGTGCAAACGTTGAGCGTGCCGCCTGTCGGAAGTCCGAACAGATACGCCGCGAAAGCCGCCGAAGGTGCCAGGTCGTAACAGCCGATGCAGCAAAATGCCGTGCAACTCTTATCGCACCCGGGCCCATTAGACGGAGAGCAAGCGGGAGTAACGTTTGGCGTGTACGTTCCGCAGCTCGCTCCGCCGTTCGAAGCATCTGCCACTCCAGGCAATCCATGAAACTGTGCCGCCGCCGCCCACCATTGCTGCATGAGAGTTTGCAGCGCAGAGATGCATTCTGCAGGCGTGGCAGTGCCAGCGTTCGCCGCTGAAAAAATTGCTTTAAGGCCTTGGTCCCAAGCGGGAAGATATTCATTAATGGCCTGATTTTCTTCTTTTGCGCCTTTCGCTCGCGCGGCGCTCGCCTGAAATAATCCAAGAACAATCCCAACGAGCGCACCAGCCGCCGCACCGATAGGCCCAGCCCATGCGCCAATCTCAGGAGCAAGTTGCGTAATTGCGACCGTCGTTCCGACCGCAGCGCCAGTTGTGAGCGCGCTGCCTGCCGCCTGATTGATCGCACCCAGCCGCCGATACTGCGAAGGTCGAACCCCATCCAGCCGCTGCAAGGCAATGTCGTAAGTTCCGCGCCCGTAAACCTGGGTGACCACTTCCCGGTAGCGGCGCCACGGTTTGCCATTGTCGACCTGCCCCAAACGTTGTGCTGTGCGGACATACATTTCATTTCACGGCCATCACTACCACGATTCCAGCGATTGCAAGCAAAATCATCGGGTTGCTCAACAAACTCGAAAGGCTGCTACTCAGCGCCAATCCGCTCGGAAGTGTCGCCCCGCCCGTTGCCGTGTACTGCCCGGTTGCGGGGTTGTAGCTCACAGTCGGCGAACCGATGATGGCCTGCTTTCCCACGACGCCAGCCGCGTTGATTGCGCTGGTAAGAACCGAAGCTTCTTGCGCCGAGGTCCAGCCCGAACTAGAAGACGGGGTGGAGGCGACAGGCGAAGCAACGACGGGCGGAGGTAGATAGTTTTGTGCCGTTATCGGCGGGACGTAAGTATCGCCGCCTGTATCGCTCGAGGGAAGGTACTGCATAAGCGTGAGCCGTTCATGCAGCGCATTGAGCCCGCGCCTGTTCGCCCCCTGTCCCGGCAATCGTCCCACACGCGGAACGTAGTGCGACCGGGCCACTCGACCCATTCCCGCGCGTTGTCCAGTTCGAACATATTGGCTCATGCGATCACCGCAACGCCGAAAACAGCCGCCCGAGCAATCCACCAGAATTGGAGTTCATCGGCCCATAGGTTTGCTCGCGTGCAATTTGGTCCGGTTCCCAGCCTGGGTACGCCCGTTCGACCGTCGTGTCGAGCGGGATCCATTGCCCGGTTTGCTTGTCCTGTACCACCGCGTAAACGTGGGAATATTCATCGGGCGAATCGTTCATCGCCACCGTTCGAAAATCGGTTTGATAGCCCAGCGATCGCAGCAGCGCGGCCAGCAGCGTGGCGTGATCATCGCAATCCCCGGCGCCTAAATTGATCGTCGCTTCCGGGCTCTGGATGGTTTCGCCGGCTTCCCCCCTGAATTCGATATTGTCCTTCACCCAATTGAAAACCGAATCGATTTCCGGTTGCCCGCGCTCCACTCCTTGAACCGCTTCGAGCGCCGCCTGCCTCACGACGAAGGAGCGGACGCCCTTATCTCCGACAACGAAAGCCTGCATGTGCTGGATGGTCTGAGCGATTCCGGCATCCCCGTCAGAGACAGGCGCCGCGATCATGGGAGGGTACGGGGAAGCACCGGATTGAGAGCCAAGCCGCATAGTGTTTCACGGTGCGCAAGAAAACCTCAAAACTGGCTCCCCACTCCAGCCCAGACCAGCGGAATCACCCCGGAATGGTTCCCGGCCATTAACGGTTGCGATTGACGGGTCAAAACTTTCATGGAGAGCCAATTTTAAGGGCGGACTCAACCAAATCACGCGGTTTGCACGATTATGTAGGGAATCCGCCCGGAAAAATCACTCCGAAGAGCGATCTAACGTGACAAGAATGCGGGAAAAGTGGAAATTGAGTCGAGCAAATTCCGGCTGGTAGCCTAAGATAAACTACCCTAGACTGACCGCGCACCTCGCGTGCACATTGCGCACTTTTCGCGCACTTTGCGCGTGTATCACGGTTAATTCTTGTCGAATCTCGCGTTTTGGTGCAGAATCAGCCCATGCACCCGGTAGCCAATGAGGTTCCAGTCCCGACCGACGCCATCGAGCGGGAGCTTCTGGCCATGGCTCAGCGCCGGTTTACCGGTCGGCTCAAGCTATCCCTGCGCGTGAGGCCAGAGGCTGCGCTAGCCATCGAGTTGCTTGCCCCGGAAACCACCGAGATGCAGCGGCCGGGCGAAAGACTTCTCCGATCCCCGGATGTTTTCCCGGGCCCGGATGCTTCCGAGCGGGGATTGCTGATCACCCGATTCTTGCGCAACAATGCCGAGCGCTTCCGCCTAGTGGTGAAGCCTGCTATCTTTATCTGCGACTTCAAGGAAGGCACGCTCGGGAACGTGCA
>Ga0302325_10036160_pt1 | contig 10070 bp, 9 predicted proteins | sample Palsa_T0_2_FD_201948 | JGI IMG/M metagenome (GOLD analysis project Ga0302325, IMG submission 201948) | Peat permafrost microbial communities from Stordalen Mire near Abisko, Sweden - Palsa_T0_2 | ecosystem: Environmental > Terrestrial > Soil > Palsa > Peat permafrost | place: Sweden: Abisko... | reverse complement strand
TCACCTACCCTTGAGTTTGTGCAGTCACTAAACAAAATACAGCTCCCCGATGCCGCGCGCCACGTTATTGCCCGCGTTCGGGGGGCTGCGACTGCGTTTTTCGCCATCGACGGGTTCATCTTCGCCAGCTGGGCGGTGCGCATCCCCGCGGTCAAGGTGGCCGCGCATGCGTCCTCGGGCACGCTGGGGCTCGCGCTGCTCGGGCTGTCGGGCGGCGCCGTCGCCACCATGACCATCTCCGGCGCCCTGTGCCGGCGGTTCGGCAGCCACCGGGTGATCGTAGCGACCGGCCTGCTGCTGTCGCTGGCGCTGCTGCTGCCGCCGCTCGCGCGGTCACCGCTGTGGCTTGGGCTGGCGCTCGTGGTGTTCGGCGTCGGGTACGGGGGCCTCAACGTCGCGATGAACAGCCTCGCCGTCGACCTGGTCGCCGCGATCCGCCGCCCGGTGATGCCGTACTTCCACGCGGCCTGGAGCTTCGGCGGGCTATTCGGTGCCGGCCTCGGCGGGCTGCTCGCGCCGCACCTGGCGCCGCTGCCGCACCTCGCCCTGGTAGCGGCGGCGGGCCTGGCGATCACCGCGGTCTGCGGGCGAACGCTTTTCCTGCATCCCATTGTCTTGGATTACGCGGATCCGGAGCAGACGGTTCTTGATGACGCGGCCTCGGCTGACACCGCTCGGGACCGCACAGCCCAGACCACGGTGGGGCCGGCCGGGCCAGGGCCGGTCTGGCGGGTGGTGCTGCTCTTCGGTTTGATCGCGCTCTGTTCCGCTTACGGCGAGGGGGCGATCGGCGACTGGGGCGCGTTGCACCTGCGGCAGGACTTTGGCGCCGGCGCCGGGCTCGCGGCCGCGGGTTACGCCGCCTTCGCGCTCGCCGAGGCCAGCGGGCGGCTGGCCGGAAGCTGGCTGCTTTCGCGCCTCGGGCAGACGCGGGTGCTTGCGCTTGGCGGTCTTGCCGCGTGTGTCGGGATGCTTGCCGCCGCGCTTGCCCCGTCGCTCGGCATCGCCCTCGTGGGCTTCGCGCTGACCGGTCTCGGCGTGGCGAACATGTTCCCCGCGGCCATGACGCGCGCCGGCTTGCTCGCGGGGCCCAACGGAGTCGCGGTCGCCTCGACCCTCGGTTACACCGGCTTCCTGCTCGGGCCGCCGATGATCGGGTTCCTCGCGGGGTCGGTCGGGCTGCGCACCGGCCTGACCACCGTCTCCCTGCTGGCTCTGGTAGCGGCGGTGCTCGCCTGCCTGGCAGACCGATAATGCGAACGGTAACCCAGGCCGAACGGTACGTTCTCGGTAGCTCACATTAACGACGAGCACCAGGAGCCGGCGATGAGGCAGGACCCCGACGCGAGGACGACAAGCGAGCGCGACGCGCTCGCTCAGTACCTCGATTACCAGCGCGAGACGATCTTGTTCAAGGCCGAGGGGCTGACCAAGGAGCAGCTAGCCACCACGATCCCGACCTCTGACCTCACGCTGGCCGGCATCATGTACCACCTCGCATACGTCGAAGAGACCTGGCTCGAGGATCGCTTCCTCGGCCTGCCCGAGCGCCCGGACTGGCAGGACGTCGACTGGGACAGCGACCCCGACTGGGAGTTCCGCGCCGCCCTCAGCCTGGACCCCGATGACCTGAGACGACGTTACCGTGACGCCTGCAACCGCAGCCGCCAGGCCACGATCGCGGCCACGAGCCTCGACCAGCTCTCCGTGTTCGTCGGCAAGGACGAGTGGCAGTTCACGCTCCGCTGGGTGCTGCTGCACCTGATCGAGGAAACGGCCAGGCACGCCGGGCACGCGGACCTGCTCCGCGAGGCCATCGACGGCACCGTGGGCGAGTAAGCGCCCCTATGTCGGGGTCGGTTGCGCGCGGAACAGGTTGACCGCGAGGACCTTGCCGAGCATCGGATCCGCGAGCGGCAGCAGGTAGCGATAGCGGGCAGGCAGCCGGTTCCGCAGTCCCGCGGGCGGGCGGGTGAGCGTCGCGGACTCGATGAGCCGCAGGCCGAGCCGTTCGAGCGACCGCGGGTCGTCGCACGCCCATGCCCAGAGCGCCGACATGCCCTTCCTCGCTGCTTCCTTGTGCTGCATGTCGAATGTCCGCCTTGAGTACGTGTCGAAGGCGAGCATGGCGCCGGGAAACCGCTCGGCGATGCGGGCGAGCACGCGGGCAACATCGCCCTCTTCGAGGTAGGCGAGCACGCCGTCTGCGACGAAGAAGTACGGTCCCTCGTGCTGCTCGACGGCTGCCATCCAGTCCTCGTCGAGCAGCGACGCGGCGACCATCTGCCTGCGTTCTATGTCAGCGAAGAATCGGCGGCGCAGCTCGATCGTGTCCGGCAGGTCGAGGTCGATCCAGTTCACCGCGCCGTTGTCCGTCCGCTCGAAGCGGGTGTTCAGCCCGGTGCCGAGCTCGACCACGGTCCCGGACGGATGCTCAGCGAGAAACTGGCGGACCCACCAGTCGAGGATCAGCGTGCGGAGGACGGTGACGAATCCGCCCCAGCCCCGGGCGTAGGTCGCGTGGTCGAAGTCGATCGACCGCATCATCTGCACGGCCTTCGGGTCGCGCAGCGCCGGTCTTCTCCGCTCCGTCTCCCTCGCCCGCGCGGCCAGCGGGATAAAAAGCGTTTCCTGAATCGCCCCGAGCTTCGCCCGTTGCCTATCCATCCCGTGCTTATCCGCCCCGTCCGCCCCGCTGATCGCCTTAGGCCGAGACCAGGTCGCAGACGAAGATGAGGGTCTCGCCCGGCTTGATCGCGTTGCCCGCGCCGCGGCTGCCGTACCCGAGGTGCGGCGGGATGACCAGCTTGCGCCGACCGCCCACCTTCATGCCCTGCACGCCCTGGTCCCAGCCGGGGATGACCTTACCGACCCCGAGCTTGAACCGCAGCGGCTCTCCCCTGCTCCAGCTCGCGTCGAACTCCTCGCCCGAGGAGAACGCGACCCCGACGTAGTGCACCTCGATGGTGTCACCGGCGGCGGCGACCTTGCCGTCGCCCTCCCAGATGTCGGTGACCTCAAGTTCCTTGGGCGGCGCGCCCTCGGGAAAGTCGATCTCGGGCTTGTCGACGCTCATCCTCGTCCTCCGCTTGTCGGCTACTAGTCGGCTACAACCAGCCCACCCTATGCCTAGGCCAGGTACCCAGACGGCAGAACACGCGAGGCGCCGGCGATGGCCAAGCGCGGGTTAGCGGGAGTTTGGCGGGGTGGAGTCGGCCGGGTCCGTTCCGGAGAATCGGTTTGGAAATCTTTCGCAGGGGCGGTCGAGCAGGCCGACGAGGATGCGGGCGAGGACGTCGGGGTACCTGTCGGCCTGCGGCGCCTGTGGCTCCTGTGGCTCCTGCGCTAGCAGCCGCGCCAGCCGAGGGTGCTCGCCCGACGTGGCCGCGTGCATGAGGTAGGCGACGTGGCGGTCCTGTAGCGCGCCGCCGCCCGCCTGCTCGTGCAAGGCGGTGGTCGCGGTGATGCCGTTGAGCGCCGCGAAGGCCTCGAACTTGGCGCTCAGGCTGGCGGGGTGCGGCGCGAGGACCGTCAGGACATGCTCGATCAGGGTGACGCCGTTCGGGCCGATGACCGGGCGGGTAATGATCAGGTTCGCCAGCCACCGGTGACGGCGGAGGATGGCGCGGGCCTGCGCGCCGACGGTCACAAGTTCCGCCAGCCAGTCGCCGGTGGGTTCAGGCAGCTCGTACTCGGCCGCCGTGGCGTCGGTCATCAGGTCGAGGAGTTCGTCGCGGGTCGCCACGTACCGGTAGAGGGAGGCGGCGCCCGTCCCTAGCTCGGCGGCGACCCGGCGCATCGACACCGCGTCCAGGCCCTCGCGGTCGGCGATGCCGATCGCGACGGCGGTGATCTCGGCCCTGCTGTGCTGCGCGGGACGGCCCACGGCGGCGCGTTCCCTGCGCAGCCAGATGCTTGGCGCTGGCTCAGCGGATTCCATGCGGACCTCCCCTAACTTATTTGCGATCACCGTTCCCAAAATAGTATGCTTCATTTCGCGAACACTGTATGCAAACTAGAAGGGACACGGTGAGCGGCGATGGCGAGCAAGACGATCGAGCAGGTGCCCGTCCGGCCGGAAGAGCGGCTGCCCCGCCACGCCAGGCTGCTGCTCCGGCTGTCAAGGCGCGAGCTGCCACCGCCCATCTGCCAGCTGGCGGTCGAGCGCGGCATCGGTGTACCGGCCGGCGACGGAGTCATCATGGTGACCGATCACTACCGTCCGCTTGCCGCGGGCCCGCACCCGACGCTCCTGGTCAGGTCTCCCTACGGGGCGCGGTTTCCCCTTCGGCTACATCTACGGAGCGCTGTTCGCCGGGCAGGGCTATCACGTGCTGCTGCAGAGCTGCCTTGACCCGACGCTTGCCATGTACCGACGGCTTCGCGACGCCGACCGGGAGGCGCGGCTCATCGTCGGGCCGTGGAACCACACGTCGGGGTTCAACGACGACATGCCGATCATCTTCGGCGAGGCGCTCCGGTGGTTGCGGGCGCACCTGACCGCCGATGGGGACCTGTCACCGCGGCCGGTGCGGGTGCACGTGGGTGCGATCGGCGCGGCGGGCCGCTGGCGGGATCTGGCCGACTGGCCGCCAACGGACGCGCGCCCGGTCCTGTGGCGGCTGAACGCCGACGGAACGCTCACCGCCGACAGTCAGCGAGACGACAGTCAGCGAGACGACAGTCAGCGAGACGACAGTCAGCGAGACGACAGTCAGCGAGACGACAGTCAGCGAGACGACAGTCAGCGAGACGACAGTGGTGAGCCGCGGGACGCGGGCGGGAGCGTGTCGTCGTTCAGGTACGACCCGGCCAGGCCCACGCCGTCGGTCGGCGGGCCGAGCATGGACGCCCGCTCGGCGGGGCCACGCCGCAACAACGCGCTCGAGGCGCGCGACGACGTCCTGATCTTCACGAGCGAGCCGCTGCGCGAGCCCGTGGAGGTCATCGGCCCCGTCGGCGTCCGGCTGCGCGTTCGCGGCAGCTCTCCGCATTTCGACATCTTCGCGCGGCTCTGCGACGTCGACTCGGGCGGCCGCTCATGGAACGTCTGTGACGGGCTTGTCCGGCTGAGCGACGGGGCCGCGTGGACCGAGATCACGGCGGCGATGAGCTCGACGGCTCACCGGTTCGGCGCCGGTCACCGGCTGCGGGTGCAGCTCTCCGGCGGCGCGCACCCGCGCTTCGCGCGGAACACGGGGACCGGGGAACCGATCGCGACGGCCACCCGACTCGCCCGCGTCGAGATCGAGGTCGACCACGGCCGGGACTGCGTCGTGTCGCTGCCGGTAGTACCCGCCTTAGGTCTCTTTCATCACGTTTAGATTGACGCGATCCGCAGCGGCACGGTTGCTCAGTCTCACCTGGGCTTTTCCGGCGATGCCCGGAGGTTTGGGTTTGGTATGGATGTGCGCATAATAGTGACCGAAAGTAAGCAGTTGCCTGCTTTAAGTAGCTGAACACTTCTGATCCAGGGGGCGAAGTGGTACAGCGCAGGATGCGGGACAATCGGGTGCTCGCCGTCGGACTGATCGCGCTTGCGGTGGTCGCGGGGAGCACGGTCGGCCGACCGGGACTGGCGGCGACGCCGGTGACGGGCGGGTCGTGCGACTCTGTCGCCAAGGCCTACCAGCTTCCAGGCGCGTACGGAGTGACCCCCGCTGCCTGGTCGGGCGACGGGCTCACCGTTCCTGCCTGCGGGCCGATCCCCGACTACGGCGGCGCCACCACCCCCGTTTATCCCTACCCGGGAGCGCTGCGGACCCCCGGCTACCAGTGCGTCGAGTTCAGCGAGCGCTACCTGTTCTACAGGTACGGCGTCACGATGGGCATCTCCACCGATGGCGATCAGGTGGCCGCCCACTACGCGGCCGCATACCCCGCGCGCTTCATGGTCGTCAGGAACGGAACGCCGCGCCGCGCGCCGGTCGCCGGTGACGTGCTTTCCCTGTCGACGGTGCCGGGATTCGACAGCGCTGAGGGCGGCCACACCGCCGTCGTGCAGGCAAGCTCGGTGGACGCGAACGGCGACGGCAGCGTGACGATCGTGGAGCAGAACGCGGTGCCAAGCGGCGTCCAGGTCCTTACGGTCACCGACTGGGCCGTGCGTTACGACGAATTCCCTTACCTCGAATGGCTGACGGCGGCGGGCTCGCCCGAGGTCTTCTCCCACGACGCGACCACCGGGTCGCTGCGCGACGCCCGGTGGACGGGCACCGCATGGACCTTCTTGACGCTCGACGGCGCCGGCTCGGCGCTGCCCGGGCACATCTCCGACGACGTCGGTACCGCGTCGAGCGCCGTCGAGATCGGCGGGCAGCCGACGGTGCTCTACGCCGACGCGACCACCGGGTCGCTGCGTGTCGCCTGGCGGTCGGGCGGTGCCTGGCAGCTCAAGACGCTCGACGGCCCAGGGTCGACGCTGGCGGGCCACACGAGCGACCACGTCGGCGCCGCGGTGAGCGCCGTGGTCGTGGCGGGAGAACCGCAGGTCTTCTACTCAGACACGACCTCGGGATCGGTGCGATACGCCTGGAAGACCGCCGCGGGCTGGCGGTTCGAGACGCTCGACGGACCCGGCTCGCTGCTCGCTCAGCACACCTGGCACCACGTCGGTTCCACGCTAAGCGCCCTCACGGCCGACGGGCAACCGCAGGTCTACTACTACGACACCACCGCGGGCACCATGCACCGCGCCTGGTGGAACGGCACCCGCTGGCTGTTCCTGACGATCGACGGTGCCACATCGCAGCTGGCCGGGCACACCGCCGATCGTGTCGGGTCGGCGATCGCGGCGACGCTCAGCGGTGGCCAGCCGCAGCTGTTCTACGCCGACGCGACCCGCCGGTCGCTCAGGTACGCCGAGCTGACCGCGACCGGCTGGCAGTTCGAGGCGCTCGACGGTTCCGGTGCCACGGTCGCCGGGCACACCGCCGACCACGTCGGCGGGGCGGTCGGCGTCACGCAGATGAACGGTGACACGCAGGTCTACTACTACGACGCGACCCGCCAGTCGCTTCGGCACGCCTGGTGGACCGGTTCCGTGTGGCTGTTCGAGACCCTGGACGGTGCGGGGTCGGTGATCGCCGGGCACGATACGGATCAGGTCGGCGCCGCGCTGAGCGTGACCACGACGACCACGGGGCCGCAGGTGTTCTACACGGACGCGAGCCGCGGCTCGCTGCGGCACGCCTGGTGGACGTCGTCGGGCTGGCACTTCGAGACCCTGGACGGACCCGGCTCCACGCTGCCCGGCCGCACCGCCCATACCATCGGCGCGAGCGTGTCTGTAACGCTCTACTAGCATGGCGGGATGCCGCACCTGCTGCACCTGGACTCATCGGCCGACGCGGAGCGCTCCCGCTCCAGGGCCATCACCGCCACCTTCGCCACCGCCTGGCGCGACAACGGCGCGGACTACACGGTCACCCACCGTGACCTGCACCGCGACCCGCTGCCGCACCTGGCGGACGCGGCGCTGCACTGGCCGCCGCGGCTGCGGCCTGAGGGCGCCGCACCGCCCGCGGCCGCCGAGGCGCTGCAGGAGGAGCTGATCGCCGAGCTGATCTCGGCCGACCTGCTCCTTGTCGGCGCGCCGCTCTACAACTACTCGCTGCCGTCGAGCCTCAAGGCGTGGATCGATCACATTCACGTCCCGGGGGTGACCGCGCCGTTCGACGTCGACACCCAGCCGCTTGCCGGGCGGCCGGCGGTCATCGTGAACAGCCAGGGCGCCTCCTACGACGCGCACAGCCCGACGGAGGGCTGGGACCACGCGGTCCCGGTGCTTGACCTCATCCTCGGCACCTCGCTCGGGATGAAGCTCACGGTCATCACCACCAGCCTGACGCTTGCGGAGACCGTGCCCGCCCTGGCCGACCAGATCGAGCGCAGCCGCGCCGAACTCGCGAGCGCCCACGAGAAGGCGGCGGAAACCGCTAAGCGCCTCGCAGTGCCAGCGGGCTAACAGTGCCAGCGGGCTAACAGTGCCAGCGGGCTAACAGTGCCAGCGGGCTAACAGTGCCAGCGGGCTAGCCGAGGCTTTCTACTCCCACCGGAAGAAGCGCCGGGCAAGGAAGCCGAAGACCAGCGCGTACCCCGTGAGGACAAGCAGCGGCGCGGCCGGAGGGAATCCCGTCTGCATGGAGTCCTGCATGGCCTGCACCGCCGCGCCGAGCGGGGTGTAGTTGCTGATGTCGAGCAGGACGGTGGGCATGAGCGCCCGCGGCAGCCACAGGCCGGCGAAGAACATGAGCGGGAAGAACGTCAGCCGGCCGATGACGCTCGCGGCGTTCGAGGTCCTGGCCACCGCGGCGATCAGCAGGCCGATGGGGAGCAGCCCCGCGATGGAGACCGCGACCGAGAGCACGAGCCCGGCCGGGCTTACCGGGGCGGGCGCACCGAAGGCCGCGACGCTCACGACGAGGATGACGACGACCGTGGTCACCGCGATGACCATCTGGATGACGGCCTGTGCGGCAAGCACCAGGAACGGTGGCACCGGGGTGGTCGACAGGCGGCGCAGGACTCCGAGCTCGCGGTAGGAGACGAGCGGAATCGGCACGCCGAGCAGCGCGAGCATGGCGAGCCCGAACGCGGCGAGAATCGGCACGTAAGCGTCGAAGATGGTGATACCGCCGAAGCTCGCCTGATGCTGCTTGAAGGCGGGCAGCTCGCCGAAGATGACGAGCAGCAGCAGGGGGATGCCCACGCCGCCGATCAGGCCGACGGGCCGCCGCCAGGTCAGCCTGGCTTCGTTCAATACGATCTTTCCGAATGCGGCACGCCGTACCGGGTTCGGCAGCGGCAATGACCGCGGCACCGGGTTGCTGACGGCAGACAACGAGAGCGAGTTCATGACGATGCTCCTTCCTTGATGATGTCCTGGGTCTTGCTGATGTCCTTGGTGAGGTGCTTTCCTGTCAGCCTGACGAAGGCGTCCTCGAGATTCGACGAATCGAGTTGCACGTCGCGGGCGGTCACGCCGGCCGCGGCCAGGGTGAGGATCACCGCGTTGACGAGCTCGCCGGTCCCGGTGACGACCATGTGCCGCGCCTCGCGCTCGACCCGCGTCACCTCGGGAAGCTCGCTAAGCAGCCGGTCCTCGAACGGTGCCGAGGGCACGAACCGTACGGTCTTACCGCCGCGCGCCCGTGCGGCCAGGCTCGGCGGGGTGTCGAGCGCGACGACGCGCCCGTTGTCGACGAGGGCCACGCGGTCGCACAGCCGTTCCGCTTCCTCCATGAAGTGCGTCACCAGGAGGATCGTCACCCCGCTTGCGCGTACGTCCTCGATGAGATCCCAGGCCTCGCGGCGAGCCGCCGGATCCAGGCCCGTCGTCATCTCGTCGAGCACCGCGATCTTCGGCCTGCCGACGAGCGCGAGCGCGACCGACAGGCGCTGCCGCTGGCCGCCCGACAGGGACTTGTAGTAGTCGCCGCGCTTCGCCGCAAGCCCGAGCACCTCGATCAGGCCGTCGACGTCAGCCGGCTCGCGGTAGAAGGACCGGTACATGTCAAGGATCTCCCCGACGCGCAGCTTGGCCGGCATCGCGCTCGCCTGCAGCTGCACGCCGACGATCTCGTGGACCCGCTCCCTGTCGGCTCGCGGGTCAAGGCCGAGCAGCCGGATCGTTCCCGAGTCCGGCGGCCGAAGCCCGACGGCGCACTCGACGGTGGTGGTCTTCCCCGCCCCGTTCGGGCCGAGGATGCCGAAGATCTCGCCCTCGGTGACCGAGAACGACACATCGTCGACCGCGACCACGGAGCCATAGGTCTTGCGCAGGTGCTCGATCTCCACTGCCGTTACGCCCATGACCGTCTCCCTTGTCAGGCGTATAAAACTGATATCACTATGATAGACACGCGGTATCAGTTACGTCAAGGAGAGGACCACTCCCGCCCGGGGCGCTCCGGGGGGCGCCCCCGGGGTCACGGGGGACGTGTGAGTCCCGCGGGTCACGACGGACTTGCGGCCGCCGTACCGGCAGTCGGACTTCGAGAGAACCAGGCCCCGAAATCGATAGCGCTGAAGATTGAACCGGCCAGGTGTGCGTTCCAAAGTAAGGTGCG
>Ga0302325_10036159_pt1 | contig 10070 bp, 5 predicted proteins | sample Palsa_T0_2_FD_201948 | JGI IMG/M metagenome (GOLD analysis project Ga0302325, IMG submission 201948) | Peat permafrost microbial communities from Stordalen Mire near Abisko, Sweden - Palsa_T0_2 | ecosystem: Environmental > Terrestrial > Soil > Palsa > Peat permafrost | place: Sweden: Abisko... | reverse complement strand
CGTCCCGCCGCCCACCCCGCCGGTCGGCACCGCGGGTGAATACCTGACCGGGACGCTGCCTTCGGCGGCCGGCGGGATCGCCGGCCCGGTGGGCCTGGGCTTCCGTACGCCGTGCCTGGTCATCTCCCCGTTCAGCCGCGGCGGCTACCGGTATTCCGGCGTGGAAGACCACACGTCGATCCTCCGCTTCATCGAGACCCGCTTCGGCGTGGAGGTCCCCAACCTCTCCGCCTGGCGGCGCGGCGTGACCGGAGACATGACCGGCGCGCTGGCGCTGGCCCAGGCGCCGGTGACCACCGTCCCGGCACTGCCGGCCACCTCGCTCGGTGACACGTCCGTGGCCGAGCAGGCCGTGCTCAACGCGCTGGCTGGCACCCTCGACGTGGGCATCCCGTACCCGCTGCCGACGAGTAACTCGATGCCAGCCCAGGAGACCACGCCTGCCCGGCCGCCCGTGCCGTCCTGAACGCTACGCCCGTGCCCCTATAACTGAGCGGCCGGTCCCTCATCTGAGCCGACGGCTCTAACACCGGAGCCCACGGCTTCGATGAGGGGCGGCGAAGCCGTGTTCTGCCAGAGCTCGCGGATCAGGACCTGGATCGCTCCCGCGGCGGGTATGGCCAGGAACGCCGCCACGAAGGCACCGAAGATCCCGCCGATCAGGCTGCCGAGGGACGCCCCGACCAGGATGGCCACCAGCACCAGCAGCGGGCTGACCTTCACCGTCCGGCTCATCACGATCGGGTTCAGCACGTGGTTCTCGAGCTGGGTGTAGATCAGGAAGACGACCAGGGTGACGATGCCGGCCGTGAGCGAGTGATCGGCCGCGAACAGCACCGTGGGAAAGCCCGCCAGGGCGCCCCCGATCATCGGCAGGAAGTCCACCAGCGCCACCCACAAGGCCCACAGGAACGGAAATGGGACGTGCAGCAGGAGCAGGGTGACCAGCACCACGAGCCCGGCGATGAGGGAAGTCAGGAAGTTGCCCAGCATGTACCCGGTGACCGAGCGGTTGACCTCACGCGCGATCCGGGAATAGCGCTCCGCTCGCGCGGGCGCCATCAGGCCCAGCAGGCCGGCCCGCATCTTGGGCCCCTCGAGCAGGAGAAGCAGCACCAGAACGAAAATCGTCACCAGTGCGATCAGCAGCGTGGCGGCGCCTTTGCCCAGGGTCAGAGCCGGCTTGGCCAGCCCCTGCCCGAGGCCGACCAGCTTCGGTGCGTTCTTCCTGACCCACTCCTGAACGTGATACTTGCGCGCCAGGTGGCCGAGCCAGCCCCGGCCGTGGTCAACCTGGCTCACGTAGTTGGGCAGTACGTCGGCCAGGTGGGTGATCCCGTTGACCAGCGGGTAGCCGAACACCGCCGCCAGGCCGACAAAGACCAGCAGGGCGAACAATGTCACCACGGCCACGGCCGCACCGCGGCGCCGGAGACCCCAGCGTTGCAGGGCCACCACCAGAGGGTTGAGGATCAACGCGACGAATCCCGCGACGATCATGAGCAGGATGACGTCCCGCAGCCGGTAGACGAGCTTGCCGGCCAGGTAGACCACGGCCACCACCGCGACCGTGGCCAGGATCGCCCGCAGCGGGATGCCCCGGGACTCGGCGGCCACCCAGAGGCGCGCCCGCCGGGTAGGCGGCGGCAATTCATCGTGCACCCGGCAATCATGACAGCTTCGGCGCCCAGTTACGGCCGGGTGCCCCGCGGCCCGCGGGTGGTGGTGCCGCCGGCCGCCCGTCTGGGGGAGGCGGCCGGCGGCACGATCATGGGGCGTGCCGGGCGGTTAGCAGCCGCCGCTGCCGGCCCAGGCGGCGACGGTGTCGGTGGCGGTGTAGGAGGCGTCGGCGGTGCTGAAGGCGAAGGTGCGGTTGGCCAGGTCGCCGCAGCTGCTGGTTTCCTCGGCGGTGGCCCAGGAGCCGAGGGTGAACTTGTACTGGAACGTGGCGACCGGGACGCCGGTGATGGTCAGGGTCCAGGTGCCGGTCCCGGTCTTGGTCATCGGGTAGTCGGCAGCGATCCAGTCGTCGGATGCGGGGATGCCGGTGCCGAGCACGTCGTAGTTGCCGGACAGGTAGACGGTGTCGCCGCTTGGCGTGCTGGCGGGCACGGTCACGTTGATGACGGCGGTGGAATCACCGCAGGCACCCGGCCCGCCCCAGTTGGCGACGGTGTCGTTCACCGTCCCGCCGTTCACCGACATGCTGCGGTTGCTGATGTCGGCGCAGTCGGCGTTCTTCTCCACGTTGCTCCAGCTGCCGCCCAGGTCGTACTTGTAGGACAGGGTGGCGTCGGCGGCCGCCTCGATGGTGGCGGTCCACTCGTCGGCGCTGACCCGGGTCATCGGGACGCCGCCCGCCGCCCAGTCGGACTGGCCCAGGCCGAGCGCGGACAGGTTCCCGGCCAGGTAGACCGTGTCGCCCGAGGCGTCGGTGTTCACCGGCACGGTCACGTTCACTGTCTCCTTGACCGAGCCGCTCACCGGGCAGCTGCCCTGCTGCACGCACTGGGTGACGACCGCCGGCGTGTCCACGTCCTTCCCCGCGGAGATGTCGATGGCCAGCCGCGCGTACTGGGCCATCGCCCACATCAGCGGGGTGGACGAGTTGTCCGGCTGGCCGAACGTGAACCCGCCGGTCCCGGTCGAACCGCCCCAGACCTGCTCCGAGATCTGGTAGCCGGAGTTGGCCGCGCCGGCCATCGTGGCCAGCAGCGACTGCGCCCCGGTCAGGTTGCCGTCGGCGACGTCGTACTCGCCTCGCTCGCCGGTCAGCACCGGCCACGGGTTGCCCACGCCGGACCCGGTGTAGTCGCCGCCCGAGGCGGTCTCGCCGTAGCCGTCGAAGTTGTAGCGGTGCCAGACGGGCCCCTCGGGGGTCGTCACCTCCAGCTCGGAGTCCACGACCGACAGGGTGTTGGTGATGTCGGTCGCGGCCGGCGACTTGATGCCCAGCCGGACCAGCTCCAGGAAGCTGGGGTCGACCACGGTGCGGTCGTCGTGGCTGCCGCCGCCGTTGGCGATGGAGATCGAGGCGCCCGAGTTGGGGCTGCCGTCCGGGGTGATCCGCAGGAAGTAGTCGCCGTTGCCGTACGGGCCCGTGGTGGTGTAGGTGAGGCTGTCCACCTCGGACGCCCAGGACAGCGCGGTCGACTGGTAGCTGGCGGCCAGGCTGGTGGCCCCGTTGGCCTCAGCGATCGAGGCCGCGCAGATCAGCCCGGCTATCTCGGCCGCCATGGTGGCCGGCGAGTAGCCGCTGTTCTCCTCCCAGCGTTCCTGGGGTGTGTACGGGCCGTTGGCGACCAGGTAGTTCGCGAGTTCCTCGATGTGCCCCCAGTCGGCCGAGTTTGTCGCACCGAGCTGATAGGCCAGGATGATCGGGTCGGCCACCTCGTCCATCTGAAGGGAGCCGAAGACGGCGTTTCCGTTAAGGAAAGTGTTCTGTTTTACCGCGCCGCTCGACTCTTCCTCATAATTGAAGATGTACTGCAGTGCGGCGTTCGCGTCCGCGGAATCTCCGGCCGCGAGCAGGGCGGACGCCATTTCGTACTCGTCACGTGTCCACACGACGTGGTAGCCATGGTCGCCGGCGCTGTTCGCGCTCACGCTGGTCCCCCACGGGTCATTCGGCGCAGCGACAAAAGCGCCCGTGTAGGTCTTGTCCTCGTCGGCCTTGACCTCCATCAGCGAGACGTAGTACTGCTCCTCGAGCTTGCCGGCGCCGGTCACCGAGGCGGGCGGGGCGTTGAGGCCGCCGATCCAGGAGTGCCAGCCGGATTCGAACGAGCTCTCCAGGGACGCAAACCCGGCCGCCAGGGACGCGGCGGCGTCGGAGATCGCGGCCGACTGGCTGGAGTCGAACCCGAGAGCGAGGGTGAAGGTGGTCGATCCGCTGGCCGCCACCGGGATCTGCGCGACCTGGACGATGTGCCCCGCGGTCGAGGCCGAGGTGTAGGTCGCGGTCAGGGCGTGGCTGCTGGTGAGCTGCGCGCTGCCGTCGCTGGAACTGCCGACGTAGCCGCTCGTCGTCTGGGTGAAGCCGGTCGAGGCGGCGAGGGCGCTGGACACCGACCCGTTGGAGGACTCCAGATCGCCGCTCGTCGTGTCGGTGCCGCCGGTGTTGCCCATGCCGTCGTTGTTGAGTTGCGGCAGGTAGTCGGCGTAGAGCTGGAGCGGGGAAGAACTCAGGTTGTCAAAGGTGGTCTGGATCAGGACCACCGACCGCGAGGGATCGGCCACGTACGTCTTGGTGATCGTGAAGTCGCCGTTGGTCGCCGTGTTCACCTGCTGCCAGACCAGCGATGTCGGATCGACCAGGGAGATCGTGTGAGTGGTGTTCGCCGTCTCCGTGTCGGTGAACGTCGAGCCATCGGTGACGATGTACTGCAGGCCGAACGTGCTGGGGGTATCGGTCTGCGGGTAGAAGACGTTCTCGAGCTCGCCGTCACCGAGGGAGTACCAGACCTTCGAGGCCGAGCCGAGGGAGTCGGCGAAGCCCTGCAGGTTCGACTCGTTCCAGGTGGCATTCGCGCCCGGCGCGCCGGGCGCGACGCCCGCGGCGAGCGCTGGCGCGGCCGGGGCCAGCGCGGTCAGTGCCGCCGCCGTCACGCCCGCGGCGGCTAATGCCGCTGCGCCCCGCCACCGCCGCGTGATGATCCGGCTGTGCCACCAACGCGTGAAGATCATGCTGTGCCCTCGCCCAGCACATGATCTCTGTCGGTTCCTCATGGTGTGCCCTTCCCTCGCTGGCGGCCTGAATGGCTGATAGCGAGTGCCATCCGCCCCCAGCGGCGGGACATTGGTGTCCCGCATAACATAGGTTTAGGGCGGAACATTCGGCCAGAAGTATGGGCAGAAATAATCTGTTAACAATCTGTCAATGATTCATTAACGTGATCTCGGCGGTGTTCCTGCCATTGACGAGTCCCGCACGGCCGCGTGATACTCCTGCTGAGCCGGCGGCACGTCCGGCTCCACGATGACCCGTCTGGGTGCGGCCCGCTGGCCGCAGGTCGCTGATGCCATCGCATCAGGTTCCTGGTCCGCCCGACGGAAGGTCATCCAGCGATGCGTTACGGTTCCCGTTCAGGCCAGCGGCCGCGCCCGCGGCGGGCCTCGTCCCTGCTTTCGGGTGGCGTCGCGGTCGCGCTAGCCGCGCTCGGCGCCTTACCCGCAGCCCCGGCGGCGGCCGTGCGGCCTGCTGCCGCTACCTCGGTAGCGGTCGCGCCGGCGGCCGGTACGCGGCCGGCGGTCCCACGGGCCGTGGCGGCGGGCACCGGGGCCGATCCCGACGTCATTGTGCAGATGTTCGACTGGCCGTGGACGAGCATCGCCACTGAGTGCACGAATGTGCTCGGCCCCGACGGATACGGCGCGGTGCAGATATCGCCGCCGCAGGAGGCCGTCGTGCTGGCCGCCGCCGGCTACCCGTGGTGGCAGGCGTACCAGCCGGTCGCCTACGACCTCAACTCGCGGTTCGGCACCGAGGCCCAGCTCGCGTCGATGATCACGACCTGTCACGCGGCCGGGATCAAGGTCTACGCCGACGTGGTGCTCAACCATATGACCGCCCAGGTCAATGGCGGGACCGGCGACAACGGGACCACGTTCCCCGACATGTACGACTACCCGCCGCTGTACTCCTCGGCCGACTTCCACAGCTGCCATACCTCGATCACCGACTGGGATGACGAGTCCCAGGTCTGGAACTGCGAGCTCTCCGGGCTGGCCGACCTGGACACCGGGTCGGCCTACGTACAGGACCAGGAGGCCGGCTACCTCAACAGCCTGATCGCGCTCGGGGTGGACGGCTTCCGCTGGGACTCGGCCAAGGAAATGGACCCGGCCGACATCGCCGCGATCGAGGCCCTGCTGACCAGGCCGGTCTTCATCTACCAGGACGTGGAGTACGGCGCGGGGCAGCCGGTGACGCCGGAACTGTATGAAGGCACCGGCTCACTGCTGGAATACCGGTTCGGATGGGACCTCTACAACGTGTTCACCTCGGGGACCCTCGCCTCGCTCAGCGACTTCGGCCCATCCTGGAACTCGGCGGGCATGGTGCCGAGCGGTGACGCGGTCGCCTTCGTCGACGACCAGGACACCGAACGGGACGGCGGCGCGCTCTCCTACGCCAACGGCGCGCGGTACATTCTGGCCAACGTGTTCACCCTGGCCTGGGACTACGGCATCCCGATGGTGCTGTCCGACTACGCCTACTCCAGCTATGACCAGGGGCCGCCGAGTGCCGGAGGAAACGCCATCGCGGCGGTGACCTGCGGCACCGGGACGTGGGAGTGCGAGGAACGCTGGCCGGCGATCTCGGGCATGGTCGGCTGGCACAACGCGGCCGGCGTGGCGCCGGTGGCGAACTGGTGGACCGACGGCAGCAACGCCATCGCGTTCAGCCGCGGCTCCAGTGCCTGGGTCGCGATCGACGCGGAGAGCTCACCGGTCACCGAGACCCTCACGACCGGGCTGCCGGCCGGCACCTATTGCGACGTCATCACCGGCGGCCTGTCCGGCGGCACCTGCACGGGCACCGCCGTGGCGGTGAACGCGGCCGGACAGGCCACGGTCACGGTCCCGGCCATGGGCGCGGTGGGCATCGACGTGAACGCGATGACGGCCGGGCCGGGGAGCGGGTCCGGGGGCGGGTCGGTGCAGGAGACGGTGAATGTGACCGTGCCGGTGAACACCGACGCCTCCGGTGACCCGGTGTACCTGGCCGGCAACCTGTCGGCGCTCGGCCTGGGCCAGTCCGACTGGGCGGCGGGCGGCATCCCGATGACCCGGGTCAGCGCCGACGAGTGGACCGCCACCGTGACCGCGGCGGCCGACACCACGCTGTCCTACAAGTACGACCTGGGCGGCAGCTGGTCGAACGTCGAGGAGACCGCCGAGTGCGGGAGAGTCGCCAACCGGAGCATGTCGGTCAACGGGGGAACGGTGAACGACACCGTCGCCAACTGGGGCGGCCCCGGGGCGTGCGGCGATTCCACCGCCTTCATCAACGTGACAGTGCCCTCCACCACCCCGGCCGGGGACACTGTGTACCTGTCCGGCAACTACGACGTGCTCGGCACCGGAATCCCCTCATCCGATGACTGGATCGCGGCCGACTACCCGATGATCAAGACCGGGGCCGACACCTGGACGCTGACCATCACCGGCGTCCCGGTCGCCACGTTCCAGTACAAGTTCACCCTCGGCTCCTGGGCCACCGCCGAGGAAACCAGCAGCTGCGGCGACCTGGCCAACCGCACCTTCGCCTTCAGCACCACCGACGCCAGCTACACCGCCACCGACACCATCGCTGCCTGGGAAGGCAGCGGCGGCTGCTAACCGCGTCCCGCACACATGATCGCGGTAGATCAGCGGCCGTGGGGCCTGATGGTCTCCCAGAGCGCCCTGACCGCCTCGGGAGGGAGATCCTCGCCGTTGCGGGCGTCCAGCGCTGCGGCCATCGCATCGTGCGCTGGATCGTCGGCGTCCATCATTTCCTCGATGACGTCTTGCGGGATCCTGGGACCTGGACGTGCCCGTATTGCTTCCGCCTCGGCAATGTCGATGTTGTCGTCGGCCGCGCTGTGCTCGGTAGCGGGGGTCACCCGGTGGACCATGCCGGGCGGGGCGGCGGGGACGGCGTCCGGGTGGAGGATCGCGGCGATGGCCTCGACCCCGTCGACCAGGCGCGGTCCGGGGCGGACCACGATGCCGTCGGCGTCGATCGCCCACACCGCCGTGCCGGGCAGGTTCTGCACGACGGAGCGGGCCTGGGCGATCGCGCCGGCCAGGTGGTATCCGCAGGGTGCGACTACGACCAGGTCCGGGGCGGCCGCGGCGATGTCGGCCCAGGTCGTCTCCACCGACCGCGCCCTGGGATGGGCCGCTACGGGCTGGCCGCCGGCCGCGCTGACCAGGTCGGGAACCCAGTGACCGGCGGTGAAGGGCGGATCGACCCACTCGACCACCGCCACCCGGGGCGCGGGTCGGCCGGCGACCGCCCCGGCGATCCGGGTGAGCCGGGCCCGCAGCTGACCGACCAGGCGCGCGGCGCGGTCAGGTACCCCGGTGCGCTGCCCGACGGCCAGGATCGAGTCCAGCACCTCATCGAGCGAATGCGGGTCGAGCGACAGCACATCGGCCTGGCAGCCCAGGTGGTCCAGGGCGTCTTCGACGTGGCCGGACGGCAGCGCGCACACCCGGCACAGGTCCTGGGTCAGGATGAGCTCGGGATCCAGCCCGGCCAGGGCTTCCGCGTGCAGGGTATAGAGGTCGGCGCCGCTGGCCATCTGGGTCCGGACGTAGGCGTCGATCTCACCCGGGGTCATCCCGCTGGTATCGCGGCCACCCACCACGACGGTTTTCTCGGCCCGGGCGGCGGGCGGCTCGTCACACTCGAAGGTGACCCCGACCAGATCCTCACCCAGCCCGAGGGCGTAGACGATCTCGGTGGCCGAGGGCAGCAGGGAGACGAGGCGCACACGGTAAGGATAGGCGCGTCGTCATCGTGAACTTCGTCCGCGTAAAGCGTTGACACATCCGTACGGGCCCGGCGAGACTCGCGGAAACGGTATTATGAGAAAACGACTCTCGTCTAGTGAAAGTCCCTGAGGGATCGAAACTGCAGGAATTGGAACTGCAGGCTTCGAACATGCTGGGCATCGAAAGGGAGCAGTTGTGGGACGCACGGTCTTCACCAACGGGCTGGTTTTTGACGGCCAGGGGGCGCCGCCGGTACCGGGTGAGGTAACCCTCGACGGGGACCGCGTGGTCTCGGTCACGACTGGCTGGCAGGAAGATCACGGCACCGATGACGTCATCGACGCGACGGGCTGCACCGTCATGCCGGGCTTGGTGGAGTCGCACGCGCACCTGACGTTCCCGTCGGCCGTCGGGCACATCGACCCGTCGTTCAACCCCCCGCTCGACGTGAGCTTCTTCCATCACATTGAGGGTATGGAGAGCGAACTGGCCCGCGCCGAGCGGAACGCGGCCATCCTCCTCGATGCGGGCTTCACCTCGGCCTACTCCGCGGGCTCGATTCTGCCCATGCCGACCGAGGTCATCCTGCGCGACAAGATCAAGGCCGGCGTGGTGCCGGGCCCGAGGATGCGCGCCGCGAGCATGGAGCGGGACAACCACCCGCTCCGGCCCGACGGCCACGTCGAGCCGGACTGGCAGGGGCCCGACGCCTGCCGGGCGTTCGTCCGCGAGCAGGCCGGCATCGGGTTCGACAGCGTGAAGTTCCTGCTCAGCAACGACGACGTGTTCATCCCGGGCGGTTCTCAGATCACCCAGTACACCCTGGAAGAGGCGACCGCCGCGGGCGAGCAGGCCCGGGAATCGGGAGTCTGGCTGAACTGCCACGCACAGTCGGCTGAGTCGGTGAAAATTGCCGTCAAGTCAGGCTTCAGATCCATCTATCACTGCACCTACGCGGACGAGGAAGCTCTCGACCTGCTGGAGTCGGTCAAGGATCAGGTCTTCGTCTCACCCGCGCCGGGCATCATCTACGCCAACGTGTACGAGGGTGCCGAGTTCGGCATGGACCGGGCCGTGGCGGAGAAGATCGGTTCGGTGGCCGCGCTGGAAGGCATGGCGGCCGTCTACCCGGAGATCCGCAGGCGCGGCATCCGGGCGCTGCCCGGGGGCGACTACGGTTTCCCGAACAACCCGATCGGGCGCAACGCGCGCGATCTCGAGCTGTTCGTCGAGGTCCTGGGCTACACCCCGGTGGAAGCGCTGACTGCCGCGACCAAGCTCGGCGGCCAGGTCATGGACATGGCCGACGAAGTGGGCCTGCTGGCTCCCGGCTACCTGGCCGACGTCCTGGTCGTCCGGGGCAATCCCGCCGAGGACGTGCGCGTGCTCCAGGACCGCGGCAACCTGGTCTACATCATCCAGGGCGGGCGCTTCCACAAGCGTCCAGACGGGTCATCCAGCCCGTCGGCCACCACCCAGGCCCCTGCCCGCGCCCAGTGACCGTCATCGTCCACCGGGACGTCGTCTTCGCGAGCCCGGTGGGTTTCCGGCCGCTGTCGCTGGACCTCTACGTGCAGATCGGA
>Ga0302325_10036157_pt1 | contig 10071 bp, 11 predicted proteins | sample Palsa_T0_2_FD_201948 | JGI IMG/M metagenome (GOLD analysis project Ga0302325, IMG submission 201948) | Peat permafrost microbial communities from Stordalen Mire near Abisko, Sweden - Palsa_T0_2 | ecosystem: Environmental > Terrestrial > Soil > Palsa > Peat permafrost | place: Sweden: Abisko... | reverse complement strand
ATCCAGGCTCGCGCGCCTGGCACATGTGCTGTCGCATTCGGCGAAATCTCTACCCGACCGGGGCCGCCCGCCCCGGTCGAGTGCCCGCGCGCGGTCATCGTTCGCAAACCCGCACGTCACGTGGCCGATGGCGGAGGGTTGCGCTCAACCCGCGCGCATTTCTTGTCGCGATCGCGACGGCATTCCGCCTCACCGGGCTTCCCCTCAGGTTCGTTGCGAACCGCTATTTTCCTGCACTATGCGGGGGAACGTTTGCCTCTGTCAATTTTCACTCTCTTGTGAGTGAATATCCTGAGGACGCGCATTGTGCAGTGCGGCGAGGGGCGTCGCCTTTACACAAGACGACGGGAATTTATAGTTCTGTTCTGCGGGACAGGACGCGGGAAAAACCCATGCCGTATGGAACGAACAGGCTCTATTGCGACGCCGACAGCCACATCATGGAAACGGTGGACTGGATCGAAAGACACGCCGATCCCGATATTCGTCCCCTTCTGCCGCAACTGAGCCTCGTCAAATCGGCGACGGCGAGTTTCGATTTCATCAACGAGGCGGTGGCGAAGCAGAAGGCGCGCGCGCAAAAAGGCAAAGTCCACACCGATGTGGTGAAGGGGACGAAGGGCTGGAACGCCTATGGCGCGTTCGACGGCGCCGAACGTGCGAAGGCGATGGACGATCTGGGATTCGCCCGCCAGCTCGTGTTCTCGACCTTTTCCGCCGGCCAGTATCTCGCCCATGCCGACATGGACATCCGCTATGGCGGCATCCGCGCCCACAATCGCGCGATGGCGGAATTCTGCCGCGCCGACAAAAGGCTGATCGCCGTCGGCCAGCTTTCGCTCGCCGATCCGGCGCGTTGCGTGGCCGAGCTTGAGGAAGGCGTGCGGCTGGGCTGCGGCGCGTTCTGGCTGCCGGCAATGCCCGTGGGCGAGCGCTCGCCCGGCCATCCCGATTTCGATTGCGTCTGGCAGGCGTTTTGCGATGCGGGCGTACCGTTCATGCTGCATGTCGGACCCAACAGCACGATCGCGATTGCGGCCTACCGCAACAACGGCCAGCCAAAGCCGAAAGACATCACCGGCGCCGAAGGCGGCGAGAATTTGCGCGTGCGCGATTTCACGGTGCTGGCGGTCGCGCCCCAGCAATTCCTCACTGCGCTCGTGTTCGACGGCGTCTTCGAGCGTTTTCCGGCGCTGCGAGGCGGCGTCATCGAGCTGGGCGCCGGCTGGGTGCCGGAATATCTGCGCGTCCTCGACATGAGCCAGAAGATCTTCCGGCGCACCGACGAGAGCGTGGCGGCGCTGCCGCTGAAGGCATCCGACTATATCCGCCGCGCCGTCAAATTCACGCCGTTTCCGGGCGAGGATGTGGGGCGCATGATCCGCGACGCGGGCGCGGATCTGTTCCTGTTTTCGAGCGATTATCCCCACCCCGAAGGCACCGACGATCCGATCGGCCGCTTCGAGCGGACTTTCTCGGGCATCACGGAAGAGCAGAAGGATAAATTCTACTACAGCAATTTCCAGGAGATGATGGCGCGGCCCCCTAACGCTTGATGAATTCGCCGCTGATCGTGATCTTCGTCTCGTCGCTGACGATGGGCACGTATTTCCCCAGCCCGAAATCCGACCTTTTGACCATGCCCTGTGCATTGAATCCCGCGATCACGCCTTTGTCGGTGAACGGGTTGTTGCCGGCGCCGACGAACGTCACATCCAGCACCACGGACTTCGTGACGTTGTGCATGGTGAGATCGCCGGTCACCTTTGCGGTGGTCGCGCCCGTGCGCGTGACCGCCGTCGAGACGAAATGCATCGAAGGGTAATTCTCCCCATCGAAAAACTCGTCGGAAAAGAGTTCGCCGTTGAGTTCGCGATTGGTGGTTTCGACCGAGGCGATTGGAACTTTCACCTCGAGCTTCGTGGCGGCGAGATTTTTGGGGTCGATCGTCAGCGTGCCGGTGGCGCCCGGAAACGTGCCCCAGAACTCGGAAAAACCCATGTGGATGACGGTGTAGCGGACGAGAGTCTCTTTGGAGCTGATGTCATAGATGCCGGCCGGGAGGGTGTCCGGTTGGTAGTGCACCGGAACATAATCCGGGGCTACCACGGCCGAGCCCGGCGAAGGAGTTTTTGACGGCGCCTGGGCGGCGGCAGGTGCGATGGCAAAAGCGAAGGCACAGGCGAATGCGAGGGAGCGTTTCATTTTGACCTTGTCGGGTTGGGCGAATGCGGGCGTGACCCTGCGGGGCCATGGCCGCGCAAGTCCTGAAGAAGCCCTGAAACGTCCCTGAATCCGTCTGAAACGGCGCGCCGACGCCCGAAAAATGCTATCTGAGCGGCATGAGCGGGGTCGCGCGACTGCGCATCGGCGAATGGTGCGTCGAACCCGCCGCGGGACAGATGTCGCGCGGCGGCGAGGTGGTGCGGCTGGAGGCGCGCACCCTCCGGCTCCTCGTCTGCCTCGCCGAACGCGCGGGCGAAACCGTCACCACAGACGAACTCCTGGACAAGGTCTGGCCGGACGTGACCGTCACCCAGGATTCCGTCTACCAGGCCGTCGCGGCCCTGCGCCGCCTGCTCGGCGACGATGCGAAGCAGCCGGCTTACATCGCCACCGTTCCGCGACAGGGTTATCGGCTGGTGGCGAAGGTGTCACCCTGGAGCGGCGAGACCGCGCCTCCTGTCCCGCGTGCGATGACGGGCGCGACTGGGGCGAACAATTCGCGCCGGACGGCGCTTATCCTCGCGGCGATGGGCGCTGCGATTATGCTCGCGCTGACACTCGGCTTTGGCCTGCGTGACCGAATCGGCCGCACGCCGACCGCAGCAGGCGCCGTTCCCCTCGCCGCACAACCACAGAAATCCGTCGCGGTCCTGCCGTTCCTCGATCTGACGAGCGAAGCGATGAGCGAGGAATATGTCGCCGACGGCGTGACGGAGGAATTGATCGACAGGCTGAGCAAAATTCCGGGCCTGCGCGTTCCGCCGCCCACCTCGTCGTTTTATTTCAAAGGCAAGAAGAAAACCGTCGCCGAAATCGCCCGGGCGCTGCATGTGGCATATGTGCTCGACGGCAGCATCCGCCGCGCCGGCCCGCGCCTGCGCGTCGCCGTGCGCCTCATCCGCACCGACAACGGCTTCGTCGTCTGGACCGAAACCTACGACAGACAATCGGGTGATATCCTGACGGTACAGGACGACATCGCGAGTGATGTGGCGAAGGCGCTGAGGGCGAGGATATAAATTCTGGTGACGTTGACAATGTATCCCTTGCGCGGAGCAGGAGTCATAGTTGGCATCACCCTAACTCCATCCCCACCCTGAAGGCACCGACGATCGCATCGGCCGCTTCGAACGGACGTTCTCCGACATCACGGAAGAGCAGAAGGAGAAGTTCTACTACAACAATTTCCAGGAGATGATGGCGCCGGCGGGGTGAGGCGAACTGCAATTTCATCTATGCTCAGCAGGGACGGCGAGATTTCCGACGCGCCATCGCACGCCGGAAATACAGCTCCTGTCACCAAATTACTATTTTCTCCGGGACCGGCGCGCCGATCTAGGCGTTGCCGGTCGCCGGACATCACGCCATCCTCCACTTCTCGGAGAATTTTTCTTCTTTGAATTTTGGGCATGAGTTTGCGAGGGCGTTCCTGCCCCCGGCGTGTCCGTCAGAAAACCATCGTCAGCCATCGCCGCCGAACTCACTGATTCGCGAGGGCTCTACCATAGGCATACAATGGCCGCGAATCACTTTGGAATCTTGTCATGGTCGCACGTTCAGAACTTGAAGCAACAGTCGAGAGACTTCGTGACGCGGCGGGTTTTGTCCGCAGGCACGGAACGACCGCCGAAGCGCTTGTCGCCCAGATCCGCGCCTATGAGGCATGGTGCGAACTCGAAACCGCCAAGGGCGACGATCACGAATGAGAATGCCCAGCCGTCCTTTCTACCCCATGGCCCTCCCGCCAGATATTTTTGGCCTTGAACGGCCCTCGCTCTTAGGCCAAGCCTGCGAGAGCGAGGCCGAAACTCAGAAACGCATCGCCACGGTCGAAAAAAGTGTTGCAGCGGCGTTCGAGGCGGCTGTTGAACATTTGGGGGACGCCGAAGCACGGCAGCTTTTCGCACGCGTCGTGCGGCGCACGAAGCGAGGGCCGGGTACTTGCTTCGCGCCAGACCGGGACACCCGTTTGCTTGAGGAACTCGACGCCGCTGCGCAAACAGGGGAGAGCGTTGCAGCAATCGCAAAACGGTTACGTGCGGAGGGAACAAGGCTGGGCGCGACCGAAGGTGCAATCGCAACCCAAATTCGGAAGCTGAGGAATGAGCGGACGGCGCGTGAGCGCGCGGCTGCGGTTCAAGCGCGGCGTTGGAGAATGGCAACACGCCGAGAAGCGCCGGGCCTCCTGTCGGAAGACGAGACCGAGAAATAACGGCTAGGCCTTTTCTCGCTCACGGCGCGCACCCGTCATCGGGAATTATCCTCCTCTCGAAACTGCCGGTGACGGCACCAATGGAGGAAATGATGGCAGTCAATCGCGATCGCCTGATTTTCAAACTCTTTCGGCTTGTCGAGGGAGAAGCCGAAGGACGCTTCGCAATCTTGGCTCTCGTAATTCTCGTTCTGGGCGGCCTAATATCCCTCACGCGCTAGCCGTCCTATTCTGGATGGCAGACCATGTGGATGGTTAGAATGTCGTTGTTCATGGCGCTTTGAACGATGCCATCAATCGTATCGGCTCCCGAGGGGGTGTTCGACTTCTTTGCCTTCACGAACGAGTAAAGCGTGCCATTGGAAAACACGGCATTTGTATCGAAGTCGCCAGCGTATCCATACTTTGACATGAGCGCATTGTTCTCCGACGACGGATCACCATCAAGGTCAAGGTGATATCGCGCAGTGATGGGCGTCGTGTGCCCAGCGGCAAAGGATCGGATTTGATTCTTCCGAAAGTCAAACTCCAAAACGGCCTTCCCATTGTCGCTCGTGCAACCGCTCAAATCTGTCTGACAGAATTGCGCTTCCTGGTAGTTACATATCAACTTGGGATAGAGGTCCCACATTGCCGACGTGACTGCGAGCGCCGTAGTCGGCACTATCGCAAGCGCCAGAGAACCTAAAGCAAACGTCCCGAATCGTCGCATCAATCCCCTCCGCAGCGATTTCGGATATCATAGCGCTGGGCGCTACACGGCGCGAGTGCCTTCAATTGCTCGGACCGTGACCTACCGGCGAGAAGATCGCTGCGCACGATCCAATGGCAAGTGCTGCAATCCTGCATTGCGGTGGCATTGCGGTGACAGTGCACTGAATTCCCAGTGTCGTTCTGCGCACCATGACTGCGACAGCGCGTTACGACAATACAATGCATTGTCACCGTTAGTCCGCACATGCACGGGGCAGCCTCCGTGTTCGTGCCGCGCGAGAGCACCGTCCCTTGAAATGAACCAGATGTTGTAATATATTATGCCCCGAATAAGGGACAAATAACATGGCACTGATGCGAAGCCTCAAAACCGGAGCCAAACGCTCGCCGGCACGCAAACCGGGTGTTGCGGGAGCCGGAAAAGTGCCCGGGACGGACGTGGGGATTCCGCGCACGACCAAGTTATTTGCGGCTCTCAGCGATAAACACGGGCAGGTTCTCGTCGATCTTGTCGCCGACAGTTTTGGCATGTCGAAAATTCAGGTCGTGGAAACAGCCGGCATCAGCCGTACGGCGATGTACAAGCCGAAACGCCTGCAAAGCCCCAAGGCGCAGTGGCGCATGCGCGAAATGCTGGAGATCGTCAGCCGTGTCTCGGAATGGGCCGGCGGGATGAACCAGGGCATGGCCTGGTATCGGGCCGAACCCATTCCGGCCTTTGGCGGGCGGACGGCGGAGTCGCTGGTCAAGGATGGCAAGGCCGCAGTGGTGCGCGATTATCTCGACGCGTTGGCCATGGGCGGATTTGCTTGAGATTTGCCGGGACGTGCTATCGCGCACACGATCCGCGCTGGTCGTTCAAGCCGATATCGGGCGACGGAGCAGCCGTTCACGGAGGCCGGTTCAATCCCAGTGGCGAGTCCGCCCTCTATCTCGCGCTGTCGCTGACAGGTGCCGTGCGCGAAGCCAATCAGGGCCTCGCGCGCAAAATCGATCCATATGTCCTTTGCACTTACGATGTCGACTGCGAGGACATCGCGGATTTGCGCAACGAGTCCGAACGTACGACGCATCGCGTGAAGTGCGCCGAGCTTGCCGGTGGTTGGCTCCTGATCGCGCAAGGCGGAGCGACACCGCCATCATGGCTGATCGCGAAACGGTTGAAGAGCGAAGGTTTCGCCGGAATTCTGGTACCGAGTTTCGCAAATGGCGCTACCACCGAGGACTGCAACCTGGTTCTCTGGGAATGGGGCGCCAATCTGCCGCACAAAGTCACAGTCTACGATCCGTCCGGCAGGCTGCCTAAGAACCAGCTTTCGTGGGATTAGCGCTGGAATGGATTGAGCGGGCCGACGAACGGCGCAACTCAACGCTCACGCCCCCCAGATTCGTCCCAGCGCATCGGTGAAATTCAGCCCCAGCACCTTTTCGACGGCGCGGGGCTTGTATCCGCGCTTGAGCAGCGCATCGGCGATGATTTCCGAGCGGCGCGGCGTGTTGAGGCCGATGACGTAAAGCGGGCGATCTTCCTCTGGCGCCGCGACGCCAGCCTTGTGGCGGGCCTCTTCATTTTTCGCATAGGCGGCCACGCCTGCAGGCGAAGTATCCCAGGGCGCCAATCCGCTGTCGCTCCCGATCCCGACGTGATCCTCGCCGCACACGTTCAGCGCATGCGTCATATGCGCCATATAGTCGTCCAGTGTCGGCTGTTTCGGGCTGGCGGTCAGATAACAGAGATCGTAAATCCCGACCACACCGCCTTTTTGCGCCACCGCACGCAGCAGAGCGTCGCTCTTGTTTCGCGGATGAGCATGAATCGCCCAACAACCGGCATGGGTGATGAGCGCCGGAGTTGCAGACGCTTTCAGCACATCGAACGACGTCGCTTCGTTCGAATGGCTGATATCGATGGCGACGCCTTTTGCGTTCATGGCGGCGATGGCCTTCCGGCCGAGCGCAGTCAGCCCGCCATGCAGGTCGCCCAGCACGCCGGTCCCGAAGGGCGACGCCTTGTTGTAGGTGAGCTGCATCACGCGCACGCCGAGATCGCGAAACAGCTCGATGCGCTCGACCTTGTCTTCCAGCATGGCGACGGCTTCGAAGGAGAGGATCACGCCCATCCGTTTTGAGCGCTTCGCCTCCTCGAAATTGGCATGCCGGCGTACCTGCAGGAACACATCCGGATATTCCTCGAATATGCGCTGCAAAAAAGCGACCTCGGCCACGGTATCTTCGAATTTCTCGTCGATCCCGCCGAGCGAGATTTTGCACGCGGTGACGCCCGATTGGCGCACCATGTCGAGCATCGCCTTCGGAAACGGGAATTTATCCTGAAGCGGCGGAGAGAGGTTCGCATCGAACACCAGTGCGCGGTCATAGAGGCTTGCGGCTTCAGCGGACACCGGCGCGCGCACCTGCGCGTTTGCGGAAATCGCACGCAGGGCCGCTGCGGCGCCCATCGTTGCAAGGACATCCCGTCTGTTCATGTCGCACTCCAGATGCTGAATGGAAAAGGTTTCTGCAGGCTTTTCGCGATTTTCGCCTTCCATCGCGAGTTTGCGCGCCGAAGGAACCTATACCGGTCTGGTACTTCGCCCCACTGCGTGAGGGATGAGACTGCCCTGCGTCGTGCGCATGCCGCGGCTCGACCATTCGTGACGTACGCTGGCCGGACATGCAATCGGGGGAATTGACGATGTCCGCAAGGTTTCGCGTCTGTGTCCTGGGGCTGGTCGTAGCCGTGTTGCTGTCTTCGCCCGCGACCGCGACGGACGCCGTATCGGACATTACAACGGCGCGCGCATCTGTCGACCGCGGCGACTGGAAAGCCGCTCTCGATCCGCTGTCGCGGCTGGCGGCACAATCGCCGACAAACGGCGAATTCCGGCTCTCGCTGGCGCGCGCGCGTTACTACACGGGCGACTTCGCCGGCGCTGAAGCCGATTACAAGACGGCCTTCGCTCTGAACGCGGAAGACCCTGCTCTTGCGGCCTATGGCGTCGCCAAATGCGCGGCCCGTCTCAACAATGCTTCCGAAGCGATGACCTGGATGAGGCTGTCGGTCTCGTTGGGATTGCGGCGGCTCGAAGATGCGCGCACCGACGACGATCTGGCCCCATTGCGCGGCGATCCGGCATTTCGCGAGTTGGTGGGCCTGCCGGCGGCGGTGGCGCCCTCGCGCGACGAAGGCTGGCGCAGCGACATTCGCTTTCTCGCCGATCGGGTCGAACACAAATCCTATCATCCCTTCCGGACGACAACCTCCGATCGTTATGTTTCAGGTGCCGCCTACACCGAGGCCGAATTCGAGGCGGCGTCCCAAAAGTTGATCGCGGGCGTTCCCGCGATGAGCGACCGGGCGATCGAAATCGCCCTGTTTCGGCTGGTGGCCGCGCTCGGCGACGGTCACACCATCATTGCCGGCTCGCGCAAGCGTCTCGAATTCGCGCAGACACTGCCATTGGGATTCTACGTCTTCGACGACGGCGTCCGCATCGTCTCCGCCGCACCGAAATACGCCGAGCTGGTGGGTGCAAAACTGATCGCGCTCGATGGAACGCCGGCGACGGATGCGCTTGTGAAGATCGATCCGTTGATTGCTCGCGACAGCTCCCAATGGGTCAAGGCCATGGAGCCGCAATATCTGCGACACGTTCCGTTCCTAAAGGAACTCGGCATTACCAAAACGGAGAACACGGCGACGCTCGTGATTGTAACCCGCGACGGGCTCGCAAAAACGGTTCAGGTGGACGCCGATCCCTCCACTCCTGATATCTGGAACGCAGTGCCGAAACCGGAAGGCTGGATCTGGATGGGCGACAACAGCAAAGCGGATTTCCAGCGGGACAATGACAAGCCCTATTGGCTGCGCTGGGACGCGGGAAGCGGAATCCTCTATGTGCAATACAACAAAATCGCCGACAGCCAGACCCAGACTCTGGCCGGCTTCGCGGCCGAGCTGGCAGGCGCGCTCGATAAAAATCCCGTGGACAAGCTTGTCATCGACATGCGCAACAACAATGGCGGCGACACCTACCTGAACCAGCCGCTCCTCGCTGCCATCGCGGGCAACCCCAAAGTCAATCGCGCGGGCCATCTCTACGTCATCATCGGGCGGCGCACCTTCTCGGCAGCCATGAACGCAGTGTCGTATTTCGGCCGATTTACGAAGGCGATCTTCGTGGGCGAGCCGACCGGCGGAAAGCCGAATGCGCCCGGCGATGAAACCTTCTTCACGCTTCCCAATAGCGGGATCGCCGTCAATCTTTCCGACCGTTACTGGCAGGGCGGGTGGCCGGACGATTTTTCGGATTTTCGCGCGCCCGACATTTCCGCGCCCGAGAGCTTCGCCGATTATGCGGCAGGTCGCGACGCGGCAATGGAAGCGATCAGGGCGCAGTCCTTGCCTGTCGAGTAGGCGCTCAGCCATAGCGCTCTTCCCTCCTGGGATCGCCTTCGTCGCCCTCACCCCTTTGCGCGCATCAGGCGGGCTTTGTCGCGGGCCCAGTCGCGGGATTTTTCGGTTTGGCGCTTGTCGTGGATCTTTTTGCCTTTGGCGACGCCGAGTTCGATCTTGGCGATACCGCGGGCGTTGAAATAGAGCCTCAGCGGAATGAGCGTCATGCCCTCGCGCTGAATGGCCTGCGAGAGTTTCTTCGCTTCCGCCTTGCGCACCAATACCTTGCGCGGCCGTCTCGGCTCGTGATTGAAGCGATTCGCCATCGTGTATTCGGGGATGTAGGCGTTGATCAGGAAGATCTCGCCGTCCTTCGCCTGCGCGTAGGATTCCCCGATGGTGGCCTTGCCCGAACGTAGCGCCTTCACTTCGGAGCCCATCAGCATGAGCCCCGCCTCCAGCGTGGAATCGATGGCGTAGGAGAATCGCGCTTTCCGGTTGTCGGCGACGACGCGCCGTTCCG
>Ga0302325_10036156_pt1 | contig 10071 bp, 8 predicted proteins | sample Palsa_T0_2_FD_201948 | JGI IMG/M metagenome (GOLD analysis project Ga0302325, IMG submission 201948) | Peat permafrost microbial communities from Stordalen Mire near Abisko, Sweden - Palsa_T0_2 | ecosystem: Environmental > Terrestrial > Soil > Palsa > Peat permafrost | place: Sweden: Abisko... | reverse complement strand
CATGTCGACGACAAGTCCCGTCTCCTCCGCAATCGACATGAAGTCCGATGCCGGCAGAAGCCCCTGTGTCGGATGCTGCCAGCGGACCAAAGCCTCGAGGGCGAGCAGACCCCCGGTGCGAAGATCCATCTCGGGCTGGTAATGAATGCGTAGACCGTCGCGTTCGATCGCCTGGCGGAGCGTCAGCTCCTTTTGCGACCTTTCGCCGACTGACTCCTTTAGATCTTCGTCGAAGAGCACCGCCTGATTCCCTCCCCGCCTCTTTGCCGCATAGAGAGCAATGTCGGCCCACCCGATCAACTCCATGCCATTGCGCACACCCGCCGTGGAGAGGACGATCCCGACGCTGGCGGCATGACTGATTTGTTGCCCTGCCAGTTCGATGGGCTGTCTCAGCGCGCCGAGGATCTGATCTGCGTAGCGGATAGCCTCCTTGTCATCGTTGACTCCACTGACGAGCACGACGAATTCGTCTCCACCGAGTCGAGCAGCAAAGTCGTCTGGTCCTATGGTCGAGCGAATTCGGGCCGCCACGTTGGAAAGGATCATGTCCCCGCTGGCATGACCCAGGAAGTCGTTCATCACCTTGAATCGGTCCAGGTCGAAGAAAAGTATCGCCGTCGTTTGCTCGTCGTTGTTCAGACGCTCGGCTAACTGCGCCAGCAGCGCACGTCGATTCGGGAGTCCTGTCAGTTCGTCGTGTACTGCGTTGTGCAAGGTCTGTGCTTCTGCATCAATTCGCGCCTGCATCTGCATGAGGAGGGCTCCCACCGCCTGCAGCATTCGAAGCTCCTCGGGGGCCCACGTCCGGCGACCGAAATGGAAGACTGAGAGCAAGCCCCAGGCGGGGCCGGCGCCGAGAAGTGGGACGCACGTCATGGCGACTGTCTGCTCGCCCCGACTCCGCCCCGCGCTTTCGAAATAGGCGCTCGAATCGACCGGCGGCCCAATATCTGCCACGTATGGCTCTCGCAAAGCTGTGACACGCATTGTCGGATCCGCACCGAAGCCAACCACCGTCGGCACGACGTAATCGCAGATTGCGGGCGCGGGCCATTGTGCCTCAATCACACTGAGTTCCCTCGAATAGTCATGCCGGCGCAACACGGCGACATTCACACCCAGGGATTCTGCAATGGTCCGCATGGTCCACGCCAGAATTCCCTCTCGAGTCCGTGAGGACGTCGACATGAGCCTCTCGGCGATCTGGCCCACCAGCCCGTCCAAGCGACGCTCCAGCAGTAGTGACCTCTCACGCGTCGCCAGTATCGCCCCTTGGCTGAGCACCGCTCCGAATGCCCTGGCCAGAGAGCGCTCCCACTTTGTCCACACTCGCCCCTGCCGCGCCACGAACAGTGCACCCACCGTTTCGCCACCCTCTCTGTGGATGGGCTCGACCAGTACCCTCCAGGGTGCCCCGGCGACCGCACTGGAAAAGGAGTGAAGGGTGCTCTGGCCAAGAAGCCCGCCGAGCACACGGGCACGAATGCGCGCCCGGGCTTTGTCGAACCCTGGAACCGACCATGGCTCGGAAGGGAAGCCCGGAATCTCTTGACCCGGCATCATCACGATCTCGACCATCTGGACCTCGGGCACGACCTGAGCAAGCATCCGAATCATCAGCGGACCGCTCTCACTCGCCTGACGATACGTACCACTCATTCCATGGTCAGAAGGGTGCATGCGTCGCCGGACCAGACCAGCATCCGGCATCGTTCGCGCCTGTGCCGTCGCTCGCATGAGGAGCGCTGCTGCCGCCACGACCTTCCATCACGTTACCTTGCCCTCTTTCAGAGCCTCTAGAACGCGCTTTGGCGATGTACAGCCGATCTACAACCGATCTACAACCACTTGGCAACCGTTTCTTCGGAAGACCGTGTCGCAGGAGCCGGGCTTGCCATCGGCCACCGTTCCTGGAGTACGGTCGGGCTGACGACGGCGCCGGGGTTCTCGCAACGTCCGGGAACGTCGGGAGATACAGGAACGCCGGGATCGGACCCGGCTCGAACGGGGGTGAGTGGATGGCCGATCTGCCGGGCAAGACGATGATCATCTCGGGCGTGGGACCCGGCCTCGGCCGCCGTGTCGCGCTGTGCGCGGCGCGGGAAGGCGCCAATGTGGTCCTCGGGGCTCGTACCGAGGACCAGCTGGTCGAGGTGGCCAAGGAGGTCGACTCGACCGGCCAGGCGGTGGCCTTCGTGACAGGTGACATCGCTCTGCCGACGACAGCCGAGGCCTTGGTCGCCGCGGCCACCGAGCGGTTTGGGGGGGTCGACTCGATCTGCCACTGCGCGGCGTACTCGCCCTTTGGCGGCCTCGAGGCGGCCGGCGACTTCGCGGACTTCCGGCAGGCCTTTGAAGTGAACTTGATCGGCGGCATGCAGCTCATCCGCCAGGCGTTGCCCTCGCTCAAGGAGCGTCACGGATCGGTGGTCTTCGTGAGCTCCCAGACTCAGTGGTTCCCACCACCCGAGGCCCTCCAGATGGCCTACGCCGCTTCCAAGGGCGCCATTTGGGGAGCGATGCACCATCTGGCCCTCGAGGTGGGCCCGGAAAAGGTGCGGGTCAACGAGGTGGCGCCGGGCTGGATGTTCGGCCCGCCCGTACAGATGTTCTTGGGCTGGAAGTCCGAAGCCGAAGGCATCACCCCCGAGGAGGCCAAGTCGAGCCTGACCAAGAATATGGCGCTGCAGGATATGGCGACGGACGCCGACGTGGCCGAGGCCATCGTGTTCCTGGCGTCGGATCGGGCCAAGGGCATCACGGGCCAGACGCTCTTCGTGAACGCGGGCGAGTTCATGCACTGATTGGGATGCCGCGGACGGGCGGGAAGCCTGCCGTCTCCGTCGTGATCAAGCGTCTGACACCGCGGTCGCGGTGGCAGTCATGCCGACGACTCCATCGACCCTGGTGGCGGTCATCGTCGCCGTCTCGCCATCAGGGTTCGCGGCCAGGACCCCTTCTACGTACACGGGTTGATCGACGAACAGCGGGCTCGAGGCCCGGTAGGCGAACGACTGCAACGGCTTTCCCAGGTGATGGGATGCTGACTGTGCGAGCAGCATTGCGGTGAGCGGGCCGTGCACGACGAGGTCCGGGTAGTGCTCACCACGGGTGGCGTAGTCCTGGTCGTAATGGATGCGATGGCCGTTGAACGTCACGGCGGAGAAGCGGAACAGCAGCGTCGTGGAGGGCAAGACGCTCTCGCGCCACCCAGGCGTCGGAGGCAGCTCCACCGCAGGACCGGCCGGTGGCGTGACGCCTCCCGCCTGCCGATAGATGACGTCCTGACGCTCGACGATGAGAGTGCGTTCGTCCTGCGCGACGGTGTGCTCCAGGGTCACGACCAACAGCTCGCCGGTGGAGCCCTGCTTGCGGGCGTGGCTGCGCAGCCGGGTTCTCCGCACCGACGCGGTGTCGGCTCGCACGGGTCCCTCGGCGCGGACCTCTCCGCCGACCCACATGCGCCGGGGGAAGTCGGCGAGCAACGGGCTCTCCCGTCGGGGGTGACCGTCGGGCCCCAGTCCGGCTGTCCCTACGACCGGATTGAAGTACGCCCAGTGCCACAGCAGCGGAAGGTCCTCGGTCGGATCAAAGGTGGCGTCGAGGGTCGCCGCCAGCGCCTGGGCGTGTTCGGCAGGCAGGCTGGAGGTCTGCTCGCTCGTGAGCCCCAGGTCGGCCAGGGTCAGCTCGCTCACCTCGGACCCTCGGGGCCGGCGACGATGCCGGCGTCGTGCAGGGCGCCGATCTCGGCCGCGCTCAGGCCCAGCTCCTCCGCGAGGATCTCGTCGGTGTGCTGGCCCAACAGCGGGGCCGGTCGCGGCGCCTGACGGGGCTGGGCCCAGAAGGCGACCGGGGTCCCGGGCGTCCGCAGCGTGCCGATTCCCGGCTGGTCGATGTCTTTGAACATCGGATTGGCCTCGCTGCAGCGCCAGTCCTCCTCCACCAGTTGGGTGAAGGTCTGGTAAGGCCCCCAGCACACGCCGTAGCCGTCGAACACCTTGGCCACCTCGGCCAGGGGGCGCTTGGCCACCCAGGGGGCGATCAGGGCGGCCAGCGCGTCTCTACCCTGGAAGCGGTCGCCTTCTTGGCAGAAGTCGAGTCCGAGGGCACTCTCCATGGCGGGCAGGTGGGGCTCGATCTCGGTCGCCTGCGCCAGCGACTGCCATTGGCGCAGGCTGATGGCGACGACCATGACGCGCCGGTCATCCGCGGTGATGAAGTCACGACCGAAGGCACCGTACATGTCGTTGCCGATGGGCGGTCGACCTTCGTGGAGCACCTGGGCCTGGGCTACATAACCCAGGTTGGCCACCATGGCGAAGGCCACGTCGGCCAAAGAGATCGTGACCAGCCCGCCGCGCCCGGTCCGGGTGCGGAGCCGCTCGGCGGCCAAGAGGCTGGTGGCCGCCGTCAGCCCGGTGGCCACGTCCCAGGCGGGTAAGACGTGGTTGGTCGGATTCGACGAGCCGGCCGGCCCGGTCGCATAGGCGAAACCCGACGAGGGGTTCACCGTGTAGTCCACCGCGGTAGACCCGTCGGGGTTGCCGATGATGTTGACGTAGATGAGATCGGGTCGCTGGGCCCGCAGGCGATGGTCGGACAGCCACCCGCCGGCCGGGAAGTTGGACAAGAAGATGCCTGCGTCCGCCCCCTCTCCGCAGATGAGCGCGGTGACGAGCTCTTGGCCCTCAGGTCGGCGGACATCGACCGCCAGCGAACGCTTGCCCTTGTTCATCCCGGCCCAGAACAGGCTGGTGCCACCGGGCGTCACCGGCCAGCGGTGAAAGTCGATGCCGCCACCGATGGCGTCGAACCGAATGACGTCGGCGCCCATCTGGGCCAGCGTCATCCCCCCGAGCGGGGCGGCGACGAAGGCCGACCCCTCGACGACGCGCATCCCGTCGAGCACTCCCGTCTGTTCGTCGCTCACTTTATTTCCCTCGGCTCTCTCGTTGTCCTGCCAGAAGCAGCCGGGCCCGGCGGACCACTGCCTCATCGACCATCTTCCCCTCCTCGTCAGTCACCACACCCTGCCCCCGTGCCAGCGCCGCGTCGTAGGAGGCGACGAGGGCGGCCGCCGTGGCGAGCTCATCGGCCGAGGGGCGGAAGGCCGCGTTGATCACCGGCACCTGGGAGGGGTGGATCGCGGGGCGTCCGGCGAAGCCGAGCCGGGCCAGGCGGACCGAGTCGGCCGTGAACCCTTCGACGTCGCGAAACGCCGGATAGACCCCGCCGATCGGGGGCAGGATCCGGGCGGCCGCCGAGGCGTAGAGAAGCTCGGCGTGGGCGTGCCCCAGCAGCGGGGAGCCGACCTCGGCGCGGGCACCCAGCTCGGCGAGCAGATCGATCTCACCCAGGTGACACTGCGTCACCCGTGGATGAGCGCACAGGGCGTCGAGCCGCCGGAGGCCCAGCGCCGACTCGATCAGAGGCGAGAGCGGTACTGATGGGGAGAACGCCGACGCGACCTCGTCGAGCCAGGCCGGGTCGTCACACTTGGCCAGGACGACCCCGCCGAGGTGCGCAGACTCCGTCGCCAGAGCGGCGGCGTCGAGGCGGCCGATCTCGCCGGAGTTGATGCGGACCCAGACCGCGGGTCCTCCGCCGGATCGGCTGCGCAGGCAGTCGAGCGCCACGGCGCGCGCGGACTCCTTGGCGGAGAAGGCCACCGAGTCCTCGAGGTCGATCAGCACCGCATCGGCTCCGGAATCAAACGCCTTGGCCACACGGTCCGCACGATCTCCGGGGACGTAGAGAAAGGAGCGGAGCAGCGAGGCGGCCGTCATGGGCACCAGTTTCTCACCAATGCTCGGTGCCCGGCGTGGGCCAGTCGACAGAGAACCCCTGCGGACTACCGCATCATCCGTCGTCACGCAATTCTTCGGGTTTGGCGATCACGTCGACAAGAGCTTCGGATCGGAGCACGGTCAACGCCAGCGGCTGACCGATGGCGTCGCCGAGCATCAGCCGCTGCAACGACTGGGCGCTGGTGACCGGCTCGCCATTGGCGCTGACCAAAAGGTCGCGAGGTTGCAGCCCGGCCTTGGCGGCCGGTCCCTGCGCGACCACCTGTTCGATGCGCATTGCGGTCTTCTGGTTGAGTCGGCCGGCCAGCGCCGGTGGTAGCGGGGCGGGGGTTCCCGCCAAGCCCAGATAGGCCCGACGGACACGGCCCTCGACCATCAGCGTGGCGACGATCTGACGCGTGATGCCGTTGATGGGGATGGCGAGGCCGACCCCCACTCCGGCCACCGCGGTGTTGATGCCCACGACCTGGCCGGAGGCGACGACAAGTGCCCCGCCCGAGTTGCCGGGGTTGAGCGCGGCATCGGTTTGAATCACGTCATCGATGATGCGCATGTTGTCCCCCGCCCGAGTCGGCAGAGAGCGACCAAGGGCGCTGACGACTCCGGCGGTGATCGTGCCGGCCAACCCGAGGGGGTTGCCGACGGCCACGACCAGTTGTCCCACTCTGAGCTGCGACGCCTCTCCCAGCTCCGCCGGCGCCGGGGTAGGGCCGTCGGCGCGGACCACGGCCAGGTCCGACAAGGGGTCGCTGCCGACGACGCGGAACGGGACCGTGGTGCCGTCGGCGAAGGCGGCCTGCCCCGCCTCTGCCTTTCCCACCACGTGCGCATTGGTGAGCAGGAAGCCGTCGTTTGTGAACACGACCGCCGAACCGGCGCCGGCGGCGATGCTCCCGTCACGGCGGCGGCGGGATACCTGCAGGGCGGCGACCCGGGGAGTCAGTTGCTCGGCAACCGATACGACGACCTGGGAGTACGCGTCGAGTGCCGCCACTTCGGGTTCGGCGGAGCGGGCAAGTGTGTCTGTCATCGCAGGCCTCCTTATTACAGAATTACAGGATTACTTATAGCGGGATCCCGGAGCCTCGGTGACGCGGGGTGATCTCGGAGGCAGTCAGGACGGCAACAGCCCTGGCGGACAGCACGACCATGGGTGCGGGCGGCGGGATCGGACATGGCGCCCGCGATCACCCCGGTCGTCTCAGAGATCGACGCTGTACATTCCCGCCATGACACGGCAGTAGTCGTCGAGGGACATTTTCGCACCGACTTCATAGGCCAGAAACGTCAGCGAGAGTCGATCCGGGTCGTGCCCCTGAACCAACTGAAACGGGCGACCCTCCTGAATTCGGTGACGGGCCCGGAACGAGTCATGCGCACGGAGACGTTCTTCCACCCGATCAAGTTCGGCCAGCTGCACTACATCGAGGACGAGTGATCGGACCCCGACCGCTTGCTGCCCCGGATGCGTCGCTGCCAGCGTATGTCGCAGGTACAACGTGAACGAGCTGGTGTCATCGCTGCCGAGAACCACCATGCGGTCCGCCCGAAGGATCTGGCGAAGATTCGTCACGTCCTCGTAGAAGGCGAGTGAGCGGTCGAGATCGGAAACTCCCACGAGAGCGGACCGGATTGACCATGGGGGAAGCTCCTCGGTCACGGTGTCGGTCTCCTCTCCACGCGGCGGTCCATTGTCCCAACGACCCGTGGCGAGAGCAACCCAGTCGAGAAGTCGAGCGCACACAGCGAGGCGCCGTTGAGAGCACTCACGTCCGGCTCGACGGCGCCTGGCGCAGCGCCGCCGGGGTCACGGCGAGGCCTCCGCGGCCAGGACCCGGGCGCTCGGGCGCACCCGACGGGCGCGGTCCACGAGACCGAAGGAGACGTCGTACCCGTGGTTCCACTCGTAGTTGTCGACGCCGGTCCAGTGGAACAGCCCCCGGATGTCGATGCCCCTGGCCAGCGCTCTGTTGACCACGGCGAGACCCTGGCGCAGGTACTGAGCCCGTTCCTCGTCATCGTCGGTCCCGATGCCGAACTCGGCGACCAGCAGCGGCGTGGTGGGCAGCTCCTCGGCCAGGCGAGTCAGCACCAGCTCGAGACCTTCGGCCCAGATGGCGTAGCCCAGCGGTGAGACGGGCCGATCGGGCGGGTACGGCACCATCCGACCCGCCGCGACACCGAGGGTGGCGTAGTAGGAGAAGCCGATCAGGTCGAAGGAGCCGGCCAGATCAGGCCGCTCGATCGCCTCACGTCCCGGTATGCGCAGCACACCGTCGCGAAAGAGCCCGAGGCCGGCGTCCCAGTTGACCGCCCGCAGCTCGTTCGCCTTGGCCCTGGTCCCGGGGAGCTCGTCCAGCGCCACCTCACAGGAGAGCCCGAAGATGGAGGACACCGGGACGCCGGTCTGCTTCAGGCGCACGGCCGCCTCCGCCGAGGCGAGCTGAATGGCCTCGGAGGCCACCTCCCACTCACCCCGATCGTTGTGGCCGGGCGGCCATCCTCGCCCGCGGTAGGCCGCGGCGGCGTAATAGTTCGTCTCGTTCACCGGCTGCCAGCCCCCGACCAGGTCGCCGAACGTCTCCGCCACGAACTCGGTGTGGCGGGCCCAGTGCTCGGTCCGGTTGCGCCCCACCAAGAAGCCTCCCGCCCGGGCGAACCACTGCGGCAAGGTGAAGTGGTGCAGGCACACCCACGGTGTGATGCCGGCCGCGTGGGCGGCGCCGAGCACCTCTCGGTAGTGGGCGATGGCGTCCCGGTCATAGACACCCTCCTCCGGCTCGACGCGGGCCCACTCGATGGAAAGTCGGTGGTGGGTCAGACCCAGTTGGGCGAAGAGCCCGAAATCCTCGGCGAAGCGGGTGGCGAAACCGTTGCCGTCGCCCGATGGCGGCGCGACACCCTGCTGTTCCCATTCCCACCAGTCCGACGACGGGGCCGCCCCCTCGCACTGCGTCGATGACGCCCCGGTGCCCCAGAGGAATCCTTCAGGCCAGTGCACCTTCCGAGTATGACCCCGTGCGCCGTGAACCGCTCGAAGGTGTGTGTCGCCGCTCAGCTCGCGGCGACCGTCAATCCCCCGTTCCCGTAGGCAGTCCCGGGAGGAGGATGGCGACCAACCCGTCAGCGTGGGCGCGCATCCATTCGGGGCGACTCGGGTCGCGGCCCGTGAGAAGGCGGACTTCGGGCGCGTTGACATAGGGCAGCGAAGCGGCGCCAATGAGGACGTAGTAGAGGATTGCGCCGTCGAGCGGCGCGGCGATGCCGGCGGCCCGGAGAATCTGCCAGGCGGTCCGGATGCTGTCGAAAATGGGTTTGACATGCGTCTCGGTCATCCACTCCAGCCGGGCACTGGCTGCGGTGCCCTCGTGCACCATGATCTGGTTCAGCTCCGGATGTCGGGCGGCGAATGCCACGAACCGACGGATCCCCTCCGCGAACGCCAGTCCGAGGTCCGAAGGCTCGATGCCGCTCAATTCGGCAGGGAAGACGCCATCCAGGTCCTGCCCCAAGAGCCCGAAGAGGTAGTCGACTGCGGCAGTCCACAGGGCCGTCTTCGAATCGAAGTGATAGTTGATCTGGGGCTGGTGCGCCTCGACCCGCTGGGCGATCGCTCGCGTCGAGGCACCGTCGAAGCCTTTGGCCCCGAACTCGACGAGGGCCGACTCCAACAGCGCCTCTCGGATGTCTGTCCTCGTCCTGCGGATCCGGATCTTTTTCGTGGTCTGCGCATTGCGTTCCACCGTCGTGAAGGGTACCGTTATTATCGTTCGATAACAAGAGGGGGATGGCGGCATGAGCACTACACAGGGAATGAGGAACCACGATCACGACCCGGCGTCGGTGCGTCTCTTGCCGCTCTCGAAGGATCCGTACCAGGCGCCGACCGACCGGGACATGCTTCCCTCGGAGCGGCGCCAGTTCGTGCGAACGCACCGGACCTGCATCTTCGGCTACACCCGCCGGTCGGATGGGCCCGCCATGTCGGTCGTCTACTACGTCCCGGCGGAGAACGGCGACCTGCTCGTGGCCACCATGGGCGATCGGGCCAAGGCCAAGGCGGTCGCCCGCAACGGCAAGGTCAGTCTCTGCGTCCTCGACGAGACGTGGCCCTTCGCCTACCTGCAGGTCTATCTCGATGCCGCAATCGACGATGACGCCGAAACTCTGGTCGACGTGATGATGGCCGTGGCCGAGCGCATGTCCGGTGAGCCGTTGGACCCGACCCTCCGACCGATGGTCAAAGCCATGGGAGAGGAGG
>Ga0302325_10036154_pt1 | contig 10071 bp, 5 predicted proteins | sample Palsa_T0_2_FD_201948 | JGI IMG/M metagenome (GOLD analysis project Ga0302325, IMG submission 201948) | Peat permafrost microbial communities from Stordalen Mire near Abisko, Sweden - Palsa_T0_2 | ecosystem: Environmental > Terrestrial > Soil > Palsa > Peat permafrost | place: Sweden: Abisko... | reverse complement strand
TTCATGGCTGCAAGATTGCAACGCGCCCAGCCCTGGCGCAAGAGCGTTCCAAGAGTGCCAAAGAACAAGTGGGCGCATCTTCCAAAACTCATTTTTGGCCATAAATCCAAAAATTACACTTGCGCGCGGGATGCTGATTTAGTTAATTTCCAGCCCAGCCACCTGTGGCAGCGATGGCGGGATTCAACCCGTAGCTGCGAACCGCAGGTGGCTTTTTGCTGCCTGCATCCAAAATTCGTTAGACAACGTAATATAGGCACATTATGCGAAACACGCTCAAGATGTTGGCTGCACTTTTCCTTTTTCCAACCCTCGCTCATGCGCATTCCGCTGGAATGCCCGGGAGCGGCTGGCAGGAGGGATTCAATCATCCATTGCACGGTTGGGATCATTTGATGGTGATGATCGGCGTGGGCTGGTGGGCGGCCCAGCAACGCGGGCGCGCCGTATGGTTGATTCCATTGACGTTTGTCGGGGTCATGACAGCAGGGGGCATTGTAGGAGCTGCTGGTGTGGCCTTGCCGGGAGTCGAAATGGCCATCCTGCTGTCGGTGGCGGTTTTTACGGCTTTGGTGGTCAAGAAGGCTCAACTGAAATTGAGCGCCAGCGTTCTGCTGGTGGGTTTCTTCGCGTTCTTCCACGGTTTCGCGCATGGCGCAGAAATGCCCGCCTCGGCCGGAATCGCCATGTTCGGCGCCGGGTTCGTGTTGGCCACACTGCTATTGCATGCGTTAGGACTAGCCACAGGCAGGGCGATCGCGTTTTTCACAGCTTGTTTTATGACCAGCTCGGCTGTGGCGCAAACGACGAACGCCACGGCGGTTCACCCGAATTCGGTGCCCTCAACGAATGCCCTCACGCACCTTCCTGAGATTGTGGTGACCGGCCGGCAGGACAGTATGCTCGGCATCGCGTCATCCGCCACGCAAGGAACCGTCGGCGCGGACGAAATTGCGGAGCGCCCAATCTTGCGCGCCGGCGAAATCCTGGAAACGGTCCCCGGCATCATTATTACGCAGCACGCGGGCGGCGGAAAAGCCAATCAGTATTTTCTGCGCGGTTTTAACCTGGATCATAGCACGGATTTCGCCACTTTCCTGGACGGAATGCCGCTCAACCTTCCCTCGCACGCGCACGGCGAGGGGTATTCGGACATGAACATAGTCATTCCAGAATTGGTGCAGCGGTTGAATTACGAGAAAGGCCCGTATTACGCCGAGGTTGGCAATTACGGCTCCGCGGGAGCAGCCCATCTGGATTTTTATAAAACGTTGCCGCAGGATTTTCTCACGGTGGAGGGCGGCATGTATGGTTTTGAACGAGGTGTGTTTGGCTTATCGCAAAAGGTTGGGCCGGGCAACTTGCTCGTGGGCGGTGAAGCCTATCACGACGATGGCCCCTGGATTCATCCCGACGACTATTCCAAATTTAACGGCCTTATGACCTACAGCCAGGGCAATGAGGCCAACGGCTTCAGCGTCACCGGGCGGGCGTATCATGGCCAATGGAATTCCAGTGATCAACTGGCGGAAAATGCGGTGCCTTTGGTTGGTTTCTTCGGCACGCTCAACCCGACCGATGGCGGGAATTCAGAACGCTACAGCCTCCAGGCTGAATGGCATCGCATGGACTTGAACTCAGAGACCAAGATCACTGCTTATGGGTTCTATTACGATCTGGATTTGTTTTCCGATTTCACCTATTACTTGACAGACCCGACCACAGGCGACCAGTTCGAGCAGCAGGACCGACGTTGGGTGACCGGCCTCGACGCGCGCCACACCGTTTTCAGCCAATGGTTTGGTTCGGACGTGGAAAATTCCTTCGGCCTGCAGGTCCGCAACGATTGGATTAACAACGGCCTCTACCAGACGGAAAATCGAGTCCGTGTGGATAAGATAGATTATAACGCGGTCGGCGATCCTATGTTACCGGCCACCGTGCAGTCCGATTTTTTCACGGATACGCAAGTCGGCATTTATGCCGAAAATAAAACCCAGTGGACGGAGAAATTCCGCTCGGTTGTGGCCATTCGGGGAGACTTGGATTACTTCGATGTCACCAGCCGAGTCAATCCGGCGAATTCTGGCACGTCCACCACTTTGTTGCCGAGCCCCAAAATGAGTTTAACCTTTGGGCCGTGGGCTCAGACCGAGTTCTACGCCCAGGGAGGATTCGACTACCATAGCAACGACGGGCGAGGAGCGACGCAAAACGTGGAGCCTGTCTCGGCAGACAATCCCTATCCTAATACGCGCGTCTCAAGAATCCCCGGCCTCATCCAAACCAGAGGCGCGGAAATTGGCGTGCGTAGCTTGGCCGTTCCGAATTTACAAAGCACAGTTTCCCTTTGGTATCTTCACAGCGACTCCGAGCTTCAGCAGGATGGCGACACCGGCACGACTGTTCCGTCAAAACAACCGAGCGACCGATACGGCGTTGAATGGGCCAATTACTATACGCCGATCAAACACTTGACATTTGATTTTGATCTGGCGCAATCCAGCGCCCGTTTTACTTCCGTGGATGCTATGGATGCGGCGCCGATTCGTGCTGTGAGCACGACCTTGGGGCCTGGCGGCACGCGTGTGCCCGAAGCGGTGGGTGCTGTAATTTCGTCGGGCATCACGCTCCATGAATTGAACGGTTTTTTCGCGAGCCTTCGGCTCCGTTATTTTGGCCCGCGTGATTTGACCTCGGATGGAATTTATCGGTCGGACTCAACGCTATTGCTCAATGCCCAGGCTGGCTACCAAATCAACAAGTCGTGGCGCGTGTTTGCGGAATTTCTGAACTTGCTTGATAGTCGCGATCACGACATTGATTACGCCTATACGTCAAAAATAACACCCACGGCCACGGCCGCTTTCACGGATGTCTTTCATCCCGTTGAGCCCTTTCAAGTGCGCGTTGGCGTTACTTGCAGATTCTAAAGGAATTGGGTGCCGTTCGGATAAGTGGCTCAATGCACCGTAAGCCAGCGTATCTCAGGAGAACACAATAACAGCCCCGGCACCCAAATTGTAAGTGGACCCTGTTCCATGGTTCTTGTTCTCAGCCGGAAAGGAACCAGCTCCCGGTTAACGAAAGCTGGCTCATGTCATGATTTGAAACTGGTATAAATCGAACCTTTAGCCAGGATTAGAAGTGATAGGTAATATCCATGGCAAAGGTGATTTGTGAACTCTTGATGCCGCCGTCGTAAGCGCCGCTTACATGAAAAGGCTCGCCGTCTCCAGGGTTGGAGGAATAGGCCGAAGAGCTCGAGGCCAAGCCGTCATGCTTGAAGGAATGCTCGAAGCGTATTTCGGGGCGGAGCATGACCAGCTTGTTGGCCCAATAGGTAATTCCGATCGAGTTTTCGTCGTAAGAGGAGGAATACCCGGAGCGGTAGCCGTCGGGATCATCCCACCATTCGTTGCGGATGGTAACGAATGCGTTCGGAGCGAAACGGTAACAGGTGTAATTGAGAATACCTCCCGCCCAAGCCACGCCGGTTTTAGTCGGGTAGAACCCGTCTTCATAAGGCACTTTCGCTGTGGGCGCCACTGAGCAACCATCCGTCCACATGAACTGTCCCTCGAATGTGGTCCAGATTTTGTCATTGAATTTGTGGGTATAACTCTCAATGCACTCTTGAAGATTGTTGAAGCCAAATGCGCCGTTGTTGAACGAGTTCATCCCAACATAGAATGAATCATGTCCTCCCGATCCGATGTACTGGATCATCGCCGTCCCGGTTGCCTGACACCCGGGATCCTGATTCTCCCAGGGCGCGATATCCACGCCATCCATAATGCCCAGGCTGAGCAACCAGTTTTTGTTCAGCTTGACGGAACCAAAAATTCCCCAGGTCGTGTAGTCGTCGAAACTATAAACGAGCGAATGGCTGGCCATGAGATTGTTAGGCGCGAGTTGTTGTTCGATATCCGGTAGCGATATGATGCGTCCAATGATTAGTTCCATACCATCCGCCACTTTTGGAAAGTATAAGTTGAAATACATCATCGGCGTGTCAAAGCCGCCGAAATGATTGTTCTGCAGAAGGTTCACGTCGTTGAGGTAACCACGTGAAGCCATAAAGCGGTAATCCAAACCAAAGAGCAACGCCAGCCGAAAGCCCCAATCCACATGGTCGGTCTGGTTCATGTCCGCCATCCGTTCTATATAAGTTACGAACTGATCCAACTCCACACGGTCCGAGCGTTCGTCGTAAACTTCCGGGTAATTGGGTGTGGGGCTGGCTTTGTAGTCGTGCGAGCTGCTCAAATTTCCGCTCACTGTCCACCAACCGTATATTTGAATCCGGCTATCGTACCATGCTTTGCCGTTAGGGCCGTCATAAATGGCCTGCATCAACGGCCAGGGGCTGTCTCGTAATGCGCCAGGGTCACCGATGACGTTCGGGCCGCCTCCAAGTTGCCAATCCATGTCTGGGAAAGGCGGACTGTCAAAAGGCGCGGGGCCAATCCGCCGGACTGGCGAAGGCGGGGCATTCGTGTCGGGCGGGGGATTTGACGGAGTTCCGGCCTGCTCGAGCTCCGCTTGATCAAAGCGCTTCCAGAAATGCTCATTGGCTCTTTTGCCATAAGGCGGAGGGGCGGGGGCATTAGTGGCAGCCGGGGTTTGGGCGTTAGCCTGCTGCACGGCACCCCAAGCTACCAAACAGCCGGCCGCAAGGCCCAAGTTCAAACAATTAAGTCTCATATTTTTGGTGTTAGGACTTATCGGTCTCATTTTATTTCGGTTTGTGTGTTTTCTTTTGTTGTTACGTACCGTTGAGTTTTTAATTCATGTTAGGAACGCGTTCTCATTTATCTATAATGCTGATTTCATTGAATGGACAAAATCGCTCGCACTAATCGTATGAAAGGGCGACTCTTTAACTCTTAAAGTATTATTAACACCGGCACTGCTTTTGCCCTCTCCGCGCTTTTAGCAATTTGCGTTTCCATCAATTTTACTGCTTCTGCGATTTTAGTATTCACTCAAGCCACGATGTAAAATTGCTCACGTCATGCAAAAGCAGCTTACATGCCAGTGGTGGCTGGACTGAGTGCGGCGCTTGATAAGATGTTCGGAATTTTGTTGTCACTAGATTGGCCAAGTCATCATTCGCAAACTGGGAGGTAGCTGCTGCAAGTTCCTTTTCACCGAGAAGAATGCCAGGAATGACGGCGGGCGAATTCTAACAAAGCTACCTTCATTAAAATGACTGCGCGCGTTCGGAACGTTTTATGAATTTATCTTTTGCAAATAGTTATAGGATGAAAGTCCAAACTTTAAGCGTGATTGATTATTGATGCGCGAAAGCGTTTGACGGTTTTAAAACCGTTCGCCGCTCAGGTGTGGCTTTTTGCTCACGATGCACGAAGCATTCACATTAAGATAATGGTTCAACTGGTGGGTGATGAACTCCACTAGTTAAAGTCCCTTTTTCTTGTCAACAATGCTGCTGGTTTCCAAGAATCAAAATAGGTTTAAAAGAAGCGTCCGGCGGCTTAAAAAGCTACTAACAAAAACAGGGCTTAATTCATTTGGCAACCATTCCATTATGCTTTGAGCCTGGGATCGCAAAATGTCCAAATGAACGGTGAATGGAAGCGCGTTGACGGTTGTGGCCACCATCACCAGGCGGATTCACGAGTTGCCGATTCGTGTGTTAAAAGCGAGGTTCGGATTTTTCCACGATTCACTTTTTCACGTCAAAGGCAGCCAAAATGTTGCCACCTGATACGAGGCGGGGCAATCGTTAGCCTTTAGTGGGTGTGCGACAAATTTCGGGAGGGCGGAGCGCCGCGACGCCCTTAATCCGCAAAACTTCAGCGGCGAAACCAAGGTCGTGGCCATGGGCTACCGCGATTCCGACGGCGGGTCGAAGGTGTCTCCACCCGTCAATGCTTATGGTTACACTTTGGCGCTGAACCCCAACGAAGTGGTGCAAAGCATCACCCTGCCTGGCAACGCCAGCGTCCAGGTGTTGGCCATCACATTATCCAATTACACCGCTGCCTTGCCGGAAGCCGCGGCCATCGCCACGCAACCCAAAAGCCTCACCGCGACCAACGGCAGCCCAGCCACTTTCGTCGTCGCGGCGACGGGCAGTGCGCCGCTCCAATATCAATGGCAGATGAACTCAAATAATTTGACCGATGGCGGCAACATATCCGCTCCTCGACGGCATTGTTGACTATCGATTCCGCCAGTGCGACCAACGTCGGCAGCTACGATGTGATTGTTTTTAATCCTTACAGCAGCGTCGTGACGTTGAATGTGGTCTTCTTTTTTCAGGGCGCAGCGCAGGCCGCCAATGGCACGGTAGATTTTTCCTGGTTGACCACGCCGGGGATCCCATATCAAGTGCAGTACACTACAAATTTGTCTGGGTCGAACTGGGTGAATTTGGGCGCGGCCATTGTGGCTTTTAACGGCGTGACCACAGCCTCGGACAATCTTGGTCCTGATGCGCAACGATTCTACCGCGTCATTCAGCAATAGCTCGCGGCGGGAAGTTTTTGGGCCGTTGGGAAACGCTTTTTCCGCCATTGATTTGCCGAGGAAATGATTGTTTCTCGGGCGGCCTCGGTTAGTCTCCAGCCCGTTATGAATAAGTCATCACGTCAATTTCTCGGTGTTTTTGCTTTTTCCATTCTCGCATCGTCTCTGCACAGCGCCGGGGTTGAAACGGGTATTGAATGCATTAAATCCGCCAGTTATTTTGCGCCCAAGGAGGCTGGCTTTGATCGCGCCTATCCCCCTGATCGCGAAGTGAATGTCAGCCATCTCGCGCTCGACCTGACGCCGGATTTCAAGCGGCGCTCTTTTGAGGGCAAAGAGATTTTCCAATTCAAACCGAATGGCAAGCCCGTGCAGGAACTCAGTCTGGACGCAATCGATCTCACTATTCTCTCCGTCACTTCTACGGAGCAAATCCAAGGCTGGCAGGTGACTAAGGATAAGCTCATCATTACGTTCACTGCGCCAGTGCCGTTGGACAAAGAGGCCAGCGTGACCATTGCCTACCGGGCCGAGCCGACCAAAGGAATTTACTTTCGCACGCCGGAAATGGGCTATAAGGAGGGAGATACGGAGCTGTTCTCCAACGGGGAACCGATCGAAGCGCGCCATTGGTATCCTTGCTTCGATTCCCCGAACGCGAAATTCACTTCTGAAGTGACATGCCGAGTCCCGGAGGGCATGACGGCAGTTTCCAACGGCCGGCTTGTATCCGAGGAAAAGGACCCGGCCACCGGATTAACGGCGTTTCATTGGTCGCAGGAACAGCCCCATGCCAACTATCTTATCTCCTTGTCCGCCGGCTTTTTCAAGAAACTGGAGGATAAACATAACGATGTGCCCCTGGCTTTGCTGACGCCGCCTTCGGAATTCGAACAAGCCGCGCGCTTTTTTCGCGACACCAAGGACATCATGGCCTTTTTTGAAAAGGAAATTGGCGTGCCGTTTCCATGGGCCAAATATTATCAAATCTGTCTCCTCGACTTCATCTGGGGCGGTATGGAAAACACCAGCGCGACCCTGCTGACCGACGGGGATTTATCCACGGAGGCGACGGAAAACATTATTGACGGTGATAGTCTGATCGCGCACGAAATGGCCCATCAGTGGTTTGGCGATCTCGTGACTTGCGTGGACTGGAGCGATATTTGGCTCAACGAAGGGTTTGCCACCTATTATGAGCTGCTTTATGACGAGCACAAAAATGGCCGTGACTCCATGCTTTTTGGCCTCTATCACAACGCCGAGAATATCCAGAGGGTGGACAACGATACCAACGCGATTGTCCAACGAACCTACGGCGACCCGGAAAACGTTTTCCGCCAGTTTAATTATTTGTCGTATCCCAAGGGCGGCTGGGTTTTGCACATGTTGCGGTCCCAATTAGGCGAGGATCTTTACCGGCGTTGCATCAAGACTTACTTGGAACGTCATCGTTACGGCAATGTCGCGACCGAAGATTTGCGAAAAATCATCGAGGAGCTTTCCGGCCGTTCTTATGACCAATTCTTCGACCAATGGCTTTATCACGCGCACCATCCCGAGATTCAAGCAAGTTACAGTTGGGACGAAAAGACCAAACTGGCCAAGGTTTCCCTGCAACAAACGCAAAAGCTCGGCCCAAATGTGCTTCTCTTCAACTTCCCGCTCACGATCCGATTTGAAGGTGAGTTCGGGGCCGTGGATCGCCAGGTTTTGATCAAGGAAAAAGAGGCGGAGTTCTATTTCCCCCTGGCCTCCGCCCCGAGGATTGTTCGTCTTGACCCGGATTACACCTTGCTGGCCAAGATGTCCCTGAGCCTGCCGAACAACATGCTTTATGCGCAGTTGGCTGATCGGAAGGACGTCATTGGACGCTTGCTGGCCATCCAACAGTTGAAGGACAGAAAGGATCTTGAGGCCGTGACGAAATTGAAGGAGACGCTGAACAGCGATCCTTTTTATGGCGTCCGTCAGGATGCGGCCCAGGCATTGCGTTCCATTCACAGCGACGCTGCTCTGGAAGCCTTGCTGGCCTCGACCAATCAACTTGACGCCCGCGCGCGCTTGAGTGTCACCTATGCCATATCTGCCTTTTACGACGACAAGGCCTACGCCTCAGCGCGTCATACTTTGGAGAACGAAAAAAACCCAGCCATTCTGCACGCCGCCATAGATGGCTTGGGAAATTACGCCCAACCGGAAGTGCGCGACCTTCTCACCAAGTTTCTGACGTCTCAATCTTATCGCAACGAATTGGCGAATGCCGCCATCGGCGCCATGAGAAACCAGGATGATCCGGTTTACATTGAGCCCCTGTTGGAGACGCTGCGCACGCGACAGGCGGATTTTCGCAACGGCGACTTTGGCGGCGGTCTGGAGACCCTGGCTTATCTAACGCGAAATGAAGTGAAGAAAGATGCCGTGCGAGAATTTCTGCTTGGTTATGTCAATAGCAAGAGCGAGAGAGTTCAAGTAGCCGCTATGAGAGCACTTGGGACGTTGGGCGACCCGAGGTCCATCGCCGTCTTGCAAACATTTGCCTCTGCGGGCCGCGGAAGTCCATTGCGGGATACAGCGGAAAAGGCGGTCGAGAGTCTCCGCGCGGCGCGCAAACCCGTCGATGATTTTAAAAATCTGCGCGAGGAAGTCCTGAGTTTGGAAAAGGCCAACCACGATCAGGTTAAAGAACTGGAAGATTTAAAAAAACAAATCGCGGCCAAAGCTGCCTTGGAAAAATCCGGTCCGAAGGACAAATCCGCGCGCAAGAACAAAAACTAGGGCGTTGCGCGAGCCACCTTAAGCAAAGGTTCCGGCCTCTTCGCCTCGATCGCCTCATGTCGAAAGATCGGATGCGAGTCGGGGTCGTAGTCCAACGCTTTCATACTCGCCCCCGTAAGCTTTGTGATGAGCCAATTGTCAAAAGGTGAAATGACTTTTTGCCAACGCAAAGCGGCGTCATTATCGAAAGACTTGGTTCTCTTTCCCGTCAGGCTGGAAATTTGATTGCCATGCTGGCCCTTTTCCGGCTCCAGGATGTCCGGTGTAAATGGGCACTCGGTAAAGCTGCATGCTTCGCGCAGTGTCTTTTCCGGGTCCGCCAACAAATCCTCATAACGGAACAAGCGGTAATTTTTGAAATTTTTGTATCGGCGATGATAGCGCGCGAATTTCCGGTATTCCACAATGATAAACCCGACCATCATTTTGCGAATGAGCCATCCCAGCCTGGGAAAACGGGATACTAATCTCGAGGTGCCGTTCGGATCGTTGAATTTGGACACAGCCAGGGCTCGTGGGTCTCTCGTAATATGCATAATACGTGCGTCTGGAAACCATTGCATCAGTTCAGGAACATAAGGAATGTCCACCGGAAAGGGCGCCACCGCGCGACTGCCTCCGCTTAAGCGAACTAGCTCTTCAATGATAATAGTGGCCACTGCTCCCACACTTCGGTCCGACTCTTTGACTCGGCGCGCAATGGCCGGCTTAAGTTCCGGGTTATCTATGACGGCGACGCCATCAAATCGCCAAAACGTCGTTTCCAAGCCGGGTGAATTTTTTTCGTAAGACAAA
>Ga0302325_10036153_pt1 | contig 10071 bp, 9 predicted proteins | sample Palsa_T0_2_FD_201948 | JGI IMG/M metagenome (GOLD analysis project Ga0302325, IMG submission 201948) | Peat permafrost microbial communities from Stordalen Mire near Abisko, Sweden - Palsa_T0_2 | ecosystem: Environmental > Terrestrial > Soil > Palsa > Peat permafrost | place: Sweden: Abisko... | reverse complement strand
ACGACGCGAACATATATTTTCACCGCGGCCTGTTCCCCATGGAGACCGGCCATGAGGTCGCGGCGGAGACTTTCTCGTTTGTCCATCTCGATGTCGATTATTACGATGCAACCTTGGGATGTCTCGAATTCTTCTGGCCTCGCATGGCGCCGACGGGGATCATACTCACGCATGACTTTGGCGCGATCCCTGGCGCCACCCGGGCGTTTCGCGAGTTCTTCGCCAATCAAGGCATGATGATCGAGCTCAGCGGATTGCAGGCCATGGCCATCAAGGGCAATTAACCGGACTTCCTGCCGTACAATCGCACGGGTGTAGAATTCCTTCATGCGCACGACGACGATTTGCCTTTCGCTTTTACTCTCAAGCTTGGCCCTGGCCGCCGACCATCCTGAGATTCCGCTTTGGGCCAACGGAGCCCCCGGCTCGGAAGGCAAGACAGCCAAGGAAATCGACGAGGCGCCCAACAAAGATCACGGCTACCTCAAGGTGACTGGCGTTCACAACCCATCCATCACAGCGTTTCTGCCGCCGCGCGAGACCGCCACCGGGGCCGCGATGGTGATTGCGCCGGGCGGCGGCCACCAGTTCCTCAACTTCGATCAGGAAGGCACGTACGTCGCCGCATACCTCAACAGCATCGGCGTTGCGGGCTTCGTTCTCAAGTACCGTCTGGCGCGCGAACCGGACTCCACATATAAGATCGAGGAACATGCCTTAGCCGATGCGCAGCGCGCCATTCGCCTGATCCGCAGCCGCGCCGAAGAGTGGCGCGTGAATCCAGCGCGCGTCGGCATCATGGGATTCTCCGCGGGCGGCGAGGTGGCTGCGCTGGCATCGACGCGTTTCGACGCCGGCAAGTCCGATGCCGCCGACCCCATTGACCGCCTCAGCTCGCGCCCCGATTTCGACGCGCTAATCTACCCAGGCATCCGCGCCGAGAATTACACCATCCCGAAAGATATGCCGGTGACTTTCATGCTGTGCGCGGACAACGACCGCGGACCCTCCACCGCCCTCGCCGGCTTGTATCCTATGCTGAAAGCCGCGGGCATCAAGACGGAAGTGCACGTCTACGCGTCCGGCGGCCATGGTTTCGGAATCAATCCGAACACCAAAAGCCAATCGCCCGTAGCCACCACCTGGCAACTGCGCCTGGGCGATTGGCTCAAGGACATCGGAATGACGAGCGCTAGCGGCGCGGGCCCATGGCCTGCGAAATAGAGCCTGCAAGCCTCAACCGTCAAAGCGGCCCACGGCAGCGCAGGGCGTGAGTTCGGCGCCACTATACATACTCCATCTCGGCGCCGCGTACGCGAATCTCAACCGCCTGCTTGCCCAAATACTGATGCCGGGCTTCCGGCCGGATAGTCCCCGCGGCCTTCGCCCACACCGCGCCGGCGCCTCCGCTCAATGAGAACGGATTCTCGCCCACAATCTCGCCCGGACCCGCGATGCTCAACGCGATCGCGCCCGTCGCGAACGGCCGGAAATTGCCGAAGGCGTCCGTCACCGCCAGCACCACGCGCGTCACATCCCGGCCGTCGCCGATCAGTTCGGAATCGTCGGGCTTCACCACCAAAACGTCGTCGGTCCCGCTTCCGGATAGCGTCTTAGTGACGGCCGGTTTGCCTTGGTCGTGTCCCTCGATCTTCAAATCGCCCCATGCGCCGAACGACAGCCGGGTGAGGCTCACCGTAAGTGGCGGGTACTTCAGATGCAGATAAGTCTGGCGGTCGGGGTCGGCGTCCAGCAGCAGCTTTCCGGCGTAGTAATCTTCAGGAGATCGCAGTTCGAACAGATGGGCACAATGCCGGGGCCGTAGCCGCCGTCGTGGTCGCCCCACGCGTAGAAGACCGCGAGGCGCTCCGCATTGTGGAAGCGTTTGGTGGAGAACATGTGGCCATTGGATTCGGTGTTCAAATATACCGGATGATTCGGCAGCCACAGTGGAAAGCCGAAATCGTTCATGGTGAAAACGTCTTCGATCGGCTCCGAATCGTAGCGGTTGCGAATGCCGCCGGTCTGGCGCGAATCGTCCAGCGAATGCGCCAGCGCATTGGTGCGCGCCGGATCCTGCCACGCTTTGTCGCCAATATGCTGCCATCCGGGGATCTCTTCCAGCACGAGCAAACCCGCTTCGTCGCACGCATCCAGAAACGCCGGCGCTTGCGGATAGTGTGACATGCGCAGAATGTTGCACTTCAGCTCCTTACGCAGCACCAGCGCGCCGCGCGCCTGCACGCGGTCCGGCATGGCGGAGCCTGTGTAGGGAAGATGGCGATTGAGTCCGCGCAGCTTGACGTGCTGACCGTTGAGGTAGCAGCCTTCTCGGCGAATCGCGCTTCGCGGAAGGTATTCCTCAAAGTGGTGGCCGTTGATGATCGAACTGGAAAGGGTGCTGTATAAAAGGACGATTATAGAATTTACTGCGTCGTTGGGGGCGTCACATGAGGGTGACTTGGTTGAAAGGCAGACGTATGGTCACGGCTCGCGCAGGTGTCCCTTCAGAAATAGGATTGCACTGGCCTTAGGCCTACGTTTGCGCCGAGAATCCAAAAACCATTCTTGACCTCTGGAGACATCGGTGCCATCCTCTTCAGCCAATGGGCGACTAGTTCGGGTCTTATTCTCGGGACTTCGAGAGATTTGAAATACGTGATCACCTTGTTCTCGGCTTGGTCGCGATCAATGCCGAAGGCTGAGACAATCAGTTTCTCCTGTGTCGGCAGTTCCAAAATCCGGACGTACACCTGTCCGCTGTCCATCGCGACCCATAATACCCTAAACCTGATTTCCGCGCCCGCGAGCGGGTCGATACGGTCGATACGCAACCTCTCGCAACGAGGCGTTATAACAACAGCGACGTCGAAGAGTTCTCGGTCTGGGCGGGCTGCGTGCGCCTCAAGCGGACATTGCCAAGTTGCAAGAATGGCTCAGCACGCCAACGTCGTCCAAAGTTAAGCTTAGACGGCCCTACAGCGCGTTGCCTTACGCGCGTAGGCACTTTTTCCGGCCGTCTGGCTGTAAAATGGAAGGCGAAGGCTCGAGCCGTATACAAATGCGCTTATTCACGCAGGTTCAGCATGGTAGTGAGGCGCTCGGATGTCTTGCCGAATTGCGGGCCCAGAATCTCGAATTGCAATGCGCTGAAATGGGCATTGCATCGAGAGATGCCCGGCTTGTGGTCATGTGGGGAGGTGGAAAGGATTCGACGCTGGCTTTAATTCTGGCTACCGCCGTCTCGGATCTCACAGGTTGCTCCGTTCGGGCAATCACAATGGTTCATCCTGGCCTCACCGCAGGCACCCTAGCAAATATTGAGCACATCGTCCAAGCGTTGCGTGTTCGGCACGAGTGGAGGCAGTTTTTACGGATACTTCCGGCAGCCGATGCTCCTGGTGATCAGTGGGCGCAACTATACAGTCGCTTGGCACAAGCAACAGCTTTTCATCCACGGTTTATGTGCGTCGGGTGCAATCTTGGTTCCGTCGTGACTGAGTACCAGGCAATTGCCGACGTCAACGCCCATTTTCGGGTTACGGGGAACTCCGGGACGGAGCTGGATAAGTTCGACGAATGGGCTGCTGCTTTGAGGCGGCAATTTGCAGGCAATGTGATATTTCCGGTTAGCACAGGACGGCCATTTCTGGACTACTACCGGCTATGGTGGGCCATCTATAAGGAATTATTGACGGAGTTGCGCACGTTCGGAGGCTTCGGCCAGCAAGCTCCCGAATGCGGTGAGTTGGCCATCAGCGAATACCTCTACGACTTGCCATCCGAGCATGATGCCGCGGCGGCTACGCGGGTGTTTTCAGTGCTCGAGGACGAGGCCGTTTCGTACACCATAGCAGACTATAGTAGCCTTTTATCCCTGCTTGGCTGGCGCCTACCTGAGGATATACAGGGCGGAACTGAAAGCGATTGTGCAATGCCGGCGGCAATAACGACGATAGATATTCAACGCCACGGCCTACCGAAGCACATCGAGCATTTGAATTACGCCGCCGAAGTTTTGAGGCCCCTTCCGGAAATGTACAACCGCGCCCTAATCTGGATACGGAGTGGCAGATCTCTAGAGGAAGGGCGGGAAACGCTTCGGAGGATAGGCATTCCTGACGAATTGCCGGCGGCGATTGGCCCCGGAACCCCGGTTGCAATGGCGCTCGCTGGACAACTATTACCGGTGCGGTAATATCTTTTGGGACACAACGGGGATAGGTGGTTTCCACGGCAGACCTTTTTTTTGACATCTTCCCGGTTGACCCTCTGTACGTGTCAGCTGGGTAGCGTCACCGCTTGTGTTATGATAACGGCGATTTAGGTTTATGCCCCTATCATCCGAAACAAAACTGAGCCTCGGGCAGCTTGGCGCTGGCATAGCTTTCCTGGCTTTTACAACGGCGATCATTCCGATTCACGACGCCAGTGCCGAACTTGTCTGCGCGGTGCTCGGGATCTCCTCTGCGGTCGTTGGTCTAGGTTTAGAGTTTTTCAAATCTGTTAACCGATCAGATGAACGGCATCAGGTGGTGACGGAGGAAAGAGCCAAATTCTACAATGATTTGGCGGAGGGGGAATCAAGGCTAATGCGACGGATAGCGGTCGTTGAGGACAACTTAACTCGGGCGATTGGCGTTCTGACGGAACATGAATCTTCGACTCCATTACATAAGTGTTGGCGGGCATTGGTGCTGGCTGAGGCTAAGGAACGGCTACGACAGGGCTACCTAACGATGAACGACCAAGCGACCCGCATCAAAAACCTTAGTGAATTTATTCGGGTCGCATCAATGTGGGTATATGCCTATACATATGCAACGCCTGAGTATATGGTGTCGTTCTGGGACGATGATTCTACGGAAGGTTACCTGCGCGTTCAGAGCCAACGACGGGATGAGTTGCCGCGCTTTCAAGTAAAGCGTGTCTTTGTAGTGCCGGAGACGATCTTACACCATCAGTACGCATTGCTCCTCCTCAGGAAGACGTTGGCAACACTTGAAAAGCTTCACCTCGAGGTATATTTGATTACTTACAATGAGGCAGCTCGGCGAATGAGAGAAGTACCTGAGAGGAGCTTTCTTGTCGTAGATGAAGAAGTCGTGAGCGAAGCAGAGCCGGACATAATTGGGTCGGCCGGCAAGATTGGTTACCACGAGTCTGACGCAAGAGAGAAGATTAAGATCTTCCATGATCTCATGAAAGTTTGTGGTCCTCCGCTGGAGGCCGATGAACTTCGTGACCCCTGGACACGCCTGGATAAATTTCCTAAGCATCTGACCCAAAAAACTGATTAGCTGTGAGACTCACGAGCACGATCTTGACCGACTACGGAACGCAGGATTATGGCAATCTCCCGAAAAACCATGCTGCTAGCGCTCCTCGCCGCCTGCCCCGCACCACTCCCCGCGCAGACCAATTCCGGCGCCCGTCCAATCCACAACCAAGCCGAGCGCCTGGCGCAATGGAAGCAGGTCAACATGCCCTTTCATTCCGCCGGTCTCTCCGCGCGCGAGCGGCAAATGGTGGAAAAGCTCGTCGACGCCAGCCAGTTGCTCGACGACATCTACTGGCGCCAGAGCGACCTCGCCGGCCTGACACTCTACAAGACCACGCCGGACCCCGTGACCAAGCGCCTGCTCATGATCATGGGTTGCCGCTGGGATCTGCTCGCTGGTAACGCTCCCTTCGTCGGCGAAATGCCCATGCCGCCCGGCCACGAACTCTACCCGCACGATCTCACCCGCGCGCAGATCGAACAATACGTGCAGCAGCATCCCGAACAGAAGGCCGCCGTCTACAATCCGTACACCGTTGTAGAGCGGCAAAATGGCAAACTGGCGGCCATCCCCTACCACGAGCGTTACAAGCAGTTTCTGGAACCGATGGCGCGCGATCTCCGCGATGCCGCGGCGCTCAGTCCCGACGCCGCTTTCGCCAAATTCCTGCGCCTGCGCGCCGACGCCCTGATGAGCGACGATTACTACCAGAGCGACCTGGCATGGCTCGATTTGAAAGACCCCAAGATCGATGTCATCTTCGCGCCCTACGAAACTTATCTCGACGATCTGCTGGGCATCAAGACGTCCTACGGCTCCTCGGTACTGGTTCGCAACGAAGAGGAAAGCGGCAAGCTGGCCGTCTATCAGCAGTACGTGCCCGCAATTCAGGACGCGCTCCCCATCGACGCGGCCGCCAAGCCATCCAAGCACGGTCACCTCACGCCCATGGAAGTGATGGACGCGCCTTTTCGCGCCGGCGATTTGCGGCACGGCTACCAGGCCGTCGCCGACAATCTGCCGAACGACGCGCGCATTCATCAGGAAAAAGGCACTAAGAAAATCTTCTTCAAAAACTTCATGGACGCCCGAGTGACCGTAGTGATCCTGCCCATCGCCAAGCTTCTGATGCAGCCCGGCCAGGCTGAGAAGGCGTCGGCCGAGGGCTATATGGCGTCCACGCTGCTGCATGAGATCTCGCACGAGCTTGGGCCGGCCTTCGCGCGCCAGAACGGCAAGCAGGTGGATATCCGCGAGGCCATCGGTCCGGCTTATTCGGGACTCGAAGAAGCCAAAGCGGATGTCACCGGCATGTTCGGTCTTGCATGGCTGGTGAACCACGGCGCGCTGCCCAAAGAGCGTTTGCCCGAGTATTACGCGTCATACGTAGCCGGCATCTTCCGCACGCTACGTTTCGGAACCGGCGAAGCGCACGGGCGCGCCGAGATGATGGAGTTCAACTACCTCGCCGAACAGGGCGCTCTCACGCTGGCGAAGGGACGCTACGCCATCGATTACGGCCGCATGCCCACCGCGCTCGAACGCCTCTGCAAAGAATTGCTGCAGATGGAAGACACCGGCGACCGGCGCCGCGCCGAAGCATGGTTCACGAAGTATGACAAGATCCCCGATACATTGCAGCATGCCCTAACCGCCACCGCGGCCATTCCGGTGGACCTCGACCCAGTCTTTTCGTTCCCCGACAAAGTCCAGTAGGACATTTGTGGGGCAGCCAATCCTGGCTGAAGCCGGCTTTCAGCCGGCTTCTCGTCTCGCGGCGCGTTCAGTTTCCGCCGCAAGAGACGCCCCCGAAAACACCACACACACTCGTGTGAACGCGCGTCGATGGGGGTGCACTCCAGTTATCTGCGCTTACTCTGCATTCATCTGCGGCTAAAGACTTTTCGTATCGGTTGCCAACCAACTTCGAACGCTCGTCCCGCCAGGCGGATAAGCGGATTCGGGAAACACAGTATTGACGGCGTTGGTTGGGCAGGTTGCTTAACCTGCGGCGGATTGTGAACATGCCTGCTGGAGTTACCCGCGGAGCGCGTTTGCCTTACTCGCAGAGACGCGTCAGCAGGGTCCCGTCAAAAGCCGGCAGGCGGATTCACAATCCGCCGGAGATTGACAATCCTCAATGTCGTTTACTTTGGATATTCGTGACCATGCGGCACAAATTGTGGGCGGCCAATCCTGGCTGCCGCCGGCTGCAGGCAAGATTGCCTGCGCCACAACAATATGGGCTTGAGTTCTGATAATCTCGATCCAAGGTCGTGACGAGGCTCATTATGGCAAATCGACTTCGCAAAAACGTGGCTGCAATTGCGGCGATTCTTCTCATTTTCTGCATGGCGGCGTCCGGCCAGGAGCCGCGTATCACGCCGCGAATCCCGGACAGCCACCCCGTGTTGGCGATTGGGTCTGCCGCGCCGGATTTCGCGCTTCCGGGCGTTGACGGCAAAATACACAAGCTCAGCGACTACCAGAGTAGCCCGTTCCTGATGGTTATGTTTCTTTGTAACCACTGTCCGACGTCGCAACTCTATGAAGGCCGCGCCAAGAAACTGGTGGCCGATTACATAGATAAGGGCGTAGCGGCTGTGGCGATCCAACCGAATGACCCGACGGCAATCCGTCTCTCGGAGTTGGGCTATACCGATGTGAGCGACAGCCTGGAAGAAATGAAGATTCGCGCCGAGTACCGGCACTTCAACTTTCCGTACCTTTATGACGGCGAGACCCAGAAGGTATCGAACCAATTCGGAGTGGTAGCGACCCCGCACGTCTTCATCTTCGATAAGGACCGGAAGCTGCAGTACGAAGGGCGGATTGACGACCGGCAGCGCGAATCGCTGGTGAAGACTCAGGACGCGCGCGCCGCGCTGGACGCGTTGGTGGCGGGCAAGCCGGTGGCCGTACAGCACACGCCGGCGTTCGGTTGCTCGACGAAATGGAAGTCGAAGATCGACAGCCAGGTGGCGGAGACGAAGATGATCGAGAGCGAGCCGGTAAAAGTGGAGCCGGTTACAATGGAAGATCTGAAGACGCTGCGCTCGAACCCTACCGGGAAGGTGTTAGTGGTGAACTTCTGGGCTACGTGGTGCGGACCCTGTCTCACGGAGATGCCTCAGTTGTTAGAGACATGGCGCATGTTCCGGCGGCGCGACTTCGACCTGGTGACGGTATCTACGAACTATCCCGACGAAAAAACGGGGGTCATGAAGATACTGCAAGAGGAGCATGCCTCCAGCCGCAACCTGCAATTTTCATCCGAAGACACTTATGCCATGCAGGCGGCGTTTGACTCTCACTGGGGGGCGGGCGTGCCGTTCACCATGGTGATCGCTCCTGGCGGTAGAGTGATATACCAGCGGCAGGGTGAGCTGGATATCTACGAGTTTCGGCGGGCCGTGCTGGCGAATCTGGAAAACGATACGTATGTAGGTCACCCGGCATACTGGGCTGGCCGGTAGGCGCCTTGAGGCCCCGAGGCTGGATGCGACGATTCGCGCACGGCTCGTGCGCCATTCGCGCACGAGTCCAAATAGCCGCCTCAAAGGCGGCTGCAGCCAGGATTGGCTGCCCCACAGTTACGCCAGCAGGCCGCCGTGGCCTAAGCCGCCGAGTTCCCACCCAGTCACCCGGTAGCGCGCCAATAGCGGAGGTAAAACCATATCGACTACGTTCGTCTTGGCCGAGCGGAAGCATCCCGGAGCCGAGACCACCGGAACATCGTCTTTGTACGCCAGCAACAGCAGGTTTCCCGGCTCTACCGGCGCCAAGAAGCGTTCCACTTGCGCGCCTATGCGAATCATCGCCTGGCCCACGATGTCTTCCGGACCGGCCGGCGCGGTGGTGGAAGCCACCAGAATCGCGCATGGCTTAGACCGCAAGAGGTGCTGCAGGCAGCGCGCCACCGAATTCTCGTCTTCCACGCAGGAAAGAACGAAGTTGGCCTGGACGCCGAAGCGCTCGAGCCGCTGCCGCATGATGTTTTCAAACAGCTGCCGGGCGCGCTCGCCGCTCAGCGGGTCGCTATAGAGAACGCCCACGGTCGCGTTGCGGACGGGCCGCGCTTGCAGAATTGGGCCGCGCTCCTTAAGGATGCCGATGATGGCCTCCAATTGCTCTTTGGCGACGGCGAAGGGCGCGCTCTTCACGGTAGCAATGCGCTGTCCGGCTACGGCGTACGTGAAATTCGTGACGGTGGCGATCACTACGCTGGCGGTGCAGTTGATTTGACGCAAAAGCTCGTCATCCACCAGTACGCAGCAGTTTTCGGTGGCGACTAGATTCGCCCGGCCGCCGGCCGCGAGGCGGATCTCGAAGCTGCCGCATCCCATTTCGCTGGCAACCGCGCAAACCGCCTCGTCCTCGCCGATCTCGCCTTCTTCAAGCTCAGTCACCCAAATCTGAGCCATGCCCTCAGATTCGAGAACACGCACATCCTCTTCGCTGATCACATGCCCCTTGGCCAGTAGCTTTTTGCCGCCGGGACGAAACACCGTGCAGCAAAGGATCCGGCCGGTTGAAGACTTCACGTCCACCGTTAGCGCTCGCATGTACCCCTCTGAAGAAATAGAGTAGGATCGAAATCTATCTCAAATCCCCTAAAATCTTATGAATCACCCAAAACCTATAGTGATTCTACATTCGGACAGTGCGAATACAAGCGGCTTTTTCTCGGGTCTTTTGCGGGCTATAGGGAGGTTCCCTAGTTTGAGGGTAGTGACGGAACTTTGAGGGGTATCGGCAACTGGATCAGGTGGTCGGCAGCGTGCGTTTC
>Ga0302325_10036152_pt1 | contig 10071 bp, 9 predicted proteins | sample Palsa_T0_2_FD_201948 | JGI IMG/M metagenome (GOLD analysis project Ga0302325, IMG submission 201948) | Peat permafrost microbial communities from Stordalen Mire near Abisko, Sweden - Palsa_T0_2 | ecosystem: Environmental > Terrestrial > Soil > Palsa > Peat permafrost | place: Sweden: Abisko... | reverse complement strand
ATCGATGTGGTCGGGGTGGAATTCCGCGCTCGCGTCGCTCGTGAAGCTCTCGAGTTCGCTCGACAGCTCCGCGCGCCACGACTCCGCGGTACGCGCGTTGTGATCGGCCCCGATGATCTGCGTCGCATCGTCGAGCAGCCCGCTACCGGCGAGGTTGTAGATCGCCGGCATCAAGAGACGTTTGGTGAGATCGCCGACCGCGCCGAAAACGACGATCGAGCACGCGGGCGCCGGACGTGTGCCGCCCGGGCTCCCGGCCTGCGCGTCGCTCATGAGAGCCGCACCGCGGCGCGCGGCCGAAGCTCCCAGCCGAGCACGCGTGCGATCAATTCGCTGCGGTTGCGGCTGTCGGTTTTGCCGAGCATGTTCTTGATGTGATCTTGCACCGTCGACGAGGTAATATACAGTTGCTTCGCGATCTGGTCGAGGCGGTTGCCGTCGAGCAAGAGTGCGAGCACCTGAACTTCGCGCGGCGTGATGTGATAGCGCGCGGCCACGCCGGTCAAAGAGTTGGCGGGCAGAAAGCGATCGATGTGAACGCCGATGAACAGGCCCGCGGGTCCTGACATCGGTTGCGTGCGGACCACCAGAAAGGAAACAGGATGTGCAACACCCGGCGCATTGATCGCCTCACTCGACCAGGCCGAGGTCAGCCGGCGAACGGTTTCCTCAAGGACCGCCGGCAGACGTTCCGCAATCCGCGTGCGCAAGCCCGTCAGGGCGATTCGGCGCTGATCTTCGAAGCTCCAGGCCAAGACGATCTGAAGGTCCCCGTCGAGAACGTAGAAGGCACCCTCCGGCGGTGCTTTGGCTTCCGGCCCTTCGGCATTGCCGGTTTTCTGTGATTTCTTACGGGCGTCCGGCTTGGCCGGCGGCTGCAGGCGCAGCGACGAGAGATGATCGGAAACAGCGTCGAGGGCGAGGGTGAGCATGCTGACCTCGCTGGAAGTAAACGGTCCTAAGTTTTCGGTTCGAAGAAGAGTAAGGATGCCGAGATTGGCATGCGCATCAGCGAAGAGCAACGTGATGCCGCTCGCGAACTCGTCAAGCGGTCCGAGCGTCGCCGCAATCCGCGGACCGGGCTTGCCCTGCGCGCGCTGAAGTTTGAATTCGTCGGCCAGTCCGCTCAATGCCTCGCCGTTGCCGCCGGAGCCCAAGAGCGAAACCAGTTCGCCGCTCGGCTCGACGCGGGCGAAGCTCCAGCGCGAGGCCGGCACGACGCCGAGAATCCCCGACACGATGATGTAGGCGGGATCCGACGATGCGCCTTTCTCATCGGTCTTTTCCACGGTAGCCTACCTCAGATCAAATTCTTATAAGCAAATCTTGTTAGACACGCACTGCTGTCGAACCCGCACGCCGTCGCCGCTTGTGCTCGGCTATCACCCATTTCCAGGGTAGTTGCTCCCCCAGCGCTGTGTTAGGCTGATAGCGGTTCCGTCTCGGCGGAATCCGTGCGCCGGCACCGCCTCTGAAAGCGTAACTCTTATGGCCAGCGTTTGCTGCCTAGCTGGTATCGAGGAGACAAAAATTGCAATGTTCTCCGGTGCGCTTCGTAGTGCAGACGTACTTGGTATCACGGTGGTCGCGCGTTTGCATGTAGCGGAACTTGGGCACCTCGCACCGGAAATCATCGTCTGCGACCTCGACGATCTCGTCGTCGATTCGCTCGAGATGCTGCGCCAAATTCGCTTCGTTCTGCCGCAATGCATCATTGCCGTCTACACGCACGTGTTCAAAAGAGCGTGGGCGCGCGCATGCCATCTAGCCGGAGCAAATTGCATCCTCTCGAAAGACTCGAATATCGTGGAGCTGTCCGCTGGTTTGCGCCAGGGGATCCTGGATGGCTGCTTTACGGATCCCCGGTTCGACGTTGCATAACAGGCTGAACGATCGGCGGCGCAGCCGAAGCAATGCAACCAAACACGCACCGCCGGGCACATCGAGTGCCGGCATCAGCGTTTGGAGTTCGCCTGCCGACGGCGCGAAGGGCGGCGGCGACTGGTGCGATGTCGTCGAGGTCTCGAGTACGCTCGTTGCTTTGACCGTCGGCGACGTTGCCGGCCACGGCGACGCTGCCAACGAGGCGATGCTGGCCGTGCGTCGTTCGGCGCTGCAAGCCCTCGAGTCGATGCGAACGCCGTCCGAGGTGCTAGCCGCCGCCAACACGTTCGTAGCCGGCCGTTTCGACGAGTCGATCGTCACCGCGGTCGTGGCATTCTACGACCGGGTGCAGCGCACGCTCGTCTACGCAAACGCCGGGCACCCGCCGCCGCTCGCGGTTGCACGCGATCGCGCCTCGTTCTTGGTGCCTGCGCGCGCCGATATTCCGCTCGGCGTCTATGCCCATCACGACGCGCAAAATCATGCGATCGTTCTGGCCGCCGATTCAATGCTCGTGTTGTACACCGACGGCGTCACCGAGCGAGAACGCGATCCAATCCGCGGCGAACGTGAACTCGCGCATGCCGCGTGTCTCGCTTACGGAGTTTCCGACGAGCAGCATGCCCGCGCGATCGCCGAATGCGTGTTTCGCTCGGGGCGCGGGCACGATGACGCCGCCGTACTCGTGCTTCATACGGCTCTTGCCGAGCGGCGCTCGTCCGCGCGGGGCGACCGGTCCGGCTTCGCGCCGGCGTAAACCCGCGCTTTCGGAGCCCGCGCATTGCGCGACAGGCCCAAAACCAGCGAATGGGAATAGTGCCGAGGCATGCGTATTCTCGTGGTCGGAAACGGAGCGCGCGAGGACGCGCTCTCGTGGCGCCTTGCGCAGTCGGCTTCGTGCAGCGAACTGTTCGCGGCGCCCGGCAACGCTGGCACGGCGGCGCGCGGCACGAATTGGCCGATCGCCGCGACCGACGGGAAAGCGCTCGTCGCCCGCGCGCGCGACGAGCACATCGATCTCGTCGTTCTCGGACCCGAAACGTCGATCGCCGCCGGTGTCGGCGATCGTCTGCGTGAAGCGAAGATTGCGACATTCGGTCCGGGGCGTTCGGCCGGACGGCTCGAGTCGAGTAAGGTCTTCTCGAAGCGCTTCATGGAGCGCCACGGCATCGTTACGGCAAAGGCGCGCATCGTGCATTCGCTTGCGAACGCGGAGAAGGTGCTCGGCGACTGGCAGGGCGGCTGCGTGGTCAAGGCCGACGGTCTGGCGGCCGGCAAGGGTGTTGTCGTCGCGCCCGATGCGCCGAGCGCGCTTGCGATCTTGCGCGAATGGTATGGCCCCGGCGGGATTCCCGGCGGCGGCGGCGACGTGCTGCTCGAGGAGAAACTCGAAGGCCGCGAGGTCAGCGTGTTCGCGATCGGTGACGGCAAGCGCTTCGTTTCGTTCGGTGCGGCCTGCGACTACAAACGCGCGGGTGACGGTGACACGGGGCCCAACACCGGCGGCATGGGCGCATACTCGCCGCCGGTTGGTTTTCCCGACAACCTGTACGAAATCGTGAGCGAGCGTATCTTGGATCCGGTTGCACGGGGTCTTGCGGCCGATCGCGAGCGCTACATCGGCGTTCTGTATTGCGGCTTGATGTGGACGCAACACGGACCCGCAGTCATCGAATTCAACGTGCGTTTCGGCGACCCGGAGACGCAGGTGCTGATGCCGCGCGTCCAAGGTGACTTCGCACGATTTCTCAAGAGCGCGGCGGACGGCGAAATCGACGAGCAGGCAGCGAGCTTCGATGAGCGGGCCTGCGTCGGCGTGGTGCTCGCGACCGCGGACTATCCGCGCCTGAGCCGCCCGCTGCGCGATTTGAGCGGCGACGTCGCGCTCGACGGTAGCCGGGTTGCCTTTTGGGGCGCTTCAACCGTGCGGGACGGCGTGGTCGATGCTAGCGGCGGGCGCGTCCTGACCGTGACGGCGGTCGGCGACGACGTTGCCCAGGCCCGCCGCAACGCCTACGGTGCCGTCGACGAACTTGGCCGGCGCGTCGGCGCCGGCGTGTCGCTTAGCTACCGCAGCGACATCGCAAAACTCGAGGTTTAACGCTCCCGGCGAGCGGTAGGCAGGCGAGCGGACCACCGGGCACGCAACTCCGTCCTCGAAACTTCGCCCGAGCTTGGGGGGTCGTTAAGGACGAGTATGTACGGATCACCGCAGCTGCGCAATCAGCGTTATGTCGCAGGCCCCACGGTCTCGACGCCGGCGTTGCTCGGCCAAGTCCTCGGAATCGTCGGCGCGGGCTTCCTCGTCAGTTCGGCCACGGCGTATTTTTCGGGAAATCTGCCGTACGGCTTCTCCCTGATCGCGTTGCTCGTCGGTTTCGGCTTTTTGATCGGCGTGCGCGCAGCGCGTGGGAACCCGGGTCTTTCGCTGCTGATGTTTTACGCCTTCGCCGGTTGCGAGGGTATCGGCCTTGGTCCCGTGATCGCAAACTATGCGCGAATCGACGGTCCCGCGGTTGTGGTCGACGCAGCCGCGACGACCGGTCTTGGCATGCTGACGCTTGCGGCCGTCGTCTATTTGACGAGCTTCGATTTTCGTCGTTTGTCGGGCATCGCGTTCGGCGCGCTGATCGTGCTCGTGATCGTCGGACTGATTTCGGCTTTTACGCACTTTTTGCATCCGGGCGCGTACGCATGGGCGACGCTCGGCGTATTCACGCTGATCACGCTGGTTGATTTCGCTCGCATCAAGGCCGGCAACAGCGGCGCGACCGCAGTCGAACTTGCGACCTCGATCTACCTGGACGCCGTCAATATCTTCCTTGCGCTGTTGGAAATTTTCGGAGCACGCGGCCGGCGTGACTGAGCCCGCGTAACGATGGCCCGGAGCTACGACGCGGAGGCTCCTTCACCGGCAGGCGACTCGCTGCACGAGGCGTGCGGGGTCGTCGGAATCTACGCACCCGGAAATGAAGTTGCGCGGCTTGCCTACTTTGCGTTGTACGCGCTGCAGCATCGCGGTCAGGAATCAGCCGGGATCGCCGTTTCGGATGGGGCAACAATCGTCTGCCACCGCGAGATGGGCTTGATCTCGAGCATTTTCGATGAAGAGATCCTGCGCGACCTGACCGGCTATATCGCGGTCGGCCACACCCGCTATTCGACGACCGGTTCATCGGTCGTGGTCAACGCGCAGCCGCTGCTCGAACACGCAACCTTCGGCGACGTCACGCTCGCGCACAACGGGAACTTGACGAACACCGAAGCCCTGAGCGGCCGGCTCGATTCGGCAACCGTGCTGCAGGCAACCTCGGATTCCGAAGTGCTCGCCAAGGCGATCGTGCAGGCCCCGGGCGACGATATGATCGCCCGTATCCGCCACGTCATGACCCACGCCGAAGGCGCCTATTCGACCGTCATGTCGACGGAAAGAGCGCTCTACGGATTCCGCGACCCGTGGGGCGTGCGACCGCTCTGCTATGGCCGCTTTCCCGGCGGCGGATACATCTTTGCGTCGGAGTCGTGTGCGCTAGCGACCGTCGGCGCGCAGTACATTCGCGAACTCGACCCGGGTGAAATTCTGTCGGTCGACGGCGATGGTTTGCACGTCCACAAAATCCCCCAACCCAAGCCCCAAGCGCTTTGCATGTTCGAATACATCTACTTCGCTCGTCCGGACTCGGTCTTGAGCGGTACGTCGATCTATATGGCGCGCTTGGAGATGGGACGCCAGTTGGCGCGCGAGCACCCGGCCGAGGCCGACGTCGTCATGGCGGTTCCCGACTCGGCGATTCCGGGTGGAATCGGTTTTTCGCAGGAGGCGCGACTGCCCTATGTCGAGGGGCTGATCAAGAACCGCTACATCGGCCGTACCTTTATTACGCCCGACCAAAGCCTGCGCTCGCGCGGCGTCAACTTGAAATTCAATCCGATCGTCGAGTTGCTCAAGGACAAGCGGGTCGTGGTCGTCGACGACTCGATCGTGCGCGGAACGACGACCCCTCGCATCGTAAAGCTGGTGCGCGATGCCGGCGCCCGCGAGGTACACGTGCGCATCACCTCGCCGCCGATCATTCACCCTTGCTATCTCGGGGTCGACATGGCGACCCACGAAGAGTTGATCTCCGCCAACTTCTCGGTCGATGAGGTTCGCGAAAAGATTGGGGCCGATTCCCTCGGCTTCCTCAGCAAAGAGGGACTGCTCGGCGCGGTGGCACGCAAACGCGGTGAGATGTGTCTCGGTTGCTTAACCGGCGAATATCCCGAAACGTACAATGGGCCGCCCATGTACAAAGAGTTGGTCCCGGCCCGCAACTAACGCCGGGGCGGCCGCCGTCAGGCGCTTCTGACGGCAGTCGATCCGTTCGTTACGTGGTTTGCGATCTTGGCCGCATCTTCGGCCAACGCGACGAAGGCGCGTACGGGATAACCTGTCGGCCCCTTTGCGAGCGAGGATGTCTCGGCCTCGGTATAGGCGGTGCCGGCGATGTCGAGGTGAATCCACGGCAGGTCGCCGACGAATGCCTTCAAGAAGGCGGCGGCGGTCAGGCTACCGGCCGGGCGTCCGGTCGAATTGCGCAGATCGGCGATTTCGCTCTTGACGGTCTGCGAGAACTCGTCGTAAAGCGGCAGCGGCCAATAGCGTTCGGTCGTGTGTTGCGCGAGCCCGAGGAAGTGATCGCGAAACGCATCGTTGTTGGAAATGGTACCAGCCGCTTCGTGCCCGAGGGTGACGACCATGGCGCCGGTCAAGGTTGCCGCATCGACGATTCTGGTCGCGCCGAGTTCGCGCGCGTAGCAGAGCGCGTCGGCCAGGATCAAGCGCCCTTCAGCATCGGTGTTGATCACTTCGATCGTCTTGCCGTTCATCGCGCGCAGGATATCGCCCGGCTTCATCGCGCGTGGCCCCGGCAGGTTCTCGCTCGAGGGCACCACGCCGACCACGTTGACCTTCGGCCCGAGCTGCGCGATTGCCGCCATCGCCGCGATCACGCCCGCGCCGCCGCACATGTCGTATTTCATTTCGTGCATGTTCTCGGCCGGCTTGATCGAGATGCCGCCTGAATCGAAGGTTAGCCCTTTGCCGACCAGCGCGAGCTTTTCGGTAGAAGCGGGATCGCCGGCATATTCGAGCACGATCATGCGCGCCGGCTCGTCGCTGCCGCGCGAAACGCCGAGGATCGAACCCATTCCTTTGGCCGCCATCTGCTCTTCATCGAGCGCATGGAACTTGAGATTGTACTTCTTCGCAACCTCTTCGGCGCTCTTGGCAAGGTGAATCGGCGTCATGTCGTTGGCGGGCGTCAGCGCGAGCGTACGTGCCAGGTTGACGGCCTCGCCGAGAATCTTTCCGCGCTCGACGCCCGTAGCAAGACTCGTTTTGTCGAACTCGTGCGCGCCTGCCGTCGAGACGATGGCGATTTCTTCGAGCAGAATCGGCTTATCGGGTTCGGTGCGATAGGTGGTCGAATCGATCGTGCCGCCGAGCGCGCCTTCGACGATGAACGATGCCGCATCGCGCGTGCGATGCGCTGCCTCCAGCGGAAGCGCAAAAGCGATGCTCGTAACGTTCCGCTTTCCGAGGTAACGCACGGCCGTGCCGGCATACTTCGCGAGCGCGGTCGGCTTGAATTTCGCGCGATCTCCAAGACCGACGACGAGTATCCGTTTGACGCCGTGGCCGCTTGCGTGGATCAGGGCCGTCTCATTTGCGCCGCCTTTGATTTCACCGGACGACAGCACTTCCGCGATCGCTCCCCCAACTTCGGCGTCGGCAGCCTGGGCTGCCCCGTCGAGCTGTCCGTCCGCGAAGACGGGGACGACCAGCGCTCCTGCTTTCAGAGTGGCAGGAGGACCGGACGTGACGTGGATTTGCATGACGAACCTTTCGAAGAGTTGAACGGCGAGGGGGATGAACGATCCAAACGAGCTTTTGCGGGCGAAAGAGGGGTCCCTGCGCGATGCCTATGCACGCGCGGGCGTCGATATCACAGCCGGTAACGCAGCGGTAGCACGTTACCGTGATGTGACGGCGGGTTGGCGCCACCCAAGCCAGCTCGGTGCGATCGGCGGATTCAGCGGCCTGTTCAAGTTGCCCGGCGACGAGAAGCGGCTGCTCGTCGGCTCGACCGACGGTGTCGGCACGAAAATCCTGATCGCTGCTGAATCGCATCGTTACGGTAGCGTCGGCAGCGATCTGGTCAATCATTGCGTCAACGACATCCTGGTCGTCAACGCAACGCCGCTGTTTTTTCTGGACTATCTGGCGGTCGGGAAATTGGATCCGGACGTAGCGGCCCTGGTCGTCGGTGGCGTGCAGGCGGCGTGCCGCGCACACGACTGCGCGCTGCTCGGTGGCGAAACGGCCGAAATGCCCGGCCTGTATGCGCCGGAACATTTCGATCTCGCGGGCACGATCGTGGGCGTCGTCGACGCTGATTTCGTGCCCGAACCAGCGCGCGTGCAGCCGGGCGATGCGATCGTCGGCTTGCCGGCGCAGGGTTTGCACACGAACGGGTACTCGCTTGCGCGCCGCTTGATCCCGCGCGCTGAATGGAGCGAACCGTTTGCGGCCTTCGCTCCGGGTGCGAGCTACCTCGATGCGCTCTTGGCCGAACATCCGTCGTATTACCGGGCCGTGCGCGCGATTCAGCAAGTCGCCGATGTGAAAGTGATGGCGCATATCACGGGCGGCGGTTTGCTCGACAACGTTCCGCGCACATTGCCGGAACATGCGAAGGCGATTTTCGAACAGTCGCGCTGGAGCGTGCCGCCGCTCGAAGCGGAGCTGGTGCGGCGCGGAGAGCTCGGACACGAAGAATCGTACCGCACGTTCAACATGGGGATCGGCTTCACGCTGATCGTCGCGCTAGCGGATGCCGGCAAGGCTGCGAGCGCGTGGCCCGGTGCGGCGATCGTCGGTTGGATTGAAGAACGCAAGGCGGGTGAGCCGCCCGTCGTCGTGCATCCCGCTCGCGCGTAGGCGAGGCGACGCTGAAGGACCGCGCCGTCAATCTGCTGGCGGATCTCGACGATCCGCGCTTTGCGCAAAGCGAGGTTCATCACGCACTCGAGGCGCTCGACCGCGCCGGTATCCGGCCATTGCGCGAACATCGCACGCCCGAGCGCATCCTCGCGTGGATCGACGCCGAGTTCGGCGGTGCGCGCTCGATTGAGGCCGCTGCGGGCGCGATTTGGATCGCCGAAGATGAACAGGGCCCGATCGGCTTTGCAGCCTACGGTGGGCGGGGTCTCGGCTATCATTGGCTGCGTTCGTGGGCGCAACGCCAGTCGGTCGGAATCCTCGGACCGTGCGGCGTCGTGCCACGCGCGCGCCGAAAGCACGTCGGCACGAGCCTCTTGCACGCGGCGATGTTCTCGCTGCGCGAGCGCGGTTACCGTCAAGCGTTGATCGGCGCGGTGCACGATCCCGAACTCGTTCGTTTCTACGAAAGCGCGCTTGATGCGCGCGCCGTTGAGAACGTCGATCGCGGCCGGCGCGGCCGGCGCTGGCGTGCAACGGTGCTTGCCTCCGGAAACGGCAGCAACTTCCAGAATGTGCTCGATGGCGTTGCCACGGGACGCTTGCCGTTCGAGGTCGGCAGCCTGATTGTAAATCGTGCCGGCGCCTACGCGCTCGAACGCGCCGCGGCAGCCGGGGTGCCGGGTTCGGTCATCGCGTGGGATCGTGCGCACGAATCGCGCGAGGCCTACGATGCGCGGGTCCTCGAAGCGGTGGCCGCGACCGAGCCGCAGCTCGTTTTATTGCTGGGGTGGATGCACGTGCTTCCGGCGCCGTTCATCGCTCGTTTTCCGCAGACACTCAACCTGCATCCGGCGTTTTTGCCGCTCGACCCGACCCGCGACACGGTGACGATGCCCGACGGCAGCGAGATTCCGGCCTTTCGCGGCGGCCGTGCTCTCGACGATGCGCTCGCCGCGGGATCGGGCTGGGCGGGCGCGAGCGTGCACCGCGTCGGGGTCGCCGTCGACCGGGGCGAGGTCCTCGCGCGGGCACCGCTTTTCCTCGTTCCCGCTGAAGAGCGGGCCGTTCTCGACCAGCGTTTGCACGCGCTCGAGCGGTCGGTCGTCGCCATCGCGCTCCGTCGATGGGCATGGGAGCAGGCGTAACTCTCCACACCTTCCACAGGCACGAAGGCCGGAAATTGTGGAGATTAGGCCGGGCTG